>Ga0070740_10000338_pt1 | contig 112767 bp, 119 predicted proteins | sample Coa_R2_FD_67286 | JGI IMG/M metagenome (GOLD analysis project Ga0070740, IMG submission 67286) | Surface soil microbial communities from Centralia Pennsylvania, which are recovering from an underground coalmine fire - Coalmine... | ecosystem: Environmental > Terrestrial > Soil > Unclassified ... | reverse complement strand
TCGGCATATGCGGAAAGTCATCATGGATTACCGGGTCTCGTCGCGCCAAGCGGCTCGCTTTCGCTCGCCGGGCGCGACGGCCCGGTAATGACGAAGAAAACACAAAACTGAGACACTACTAATCACAGGCAGTGTCTTGTCATGCCCGCAACAAGTGCGGGCATGACAACCGATAGGACTGAGCAAAATCGCCGGCGTTTGGCTTGTGTGCTTTACGAGAAGTTCGAGGCGTAGCAGAATACTACCGCAATGCCTCCCGCAAGCGTGCACAGCCCCAGCCCAAGCCACAACAACCAGCGTGCGGGCGCCCGGGCCACGGCCTCCGCAATTCGCTGCGCCCACGACATCGAGGCGTATTTCTTCAGGAGCGCCACTTTTCGCTTTTGGACTTCCTCCAAAACCGAATCGTCGCGCCGGGATGCGAGATAGCGCTCGTCGGGGTAGCCGCGCGCCTGCAACCGGTATTCCGTGTAAGCCGCATGCCGTTGCAGCCGTTCCAGAAAATTCCGGAGCGCGATCGCGCCTTCTTCCGCCGTGCGCGCGGCCCGTTCGCCCGTTTGCCAGCCGATCTCGCTTTCGATCCGCGCGAAGGTCTCGGCAATTTTACCGTCGGTATAGCGGCGGATGGCCGCCCAATAGGCATGCTCGGTGATAGGATCGAAAGCCGTCGAAGGCGCCCGCAGCAAGCCGCCGCGAAAGTCGTCAACCTCGACCGGCTCGCCGCGCGCAAGCTCATGCCATTTCAGGTACCAGTCGTTCGCAAGCCGCGTGAATTCCGCGTCGAATTCTCCGGCGAGCTTTTTGCCGAAAGAGGCCATACTTCTCTCGCGCTAAGGATGGCCGGACATACGGCCATGGCGGAAAAAGAATGACTTTCGATTCGTGACAAATTTCGACAAATCTTCGGGATCGCGCCTCCGTTGGGACAAAGAAAACCCCGGCGGCTGGCAAGGCCGTCCGGGGAATTTGAAAAGTCGTCGGGTCGCAGAGAAAAACCCGAAGTGTTCGAACGATAGGAGACAAGTCTTGCGTCACCGTAAATTCGAAGACCAGGAATTTCGCTTCGCTGGGGAAATTTTAACTACGAGCGCGTTGCCGATCCGGCCGTTTCCTGAAAGAGCGGTATTTAGGGCTGAAGATGCGCCCGCGCTTACCTCCGATCGTCTGCTAAATTGCTCAGCGGCTTGAATTTTTTATTGCAGCGGCGTAAGTGCCGCCGCTTTTCCGCCGGGAACCGGGGTCATGAGTCTGCGTTAGTGTTTGTTTGCCATATCTTGTTTCGGCGAGACGGGAGCGTGGAAAATGTCATTGCTGTTCACGATTGCGCGCATTTTGTTTTCGGTGATCTTCATCGTCTCGGGCACGCTGAAGCTGATGAACATTTCGGGCACGGCCGCCTATATTGCGTCCAAAGTCGCAATCCCGACCCAACTCGCCGATCTCGTGGCGCAGGCCGAAAATGCGACCGGCATGCAGGCGCCGCAGCTGATCGCGATCGGTACCGGACTCGTCGAGCTCGTCTTCGGTTTGCTGCTGGCTTTCGGCGTGGCGGTGCGGGTCGCTTCCGTCGTGCTCGCGATTTTCACGCTGACGGCCACGTTTTACTTCCACGATTTCTGGAATCAGGTCGATCCCGACCGCACGAACAACCTCATTCAGGCGGAAAAGAACCTGTCGATTTTTGCGGGCCTTCTTGTGTTTTTTGTGCTCGGCTCCTGGCGTCCCCCGGCTGCGGCGGAAGCCGACGAATATTATTCGCGTCCCGCTCCGAGCGACGAGATCAAGCGAGACCCTTTGTCACCGGGATGAAATTTTAACACCGCGCCCTTGGCTTTGCGCGCTTCCATCCTATCTGACGGGAGCGTTTTGTTGGGCGAGGGGATCTCCATGCGGTTAATCGGGACTGTTTTTGCGTTCTGCATTGGCGCGTTCGCGCTTGCAGCGTCCGCTTGGGCGGCGGACGAGCCGGACCTGATCTTCCGGCGCTCAACCGTCTTCAAGTTTCTGTCGCCGAACGACAAGCTCGGCACCTATGGCATCGACGACCCGATGGTCGAAGGCGTCGCTTGCCATTTCACCGTGCCGGAGAAGGGCGGCTGGAAAGGCTGGCTCGGGATCGCCGAGCAGGTTTCCGACATATCGCTTGCCTGCCGCCAGATCGGGCCGATCCGGATAAAGCAGAAATTCGTGCAAGGGGAAGACATATTCGTCCAGCGGCGTTCGCTCTTCTTCAAGAAAATGCAGATCGTGCGCGGCTGCGACAAGAAGCGGAACGTGCTCATCTACATGGTTTATTCCGATCGCCTGATCGAAGGCTCGCCGCAAAATTCGACTTCCTCTGTGCCGATCATGCCGTGGGGCGCGAACGACCAGATTCAAAAATGCGCCGACTGGGTGAAGGACTGAACGTTACAGCTTGTGTTTGCCGTCGAAGAATTGCGGCGAAAGCGCCTTCACATCGATATCGTCGAGGCAGCGCACATTCACCATCACCATCTCGGTTCCGTCAGGCCTTCTGCCGCGCGCGAAAGATTGCGTACCGCAAGTCGAGCAGAAGAGGTGGTGAATGTTGTATTTGTTGAATTGATAGTCGACGAGATTGTTTTCGCCCGAAAGCAGCTTGAATTTATCGGCGGTGGCCGCGGTCAGGATCGAGCCGCGCTTGGTGCAGATGGAACAGTTGCATTCGATGGTGCGGTCGAGATCGACCGCCGCTTCGAATCTGACTTTTCCGCAGTGACAGCCGCCCGTATGTGTCGCCTCGGCCATTCTTCCAATCTCCGTCTTCCCTTGTAGATGCATGTAGGCATCTATTATCAGCACTTCGCCCGTAATGTGGCAGGAGACGTTGGAGATCGGAAATAGGCGTCGTGCTTGCGATCCCTTCGCGAAGGCTCTTGTTTTTTCGTCAAAGGGGCGGGCGTTACGTTTGCGCTAAATCAGCGCGTTCAACGCCTGCGCGATCGTATCCACGGTACTCTTGACCGCGCTCGTCGCGCCATTGAGCGCCGAATTTACGCTGCCTGCGATGCCGGTGTCAGCGGCCGCACCCACCGGCTTCACGTCGGAGGAGACGGTGACGCCGCTTGTCGCTCCATACGCCGCCGCCCATTCCTCCGCGGAAACGATGCCGTCCTTATTCGTGTCGAGCGCGCTGAAGGTGGCGCCCGGGTTCGCCTGACGCGCGCCGGACGGGCCATGGTGGCGGTGGCGCTGCTGGCTGTCCACGCCGCTGGCCTGTTCCTGCAATTTCAGAAGCGCGTTTTGCGTCCGCTCGCGAGCCGCGCGATATGCTGCCCATTCCTCTTTCGAGATGACGCCGTCGCCATTGGTGTCGATTTTCTGAAAAAGATTTCTGTTCTTGAAACCGGTATTGCTTGCACCCGGCAAATTTTGCCCGAAGGCGGACAATTCATCCGGCGAAATTTGCCCATCGCCATTCGCGTCGATTTGCGAAAACAGATCCTGCTGCTGCGGCATATAGGCCGAAGACAGGAGCGCGGCGGTTATTGCAGAGGACGTGGCCATGGTTTGCTCACGAGGGGCGGAGCAACTCTTGTGCCACCTCACACGCGGCGCATTCGCGCAGGAAATCGATAAAAATCGCGCAAGTGACCGTCCATTCCGGACGGGCTAATTTATCGATGACGGCAACAGGAGGCGTTCATGGCCAAGGCAGCTGTGCGTACAAGCGCGAGACTGAAAATCGGCGGGAAAGATCAGGCGCATCATTGGTGGTGGTTTGCGCTGCTCGGCATAGTGCTGATCGCAGGCGGCACCTTCATGCTCGGCAACCTCGCCGCCGCGACGGTCGTCAGCACAATTTTTATCGGCGCGACCTTCTTGGTGCTTGGCGCGTTCCAGATTGTGAAAGCTTTCAGCACCAAGGAATGGAGCGGCACGCTGCTCTCGGCGGCGTTGGGTGTGCTTTATGCGCTCGCCGGTTTTGTGCTGTGGGCCGATCCGCTCAAGGGGGCAGTCACGCTCACCTTTCTGATCGCGGCGATGCTCGTGGCCTCCGGCGCGGTACGGTTGTGGCTCGCCTACCAGCACTGGCACACAATGGGAGGATTATTGACTCTTTCCGGCATCATCGCAATCCTCGCGGGTATTGTGATTTTTGCAGGCTGGCCCGGAAGCGGCGTCTGGGTGCTCGGGCTTTTCCTTGCGATCGACGTACTATTCCAGGGCTTCGCCTGGCTCATGTTCGGCTTCGCGCTTCGCCCGCGTTAGGAACAAGATGGCATTCCGTGAGTTTGCCTAGCAATTCGAGCGTCATCGCTGGGTTTTTCGTGAACGGAGTATGGCGCTCGCAAGGAGGCTAGAGACAAACAGTCGCCATCATGAATGGCTAATGTTTTCGGGCTGGAGGGCGCAAACTCGAAGGAGCTCCTTCCATGTGTGACTATAGTCTGGAAAGAGTGGCTTCGCGTCCCGCAAGGGTAGGCGACAAACTCGTAACGACCACATTCAGCAACTCCTTTACCCGCGGCTTTGCCGCGGTGGATGAGCCCGATGTGGCCGTATGCCTGCTCCCGGGCACGGAGCTTGCGTTTGAATCCGATGTTGCGCACAAATCGCGCTTCGGATTCTTCCTCGACAAGAAGGTCCACCAAGGCGTGGCCCGCTTCCGCCGGATCAATCCCGATCAGCCCTTCGCACATCACGACGCACTCGAATTTCCCAACGGAGAAGTCGTGCTGTTGACGCGGCTGGTCGAGGGTCAACATGCAACCGTGTTGCAACTACCCGTCACGGCGGAAGGCAGCCAAGCTTCTCACGACCACGAGCACGAGAAAAAAGAAGAAATTCGGCCAAGGCAGTCGATTCTGGCGGGCTGACGCTTGAAGCCGGCTGATTGAAGGGGGGCGGGTCGTCCGCCGCCCTTCTTTTTGTGTTTTATGAACACTTGACCTTGATGGCGCGGGGGCGCATCAGCTAGCGCATTCGCAAGGCAAGAGGGCAAGGAATGCCGGAAGTCGTCGTTTATCTCGCCGAGGGCAGGAGCCTCGATCAGAAGCGGGGGCTCGTGAAGGACATCACCGATGCGGTTGTGAAGAATTGCGCGGTCGAGCCCGAAGTCGTCACCGTCTCGATCATGGAGACAGCGAAGACCAACAAGGCCAAGGGCGGCATTCTGTTCAGCGAGATGCCGGCGAAGAAGTAGCCGGTACAGCTTGGCGTCGTCCACTCACAATCGGAAACACAGATTTCGAGATCGCATAAGGAGTCGATCCGATTCGGCAGCGCATTGCATGCGTGCTACGGGATCCAGATCCCGTAATTTGGGTACAAAGCGCCTACAGTCACGGAGATTTTTCCGGCATTCGATCGGTTCGATAAATTTCTGACGGTTGACCGATCGCTAACGCTCGCTTGACTGTGTGGCGCCCTTTTTCGAAAACGACAACACTATCGTAAAAATGCATGGAAAGCGTAGTGTGCGTGAAATCAGTTGGCTTTATCGCCGCTCTCGTGTGATCCGCGTTGAGTTCATCGATCAAGGACTTACATTTTTCGATAAAAGTGCCCTCGCGTCTTACCCCTCCGCCGAATTCTTCCCAATAGGAAGTATGCATATCCTCGACCAGATAGACGCCATTTCGTGATACACGCGGATATAAAAAGGAAAAGGACTTGTTAACGTGCTCCATGACGTGACTTCCATCGTCAATAACGATGTCAGGAGCTCCGGTAGTATTGATAATTTTCTGGAGGAAATCGCAATCGGACTGATCCCCAATGGCTATGGCAATTTGATCTTCCTCAAAGGATCGACAGGCGGGATTGATGTCGATACCCAATATGCGCGCGTGTGGTCCAAGAAAACGTTTCCACAGCTGAAGCGAACCACCCCCCCCCCGCAGCCAATTTCAAACAAGACGACGTCTTGATTCGTGAATCGTGACAAATGATGTTCGTAAATTGGAAAATAATGCTTCCATTTATGAATTAGTTTTTTGTCGTTTGTGAGAAAGTCACGCCAGAGGGTCATTAAGCGCTTTCCTTTTCAAATTCGAATTGTTTTTGGACGCGAATAAAAAAATGCGCCGCAATTCGTCGGCTGCGGGATCGTTTGGGTTCGCGAGCCGCGCCATAACATCCATCGCATGCTGTTTTATATTCGGCGCTTGCAGCCTATTTGATGCCGGCAGCCCCATCGCGCCAAAGCCACGGTACAGCAAATGGATTATGCCATCCTCGATAGCCGTTTCTTCGATTGCAATATTCCTTGCAGTACATGCCTCGACAAGGGCGTCCCGAAAGGCGCCCACCCGCTGATGAAAGCGGGGAGACAAAATCAGATAGGGAAAATGATCGGGCGAGCGCTCTTCCACCAGTTTGTGAGACCATTTTCCGAGATGCCGTTCGCGAACGTAGTGCAGTTCGTCAACGAACGAAAATGGCCCTTCGATTGCCGTCACGCAACTTTCCAGATATTGCCAAAACTGAACGTCGGGACAGCGCGAAACCGCAAACGTCATGCTGTTTATAAATTCGTCCCGGCGGCGAAGCGCATATAGCGCGGAGGAAAAATTCTCAAGCTGGGCAATCAGCCTGTCGAACGGCTTTGGCTGGTCTAAACCAACCTTCGGAATGGGTTTTACGTCGGGCGGCGCAAACACGACATGAATGTTTACTCCCATGGCTGCAGCACAACGCGGGTCAGCGTCCATTTTGCCGATGAGGACGTGTAATGTCGGGCGTACCAGGAAATCGTCGTCGGCATGAAGGTGAACATACGGCGTGACAGCCCTATGGGCGCAATCCGCCAGCCGCTCCAGAAAATGCATCCCGGCAGGATGCACGAGCAATGTTGCATCAAGACCGTCAGTTTGCCGGATGATATCCGAAATAATCCCGGAACATTCGGCTGGGCTGTGGTCGCTGACGACAATTGGGCTCTTGAAGCCGGCCGATTGAAGGTAGCGCAAGGTCCTTGCAAAAAGTGTGGCGCGATGGTGGACCGTGGGTATGATCAAGGTAACCGACCGGTCTAATGACATGCTGTCTGTGTCCATCGCGTCGACATTGGAAAGCGAAAATATCCCAACCGATCACTCTTGACTTGCGGCCGGACGACCCGAACAACGATTTCGCAAGTCCGGGAACCATAGCAACAGAATGCAAAAACAAATAGTCGATCCGCACGGTTATATCGAGCTGGCAAGTCGTCTGATGCCGGGCGAAGATTATCTACATACGTTGCGGCGGCTGCACGAGTTTCTCAAACCGGCCAACTATCTTGAAATCGGGGTCAATACCGGAAAATCGTTTGCGCTGGCGTCCCCTCCGACGATTGCGATCGGTATCGATCCCGAGCCGAATTTGCGATGGCCTCCAAGAACGAAGTATGCAATCCATAAGCTGACCAGCGACGAGTATTTTTTGAATCGCGATTGCCGCAAGGATATCGAAAGTTCCACGATCGATTTTGCATTTATTGACGGGCTTCACGTTTTTGAGCAGGCGCTTCGCGACTTTATCAATATCGAGAAGTTTGCGGGCCCGCGGACGGTCGTCGCCATCCATGACTGCTTGCCGATAGATTCGATCAGCGCGAGCCCGGTGCGGTCGACTGTTTTCTGGTCTGGCGATGTCTGGAAGATTGTGATTTGCCTGCGCGAAACCCGGCCCGATCTCGACGTGTTTACGATCGCCTCGCCTCCTACGGGCCTTGCGATCGTCGCCGGATTTGGAGAGCCGCACTCGGGTTGGGCCGAAGACTTCCCCGCCTTAGCCGAGCGCTTTCGCAACGTGGAACTGGGCGACGATCACGACAACATTCGCGAATCGGTAGCAGCGGTTCCAAATCATTGGCTGGATGTCGCTGATCGTATTCGCTCGCGATTTCCTGGGTAGCGCGGAAAGGTGAAAACCTTTTATTGCGCCCATCAAGTGTGATGTCTCCCTCAGCGGCTTTTCGATCCAATCGATCGTACACCGTTCTTTGGTAAAACTGTATCGACGCGCCATTTTCATACGGCTTGGCGTCAAGAATATGAAGCGCTTTCCATGACGTTTCGATTTGAACGCCGGGGATTTAGTTGCTTGTATTGTTCAAGATTGATCTGCATAGAAAAAATCACCCAAAATCGAATGGGCGATAATGGCATAAATAGTTGCCAAGGGGGCATTTTTGCTTTTTTCTGTTTGGTGTAGCCTAAAAAAGAGCAACGACAGGGAGAGCCTTTGGTCGGGCGTATGGAAATGGCAGCCAGCTACGAATTGCAATTGTGTTATACGGTAGGAAACGCGCCGATTAGCCTTTTTCCCTTTGCGCACTGCTACGTTCCGAACGTATTCCCAGCTGAGTTTTACGCCGAGCTGCAGCGGAATCTCCCCGATCCGCAGACGATGACTTCGCTCGCGGAAACCGGCCGCGTCACGCCGGGCGCTTATAAGGAGCGATTCATCCTTCCGCTGAATGACGAAGGTCTGCACAAGCTCCAGGATGGCCAGAAAAAGTTCTGGCAGGACTCAATGAAGTGGCTGTTGGGCGGTCGCCTGGGGCAAGTCATGCTACGAAAATTCGGTCCTATCGTTCATGAGCGCTTTAAGAATGCACCCGGCGTGCAATTTTACAACGAAGGATTGCTGGTCAATGACGTAACGAACTACGCGCTCGGCCCCCATGCCGATTCGCCGCGCAAGGTAATCACCATGCTTTTCTATTTGCCTGGGGACGAGTCGCAGAAACACCTGGGAACATCGATCTATGTCCCAAAGGATCCGTCGTTCGCTTCGAGCACTGGGGAGCACTACAAAGCTAAAGATTTCGACTTGGTCGCGACCATGCCATTTCTGCCGAACTCGCTTTTCGCCTTTGCTAGAACGGATACGTCTTTTCATGGCGTCGAGCCGGTGACCGATCCGAATACACGGCGCTGGCTGCTGCTGTTCGACATTTACGCCAAGCAGCCGAAGACGCAGGGGCAGAACGCCGCGTCTCCGGCGAGCGTCAACGCGTGATGTCAAACTCTCGTTAAGACACGGGCGATCACTGAACCGGCGCGGTTCCCGAGGACTTCTTCTTTTTCGCCTTCGGCGCGGGGCCGTCGCCGGCGGCCATGCACTTCCGGATGAACGCCTTTTCTTCCGCGCCGCTGAGCTTCTGGTCCTGCGCGCCGAATTTGCAGGTTTCCATCTTTTCCTTCGAGGTGACCGCGCGGGCGGGGCTGTTGAAGACGAACGCGGCGAAAAGGGCGAAAGCAAAAACGCGAAGGAACATCCGGCGACTCCTCGATCGTGAGAATGGCCCGCCTGTCTAGCACGGCCCGCACGCCGCCGTCATCGGGCGTAAGCGCGCGGGTGGTATCGCGGAACGCCCGTATCCGGACGCATTTCGGGTAGGCTCCGCCGGGCGAGGGGATTTTCCGTGGGAATCAGCCGCAAGGCATTCAAGGTCTGGTTGAGCTGTACGATCCTCTACTGGATCGCGATCGGTATCGTGATCAACGCCGGCGGATTTTTCCCCGCCCGTTATCAAGCGAATTTTCCGCTCAAGCCCAATCTTCCCGCATGGCAGAAGGAAGCAGGCTGGCAGGTCGACGATCCGCTACGGCTGCCGCTTTACGAAATCATCCGTTCCCCTTCCGCCGAAAAGCTTCCCATCCAGTTTCAGTGGCTCGGCTATCAGGGGCCGATCTGGAATCAGCATATTCATTCGCGCAAGACCGAGCGCTTCGAGTTCTGGAGCGGCGAGACACTCGATCTCCCCAAGGGGCTCACCGAAGCCGACCGCCAATATGTGAAAGACGAGTTTTGGCGTCAGCGCTGGGCGCGCTGGCGGGAGATTTTTACGCCCTATTTGCAGAATGCGATCCTCGTTCCGCTCGCCGCACTCGCCGCGATCTGGGGCATTCGCCGGTTCCGCATTTCGGTGCTGGGCTGGGAACCTCCGCCGGAAAAGCCGCGCCTCCCGTATTCACCGCAAATGCAGCGGCTCCGCAAAATCACGATCTATGCCAGCAGCGCGGAGCTCTTGTTCTGGGTTGTGTTCGCGATCGCAAGCAACAGGAGCGACCCGCAGCCTTTTATGAGCATTGTCTGGGCCATGCTGCCGGGTTATTTGGCGCCGCTTGCCGCCTTCGTGATGAGTCTCCTCTGGCGCGGTCCGATTTCGGCGGCACTTCTCGCGGCTTTTGGATTCTATCTCTTGTTCCCGCTGCTCGTTGTTCCGCTCGTGCCGCAAAGCTGGCTCCCGCAATGAGACAATGGAACAAAGTGACAGGCGGGCGAAAATCCGGAATGATACGCCAAGGGGATGGAGAACGAATGTGCTGAGGAATTTTGCCGCCGCGCTCGCGGTACTTTTGCTTTCGCTCGCGCCCGCGCGCGCGTTCGAATACGCCTCGAACGAGGGCGATTATTCCGTGAATTTTCCCGCGCCGCCGGGCGAAACCGTGCGCGAGATCGGGCCGAACAAGCTGATCGCGCATGCGATGCGCGAAGGCAACGTCATCTACGTTGCGGCCCATGGCGACTTCGTCCAGAAAATCGACGCTTCCGCCGAGATGAACGCCAACATCGACAACTACGCCAAGGAAGTGCACGCCAAGGTGACGTCCCGGCTGCCGTTCACGATGCAGCGCGGCGGCCGCACGCTCGAAGGCATCCAGTTTACCTATGACGGCGAGCGCCAGGCGGGGAAGGGGATCGTCGTCGTCGACGGCACGTCGAGCTATCTTGTCGCCGCGAGCTCGATCAAGCCCGCGCACGAGGAGAGCGCCGTCGACGCCTTCGTGAATTCCTTCCGGCTCGCGCCGAAGCAATAGATTGCAAGAGCGCCGCTCTGCCGCCGCCGATTGATTGCGGACGCGGCGCGCTCTGTTTTAAATATTCGCCGAAGGGAGGCTTTGGGGGCGGGGGAAGAATGACGCGGGCGGATTTCGTCACCTGGGCGGGATATTTGGTGGCCGCGAGCGGCATTGTGATGTTCGCCATGCCGACAATGTTCCGCTGCGGATCGCGGCGCTCGTGAACGGCGCGGCGACGCTGCTCATGGGCATGCTCACGGGCGTCTATCCGGTCGTGATCGAGCACGTGCTGTTGCTGCCGCTGAATAGCTGGCGCCTGTACCAGATGCTCCGGCTCGTGCGGAACGTGAAGGAAGCGGCGTCCGGCGACCATTCGATGGAATGGATCAAACCTTTCACCACGCGCCGGCGTTTGCGCGCCGGCGAAACGCTCGTGGAAAAAGGCGCGAAAGCCGACCGCATGTATTTTCTCGTAAGCGGCCGTCTCGCGATCCCCGAAATCGGCGCCGAGCTTTCGCCTGGCGTGATCGTCGGCGAGCTCGGTATGCTCTCGCCCGACGCGAAACGCACGCGCACGATCGTCTGCGCCGAGGATTGCGAGATGCTCGAGCTGACCTACGACCGAATCAAGCAGCTCTATTTTCAGAACCCGTCCTTCGGTTTTTATTTCCTGCGGCTTTCCACCGAGCGGTTGTTCGACAACATTGCGCGGCTGGAAAAGGAGCTCGCGGAAAGCCGCGCCGAAATCGCCCGCCTGTCGAGGCATGCGGTCGAATAGCCGGCCCGCAGGTATCGCCGGCTTTGTCCGCAAAACGCAGGCGAGGGAACCAAAACCCCTTTCCCGCATTTGTGAAGGGCGACTGAACTGCTTCGCTCCGGACAAGGGAGGATTCCTATGTATTTGTCGGGTGAAAGCATTGTTGTGATCCTGCTGGTCGGCCTGATCGCGGGCTGGCTTGCGGGCGAAATCGTATTCGGCGGCGGCTTCGGGCTGATCGGCGACATCGCGATCGGCATTGTGGGCGCGTTTATCGGCTCGTGGATGCTCCCGCGCCTCGGCGTCCATATCGGCGGCGGTCTTGTGAACCACATCATTGTCGCGACGATCGGCGCGGTGGTGCTGCTGGTCGTGCTCGGATTTATTCAGCACGGAAGAGGCTGGGGCTACGCGCCGCGCCGCCGCTTTTGGCGCTGGTGAATTCTCCCGCAAAGCGGCAGGGGCCGCGATTTTCGCGGCCCTTTTTTCGCGCGCGCATTGCTGTAGATTTGCGGGGAGCGGCGGGGCATTCCCATGATGACGCTGATTTTCGCGCTGATGTGTGCGGCGCTCTTTCTCGCCTGGCGCGGCAGCCCGCGCGCCGCACTCATGTGCTTGCTCGTCACGCTCGCGCTTTCGATCGGCCTCTTCCTGTTCGAGGTCTACAGTCCCGAATACGGCTTCCGCATGCCGTGGATTCGGGTGAGCTTGCCGTTTTTGCCGAGCGAGGGCTGAATGCAAAAGGGCACGCTCTCGCTCCTGCATTATCTCTATCTCTTCCTGATGCAGCTCGTGCTCGCCGCGATCCAGATGGCGGCGCTCGTCATGCAGTTCGCCTTCGGCGAGATCCCGTGCCCGCTTTGCCTCCTCCAGCGTGCCGCGATGTTCGGCGTTTCCTTCGGCATCATCCGCGATTTCCGCAATGGCTTCTCGTCGCGGAACGCGGGGCTTTCGATGATCTTCGCGCTGTTTCTCCTGATCGTTTCCGTGCGCCAGACGCTCCTCGACATCTATCCGCGGCCCGGCCACGAATATATTGGGAGCGCCGTCCTCGGCCTGCACATGCCGGTGTGGTCGATCCTGATTGCGGCCGCGCTGCTCTTCGCCTTCGCGCTCAAGCTCGCGCTTCTCGGCGAGGACGACGATCTGACGCCGCTCAAGAAATTCCCGGCGCTCGCGCGGGCGGCGAATCTCCTCAGCCTCTGGATCGTGCTTTTGTGCTTCGTGAATTTCGCGAGCGTCGTGCTCCAGTGCGGCCCCGGCCCCTGCCACACCTTCGAATACCGGCTGCTGAAGTAGCCCGGCATCTACGTATTTTTCTGTCATCCCGGAAGCCGAGCGCAGCGAGGCTGTCCGGGATCCAGATGCGTCGGCGTTTCTGGATCCCGGGTCTCGCTTCGCTCGCCCGGGATGACAGGAATATTGATGCCGCGCTTGCCCCCGGACAACCATTAATCCTCCCTTAACGCGCCTGCGGGAAAGTTGCGCGGTTGCGCCATGCTCGAAAAAGACAAGGACGATAACCGCCTCTATGTGCGGATAAAGCCGGTCGGTCTGATCTCCAAGACCGGCACGCTCGTGCTCGACAGGAAGCAGCCTGCGGTGGGCTGCCGCGTGATCGACTTCTCCAGGGGCGGCGCCTGCCTCGAGCTCGCCAAGCCCATGAAGCTCCCCAAGCGCTTCGTCTTCGTCCACGGCGGGACGAAGAAGCACTGCTATCTCGTCTGGCAGAAGAACGAGCGGATCGGCGTGGGGTTTTAATCTTTTTGTCATCCCGGCCAAGCGAGCGATAGCGAGCGCGAGCCGGGATCCATAATCGCCGGCGTTTCTGGATCCCGGGTCTCGCCGCTTCGCGGCTCGCCCGGGATGACAGCAAGAGAGGGCGGTTCCGCCCGCCGCAAGTCCGTCAAAACGGATCCCTATATTGAGGGCATGAGCAAGACGATCGTGAAGCCCCGCCCGGGCCCGCGCAGCGAGACGCGCGAGAAGCCCGCGCGGCCGCCGCTCTACAAGGTGATTCTCTTGAACGACGACTTCACGCCGCGCGAATTCGTCGTGGAGGTGCTCAAAGCCGTCTTCCGCATGAACGCGGCGCGCGTACCACGTGATGATGACCGCGCACCAGAAGGGCGCCTGCGTGATCGCGGTCTATGCGCGCGACGTCGCCGAGAGCAAGGCGAAGGAGGGGACGGAGCTCGGCAAGCAAAAGGGCTATCCCTTGTTTTTCACGACCGAGCCGGAGGAGTAGGGATTCTCTTTTGTCATTACCGGGCCGCAGCGTCCCGCGAGCGAAGCGAGCGGCTGACGCTGCGCGACCCGGTAATCCATGATGGAGTGCGGCTTGCGCGGAAAGCCCTCATGGATTGCCGGGACAAGCCCGGCAATGACGAATTGAGAGGCGTTGCATCCCTCATTGATCCTCCGTTGTCTGGGCAAGCTTGATCATCCCCCCGCCCGCGTTTTCGCGCGTCCGGGGCACTGAGAACTTTCCGCTCGCCTCCGAAAGAAAAAGGCGAGGGGCCCGGAGCGCCGTCAGGCGCCGGGGTATTTCCGCCGCGCGGCGGGAAAACCGCCCGCCGCGCACCGCCTGACGGCGGCTCCGGTTCGCAGGCGCTCACGGGCTTTCGCCCGCTCCGTGCCTGCTGCGGCGATTTCTCGGCTCCGGGTCCGCGCTTTTCGTGAGGCTTGCGCCTCTCCGTCAGCGAGCTCCTCGCGCCGGCTCGTAGTGGCCGGAGGCGGGATCCCGTGCCGTCCCGGGTGGCGCGGCTGCGAACCGCGCCTGCGGGCGCCGGTCAGCCGGATTGTTCGCCTTGCGGCGCTTCCTCCGGCCATTCCGAAAGCGGCACGCGGTGCTACCGCGCCGTTCCTCCGGAATGCCGCTCCGCTTCAAGACGCCTCTAGAAGCGCCCCTCGCGAGCGGGACGGATAGGAATATAAGCATATAATTAAGGCTGTCAACCTTTGACAATACTAGTTACGGCCTATTGTTCCTTCAAGATCGCTTTAAGCCGCCCAAAAGTTTCTTCAGGGAAAGTTTTTAATAGACGAAGTAAGTGTTCATCACCGCTTTTCAAAATTTTTGCCCGAACATCTGCTGCTAGAGCCTCTCCTTCTCGAACTTCCTCCTCTCCAATTTCCATGCCTCTAGCGATCACGCCAGTGCGGAGTGCCTCTTCAAGTGTCAAGTGAAACTGGGCCAAGAATGAGTGACCGCAAGCACTGCACTTCTTTGCAGAAAGGGGAGAAGGCGAATGACACTCAGGACACTCTTTGGTCTTCGGTACACGTTTTGGAAATTCATGACCGCATACTTTGCATTTTGTTGCCTCTACCTCGCACTCAGTATGACAGTCAGGACACTTCTTAGTCTTATGTTCTTTCAAACCACGCCGCACTGACGCGGGCATTTCTTCTTCGATCTTCTGCGCGTATCTTTCCAACACGTCGAAGGAAGGCATAACAACATATGCATAGGTGTCGTCATTCGGGCCATTGGTTCGCACAACGCGTCCAACAGCTTGCCTAAACGCGAGCTCAGTTAAAGCGGAAGACAAATAGATAAGTACTCTTAGCCGAGGGATATCTACGCCCTCGGACACCATTGCGACTGATACAAGCCATCGTTTATCCGACTGCCGATATGCATCTATCTTACGATCGGGGTTTGCGACTTGGTTGTGAACTAAGATCGGCGCTTCGCCTTCGATAAGTTCGATTAGCTTTACGAAGTATTCGGCCATCTCGATCGAGGGCGCAATTATCAGGCCACCTGCGTTCGGCATTCGGTCGCGCAAGCTATCTAATTTTTGCGAACCAGCATCTAGCATCGTCGCTTGGTAACCAGTCCGAAGCGGAGTTCTCCCATCTTTTTCATATTGAGGCGTGCACGCCAACGTATAGAAATTAAGAGCACGCTGAAGACCAGGGATACGCTTTAAATCTTTTGGTAACTCGGCAGGTTGCCTTCCGGAAACATTGACTACTTCGCCTTCGAAGTCGACATTGAAAAGGCCTTCGTGACGGTGAAAAGTTGCTGGACGGCAGTATTCAAGATCGACGGCCTGTCCATAAGTTAAGGTGAAGGTGCCTTCATCAGGAAAGTCGATCGCTCCTGCGTCATCATAAGCGAGCCATACAGATTTTTTTGCATCAGAACGGATTGGAGTTCCTGTAAGAATCAACACAAAACGTGCATCAACAAACGCCTCATTGGCGCCCGTTCCCCATGCTGCTTCAACAGCTGCATGGTGATGCTCATCGCAAATCAATAAAGTTCGTGTCGAAGCGCAGATCTTCTTAAACTCGGGCAGCAAACCTTGAATCGCAGCCCAAGTGGCGCAAACGTCCATGTCATATTTGCCGACATCTCCATCGGCAGCAGTCACCTTCACCATTGGGCGTCGTGTCACCAACCGAAAATCAGTCGCCCATTGGTTCACCACTTCCGACCGAGGGGCAATAACCACGACTCGATCAATCTCATTTCGCGCGAGTAACGCATTTGCGACGGAGCAGGCCGCAATTGTCTTACCGGCCCCTGGGGCAGCATTTATTAAAAAATGTCTGTCCGATCGTCTGGTGATTAGCCAGTCGAGCGCTTTGTTCAGCGCCTGCTCTTGCCAAGGTCGAAGTTTAATCTGCATTTCGCTCACTTGCTGACCCAGTATTCGGTAAACTGAATCTCTTTTATCGGAAGATTTTTTGGCGGTTCAAAACGAGCAACCTGATTAAGGCGCGCTAATGCGACGGCGTAGCTAATATTGCGAGACTTGATCACCCAGCCCTGTCGGCGCAACTCTTTGATAATATCGGGTAAATTAGCGACGCCGTAGAGCGCGATTGCCTCCAAGCGGGTTAGGGGTTGTCCCGAGGCCAAATGTTCACGAGCGGCAAGAGCTAGTCCGTTTCGATACGAGGCCATCTAGTATGTCCAATTAGAGACCGCAGCCGAGCCTCAGTGCGGTAATGGCTATCAGGAAGTTCGTCATCGAAAGCCATGCCCTGCTGGCGTTCAAAATCAACAACTTTCCATCCGTTATCCCGCTGGAATGCCAGATCTACATCCATAGCGAAAAACGGATTTCGAGCAATCGGCTCGTCGAAATCGTGGATTTCTGGTTCGCGATGGGCGTCGACAATATGGTGGGCTAATTGCAGCAGCTGCCAAGCTGGTACATCGGGGCCAAGGGCTGCACGAAGCTCGGCGACGATGCGCCGGATCTGGCTCGGGCGTGTCATTACGTTTCTCCCCAAGAAATGACTTTTTTCACATTCGGAATTAAATTGCCGAAGCAGATGGGCCGCGCATGCGGCGATTTCAAGTCGCGGCCTCGAAAATATTTTTTGCGATTAGGACAACCTTCCTGCCTTATTATTTTTGGAAAATTGTGGTACTGTATTTTTGTTCGTGTCGAGGGTAGCTTTTTCAAAGGAAACAATGGTGATATTGAATTACCTCACGAACACCCCGTCGTGCTCCCGCACGTATCGCACTTCAGGCACGTGCCGTTCCGCACCATCGTGAAGTTGTGGCATTCGGGGCAGGCGGAGCCTTCGTAGCCTTTCGCCTTCGCCGCCGCGCGCTGTTGCGCGGCGATGTCCTTCTCGGAAGGCGCGGTCGCCGCCGCGACTTCCGCCGCGGCTTCGGCCTTGAGGGCGGTGGCGCCCTTAACAAGACTTGGCGTGAGGTCAGGCGAGGGCGCGCCGGACGTGCGGAGCGAGGTGACGTTTGCGGCTTTCATCGTCTCGCCCCCTGATGAGCCAGAGCCGACCGAAGTCCCGCCCACCGCCGAGAGCGTCTTGCCGCGCACGAGGCCCTTCGAGACCACGCGCGAGGCCGGCGCCTTGCCTTCGTCCTCGCCCTTGCCGAGCGCGTCGAAGCCGGTCGCGGAAGGATCGACATGGCCGAGGTCGTAGCGGCCGAGATAGGAGATCGCGAGCTCGCGGAACACGTAGTCGAGGATCGAGGTCGCCATCTTGATTGTGTCGTTGCCGGCAACAACGCCCGCGGGCTCGAAGCGGGTGAAGGTGAAGGCGTCGACATATTCCTCGAGCGGCACGCCATATTGCAGGCCGAGCGAGATCGCGATCGCGAAGTTGTTGAGGAGCGAGCGCAGCGTCGCGCCCTCCTTGTGCATGTCGACGAAGATCTCGCCGAGGCGGCCGTCGTCATATTCGCCGGTGCGGAGATAAACCTTGTGCCCGCCGACCACGGCCTTCTGCGTGTAGCCCTTGCGGCGCGAGGGGAGCTTCTCGCGCTCGCGGATCCGCTCCACGCGCTCGACGATCTTCTCCACGACGCGCTCGGCGAGCGCCGCCGTGCGCGCGGCCTGCGGCTTCTCGAGGAATTCCTCGATCGCGTCCTCTTCGTCCTCGTCGGCGATCAGCGCCGAGCTCAGGGGTTGCGAGAGCTTCGAGCCGTCGCGGTAGAGCGCGTTCGCCTTTAGCCCCAGCCGCCAGGAGAGCATGTAGCTCTCCTTGCACTGATCGACCGTCGCCTCGTTCGGCATGTTGATGGTCTTCGAGATCGCGCCCGAGATGAACGGCTGCGCCGCCGCCATCATGCGGATGTGGCTCTCGACCGAAAGAAAGCGCTTGCCGAGCCGGCCGCAGGCATTGGCGCAGTCGAACACGGGGTAGTGCGCCTCTTTCAGATGCGGTGCGCCTTCCAAGGTCATCGCGCCGCAGACATGCAGATTCGCAGCTTCAATTTCGCGCTTGCCGAAGCCGAGATGGGCGAGGAGGTCGAATTGCGGGTTCGCAAGCTGCTCGTCGGTGACGCCGATTTTCTTCAGCGTGTCGTCGCCGAGCGTGAAGCGGTTGAACACGAACTTGATGTCGAAGGCGGTGGCGAGCTTCGACTCGATCTTTTTGATCGTTTCGTCGTCGAAGCCCTTCGATTTCAGCGAGGAGTGGTTGATGCCCGGCGCGTTCGAAAGCGTGCCGTGGCCGACCGCGTAGGCCTCGATCTCGGCGATTTCGCTTTCGCTATAGCCGAGCGTGCGGAGCGCTTCGGGAACGGCGCGGTTGATGATCTTGAAGTAGCCGCCGCCCGCGAGCTTCTTGAACTTCACGAGCGCGAAGTCGGGCTCGATGCCGGTGGTATCGCAATCCATCACGAGGCCGATCGTGCCCGTGGGCGCGATCACGGTCGTCTGCGCGTTGCGGAAGCCGTGCTGGTGGCCGAGCTCGAGCGCCTTGTTCCAGGCGGCGCAGGCATGCGCAACCAGCTCCATGTCCGGGCAGTTCGCGTGGTCGAGCGGCACGGGGATCGTGGAGAGCTGTTCGTAATCCTTCGTCTCGCCGTGCGCGGCGCGGCGGTGGTTGCGGATCACGCGCAGCATCGCCTCGCGGTTCTCGTCGTAGCCGGGGAAGGCGCCGAGTTCGCGCGCCATCTCGGCGGAGGTCGCGTAGCAGACGCCGGTCATGAGCGCCGAAAGCGCGCCGCACAGCGCACGGGCCTCCGCGGAGTCGTAGGGAATGCCGGAGGTCATCAGGAGGCCGCCGATATTGGCGTAGCCGAGGCCGAGCGTGCGGTATTTGTAGGAAAGCTCCGCGATGTTGCGCGAGGGGAACTGCGCCATCATCACCGAGATTTCCAGGAGGATCGTCCACAGGCGGACGGCGTGCTCGTAGGACTCGATCTCGAACTTCTTCGTTTCCTTGTTGCGGAAGGTGAGGAGGTTGAGCGAGGCGAGATTGCACGCCGTATCGTCGAGGAACATGTATTCCGAGCACGGGTTCGACGCGCGGATTTCGCCGGCCGCCGGGCAGGTGTGCCAGTCGTTCACCGTGGTGTGGAACTGGATGCCGGGGTCGGCGCAGGCCCAGGCGGCGTAACCGATTTTGTCCCACAATTCGCGCGCCTTCACGGTCTTCGTCACCTTGCCGTCCTTGCGCGCCGTGAGATTCCACTCGCCGTCGGCCTCGACCGCGCGCAGGAATTCGTCGGTGACGCGCACGGAGTTGTTCGAGTTCTGGCCGGAGACGGTAAGATACGCTTCCGAGTCCCAGTCCGTATCATAAGTCGGGAAATAGATGTCCTTGTAGCCCTGCTTCGCGAACTGGATCACGCGCTGGATGTAGTTGTCCGGCACGCCCATCTTGCGCGCGGCCTTGATTTCGCGCTTGAGGGCAGGGTTCTTTTCGGGGAGGAAGCAGTCGTCGCCTTCGCCCTCGCAATTGATGCAGGCCTTCATCACGGCCTTCAAGTGCTTCTGGTTGATCTTGGAGCCGGTGACGAGATTGGCGACCTTCTGCTCCTCGATCACCTTCCAGTCGATGTATTGCTCGATGTCCGGGTGGTCGGCGTCGACCACGACCATCTTCGCCGCGCGGCGCGTGGTGCCGCCCGACTTGATGGCGCCTGCCGCGCGGTCGCCGATCTTGAGGAAGCTCATCAGCCCCGATGACTTGCCGCCGCCGGAAAGCTTTTCGTTCTCGCCGCGGAGCTTCGAGAAGTTCGAGCCGGTGCCGGAGCCGTATTTGAACAGCCGCGCCTCGCGCACCCACAGATCCATGATGCCGTTTTCGTTGACGAGATCATCCTCGACCGACTGGATGAAACAGGCATGCGGCTGCGGATGCTCGTAGGCGCTCTGCGAGGTAACGAGTTTCTTCGTGAACGGATCGACGTAGAAGTGCCCCTGGCTCGGACCGTCGATGCCGTAGGCCCAGTAGAGCCCCGTGTTGAACCACTGCGGCGAGTTGGGCGCGGCCATCTGCATCGCCAGCATGTAGCAATGCTCGTCATAGAAGGCGCGGGCGTCCGCTTCCGTGTCGAAGTAGCCGCCCTTCCAGCCCCAGTAGGTCCAGGTGCCGGCGAGGCGATTGAACACTTGCTTCGCGGAAGTCTCGCCGACATTCCGCTCTTTCGGCGGAAGCCCCGCGAGCTTCGCTTCGTCCGGCACCGAGCGCCACAGCCAGGAGGGGACGCTTTCCTCCTCGACGCGCTTCAAGTGCGCGGGCACGCCCGCCTTGCGGAAATATTTCTGCGCCAAGACGTCGGTCGCGACCTGCGACCAGTGCTCGGGCACTTCCATCGTGTCGAGCTTGAAGACGATCGACCCGTCCGGGTTTCGAATCTCGCTCGTCGCCGTGCGGAACGGAATGTCCGCATAGGGTGATTGATTTTCTTTGGTGTAGCGGCGCTCGATCTTCATCGTCGTCCCCTTGGTTCGGGCCGCGGGCCTGCCGCCCGCGGTGCCGGTTTGGCCGAACTCGTTTTGCTCACTTCCCTCGGGCCTTCCCGGCTCGGAGCCACGGGTTAGGCCTCGATACTCACACTCCCCGGCGGAGAAACGAAGGCCGTTGCCGGGGGTGGAAAGTTGCCCCGGCCGGGGTCATTCGCGCTCTCGGGAGAAGCCGAAAATCGTACGAATTACGCGATTCCCGACAGACACGAAGACTAGACGCAGAACGCTTCATACGTCAAGCAGTAGTATATACAGCCTAACAAAACTCTAAATCTTGTGTTTTCAAACGGTATTTAGGGAGGAAACATCACCCCCGCAACCGCCGAAAACGCGAACCATCAGAATGAGATTCGCGAGCACCGTAAAGCGGATTCAGCGATCCAGCCTGTGGCTTACGGTGAAAAATTTTTGCACCGCGCATCGTGCGGGCAGTGTCTCAGTTTCCCGTCATCACCGGGCCGCAGCGTCCCGCGAGCAGAGCGAGCGGACGACGCTGCGAGACCCGGTGATCCATGATGGAGCTCGGCATACACGAACAGTCTTCATGGATTACCGGGTCTCGTCCGCGCCACGGCTCGCGTTCCGCTCGCCTGGCGCGACGGCCCGGTAATGACAAAAAGTCAAACTGAGACACTGACATCGTGCGGGAATGGGACATCTGGCGCTGAAATTTTTGCCGAATCCGTTTGTTATCTAGCCGACATTCGCGTTTGCGATTTCAGTTGCAAATCGGAAGAAATGGGTTCCATCATAAATTTGAATGGGGGGGGGCACCCGCGGTTGTCTGATCCCTGCCGCCATCGTGCTGCGTGCGGGAGAACTGCCGTTCCATGAGTTCTGCGGCTCCAAGCCCTAAGGGTGCGTCCTATCCGGCGGCCGCTTATCTTGCGCTCTATGGTCTCGCGGTCGCGCTTCCGCTGCTGCTGTTGCTCGGCGCCCTCCTGTATCGCTCTGCTGTTCAGGAAAGGGAGCGGCTGGAACAGCGCCTGCTGCAGAACGTCGATGCTCTGACCAACGACCTCGATCGCGATCTGGATCGTGATCTTGCAATCCTGCGCACGGCCGCAACGTTCCAGTCGCTCAAGGACGAGAACTGGCCGGCGTTCTACACGCAGGCGAAAGCGGCGCTGCAAGGACGCGCCTATCTCATCCTGGTCGATGCGAGCGGCCGCCAGCTTGTAAACACCTATGTGCCTTACGGCGAGCAGCCGCCGATGACCGGCGATCCCGAAACGATCAAACGCATGGCGGAGATGAAGGCGCCGGTCGTTTCGAATCTGTTCGTGAGTCTGGTGGTCAAAAAACCGGTCTACAATGTCTCGATCCCCATCTTCGAGGACGGCCGGGTTCGCTTTGTGATGAGCCTGGGCTTGCTTCCGGCCGATCTGGCTTCGCTCGTCGCGGGCCGGGATTTCGGGCCGGAATGGGTGGCCACGATATGGGATGCGAACGGGGCGATCCTGATGCGCTCTCGCGACATGGATCGCGTTGTCGGGAAAATCGTGCCCGATCAAATGCGGGCACACGGCCAGCGCGCCGTTTTCAGGACGACCAATCTGGACAACACCGACGTCTTGCAGGCGAACGTCCGCTCACGGATTGCCGATTGGACGGTTGCGGTGAACGTACCCTACAGTCTCATCGTTCAGAATTGGCGAACACCGCTGCTCATCTGGGTGGCGGCGACGATTTTGGCGGTCGCATTTGCGTTAATTTCCGGCGCCCTGTTCGCGCGCCTGATCACAAAACCGCTGTCAGCCGCCTCCGGCGCCGCCGCGGCCCTTGGCCGCGGAGAGCCCGTTCCCCTTGCGTCTTCCCGCCTTCGGGAGGCGGCGGCCTTTCTCCGGGCGCTGGCGACGGCACAGTTCGAGCTTGCCGATCGCACGGCGCAATTGCGTGAGAGCGAGGCGCGGCTCGCGGCCATGCTGGATCAGATGCCCTGCGGGGTTGGTCTGATGGATCGCGAAGGGCGATGGATTCTTGCCAATGCGCTCATGCGGCGGTTCATCCCGCAGCAAATTCCTTCGCACAATCCGCAGAGCCGTCCGCGATGGCGCGCCTTCGATGCCGAGGGTCATCCGGTCGATCCCATCCGCTGGCCGAGCACACGCGCGCTGCGCGGAGGAAACGCGAACAACTTGGATTTTGTTTACACGGACGATGAAGGCAAGGAATTCTGGGTCCGGAAGTCCGCCGCGCCGTTCCGCAATACGGACGGCAAGGTCGTTGGCGCGGTTCTGGTGATGGAAGACGTCACTGAGGAGAAGCTCGCCGCGGACCGGGAAAAAATGCTGACGCGCGAGCTCATCCACCGCAGCAACAATCTGCTGGCCGTCGTCCAGGCCATGGCGCAACGCAGCTTGTCGGATGCGGATACGGTCGCCGAGGCCAAAGTTAAGTTCGACGCGCGCCTGCAAGCGCTGGCGCGCGCGTACCGGCGACTGCGCGCCTCGGATTGGACGGGCGTAAGCCTCGGCGAGATCGTTCACTCCGAACTGGAGCCTTATGCCGCGCACGCTACCATCGAGGGACCGGAAGTTCGCCTGAACCCGCAGCAGGTGCAGAATATCTCGCTCGCCGTACACGAGCTTGCCACCAATGCAGCGAAATACGGCGCGCTGTCGAAGCCGGGCGGAAAGGTCAACGTGTCCTGGCGGCTTGGCGAGAACGGCGGATTGAAACTCCGGTGGCAGGAGCGTGGAGGGCCTCCGGTCACGGCGCCGGCGCGCCAGGGCTTCGGCACGACTCTGCTCAAGAGACTCGTGGGCGAAACCCGGCTCGTTTACGCACCCGAAGGGGTCATCTGCGAAATCGACCTTCCTCCCGATATGTCGGTTGGGCCCGAGCGCGTCGAGATCGCCTCCTGAGCAAGTATGCAGTCTGGCATTGGCGATCCTGCCATTTGTCAGTATAGACCATCTATATTGTCAGTATTGCCACTCGCTGATACGCCCGAAGCACGGCAGTTTTCCGCGCCTGCAACCAACAGGAGTGAGACACATGAAGCGTTACGTAATCGAGCGTGATCTTCCGGGCGTCGGCAAGATGAGCGGCAAGGAGCTCAAGGGCGCGGCCGAAACTTCGAACGATGCGCTCGCGAAGCTCGCGGGCAAGGTGCAGTGGGTGCATTCCTATGTCGCGGACGACAAGACTTTCTGCGTCTATCTCGCCGAAAGCGAGAACGAAGTCTTGCAGCACGCGAAGCTTTCCGGCTTCCCGGCGACGAAGATCACCGAAGTGAAAGGCATCATCGACCCGATGACCGCCGCCTGATCGGGTGCGTCCGCTATTGCGGCAGCGCCGATCGCGCGGGACGAGGCCGAAATGGAGTGAAGCGATGTTGCGAAAGGACAAAAGCAACGCAGGCGGAACTCCGGGGCGGCCGCGTCCCGCCTCGCGGGGCAAGCGATCCCGATGCAGCCGCGTTCTCGACGTCACCGTCGTTCTGCTCGACGGCGGCTATGCCTCGACTGCGATCGGGCCGATCGAGGTTTTTCATTCCGCGGGCCATCTCTGGAACTGGCTGCACGGTAAAACGCCGGAGCCGCGCTTTCGCGTGCGCGTCGCTTCGCTCGACGGGCGAAGTGTCGCGGCCCCTTATCCGGTTCGTCTAATGCCGGAATGCGGGATCGGAGACATCAGGAAGACCGACATCGTCGTGATCCCGACCTCCGGCTGGGATGTGATGGATCGCATTGCAAGGAACTCGCCGCTCGTGCCGTGGCTGCGCAAACAGCACGCGCGCGGCGCGTACATCGCGGGCGTTTGCACAGGCGTCGTGTTTCTCGCGGAGGCGGGGCTTCTGGATGGCCGCGAGGCGACGACGCACTGGGGTGTTTGCGACGCGCTGCGCACGCGTTACCCCAACGTTTCCTGGCGCCCGGAGCAATTTGTCACCGAGGATAGCCGGATCTTTTGCAGCGGCGGTATTTACGCCTCGACCGATCTCAGCCTTTATCTCGTGAAAAAATTTTGCGGCCACGAGATCGCGCTGCAAACCGCGAAGTCGCTTCTGCTCAGCATGCCGCGTACGTGCCAGTCCGGCTATTCGGTGCTGCCGCTTTCCCGTCCGCACGGCGATGAAAAGGTCCGCCAGACGGAAGAATACATACGCACGCATTTTGCGAGCGACATTTCCATCGACAATCTTGCGGGCCGTGCCGGCATGAGCCCGCGCAATTTCATCCGCCGTTTCAAGACGGCGACCGGCCGCTTGCCGGGCGCTTATCTGCAGGCGTATCGGATTGCGATCGCAAAGGAGCTGCTGGAGGAGGCGCGGATGCCGATCCAGAATGTCTGCCTGCAAGTCGGCTATGAGGACGCGGGGTTCTTTCGCGCCCTGTTCAAGCGCCATACCGGCATGACGCCTGCGGAGTATCGCAGCAATTTCGCGGGCATGAATTTCGAGCGCGAACAGCAGGCCATGCCGGGTTGAGGCGTCTCAATTGCCCGGTCTCCCGGAGATACCCAGCCGCTTGCGCAAGGTTTCCGAAGGCTTCTCGCCGAACATCCCGCGATAATATTTCGCGAAGTGGCCGAGATTGAGAAAACCGCAAGCGAAAGCCACTCCCGTGACGGTGGTGTTCGTGTCCGCCTCCGTCAGCATTTTGCGCGCGCGCCTGAGGCGCATTTGTTTGACGAACTCCATCGGCGAATAGCCGCGGCTGCTTTGAAACGCGTGAAAAATGCTGCGGGCGCTCGCGCCGGTGATCTCGGAAAGCATCTCGATCGTAATGGGCTTGTCGCTATTTTCGGCGACGAATTCCTCCACGCGGCGAACCTGCCAGGGCGCGGCGGCTTCAGGGCTGCGCTTCAGAAGCTCGCTGAAGGAATGAGGAGCGCAGCAAAGGAGAGCGGCAACGATCTTCTGCTGCATCTCCTCGACCAGCAAAGCCGGGAGCCTCCCTCGGCTTTCGTCGAGCTGGTTGACCGAGAACAGCACGAGCCGGCGGAAGTGCTGCCCCAAAGGATCGCCGAGATCGAGGACCGGATGGAATCCGATTTCTCCTTTCGGTTTCGCTCCCAGATATGAGGCAAGCTTCTGATAGATCGCCTCGGTCGAAACGCGCAAAATGAGCTGCTGATAATTCGGACCGAAGAAGAATTTCGCAGCCTGGCCGACGGGGTTGATGCACATCTGATCTTGCCGCACTTCGGCGGCGGTCCGGCAGGCTTCGGTCCTCGATATGCCTTGCAAGGCGATTTGTATCCGCGTGTAGCCGGTTTCGGGAAATGTCAGCTCGACGGGCGAACCGTAGGCGCAGAACGCTAATTCGATTTTGGAAAGCCGAAGGTGGTTTGCATGCCCATGGAATGATTTCATGCCTGCCGGAAATTCGAGGCTCGTTGCGCCAAATGCCGTCAACAGGGCATGGCGCATCGCTTCATGATCCGCCGTACGGATGACGGGAAAATAATCCAAATACGGCATCTCGGCTGGCCCGATTCGCGCAATGCGTGTGTACACTGCCTAACATTGGGTCGTCCGCTACTCTTTGACCGCAGTCAATATGCAAGCGTTGTGCGTCGGACGAGTAACATTTGCGTGCTGTGGGCAAAGAACAACTTATTGATTTAGCTGAATATTCGCAGACAGCACAGCGGCAGGACACGCCGCGGAATGGAGGCGCTGAATGCACTGTCTGCTGCGCGTTTCGTTCGAGGAGGGGGCATGGACCGTGACAAACAATCTCAAGAAAACAGGCCCTTATGCGAGCCAGGAACTGGCCGTCAGCATCGCTGCGGCGATGGCTTGTTTTGTGCGTCGTGCCGGCGCGGCACCCCGCATCGAGGTTGAAGATGAAGCGGGAACTTGCGTCGCCGTCTGGCCGTCAAAATCCGAGAATTAGGAGCTACGATGATCGAGAAGCGCACGGACGCAAGGCGATATCATCGTCGGAAAATGAATATCGTTGGTCTGATTGTGCCCGGAAACCGGCCTTGCAAGATATGGGATATCTCTCAGAAGGGTGCAAAGCTTGCGATTCTCGGCGAGGAAAATGTGCCTGAAAAATTCGAGTTGTGGCTACGAAAAGACGGCTCGGTGCGGCGTCACTGCCGTTTTGTATGGCGGGTCGGCCAGAACGTCGGCGTAAGTTTTCCTTGAAGGACACAAGGCAGCCTCTCGCTGCATGAAAAGGCCGCCGGTAAGCCGGCGGCCTTTCGCAGTGAATACCATCTCGATTAACGCCAGTGGCAGTGACGCACGCCCGCATTGTCGCGCCAGCAATGCTTGTGGGCGCTCGATCGCGTGATCCGCGGTCCGCCGACCCACGCACCGATGCCGCCGCCCACGACCGCGCCGACCGGCCCGGCGACAACTGCGCCCGCACCCGCGCCGATCGCCGCGCCCGTGAGGGTGCGCTCGTCGGCGTTGGCTGTTACGGGCAGCGATACAATGGCCAAGGAAGCGATACTCGCAATCAATAGCTTGCGCATGATCTGTCTCCTGACTCCCGCGCGAAAATAACCCTGTTGCGCAGGAAAAGTTCCTATTCCCGGTCTTGCGGCAGGCTCGCATCCGATAGTTAATATTTGACGAGTCGCGGGGACGGGAGATTGCCATGCTCGAAAAGATTCGTGCCCTGAATATGTCGGCCGGCGAATTGCACCGGCACATGAAGGAGAGCGCCGACACGCTCGGTCCGTTGCTGGTCGACGGGTTTCATTTTCTCGCGCTCTTCGCGATCGGCGCAACGACCGTCTGGTCTGCGGCCGCGACCTTCATCGGGATGATAGGGAAAGGCTACGCAAACCTCGCCGACATTCTTCTCCTCTTTATCTATCTCGAAATCGGCGCCATGGTCGGAATCTATTTCCGCACCACGCGATTGCCGGTTCGCTACCTGATCTACATCGCGATCACCGCGCTCGGGCGCGTTCTGATCGAGCTCGTCGGCGCGGAGCACCGGACCGGCACGGATATTTTGGTCGTCGCGGGCGCGATTTTACTCTTGTCGTTCGCCGTGCTGGTGCTGCGGTTCGGATCGTATCATTATCCTTCCGACACACCCGCTGCCGATTTGCCGCCGGCGAAGAGGAAAACGAGATGAAAGAGCGGGGGCTTCATTCCTGCGGCTTCATCATTTCCTGGAAGCGCCGCTCGATTTCCTCCGGCGCGATGGGCGCGGCGCGGACATTCGCGCCCGTCTCGTCGCGCAGGTGAACGAGCGCCGGAAAGGAAAACACAAGGACGAGCACCGCGAATTGCGCGAGCAGAAACGGCGCGAGCGCCTTCGCGATTGCGCGAATTTCGAGCGTTTCGCGCATCGCCGTGCGGGCCATCATCAGCGCATAGCCGAACGGCGGAAGCAGGAAGCTCGCTTGCAGCGTAAGCAGCACGAGCGCCGAAACCCAGACTGCGTCGGGAACGCGGATCAGGAGCGGAGGAATGAGGATCGGCACCAGCACGAAGATGATCTCGAACGCGTCGAGCACGAAAGCCGAAGCGCCGAGAATCGCGAGCACGGCGGCCGTCACCGCGATTTCGCCCCCCGGCAGCGCACCGATCCAGCGGTCCAGAAGGGCGTCCGTGCCGAATGTGCGGAGCAGAAGCGTGAGGGTGGTCGCGGCGGCGAGCAGGCCGAACAGCGCGCCGGTAATGGCGATCGTTTCCGCGAGCAGCTCGCGAAGCGCCTTGCCCCGCAGCCGGCCGGTAACGATTCCCGCCGAGAATAATACAAACGCCCCCATCGCGGCGGCCTCGACCGCGTAGAAATAACCCGCCGCAACGCCGCCCAGCACGGCGATCAGAAAAACAAGGGAAAGAAGTGCGATCAAAGCCTCGCTCTTGCGCAGGGGAAGGTGATTTTCGTCGATTCCGCGCTGCGCGATTTTTCGGCCTTTCCACCACGCGATCCCGAGACAGAGGACAAGGAAAACCGCGGCGGGCACGATTGCGCCGCGGAAGACGTCCTGCGTGTTGATAACCCGTGCGTTCGATCCGGTTGCGTTGACTGCGAGCGTGTGCGCGGAGAGCATCGCGTCGCCAAGCAGGATCAGAACGAGCGAGGGCGGCACCACGACGCCCAGGGTGCTCGCGACGCAAATCGCGGCGAAGCGTTCCGCTTCCGGCAATCCTTGGAGCCGCGGAGCGATCGTCCGAGAAAGCGACATCACGCTCGCTCCGACCGAACCGTTCATCGGCCCCAGGAGCGCGCCAAGCGCGATTCCGGATACGAGCGGCGCCGAGGGACCGCGCCGCAGCAGCGCAACGCCGCCGCGGAACAGGGATTTCGCGATCGGCAGCCGGTTGAGCGTGAGCCCCATCAGCACATAAAGCGGCAGCGCCTGCAAAAGATCGTTTTCGAGCAGGTTGATCAGCCGGTTGGGAAGGGCGGTGAGTAACGAGTAGGGAAACGCGCCGCCAAGCACGCCGGCGAACGCTCCGAACGCCGCGACCGCGATCAGAACGATCATGGCCGGTAGACCCGTGAACACGAGCCCCGCCGCGACGAGAAACAGAAGAGCGATTCCGAATCCGTTCATGGATGGCCGCCGCCCGGAATTTTCGGCCGCGCAATGTCGAGAATTGCTTGCGCGATCACGAGAAGCGATAAGACCCAGAGCGCGCATTTCACGAGGAAATAACCGGGATTGTAGCTGTCCGGAAACAATTCGAGCTGCATCGCCGACGAAACGACGATCTTTCGGCTCGCGATCCAGATAAAAATCGCCCAGGGAAGAAGCCCGAGCAACGCGCCTGCGCGCACAAGCCGGAGCCGCGTTTTTTCCGTATAACGCCGCGCCCATGCGTCGGCGGCAAGATGCGTGCCCGCGCGTGTCGCGGCAGTGACCGCGATCGCGACATAGAGCGCGAAGATCCATTGCGCGACGTCGTTCGCCTCGCGCGAATAGGCGTGCACGAGATCGCGCAGCGGCCATTGTGCGAACAGCAGTATGAGCAGGGGAATCACGAGCCATCGTCCGGCGCCGATTGCAGCCCGGACGATTCTGTCGAGGTTATCGAGAAACCGCCCCAAATGTTTCTCCATTTTCGCAAGCCTAGAAAGCCGGAGCCGCCATGTCACCGCGACAAGAGCGCCGCGATTGAAAACGGCGTGGCCGTGCAGTAAGGCGGCGCGGGAGACAGGCCATGATCGACAAAGACTACATGCGCAAAATGACGCGCTATAACCGCTGGCAGAACGAGAACCTGTACGGCGCCGCGGATGGCTTGAGCGACGCCGAACGCAAGCGCGATCGCGGCGCGTTTTTCGGCTCGATCCACGGCACGCTCAACCATCTCCTGTGGGGCGACCGCGCCTGGATGTCCCGTTTCGCCGGCACCCCCAAGGTGACGGTCGGCATCAAAGACTCCACCGGTCTCTATCCGGACTGGGAGGAGCTCAAGCGCGAGCGCATGGAATTCGATCGGAAGATTATCGATTGGGCGGAAGGGCTCGACCCGCAGTGGCTCGACGGCGAGCTCACCTGGTTCTCCGGCGCGATGCAGCGCGAACTGACCATGCCGAAATGGGTGCTCGTCACGCACTTCTTCAATCACCAGACCCATCACCGGGGGCAGGTGCATGCGATGCTGACGGCGGCGGGCGCGAAGCCCGGCGACACCGACCTCTGCTTCATGCCGTAAACGCCGCAGACGGACTCGGCGATTCAAGGTTGCGGCGGAGTCGCCCGCAACTGCGGCGAGTCGGCAGGGTGCCGCAGACGCGGCCGCCCGCATGAAATCATTAACCAAGTGTCGGCTACAGGACTGACGGAAAGTCTAAGGACTCGCCTGTCTCGATGCCCGCCCGCTCGTTTCGCCGGACATTATTCGATGCCTTCCTGATTGCCGGATTCGCTGTCGGCAATCTGCTTGTCGTCACGCGCGTCGCATTGCAGCCGAAGAATCCCGAAGCGGGCGTCGCGGTCGTTTTCTCTCCATGGACGGATGCCGCCGCGGCGCTCGCCCGCGCAACCGATCCGGGCAGCCGCTTCGTCCGTTACGGCGGGTATCCCTTCATCGTCGTCGTCGTCCCCGACACGCCGGAATATCTGTCGCGCGTCTCGGGGGAGGGCGCGCTGTTCGTCGCAGATCCGAAAGCGCTCGCCGCCTGTCTCAAGCCGTTCACCCGCACAGCGGAAATTCTATAATGCAAAATCTAGAGACTTTTCAGCGTACCATTGCGAACGCGCTCACGGCGCTTGCCATCCTGCATGTCCCGATCCTCGGGCTGATCGCATGGACGCTTGACCGGGGCGTTATGGTGAATTTGCTCGCCGCTTCGGCGCTCGCGATCCTGCCCGTTGTCTTTCTCTGGGCGGGCCGCCCGATGACGACGATCTCGCTCGCGCTCGCCGTGACGCTGGTCGGCCAGACCTCGCTTCTGGTCTACGATTTCACCGGTCATCCCTGGCAAGTGGAGATGCACTTCTACTATTTCGCCGTGCTTGCGATGCTCTCGGGTTTTTGCGATTGGCGCGTGCTCGCGCTCGCGGGCCTCTTGATCACGATCCATCACGGCACGCTCGATTTTATTCTGCCGCAAGCGGTCTATCCCGGCGGCAGCAATCTTTTGCGCGTCGGCGTGCACGGGCTGATCGTCGCGATCGAGGTCGTGATGCTGATCGGCATCGGCATCACGATCCGTGCGGCCTTCGCCGCAGCCGAGACCGCGCGGCAGGAAGCCGAGGGCTCGGCCGGTGAATTGCAGCGCATCGCATCAAAGCGCGAAAAGGATTTGTCCGCGACCACGATGCGCGCCGACCAGACCGGCGAGATCCTCGAGCGTTTCAAGCAGGAAATGGAAGGGGCGGTCGGCATTCTCCACGCCGCTGCCGAGGAGCTGCAATCCTACACCGACGCGCTTTTCGCCGCCGCAGAGCAAGCCAACGAGCAATCGGCCGCCGCCTCGACTGCTTCGGAATCGACCATGTCCGAGGTGAGCTCGGCCGCCGCCGCGGGCGAGCAGCTCGCAAGCTCGATCGCGGAGGTGGGCTCGAACGCCGCCCGTTCCTCGAAGCTCGCGGCCGATGCCGTGCAACAGGCGGAGGCGACCAACACCACCATCGACGAAATGGCGGCCGTCGCCTCCGAGATCGGGGAGGTCACCGGCCTTATCAGCACGATCGCCGCGCAAACGAATCTTCTGGCGTTGAACGCCACGATCGAGGCCGCACGCGCCGGCGAAGCCGGCAGGGGTTTTGCGGTCGTCGCTTCGGAAGTGAAGGCGCTCGCTTCGCAAACCGCGAAGGCGACGCAGGAAATCTCCTCGCGCATCGAGGCCATGCAGGCGACGACCGCGCGTTCGGTCGCTGCCATTCAGGCGATCACGGCCACGATCCGCGAACTCGACCAGTTTTCCGCCGCGATCGCCGCCGCCGTCGAGCAGCAGGCGAACGCCGCGCACGAAATCGCGGGCAACGTCAATGCCGCCGCGACCGGCGTCACGCATGTCACCGGCGCGATCGGCGAGATCAAGGCGATTGCGAACAAGACGGCGGAAGCCGCGAACGCCCTCGGCCGCGCGGCGCGGAAAGTCACCGGCCAGACCGGCGATATCCAGAACCGCGTCGGCGCGTTTACGGAAGAAGTGCACGCCATGCAGGCGTGAATCTCGCCATGCCTCGTGCTTCGAGACGCGTTGCTTCGCAACGCTCCTCGGCATGAGCCAGGGTTACTTCCGCCGGATGCGCCGGCGCGAGTTGATATCGACGATATTGCCCCTTTTGTTTTCCGCGGCGCTTTGCTTCAGCGCCTCCGCGAGCCCCACCGGGCGTTCGTACTTTTTCAACAGATCGGCGAAGGCCTCGTCGGCGAGTTCCTGGAACGTCGCCATGCGATCGTTCGCAAGCTCGTGGAGCGCGAGATAAGTGTCGTTGTCGAACTGAATTTGTTTCCGCCGCGTCATGCGCAATAAACCGCTTGCGCGTGCGGAAGTTCCGCGCCTGTTACTGGAATGTCAGCGGAGACCCGCAGCTATTCCGCTCCGCTCTTCCGGCAAAGCGCGCTGCGATCCATCTTGCCGCATGCTTCGCGCCGCGGATCGCCGACGCATCGTGATCGCCGTCCGCGATGCCGACGAAACTCACCGGCGTGCCCCTTCTGCATAAATCCCGCATGAAATTCGCGGTGACATTCGGATGCACGATCGTATCCGCCGAGCCTTGCACGATGAACACCGGTAGGCCGCGCGTTTCGCGTTTCGGCGTGTTCTCCCGCATGAGCCGCGCCCAGGGCTCGACCGTGAGAATATCGACCGCGAGAAATCCTTCGCGCTCCAGCGGCTGCTCGGCGAGCAGTATGGAGAAATCCTGCCCGTAGGTTTCGTTGCAAAAATTCGACAGCCGGTCGAAGACGAGGGTAGAGCGCTCCAATACGATATTCGCGAGCGAGAGGCTGAACACTTCCGACCACGCCTTCAATGCATAGGCGCCGAGAATTTTTCCGGTTATGCTCGGCAAATCCATCTTGATCAGCGGGCCGAGTTCAGTCGCAGGCGCCGCCGCCGCGATGCCGACGAGATGCAGTTCAGGCGCGTATTCGCGTGCAAGCTCGCCCGCGAACAAAACCGCGTGGCCGCCTTGCGAGTGCCCCCACAACGCGAAGCGGTCGCTCGCGTCGGCGTTCTTGAAATTTCGCGCCGCCCGCACCGAATCCAGAACCGCGCGGCCTTCGCTCACGCCGACGAGATAGGGGTGAGGGCCGGCTGTGCCGAGCCCCGGATAGTCGGTCGCCGTGACGATATAGCCGCGCGCGAGAAAATCGCGCAGTCCGTGCATGGTTCGAAATACCGTCGGCCGCAGCGACGGCGCGCATTTCCGCGCGATCCCGGTCGTCCCATGCGCCCAGGCCACGACCGGCCGTCCGCTGCGCGGAGGCGTTCCCTTCGGCACCACGATCACACCGGAGACGGCGATCGCGTCTCCCTTGCGATCCTGCGAGCGGTAGAGCACGCGGAAGGCGGAAGCGCCCATGGGCGCGCCGCGCATCGGTTCGACTCGGATGATGGAGCCTGGATCGCCCAGGAGCTCCGTGACATCCGCGTCATAGAAGCGTTCGGAAGCCTTCGCGCCGGAGGCTGCGAGCAAGAAAAGCGCGAGAAACAGAAGGAATCGCATCGTTTCCACCGCCGCTTGGTGTCCTCGATCATGCTGGACAGCGGGCGAGGGAGCAAGTAATCCAGCCTCGCAAGGAAAACGCGATGAAAAACTTCTTCCTGAAATTCTTTACCTGGTGGAACAGCCAGACTTTCGGCACCCAGTTCTGGACCTGGCTCTATGGCGAATATGTCGGCTCCGACGAATTCGGCAATCGCTACTACCGGGAGAAGGGCGGCAAGATCAACAAAGGCTTCGGCTTTCAGCGCCGCTGGGTGATCTATAACGGCGTCGCGGAAGCCTCGCGCGTGCCGCCGTCGTGGCACGGCTGGCTGCATCACACGGTCGACACGCCGCCGACCGAGGAGAATTACAAGCCGCGCGAGTGGCAGAAGCCGCACCAGCCCAATCTCACCGGTACGCCGAATGCTTATCGCCCGTCGGGCTCGACGCTGAAATCCGGGCGCCGCCCCGCCGCGACGGGCGACTACAAGGCCTGGCGGCCGGGCGAATAGCGCGGTCCGGTGGCCGTCCCGCCCGCAAAACAAGCGACCCGCATACCCGCCGGGGTCTGGGTTCTCGGATTCGTCAGCCTCTTGATGGACATCTCCTCGGAGATGATCCACGCGCTGTTGCCGGTTTATCTCGTCACCGTTCTCGGCGCCTCGATGCTGGCCGTGGGCTTCATCGAGGGCATCGCCGAAGCGACGGCGATGATCGTCAAGATTTTTTCCGGCGCGCTGAGCGACTGGCTCGGCAAGCGAAAACTGCTTGCCGCTATTGGTTACGGACTCGCCGCGTTCACGAAGCCTATCTTTCCACTCGCGACGGGTATCGGCTGGATCGTCACGGCTCGCTTTATAGATCGCATCGGCAAGGGCATTCGCGGCGCACCGCGCGATGCGCTCATTGCCGACCTCAGCCCGCCGGAAGTGCGCGGCGCGAGCTTCGGCTTGCGCCAGTCGCTCGACACCGTCGGCGCGTTCATCGGCCCGCTCGCCGCGATCGGCTTGATGGAGCTGACGGCGAATAATTTTCCCGCCGTATTCTGGATCGCGGTGGTGCCGGCGTTTCTCTCGTTCGGCCTGATCTGGCTCGCGGTCAAGGAGCCCGTGCGCGAGCGTACGGGTGAAGAAGCCGCGCAACGCCTTCGACTGAGCGATGTTGCGGGATTGCCCGCGGCGTTCTGGGCGGTCGTTGCGCTCTCCGCGGTTCTGACGCTTGCCCGTTTCAGCGAGGCATTCCTTATCCTGCGGGCGCAGAACGCCGGCATGCCGGTGGCGCTGGTGCCGATCGTGCTCGTGGTGATGAACGTCGTTTACGCCCTTACATCCTATCCCGCAGGCGTGCTCTCGGATCGTTTCGGACGGAACGGCGTGGTCATCATCGGCGTGATGTTCCTGATCGCCGCCGATCTCGCGCTCGCTTTCGCGGACAATATCCCGATTGTCCTTGTTGGCATCGCGTTGTGGGGATTGCACATGGGGCTCACGCAGGGCCTGCTCGCGGCGCTTGTCGCCGATACGGCGCCCGCACATTTGCGCGGCACCGCCTTTGGCTTGTTCAACTTCGCCTCCGGGCTCGCCATGCTGATAGCGAGCGTATTGGCGGGCGCCCTGTGGGACCATTATGGGTCGGTGGCGACCTTCCTCGCGGGAGCGGGGTTTACGGCGGCTTCGCTCGCGGGCTTTCTATGGCTCCTTCGTTTGCGCCGCTATGGGTCCGCAATCGGCGAATAGGCGGTTAGAAAATGCAACTTCAGTTCATTGGCTGCGGCGACGCTTTCGGCTCCGGCGGGCGCTTCAACACCTGCTTTCACGTCACGGGGAAGCGCGCGAATTTTTTGATCGATTGCGGCGCGAGCTCGCTCGTAGCGCTGAAACGTGCGGGGATCGACCGCAACGGGGTCGATCTCATTTTGATCACGCATTTTCATGCCGACCATTTCGGCGGCATCCCGTTTTTCATTTTGGACGCGCAGTTTTTCGCCAAGCGCACGCGGCCGCTCACAATCGCGGGGCCGCGCGGGCTCACGGATTGGTATATCCGCGCGATGGAGACCGCGTTTCCCGGCTCCTCGAAGACGAAGCAAAAATTCGAACTGTCGCTGATCGAGCTTGCACCGGGGCAGGTCTGGCGCCGGGAAAATATCGAGGTTTTACCTGCGCTCGTTCGTCATGGCCCGCCGGACGTGCCGTTTCACGCCTACCGGGTTTCGGTCGAGGACAGGATCATCGCCTATACCGGCGACACCGAATGGACCGAAACCTTGATCGAGATCGGGCGCGATGCCGACCTCTTCATCGCAGAAAGCTATTTCTACGAAAAGAACGCGCCGCTGCATCTTTCCTACAAGACGCTCGCCGAGAAGCTTCCGCTCATTCGGCCGAAGCGTGTCGTGCTCACCCATATGAACGACGACATGCTCGCGCGAAAAGAGGGGGTCGAATTCGAGCGGGCGGAAGACGGAAAGACGATCGTGCTTTAAAGCACCACCACGCGCGTCGAGACCGGCGTTCGCAGATAAAGGTCCGCGATTTCCTCGTTCAACAGCCGGATGCAGCCGGATGAGACATTGGTGCCGATCGTCCACGGCTCGGCGGTGCCATGGATGCGGTACAGCGTGTCTTTGTTGCCCTGGTAGAGATAGAGCGCGCGTGCGCCCAAGGGATTGTTGGGCCCGCCGGGCATGCGCTCGGGAAGCTCCGGCTGGCGGAGCCGCATTTCCTTCGGCGGCACCCAGTCCGGCCAGACGGCGGTGCGTCCGACCATGGCGACACCGCTCCAGCCGAAACCTTCGCGGCCGACGCCGACGCCGTAGCGCACCGCGGTGTTTCCCTCGCGCAGGAGGTAGAGGAAGTGCTGTTTCGGATCGACAACAAGTGTGCCCGGCTGCTCGGTGTGCGAATAGCTCACGAGCTGGCGGCGGAATTCGGGGTTCAACAGCTCCTGATTGACCTTCTTGATCACGAAGGGCGGATCGGGAATTTCGCCGATATACCATTGCTGCCCGTCCGGTGGCTCGATCGGCTGGCCGTAGATCGGATGATTGTCGGCCGGTTGCGCGTCGGGCGAGACTCGCATCGGGCCCCGGCCGCCCTGTTGCGGCTGGACGTTGCCGGGCGGCAGCTGCCGGTCGGGGTAGGGCTGCTGGCCGGGATAATAGGGTGGCTGATCGGGATAGGGCTGCTGAGCCGGATAGGGCCGCTGGCCTGGATAAGGCTGGGGGCCCGGATAGGGCGCTTGCGGCGGATAGGGCGGATAATAGCCGGGTTGCGCGCTGGCGGCGGCCGGTGCGGCCAGCACAGTGGCGGCGCCGAGAAGGAATTTCCGGCGCGAAAGCGGTTTCCGGTTCATGGGGTCAGTCATAGCTCACGCTTTAAGTCACCGGAAATTGGGAAACTTGATGGCGGGTTCGCCAGCCGCCCGCTTCTCACGGCGAATCGTCCGGTATGCTTTAGGCGTGAACGGAGTTGCGGAAAAGGGCCCGCCCGTACAAACAAAGCGGCTCTTTGAGCCGCTCTGTTCCTTAAACTGGCGGCTTCAGTAACGATCCCGCCGGTAGTAGCCATCGCGTTCGCGGAAGGCCAAACGCGGATTTAACATGCACATGCCGCCGACGCCGGCTCTTGTCGCGTAGCACTGGGCCATCGTCGCGAACCGGCAATCGAGATAGGATCCGCCCCCGCCGTGGCCGCCGCCTCCGCCCATGGGTGTGTCAAGGCAATATGTTTCATTCCTTCGGACTTGCTGCGCTTCTGCCGTGTCGAGAAGACCGGCGAAGGCTGCGACTATCATTCCCAAAATCACGAATGCTCTCATGGCGCGGACTCCTAATCTCACGGATAGAAAGCATCAAAGTATGGCTTTGTTCCGCCGCCATCAATGTGACCTACATCACAACAACGCGCGTTCCGACCGGCGTGCGCAAATAAAGATCGGCGATTTCCTCGTTCAGCAGGCGAATACAGCCCGAGGAGATATTCGTGCCGATCGTCCATGGTTCTTTGGTGCCATGGATGCGGAAGAGGGTGTCGCGGCTGCCTTGATAGAGATACATCGCCCGCGAGCCGAGCGGATTGTCGGGGCCGCCCGGCATCATCTCCGGCAGGTCCGGCTGCCTGAGCCGCATTTCCTTCGGCGGATGCCAGTCGGGCCATTCGGCTTTGCGGCCGACGGAAGCCTCGCCGCTCCAGCTAAATCCTTCGCGCCCGGTGCCGACGCCGTAGCGGATCGCGGTGTTCGCTTCGCGCGTCGAGTATAAAAAGTGCTGGCTCGGATCGATGATGATCGTGCCGGGTTGCTCGTTGTGCCGCAAGTTCACGAGCTGGCGGCGATATTCCGGATCGAGCATCTCCTGATTCACTTTGTGAATCCGGTAGCGGCCATCGGGAATCCAGCCCGTGTACCACTGGTTGACGTCGATGCCTTCCTCGGTCTCCTGGCCGTAACCCACATAGGGCTCGATCCGTATGCCGAAATTGCCTTCCTGCGCGCGCGCGGCATAAGGCGCGAGCGCGGCGGCAGCGATGCCGGCCATGCCTGTCTTGAGGAAGCGGCGGCGGTTCATGACGGTTCCGGGCGAGGTTGAATCTGGCAGCGGTCAAATGTGGGCAAATTTTGCGCTTTTGCCAAGCGCCCGCGTCCGCGCCGGGAGCGCCCTTCCGCCGCCGTATTTGCCATGATAACCAGCGGGGTAGGCGGCCGCGCTCATCAATTCCTTTCGTTGGTTATCCGCCGGAATGTCATGCCATTGAAATTTCTGCCGACGATTCTGGCTTTTGCTGCGCTGTCGATCGCGCCCGCCCTCGCTCAATACGATGCGCCGCCGCGCCCGCCCGGCGCGATCGATTATCCGCCCGGCCAGCAGCCCTATCCACAGCCTTATCCGGATCAGCGCTACCCCGGCCGACAGCCTTATCCGCCGCAGCAATATCCCGACTCATATCCGCCGCAGGGCCGCGATCCACGTTACGATCCGCGGGGCGTGCAGTCCCAACCCTTGCCGCCGCCGCCCGGAACGCAATCCGCCCCGCAACAGCAACCGCGGCAGGACATGCGCCAGGTTCTTCCGCCGCCCGATCCGGGCGTTCCTCCGCCGCCGCAAGGCGCGCCGAAGGCGAAAGCCAAGGCGGAGCAGCCGAAAACCAAAGGCGCGCCGAAGCAGGGCGATTCGCCTGAAGCCGCCGAGGTGCCGGTCGATCAGGCGCCGGTGCAGCGCATCTCGAATCCGACGGCCAGCTTCTCCGGCCTCGACAAGATCACCGGCCGCATCATCAACTTCGACGCGGCGATCGACGAGACGGTGCAGTTCGGCGCGCTGCAGGTGACGCCGCGCGCCTGCTACACACGGCCGCCGACGGAAATCCAGAACACGACCGCCTTCGTTGAAGTCGACGAGATTACGCTCGCGGGCGACATCAAGCGCATCTTCACCGGCTGGATGTTCGCGAACTCGCCCGGCTTGAACGCTGTGGAGCACCCGATCTACGACGTCTGGATCACCGACTGCAAAACGACGCCGCCGGCGATCGCGCAATCGGGCGGCAAGCAATAAAAATCGCCTTCGCTTTGCAGCGCCTCCGCGAGCATGCGGTGGTAGTCGTCGCGATCCACCTCGATCGCGCCGAAACGCGCGAGATGATCGGTGATGAATTGCGCGTCCAATAGTTTGAATCCCCCGAGCCTGAGCCGACCGACCAGATGCACGAGCGCGACCTTCGAGGCGTCGCGCTCGAAGTGAAACATGCTCTCGCCGAAGAACGCCCCGCCGAGCGTAATGCCGTACAGCCCGCCGACCAATTTTCCATTTCGCCAGGCTTCGACGGTGTGGCAGTGGCCGCGGCGAAACAGTTCGCGATAAAGTCTGCGGATTCGTTCGTTGATCCAGGTCTTGCGGCGGCCGGGCGCGGGCGCGGCGCAGGCGTCGATCACCGCATCGAAATCGCGGTCGGCATAAACCTCGAAACGGTCTGAGCGCACGGTGCGCGCAAGGCGCTTCGAGACATGGAAATGATCGAGCGGCATGATCCCACGCTGCTCCGGGTCCACCCAATAGAGGCTCGGATCGTCCGCACTTTCCGCCATCGGGAAGATGCCGCAGGCATAGGCCTTGAGCAGCACTTCGGGCGTGATTTCAGCGAGATGGTCGCTCGCGCGCGTCATGGCGCGAACTTACCTCTGCGCTTTAGGCAAAGGAAGAGAATTGAGGCCGCGCCCAGAACCTGACGCCGAGCTGTTTCTCTCCGCGCCAGACAACCGTACACTGCCGGAAAATTTTCCAGCGTTCCGAAAGCACCAGCATGAATTGATCGGGTATGCGCGCCGGGTTGTCGGTTTGCAGCCGTGCACCTTTGTGGGAAATGTCGACGAAGCGGCAGTCTTCCCGCGCGCCATCCGGCGCAATTGCGACGGAGACAGGGGTGAAGGTATGCCGTTTAAAGTTTCTCTGATCTCGGTTCTTCATGTGCCTTCTCCTGTTCTTCGTTCTTTTGGGAGGCATTACAAACGCCTCCGAATAACAATCTCTAAAAATTTACAGGAGTGGATACCCGGCGAAGGGAGAACGCTTCGGCGGACAGCCGCTGGCGGAAGTTCAAAAAAGCATAAGTTTACGATGCGAATCGCGCAGACACACCGCTTGTGCCGTCCTCGGTTACGCATTGATTAAAGCGGTCGGCGAATGAGGAGCATCCGTTGCATGACAGCTATGCCGCCGGCAAGGGCCGCGGTGCCTACACGGTTACCGAGGAAGAGTTCAGTAATTCGCGCAACTTCGCCGCAAGCTCGGCGCGGCGGAAGGGCTTGCCGAGGAATCCGGTCCCCGGCGCAGGGCCGTCTTCGCCCGCGATCGTGCCGTGGGTATAGCCAGACGTGAACAGCACCTTCATGCCGGGGATGCGGCGGCGGATTTCTTCCGCGAGTTGCCAGCCGTTCATGCCGTCCGGCATCACCACGTCGGTGAAGAGAAGATCGGGTTTCAAGCCTTCGTCCAGAAGCTCCAGCGCGCGCGGGCCTTTATCGGCGGTCTTCACGCGATAGCCGAGGGTGATCAGCTGCTTTTCGGTATGCGCGCGCACCAAGGGATCGTCCTCGACAAGCAGGATCGATTCGCTGCCCGTGGGGAGTTCTTGCGCCGCCGCCGCGTCGCGCAGCGACGGAACGATGCTCGGCGCGTCCGTGCGCGGGAAATAGAGGCGCACGACAGTGCCGCGGCCGGGTTCGGAATAGATCGTGACATGCCCGCCCGACTGCTTGACGAAGCCGTAGATCATGCTCAGCCCCAGGCCCGTGCCCTTGCCGACCTCCTTGGTGGTGAAAAACGGCTCGAATACCCGCGCGAGAATCTCCGGTGGCATGCCTGTGCCGGTATCGGTCACGCTGACGCCGACATATTCGCCCGGCGCCGCCGTCGGATTGAGCGCGATGTAGTCCTCGTCGAGCACGACGTTGGATGTTTTGATCGTGAGCGTTCCGCCTTTCGGCATCGCGTCGCGCGCATTGGCGGCGAGATTGAGGATCGCGGTTTCGAACTGGTTGCGGTCGAATTTCGGCGTCCAGAGATCCTCGCCGAGACGGAGATCGATCTTCACCTGTTCACCGACTGTCACGATCATGAGGTCGGTCATGTCGGTGAGCAACTCGTTCACGTCGGTCGGGCGCGATTCCAGCGCCTGACGGCGGCCGAAAGCCAGAAGCCGCTGGGTAAGCGTCGCGCTGCGATCGGCGGCGTCGAGCGCGAGCTGCGCGAGCGAATGCAGCTCTGGCTGGTCGCGCAGCATCTCCGCGAGAATTTCGGTGTTGCCGAGAATCACAGTAAGCAGATTGTTGTAGTCGTGCGCGATGCCGCCGGTGAGTTGGCCGATCGCTTCCATCTTCTGCGCCTGTCTGAGTTCCTGTTCGAGCTTCAGGCGCTCGGTCATGTCGCGGCCGATGAAGAAGTGTTGCATGCCTTCTTCCGACCACACGCCCGTCCAGGAGAGCGGGACGGCGTAGCCGTCCTTGTGGATGTAGCGGGTTTCGAAATTTCGCGTGCTGCGGCCGCGGCGGGCGATGCGCATTTCCTCACGCGCGGCTTCGAGGTCGTCGGGGTGGACGAACCTGATCGCGTTCTGCCCGATCACTTCTTCCGGCGTATAGCCGAGGATCGCTTGCACGCTCGGGCTCACGCGCAGAATGTCGCCTTTCGAGCTCATGACGAAAATGAGGTCGATCGAGGACGTGAAGATTCGCTCCATCGCGGCGCTGAGGCGCCGCTGCTCGGTGATGTCGATTGCGACCGCCCCGATTTTTTGCAGCCGGCCGTGCGCGTCGAACAGCGGGAACTTGAGACACAGAAGCGTGCGGGGATCGTTTCCGTTCGGCATCACGAGTTCGCCCTGCGCCGGCCGGCCTGTGGCGATGACCTCGTTGTCGAGCGCCTCGTGGCGGTCGGCGAATTCGCCGTCGCCGAAAATTTCCCGCACGGTCTTGCCGTACCATTCGGCTTGGTTCGCCTCCACCCAGCGGCCGTTTTCGGCGTTCACCATCTGCAGCCGCCCTTTGAGATCGCGGATCGCGACGAGAAGCGGCGCCTGGTCGAGAATTTCCATCAGCCGCGCACGATCCTGGCGGAAGCGTTCGGCGAGCTTAAGCGAGAGCGTCGTCATCTCGGTTTGCAGCTTGTTGCTTTCGATCAGGAGAACCGAAAGCAGGAAGCCGGCCGCCACGAAACTGTACATGCGGCCCATGTACCAGCCGACTTCGTAACGTCCGGAGCTGAGCACCGCCGATAGCGCCACGTCGCAAAGCCAGACGCACATCACCACCATCAGCCACAAATTGAGAACCGACGGCCGCCGTTTCCGCGACAGCGCGAACAGCGCGCCCGCGGTGATGACGAGGAGCGCAGGGCTGATTCCCTTTGCGACCAGGAGCGAGTAGTTGCTGCCCTGGGTCACGACCGGAAGGAGATCCATGCCCGCTGTTGCGAGCAGCACGAGGCAGCAGGCCGCAAGCGCGGCCGCCGTAAGGCAACCGGCGATCGCGAGCGACGCTTTTTCCCTTGGCACCTTCAAAGGCTCGTCGCGCTTTGAGAGCATCGCGTAACCGATCACGAACAGCGGCAGCCCGCCATGCCAGAATACATAGAGCCACGACGTCGTTTGCGAGCCGCCGCCGAGAACCCCGTGCGCTGCGAACGCGCCGGGAAAACTCAGCGTGTGCGCGGCGACCATCAGCGTCGTGAACGAATAGCCGGAGGCGATCGTCAACAGCGCCCACGAATGCTGCCGCTGGAATTGCCCGATCAGCATTACCATCGTGACGAAGTCGATGATTGCGAGCGCGGATTGATTGGCCGGCACAAAGGCCGGAAGCTGCGGCAGCGGTACGTGCAGGAACGGAACCGTCGCGCCGAAGGCGGCGACGGTCACAACGATCGCAAAGGCGGCAAAGCGCCGGCTTCGGCGGCTCGCCGGAACCGTGGAAATGAACGCGCGCGCGTACGCGCTTTCGGAATCGATGGTCGGCACAAACAACCGCCCTGTTGTCGGGTATTGCGAAGGTTCAGTTTCGAATTCTGGGTTGCGGTGCTTAACGGAGCTTTAAGCGGGAGCGTCGGCATAAACCGCGCCATGTCATGTCGCGCGAAAAATGCGCGGCGGGCGGCGATTTTCGGAATGGCACACTTCCGGTTGCAGCAACCGCTGCTGCATTGCGGGATTCCGTTTTTAACGACTCGGTACGGCTCGTTTTGATAACTTTTTGTTCCAAACGGAAATTTTTAATGACGGCCTCACTGGATTGCATGGCGTGACCGCGAAGCTGACGTTACCGGAATCTCCAGCGATCGCTCCCGCATTGCCGCGCACCGAACGCGGAACATCGGTCTGTTTTGTCGTTGACGACGAACCCGGCATTCAAAATATCATTGCGCTTGCCGCGAAAGGCTTCGGTATGTGGGTCGAATGCTTCGCGAACGCCGCTAAGGCGATCGCAGCGCTGGATCGGTTCAACCCCAGCCTCGTGTTTCTCGATGTTTCGCTCGAAGGATCGGACGCGATCGACGTGATCCGCGGCTTCGGTGCGGCGGGCTATCGCGGCGCCGTGCAGCTCATGAGCGGCAAGGATCCCGTGACGATCGAGGAAGTGCGGCGGGTGGGCGAGCGGCATTCGCTCGTCATGCTGCCGCCCTTGCACAAGCCGTTCCGCCTCGAAAAGCTTCGCATGCTGATCGACGTGCATCTCAAGTCGCCCGTCCCGAAAGCCGGGGGCGGCGCATCGGGTCTTACCGCGAAAGAAAACGACACGCGCATCGATCTCGATGCGATGCTGCGCAAGAATTACATTGAAGTCTGGTATCAGCCCAAGATCGATCTGAAGAAGATGCAGTTCGCCGGCGCCGAGGCGCTGGTTCGCTGCCGTCATCCCGAAAGAGGGTTGCTTTCGCCCGCGGCCTTCCTGCCGGACGCCGATCAAAGCCTGATGATCCGGCTTACCGAAAAGGTGCTGCTCACGGCGCTCGCGGACTGGCCGAGAATCGCGCAGGCGGGATTTCCGTTCAAGTTCTCTGTGAACGTGCCGGTGTGTGTTTTGAGCAGGCTGCCGATCCACACACTAGTGCGCGACCATAAGCCGGATCACGCCAAGTGGCCGGGCCTGATGCTCGAAGTGACCGAGGATCAGGCGATGCGCGACATTCCGCTGTTGCACGAGGTCGCGACCCAGCTTCGCATTCACGACATTCTGCTTTCGGTCGATGACTTCGGCACCGGCTATTCGCATCTCGCGCGGCTGAAGGAGCTTCCCTTTGCCGAAGTAAAGATCGACCGCAGCCTGGTCGCGAACTGCGGCGAGAACAAAGAAAACGCCTCGCTCTGCAACGCAGCGATCGAACTTGCGCACACCCTGGGCATGACCGCCGTCGCGGAAGGGATCGAAAGCACGGCCGAGCTGAAAACGCTGATCGCCATGGGGTGCGATTTCGGCCAGGGCTATCTGTTCGCAAAACCGATGACGCGCGACCAGCTTCTTTCCTCGCTGGCCAGGCACGCGGGCACGCGGGCGTAGATGCAGGAGGCGGCGAAACAGAAAGCATGACGACGATCATATCGGTTGTTCTCGGCTGTCTTCTCCTGTGGCTCGCGGCGACTTCGCCGCGCTTCCGCCGGTTCTCCGTGATGGTGGTCGTGCTGTTCGCGATCAGCGCGGGCATTTGGCTGCTTCCCGGCGGCCCGCCGGAGAAACAGGCGATCAAATTCGCCGTGCCTCAGCCCGCTTCCTACGAGGAGTTCATGGAAGTTCCGGCGGCTGAGCTGGCGGTCACCGGTGTCTCCATTCAGCGGCGGGATGCCGCCGGCGAGGGCTATAAAATTTCCAGCAAGATCGAAAATCGTTCGAAATCGGCGACGCTCTCGTCCATCAAGATGAAAATCGCCGTCAGCGACTGCCGCGCGTCGGCGCGTTGCGTTGTCGTGGGCGAGCGAACGTTTCGCATCAAGGCCGAAGTGCCGTCCGGTCAGACGAAGGATTTTACGTACGAATTGACGGGGCTGCGCGGCGTTCCCTCGCGGGACGATCTCACCTGGAACTGGGACGTCACCGCTTCCTACGCGAAATAGCTAGGCGCGGAAGCCGCCGTTGTCGAGAAACCGTTCGAGCCAGTGAATGTCGTAGTGGCCGTTCGCGATGTCGGAATTGCGCACCAGCATGCGGAACAAGGGCAGCGTCGTTTCGATGCCGTCGACGACGAATTCGTCGAGCGCGCGGCGAAGCCGCATCAGGCATTCGTTGCGCGTCTTGCCGTGCACGATCAATTTGCCGACGAGCGAGTCGTAATAGGGCGGGATCGAATAGCCCTGGTAAACGGCGGAATCGACGCGCACGCCGAGGCCTCCGGGCGCATGATACGAATTGATCCGTCCCGGCGACGGACGGAAGGTCGCCGGATTTTCCGCGTTCACGCGGCACTCGATCGCGTGGCCTTCGAATTCGATGTCTTCCTGCTTGAAACCGATCGCGCCGCCGGCGGCGATCCGGATCTGCTCGTTCACAAGGTCGATGCCTGTGATCATTTCCGTTACCGGGTGCTCGACCTGAATGCGCGTGTTCATTTCGATGAAATAGAACTCGCCGTTTTCGTACAAAAATTCGATCGTGCCGGCGCCGAGATATTTCAGCTCGCGCATCGCTTGTGCGCAGATATCGCCGATCTTCTTGCGCTGCGCGGCGTTGAGCGCGGGCGAGGGGCTTTCCTCCAGAACTTTCTGGTGGCGGCGCTGCAGCGAGCAATCGCGTTCGCCGAGATGCACGGCGCCGCCTTTGCCGTCGCCGAGCACTTGAATTTCGATGTGCCGCGGCTGGCCGAGATATTTTTCGATATAAACCGCATCGTCGCCGAACGCGGCCTTCGCTTCCGAGCGCGCGGTGGAGAGCGCGACTGGGAGGTCCAGCTCGGTATGCGCGACTTTCATCCCGCGCCCGCCGCCGCCTGCGGCGGCTTTGATAAGCACCGGAAAGCCGATTTCCTTCGCGATTTTTCTCGCTTCGCCGTCGGAGGAAACGCCGCCTTCGGAACCGGGCACCACCGGAATGCCGAGGCGTTTTGCCGTGCGCTTCGCCTCGATCTTGTCGCCCATGATACGGATGTGCTCGGGCGTCGGGCCGATAAAGCCGACCTTGTGATCGCGCAGGATTTCCGCAAAGCGCGCGTTCTCCGCGAGAAAGCCGTAGCCGGGATGCACGGCGTCCGCGCCGGTGATTTCGCAGGCGGCGAGCAAATTCGGAATGTTCAAGTAGCTTTCGCGCGCGGGCGGCGGGCCGATGCAAACGGTTTCGTCCGCGAGCTTCACGTGCATGGCGTCCGCGTCGGCGGTGGAATGCACCGCGACGGTTGCAATCCCCAGCTCCTTGCAGGCGCGCAGAATCCGAAGCGCGATTTCGCCGCGGTTCGCGATCAGGATTTTATCGAACATGACGTTCAGCTACTCGATGACGACGAGCGGCTCGCCGAATTCGACCGGTTGGCCGTCGTCGACCACGATCTGCGTCACCGTGCCCGCACGCGGGGCGGGGATCGCGTTCATCGTCTTCATTGCCTCGATGATCATAATGGTTTGTCCGGCCGAGACCTTCGTGCCGACATCGACGAAAGGCTTCGCGCCCGGCTCCGGCGCACGATAGGCGGTGCCGACCATCGGCGATGTGACGACGCCGGGATGCTTCGACACGTCGGCGGGCTTCGCCGCGGCGGGCGCGGAAGCATGCGCCGCCGGGGCGGGCGCGTGATGATGCGCGACGGGAGCCATCGCATGTCCGCCGCCGCCGCGCGAAACGCGCACGCGCTGGTCGCCGCGCTGCACTTCGATTTCAGTAAGGTGATTTTCCTCGAGGAGACGCGAAAGCTCGCGTACAAGTTCCCGGTCGACTTCGATTTTGCGCTTGAACATCTCGAAATTTTTCCGCGTTATTTTTTGCCCAAAAGCTCGGCCAGTCCGTCGATCGCGAGCGCGTAACCCTGCACTCCCATGCCGCAGATCACGCCGCGCGCCGCCTTCGATACATAGGAATGATGTCGGAAATCTTCCCGGGCATGGATATTGCTGATGTGCACTTCGATCGTCGGCACTTTCACGCCAAGGAGCGCGTCCATGATCGCGATCGAAGTCGTCGTGTAGCCCGCCGGATTGATGACGATGCCCTTGGCTTTCTGCCGGCCGGCTTCTTGAATGAAATCGACGATTTCACCCTCGATATTCGATTGCCGGAACTCTGCTTTCCAGCCGTGGCGTTTGGCGGTTTTCTCGCAAAGCTTCTGCACGTCTTTCAGCGTCGCGCGGCCGTAGGTTTCGGGCTCGCGCGTGCCGAGCAGGTTCAGATTCGGTCCGTTGATGACGAAGATCGTCCCGGCCATGGAAGTATCGACTTGGGGCTCAAAGATACCGCCGCCCGGGATGGGCGGCGGGCGATCCTTATAGAAAGGCCGGATAGAAACGCCAAGTGTCGAAACAAGCAGGCATGGAAAAAGGGTGAAGGGAGGCATTCCTTCGCCCTTTCCGCAGAATCGCAATGAGTTCGCAGGGTTGCCCTTTAATGGCGTCTTTCGGCCCACAACTCATGATAATTGCTGAACATCGTCAGCGTCTTGTCGTACCGCGTCGGCTCGAGCAGAGGCAGGAGCCATTTCATAACAAAATTCACGGCAGGGGAGACGTGCCGAACGTATAGATCGATCGGTTCGAGCCGGTGCCGGAGATGGAATTTCGGATCGTAATTCAGCGAACTGCTCCGAAACCACCGGTAGCCGTGGGAAATGCCCCAGCGGACGATATCGCGGAAGAGGTAATAGTAGAGGCCAAGATCCAGCGCGACGCTGTAATCGAGCCCGATATATTCGGAATAGATCGTATCGCCGTGCGTCATGCAAGCCGCGAAGGCGACGATCTTCCCGCGCAGACGCCACAGAAAAAAATCGACCTTGTCGCTCATGCGCTGGCCGAGTTCGCAGAAATAGTCCGGCGTAAGCTTCTCGAACGAAAGATTCGAGCGCTCGAACACTGCGAGGTACAGCGGATAGATTTCGTCGATGACCGGCGTTACGTCCTTTACCCGGCTCATTTGCAGGCCCGCGTTTTCCGCCGCGCGAAACTTCTTGCGAAGACGGCGCCGCGTTTTGCTGCTGAGAACGCTGTTCATGTACTGCTCGAAATTTTCGTAAGCGATCCAGAGCCGCGTCATCGGCATGCTGGGAATCCGGCTGAAGCCGTTCGCGACGAAACATTCGAATACGGGGCGGTAACGGGAAGGAAATTCCTTCATGACGATCATCGGCGCGCCCATCGCGCGCGCGTGCTCGACGGCGGAAACGGCGAGATGGCGTGCGAGCGCGGTTTCGTGCTCGCCTCCTGCCAGATGGCCTTCGCCCGCGACGCAGCCGATCATGATGGTGCGCACTTTGAGAAAGCGAGGCCAAATCTTCCGGATCTTTTCAACGAGCGGATATAACCGGCCGTCCGTTCCGCTCAGCATATCCTGATCGAGCACGAAGAACGGTTCGACCGCGCGCGGCTCGCCATCCGCGTCCTTTAGCACAAAATAGCGATAGTCGAATTCGGGATGTAACGTGTCCTCGATCAGCTCGTAATAGCGGTGATCCTTGCGCTCGTCGGCGAAGGCATGCCGCCAGCACGGATGATCGCGAAGCTCTTCGCGGCTGGCCACTTCCAGCCGAAAGTTCGAATTTCTTACATATTCGTCTTGAACGTGCGCATGTTTATGCATCGCGCAATATGATGGAGCCGCTCTTTGCGCGAGGCACTGCGACAGACCGACCACCCCGGTCACATTTGGTTGAGTCGGTCTTGTTCCGGCGAATTTGTTGCAGAGGAAAACAAGTTCTTCAGCGAAAACCGGCTCTATGTTGGCGTAAATTTGGCAGATACGTGCCGAGGCAACCGGCTAGCAGGTCGCCTTGCCGCATTTCCGCACCGAATCGATCTTGTCCTTCAGCGTGTCGTAACCCATCGCGCCGACGATCATTTCGTTTGCCACGATGAAAGTCGGCGTGCCGTTGATGCCGAGCGCCTGCGCGATGCCCATGCTTTCGCGAATCGTGTCCACGACTTCCGGGTTCTCCATGTCTTTTTGAATACGCGCGACGTCGAAGCCCGCTTCCTTCGCAGCTTGCAGCGCACGCTCCTTGTTGGCTTCGCCCCTGCCGCCGAGGAGGCGCTTGTGGAATTCGAAATATTTGCCGCTGGTGTCCTGCATGCGCACGGCGACCGCGACCTTGGCGGCGTCCACCGAGCCCGGACCAAGCACAGGGAATTCCTTCAGCACGATCTTCAGATTCGGATCGTCCTTCACGAGTTTCATCACGTCGCCGAGCGCGTGCTTGCAATAGCCGCAGTTGTAATCGAAGAACTCGACGAGCGTTACATCGCCCTTCGGATTGCCGAACGAGGGCCCGCGCGGCGAATCGAAAATGACGGCGCGGTTGGCGGCGATCGTCGCGCTCTGCTTCTTCGTGTCTTCGGACGCCTGATATTTTTCCAGCGCCTCGAGCGCGTCGCGCAGCACTTCCGGATGCTTGACGAGATAATCCTTGATGATCGCCTCGATCTCCGGGCGGTCCTGGTCGGACAGCGCGCCGGCGGGCGTCGCAATGAACGCGAAAGCGGCCGCAGCAAATGCGGCGGCGAAGGAAAAACGGCGAAGCAACATTACGATTCTCCTGAGGCAAAACATGTCACAGCTTCGGGGGCTTGTAATTCACAATATCGTCAGACTTAATCCAGCCGGGCGAGCCGGCGGGGAAGGCTTTTTGCGCGCGCAGCGCAAGCTGCCGCGCGGTACGGATGTCGCCGTTGTTGAAGGCTTCCTGTGCGGAAGAAAGATCGGCGTTCGGCTGATCGCCTTTGCGCGCATAGGCGATCGCGAGCTCGCGGTAGCCGAGTGCGGCCGTCGGCTCCTTGGCGATCGCGGCACGCAATTCGTTGATCGCTTCGTCGGTGAGCGACTTGTCGTTGGTTTGCACAAGCGCCTGGCCAAGCAGGACGCGGATTAAGGCTGCGCCTTTCGAAAGCTGCACCGCATGGCGGAGCGGTCCGATCGCGTCGCGCGCCTTTCCGGCTTCAAGCAGCGCCTGTCCGCGCAGCTCGTACAAGTACGGATTGTTCGGCTGCTCCGAGATCAGAACGTCGATCTGCGCGAGAGCGCTGCGCAAATCGCCGTAGCGGTAGGTCGCGATCGCGCGCGCATAACGCGCGGGCGGCGACATGTCGGAAGTAGGATAGCGGCGGAGCGTCGTCCCGAGCGAGTCCGTGAACGCGAAGAGCTTCGCGCGCATCATGTCGTGGCGAAGCTGCAGCTCGGGCGGATCCTTCTTGTTGTAATAGGGACTCTGCTTCGCGAGGTTTTCGAGGTTCAAAATGCGCTCGCGCGGCATCGGATGGCTTTGCAGGTACGGATCGACCTGGTTCGAAATGAACATCGTATCGCGCGCGAAACGATCGAAGGTTTCCAGCATGCCGCGCGGCGATTGCTGTGTCGCCTCGAGGAATTTCACTCCCGCACGATCGGCGGATTCTTCCTGGGAGCGGACGTAAGAAAGAAGCGTTCGCTGAATCATGCTTTGCGGCGCCATGAGAATTCCCGGCGCAGCCTCGCCGATATTGTTGTTGCCGCGCGCGCCCGCAACCATCGCGCCCGCGCCCGCAAGCATTGCGAGAATCGCCATCGTCTGCATATTCGCAATCTGCTCGCGGCGGCGCGCGAGATGTCCGCCCGCGATATGGCCTGTTTCGTGGGCGAGCACGCCGATGATCTGGTTCGGTGTCTTCGAATCCGTCAGCGCGCCGAGATTGACGAAGATGCGCCTGCCGTCGGCCACGAAAGCGTTGAACTGCTTGTCGTTGATAATGACGACTTCGATCTTCTGGTTCTGCAGGCCCGCCGCCTTCAGGATCGGACGGGTATATTCGCGCAGGAGCTCCTCGGTTTCCGCGTCGCGGATAATCGGCATCGCACCCGAAGGCGCCGATTCCTGCGCGCGCGCGCGATAGCCCGCCGAAAAATCCGCGAGCAACAGCGCGCCGAGCGCGAGCGCGCTCGCCGCGCGCGCGATCCGTGCTTTAAGACCGGGACTAGCTGTTTTGGCGCTTCTCATGCGAAGGTTGTGGCCCTTTTCCGACCGTTCGCGGGCAAGCTACGGGCGCCGGGAAGGGCGGTCAACGCGATCTTCTTCCGAGGCTGTCATCGAAAGATTAAACGAAAGAGCGCGTGAATGCGGCGGCAGCGGGGCACAAAGGCATGAGGGAACAGGCAAACGCAGGAATCGCTGCCGCGAAGCGGCTGCTCGCGCCCTCGAACCGGAGCGGCGTGCCGCCCTTCATGGTGATGGATGTGATGGCCGCGGCCGCCCGGCTCGAGGAGGGCGGCGCGCGTGTCATTCACATGGAGGTGGGGCAGCCCGCCGCACCCGCGCCGTCGGCCGCGATCGCGGCGGCCGAAGCCGCGTTAAAGGCAAGGCGCATCGGCTATACCGAGGCGCTTGGGATTCCTTCGCTGCGTGCGCGCATTTCAAAGCATTACGCGGAAAGCTACGGGGCGGAGGCCGATCCCGCGCGCATTGTGATCACCACCGGATCGTCCGGCGGTTTCATTCTCGCTTTTCTCGCGCTGTTCGAGCCGGGCGACCGCGTCGCAGTCGCCGAGCCCGGCTATCCGCCGTACCGGCACATCCTCACCGCGCTCGGTTGCGAGCCGGTTCCGGTTCCAATTTCCGCCGAGACACGCTGGACGCTCACGGTCGACGGCGTGCTGGCGGCGCACCGGAACAAGAAGCTTGCGGGCGTGCTGGTCGCAAGCCCCGCGAACCCGACCGGCACGATGCTGGATGCCGAGCATCTCGGTGCGTTGGAGCGAGCCTGCGGCGACGCCGGCATCAAGTTCATCTCCGACGAGATCTATCACGGGCTCGATTACGCCTTTCCGGCGGAGACCGCGGCGAAAATTTCCGGCGACGCGGTCATCGTGAATTCGTTCTCGAAATATTTCTGCATGACCGGCTGGCGCATCGGCTGGCTGGTGGCGCCGGAAGCGCTCGTGCGCCCGATCGAGCGCCTGCAGCAAAATCTTGCGATCTCCGTGCCGACACTTTCGCAAATCGCGGCGGAAGCCGCCTTCGACGGCCGTGCGGAAATGGACGCGGTGAAGCGCGGCTATGAGGAGAACCGGAAAATCCTGATTGAGGGCCTGCCGAAAGCGGGCCTCGACAAATTTCTCCCCGCCGACGGCGCGTTTTATCTCTACGCCGATGTTTCCCGTTTCACCGGCGACAGCTTCGCTTTCGCGAAGCAAATGCTGGAAGAAACCCACGTGGCCGCGACCCCCGGAATCGATTTCGATCCTGTGCGCGGAAAACATTTCATCCGCTTCTGCTACGCGGGGGCGAACGCCGAGATGCTGGAAGCGGTGGAGCGCATCGCGCGCTGGCTGAAATGAGGGCGGCGGCAAAACCTCCCGTCAAGGACATCGTGCCTCCGCCGCGCACGATCCCCTATTTCGTTCCACCGCTGCTCAGCGGCGTAGCAGGCTTCATCGACGTCGTTACCTTCGTCGCCCTTTTTGGGCTTTATGTCGCGCAGGTGACCGGCAGCTTTGTCGTGGTCGGGGCGCAGATCGTGGAGCAAGGCGGCGCGAGCACGCTGATCAAAATTCTCGCGATTCCGATTTTTATCGCTGGCGCGATGGTGACGGTTCTGCTTTGCCATTGGCTCGCGCAGGTGCGCAGGTCGCTCCTCGGCTGGTCGCTCGCGCTCGAAGCCGTCTTGCTGATCGCGTTCTATGTTTGTGCGCGCTTGAGTCCGTTGAAAGACCCGAATGCGCCCTGGACGCTCGCCGCAAGCATCTTTGCGCTCGCCGCCATGGGCGTGCAGAGCGCGATGGTTCGTCTCCTGATGCGAAACGTCGCGTCGACAAACGTGATGACGACGAACACTTCGCTCCTCGGCATCGACGCCGCCGAACTTTTGATCGCCTGGCGCGAGAAGCGGAAATCGCCGCGCAGCCGCCGCGCGGCGAGAAACTTCGAGAAAGCCCATCGCAGCTTTTACGCGCTCTTTCAGATCACGCTCGGATTTGTCGCGGGCGCGGCGCTTGGCGCCGCCGTCTATCACGAGGCGGGCCTGAACGCCTTGCTCGGTCCGATCGGCGTGATCGCCGCGCTCGCGGCCTGGGCCTTCGAGCGCGACGTTTTCGGCGCGTAACTAGCCGCCCCGGAACCGCGACCACCAGCCCGACCGGCGCGGCCGCTCCTCTTCGATCTCTCCGCCGCCCTTGCTTTCCGATTCATCCCGCGCGGGAGCGGGTGGGGGCGTATGACCGCTCGAACTTTCGTCCTGCTCGAAATTGACGACGGGCGCGGGCTCACGCACCGTCGAGCGCCGCTTCGGCGCAGGCTCGCCCGAAGGAGCGGACGAGGGCTCTTGCGGTTGTTCGAACCGCGCGGGTTCGGGTTGCGGCGCGTCGTTCGACGGCCCGGTGTCGGGCATGCCCTCGGCCTCGAAATCGCTTCCCGACTGATGCGCCTCGAATGTTTGCATTGGCTCGCGGTGACGGTCGCGATCGCCGCGATTGCGCCGCCCGCCGCGCCGTCCGCGCCGCCGCCGCTTGCGCGACTCGCCGCCTTCGCGATGTTCGCCGCCGTGTGTTGCCTGGCTTTGATGCTCGCCCGCGGGCTCGAACGACTCTTCGCTTCCGGAAAATTCCGCGCTCTCGCCGAAGCTCTGCTGCGGCGCATGTTCGCGCTGGCCGCCGCGCCCGCGCCGCCCGCGCCGCCGCCTGCGGCCCCGGCGCTCGCCGCCGCCGTGATCGTGGTGTTGCTCTGCGGTTTCCTCGCCGCCTTCGGCGGACGCCGCCTCCTCCATTTCGCCGGCGAATTCCTCTTCCTCGCCGGTTTCCACCGCGACCGAATCGAGCGAAATCCGCGGCGCGATCGTCGCGGGCTTCTGCCGCGCGAGGCCGCCCCGTTCGATCACGAAGGATTGCTGGCCGGTAAGGCTCCCGTCCGACTGGATCATGATCATCACGCCGAACAAGTCCTCGAGCTGTCGAAGATGCGCGCGCTTGTTGTTCAGGACATAAAGCGCGACGTCGGGCTTCGCGCGCGCGATCACGTCGTGCGTCGCGCTCTTCATCAGCTGATCCTCGATGCCGCGCAGGAGCTGCAGCGCGACCGAGGAGACCGCGCGCACATGGCCGGTGCCGCCGCAGACCGGGCAGACTTCGGTCGAGGATTCCAGTACCCCCGTACGGATGCGTTGGCGCGACATTTCCAAGAGGCCGAAATGCGAGATGCGCCCGACCTGGATGCGCGCCCGGTCGTGCCGGAGAGCGTCCTTGAGCTTGCGCTCGACGTTCCGGTTGTTGCGCTTCTCCTCCATGTCGATGAAGTCGATGACAATGAGCCCCGCGAGGTCGCGAAGCCGAAGCTGGCGGGCGATTTCCTCCGCCGCCTCCATGTTGGTCTTGAGCGCCGTGTCCTCGATATGATGCTCGCGCGTGGAGCGGCCCGAGTTCACGTCGATCGAGACCAAGGCCTCGGTCGGGTTGATCACGATGTAGCCGCCGGACTTGAGTTGCACCGTCGGCGAGAACATCGCGTCCAGCTGATGCTCGACGCCGTAGCGCGCGAAGATCGGCTGCTTTTCCTTGTATTCGATCACGCTCTGCTCGTGGTTCGGCATGAGCATGCGCATGAATTCCTTCGCTTCCTCGTAGCCTTCGCGGCCGGCGACGATGACTTCGTCGGTCTCTTTATTGTAGAGATCGCGGATCGCGCGCTTGGTGAGCGAGCCTTCCTCGTAGACGAGGGAAGGAGCCTGCGATTTCAGCGTGAGCTCGCGCACGGTCTCCCAGAGGCGCAGGAGATATTCGAAGTCGCGCTTGATCTCGGGCTTGGTGCGCGAAGCGCCCGCGGTCCTGAGGATCACGCCCATGCCTTCCGGCACCTCGAGGTCTTCCACAAGTTCCTTCAGCCGCTGGCGGTCCTGCGAGCTGGTGATCTTCCGCGAGATGCCGCCGCCGCGCGAGGTATTCGGCATCAACACCGAATAGCGGCCCGCGAGCGAGAGATAAGTTGTGAGCGCCGCGCCCTTGGTGCCGCGCTCTTCCTTCACGACCTGCACCAGCAAGACCTGCCTGCGCTTGATGACTTCCTGGATCTTGTAGCGGCGGAAGCGGCGCGGCTGCCGCTCCGGCACTTCTTCCATGGCGCCGCCGCCGAGTTGCTCGACGGATTCATCTTCGGCCTGATCGCGGCGCGCCTCGCGTGCTTGCTCTTCGCCGTTTTCCATCGGCGAATGTTGTTCGCCCGCGAGTTCCGACGCTTCCGCGGCGCCTCCGGATTCCGAACCCACGGCGTCGCTGAAAGACGCGGCCGAGTGCTCGTGTTCCGCGGATTCGCCGTTTCCGTTTTCTTGTTCGTTTTCTTGCGCGCCGATTTCCTCGGGCGCTTCGTCGTCATGCGGCACTTCCTCGATCGAGCCGTTCTCGCTGTCCGGATGTTCTTCGGGAAGCGCGGCGTCCGCGCCGCTTTCGGATTCCTGTCCGGATTCCTGCGCGGGCTCCGAAATCGCTTCGTCGCGCCGCGCGGAGCGCGCCTGCTGGCGGGCGAGGCGGCGTTCTTCCGCTTCGCGCGCGGCGCGCTCTTCTTCCTCGATCAGCGCCTGCCGGTCGGCGACCGGAATTTGATAGTAGTCGGGATGGATTTCGCTGAAGGCGAGGAAGCCGTGCCGGTTGCCGCCGTAATCGACGAAACAGGCTTGCAGCGACGGTTCGACGCGCGTGACTTTGGCTAGATAGATATTCCCGCGAAGCTGGCGGCGATTGGCGGATTCGAAATCGAATTCCTCGACACGATTTCCACGGACGACCACAACCCGGGTTTCCTCGGGGTGGGATGCATCAATAAGCATCTTGTTGGCCATAGGGTTCTCTCTGGGCGGCGCGCGAAGACGGCGCCGCGAAATGGCGCGCGTAAAAATGAGCGAGCGCGCGCGAGGGGTTGGGTGAAAAGGCAGAGGGCGGCGGTAAAAAAGCCGCCGACAAAACGAGCAAGATGATCGGACGAATGTGAGTTCGACAGATATTCGACCGGCAGCGTCATCGCGCCCATGATCGCGTTCATGTCCTCGACCTTGTTATGCGGACGGCTTAACCGCCGTCCGGCTTGCAGCGCTGATCCGGGACCGCGCGTTCCGGTATTGGTCAAAATACCGGCGCTGCGTGCGCCCTGTGCGGATTGCCGGACGAATCCGGCGCGAACCACAAGCTGCCTATCTATTAGGGGCGGGGTCCCCCCTTTGCAAGGGAAACCGTCAAAAAGCGGTTATAAGCCCGGAATTACGCCGTTTGCGCGAGCAGGCAGGCCAAGCTTGAGGGGTGGTCAACCATGGGAACGTGACCGCTTTCGATGCTGAGCCGCTGCCAGCTCGGATCGGCTTCGAGCCGCTTCACCACCGCATCGAACGGGTGTGAGCGGAACTTCGAAGCGCGAATGTAGCTTTTCTTCGCGATCCGATCGCGCGCTCCGCCCAGGCGAATGACTTCGTTGAAGGTCGCGTAAGGCTGCGGCGTCGTTTGCCCGTCGACCCACGCGCGATTTTCTTTTGCCACCGCAAGCGACTCCGCAGGCAAGGCCGGCACGGAAACGCCGCCCGTCTTCGAAGCTTCCTTGTCGAGATAGCCCATGATGGACGCGGGCCAGTATTCGCGCATCGCCTTGCCGTTCTCCGGCACGAAGCCGTCGATCACGACGAAGGATTTTATTTTCTCCGGCATTTTCTCGGCAACGCCCGAGATCACCATGCCGCCATAGGAGTGGCCGACGAGCACGACGTTGTCGAGATCCTCCGCGATGATGAGACGGCAGATGTCGTCGACATGCGTGGAGAGGTTGATGTCCTTGGACAAAAGCTTCGCACGCTCGGCCAATCCCGTAAGCGTCGGCGCATAGACGCTGTGGCCTTCGGCTTCGAGGAGCGGAGCGAGCCGGCTCCATGCCCAGCCGCCCATCCAGGCGCCGTGCACGAGAACGAAAGTGGAGGGAGAGGTCATGGCGGCGCGCGTTATAGAGACGACCGCCGTCCCGTCAAAGCCGTCATGGCGGGGCTCGTCGCCTAAGCCGGGTTTACCCGACTTAGGCTCTTAAATACCTATCGAACTCGGGCAAGCCCGAGTTCGAATGCCATCCACGCTTTTCTTGCCGAACCGCCTTTAAGACGTGGATGGCCGGCACAAGAGTCTACCCTTGGGCCGGGCATGGACAGCACGGGATAGCAACCACCCCTTAACCACAGCCCTGTAGCTTGCCTGTAGTTGTGGGTGTGGCGTATGCGTCGGTGGACGTGCGTAGCGGCGTGCGGGTTGGTCTGCGTTCTGATGAGCGCGGGCGTAAGCTTGTCCTATGCCGCGCCGAAAGCAGTCGCCGCGGCACCCGCACCGGCGGCGACATCCAAAATTCATCGTCCCGGCACCGTCGCGCTCGACGCGCGGCTCGGCGGCGACGAGAAACGCACGCGCCTCGTCGTCGACCTTTCCAAGAAAGTCGAGATTTCCGCTTATACCGTCGCCGATCCCTATCGGGTGATCATCGATCTTCCCGATGTGAGTTTCGATCTCCCCGCGAATTCCGGCCGTGCGGGCCGCGGGCTGATTTCGGCGTTTCGCTACGGCCAGATCGGCCGCGGCAAGGCGCGGATCGTGTTAGATGCGCACGGCCCGGTGAAAATCGAAAAGAGCTTCGTGCAGACCGAATTCGAGGATCAGCCCGCGCGGCTCGTCGTCGATCTCGTCCCTACGGACGCTTCGACATTCAAGAAAAACGCGGAAGCCGTGAGACCCGTTGAGACGGTCGCGGCGGTGGTAAGCCAGAAATCCGTCCGCGAAACGCCGCCCGCGCCGCGCGAGATTCCGGTCGTCGTGATCGATCCCGGCCACGGCGGCATCGACTCGGGCGCGACCGGCGTCCACGGCGAGGACGAAAAGGACATCGTGCTCGCGACCGGAAAAATCCTGCGCGACAAATTGATGAAGACGGGCCGCTACAAGGTCGTGATGACGCGCTCCGGCGACACCTTCGTGCCGCTCAACGAGCGCGTCGCGATCGCGCGCGCGAACAAGGCCTCGCTTTTTATCTCGCTGCACGCCGACTACATCCCGAAGCGGGAAGGGGACGCGCGCGGGGCCACGATCTACACCGTGTCGAGCCGCGCCTCCGACCGCGAAGCCGCGCGCCTCGCGGAGAAAGAGAACAAGGCCGATCTCATCGCCGGGCTCGATCTTTCGAAGCAGAGCGACGACATCGTGAACATCCTCTACGATCTGACCCACCGCGAGACGCAGAATTTCTCATCGCTCTTCCAGCGCACGCTGGCCGGCCAGATGAAATCGGGCGGCATCCTGCTGCATCAGGATTCGATGCGCTCTGCGGGCTTCGTAGTGCTCAAGGCGCCGGACGTGCCGAGCGTCTTGGTCGAGCTCGGCTATGTCTCGAACGCCGAGGACGTGAAAAACCTCACCTCCGACGCCTGGCGCGACAAGGTCGCGGATTCGATCGCGGCTTCCGTGGACAGCTTCTTCGCCGAGCATTCGGCGGTGGCTTCGGTACGCTGAACGGCCCTCTCTTTCGAACTTGGGCTTGATGGCATTTTCGCCTCTCTGAACGCCGTCCACATCCCTCTCGCCGCAGGCCCGAAAAACGGGATAGCATGACCGGAATCGGGGCAGCCGGTCGCGCCGGGGCCGGGACGCCGAAAAGGGAGGCTTGCATGAAGCTGGAGTTGTTTTGGCTCGCGCTGACGACCATTTTGACCGGGCTGTTGTGGATTCCGTATATGCTCGATCGCATTTCCATTCGCGGCTTCATGGGCGCGATGGCGAACCCGTCGCCGCGCGACAAGTCGCATTCGCCTTGGGCGACGCGGCTCTTGTTCGCGCATATGAACACGATCGAAAATCTGGTCATTTTCGGACTTCTCGTGCTCGTGCTCGCTCAGCTCGAGATTTCAAATCGTACGACCGTGCTCGCGTCGGCGGCGTTCTTCTGGTCGCGGCTTGCCTATGTCGTGATCTACACGCTCGGCATTCCGGTCCTGCGCACGCTCGCCTTCGCCGTCGGCTTCGTCGCCCAGGCGGTGCTGGCGCTCGCGATTTTCCACGTGGTGTAACGCTGGTCATCCACTTGTCATGGCCGGGCTTGTCCCGGCCATCCACGTCTTAACGGGCTGTCGGCTAAAGAAGGCGTGGATGCCCGGCACAAGGCCGGGCATGACGGAATAGAGCTTTCCGTAGAAAATAAGCTCGATTCGATGCCTCAGCCCTTGTTTTCGCCATAGCTTGAGGCGAAGCAGGGGACGTGGTGTAAGTTCCGTCCCACCTCTGGCAGACAAACGGCTCCGCGGCCCATCCGACGAAGACAAGCATGCGTATTTTTATGCGGTTTCTGGGGTTCATGTTCGCGCTCGGCGCGATCATGTTCATCGTGGGCGCCGTTGCCGTCACCATGGTGATCTTCCACTACAACAAGGATCTGCCGGACTACACGGCGCTGCAGAAATACGAGCCGCCGGTGATGACCCGCGTCCATGCCGCCGACGGCTCGCTCGTCGCCGAATACGCCAAGGAGCGCCGCCTCTATATTCCGATCCAGGCCGTGCCGAAGCTCGTGAAAGAGGCCTTCATTTCGGCCGAGGACAAGAATTTCTACGATCACGGCGGCATCGATCCCGTCGGCATCATTCGCGCCGTGTTCAGCAATATCGAGAACTACGGCAAGCGCCGCCCGCAGGGCGCGTCGACGATCACGCAGCAGGTCGCGAAGAACTTCCTCGTTGGCGACGAGCGCTCGCTCACGCGCAAGATCAAGGAGGCGCTCTTGGCGATCCGTATCGAGCGCGCCTACTCGAAAGACAAAATTCTTGAACTGTATCTGAACGAAATTTATCTCGGCCTCGGCGCCTACGGCATCGCCGCCGCCTCGCTCATCTATTTCGATAAGTCGGTGCACGAGTTGACCACGGAGGAGGCGGCTTATCTCGCCGCGCTCCCGAAAGCGCCGACCTCGCTGCATCCCTTCCGCCAGCATGACCGCGCGGTCGAGCGGCGGAACTACGTCATCGATCGCATGGTCGAGAACGGCTACATCTCGCCGGAGGAAGGCAAGCGCGCCCGCGCAGCGCCGCTCAAGGTGACGCCGCGCCCGACCGGCGCGCATATCTTCTCCGCCGAATATTTCGCCGAGGAAGTCCGCCGCGAAATCTACGAGCGTTACGGCGAGAAAAAATTGTACGAAGGCGGACTTTCGATCCGCACCACGCTCAATCCGAAATTGCAGGTGATCGCCAAGAAGGCGCTTGCCGACAACCTCGTGAAGTTCGACGAGGCAAAAGGCTGGCGCGGCGCGCCGGCGACGATCGACATTTCCGGCGACTGGGGCGCGAAGCTCGCCGAACAGCGCGCCCTGAACGACATCAGCTGGAAGCTCGCGGTCGTGCTCGACGCGGACGCCACGCAGGTCAAAATCGGCATCCAGCCGCAGCGCACGGGTTCCGGCCAGGTCTCGAAGGAGCGCGAAACCGGCATCATTCCCCTCGACGGGCTGAAATGGGCGAAGTGGTCGGACGGCCCCGAAAAGGGGAAGGCCATTACCAAGGCGACGCAGGTGCTGAAGGCAGGCGACGTCGTTTACGTCGAGCCGCTCACCGGCAAGGACGGCAAGCCGATCGAAGGCCAGTGGCGGCTACGGCAGGTGCCGGAGGTCGAAGGCGCTATCGTCGCGATGGATCCGTGGACGGGGCGCGTGCTCGCGATGTCCGGCGGTTTCTCCTTCGACGAGAGCCAGTTCAACCGCGCGACGCAAGCGATGCGTCAGCCCGGCTCCTCCTTCAAACCGTTCGTCTATGCGGCGGCGCTCGACAACGGCTACACGCCGTCCACGGTCGTATTGGACGCGCCCATCGAAATCAATCAGGGTCCGGGCCTGCCGCCGTGGAAGCCCGAAAACTACGCCAAGAAATTCTACGGCCCGCAGACGCTCCGCTTCGGCATCGAGCAGTCGCGTAACGTCATGACCGTGCGCCTTGCACAGGACGTCGGCATGCCGCTCGTCGCCGAATATGTGAAGAAGTTCGGCGTCTACGACAATCTGCAGCCGATCCTTTCGATGGCGCTCGGCGCCGGCGAGACGACCGTGATGCGCATGGTCGCGGGCTATTCGATGTTCGATAACGGCGGCCGTTTGATCAAACCGACCTTGATCGACCGCATCCAGGACCGCTACGGCAAAACGATCTATCAGCACGATCAGCGCGAATGCATCGGCTGCAATGCCGACAAATGGGCGAACCAGCCCGAGCCCACGGTCGTCGACAAGCGCCCGGTGGTGCTCGATCCGATGACAGCTTATCAGGTCACGTCGATCCTGGAAGGCGTCGTGCAGCGCGGGACCGCGACCATCATGCGCGACCTCAATCGCCCGATCGCGGGCAAGACCGGCACGACGAACGACGAAAAGGATGTCTGGTTCATCGGCTACACGCCGGAAATGGTTGTCGGCGCTTACATGGGTTACGACAAGCCGCGCCATCTCGGCCGCGGCGTGAGCGGCGGCCACAACGCGGCGCCGATCGTAAAAGAATTCATGAAACAGGCGCTCGCTGACACGCCGGCGCAGCCGTTCCGCGTTCCGCCTGGGATCAAGCTCATCCGCATCAACGCGCGTACTGGTTTGCGTGCGGGTCCGAACGACGACAAGGTGATCCTGGAGGCCTTCAAACCCGGCACCGCGCCGCCTGACGCGTACTCCGTGATCGGGCTTTCGGACGACACCGGCAATCCCTATGGCGGCGGCGTCTCGCCGGAAGCGCAGCGCCAGCTCGGCCGCGGCCCGCACGGGTTGTGGTGACGGAACTTTCCCACCGCACGAAATTTTGAAAAGCGGAACGATTTTTCCGCCACGGCGATTCGTTATTCGAGTCCCCGTTCAATTTCGTTCGCACATTTCGGAGATCGTGATGAAAAACGCCGTTCGCGTCGCGCTCACAGCAGTCTTCACTCTCGCCATTCTTCCGATCGCTTTTGCGCAAGCCCCGACGCGCGTGCGCGGCACAATCGAAAAAGTCGAAGGTTCCACACTGGTGGTGAAGGCGCGGGACGGGTCGGAACTCCGCGTAAAGCCGAAACCCGACGCGAAGGTGTACGGCATCACGAAGACTTCGCTCGATAGCATCAAGCCGGGTTCCTATGTCGGCTCCGCCGCGGTTCCGACGCCCGACGGCAACCTGAAGGCGCTCGAAGTGCACGTCTTCCCCGAAAACATGCGCGGCACCGGGGAAGGGCACCGTTCTTTCGACATGGGGCCGAAGAACACCATGACGAACGCGACCGTCGTCGATGCCGAGGTCGGGCAGGACGGCAGGACGCTTTCGGTCAAATACAAGGGCGGCGAGAAGAAAATCACGGTGCCGCCGACGGCGCCGGTCGTCACGTACGTTCCCGCGAGCAAGGACGATCTCAAGCCGGGCGTCAGGATCGTGATCCCGAATGCGGCCAAGTTGCCCGACGGGACGTTCGAAACCGCGGGCATCAATGTCGGCGTGAACGGGACGACCCCGCCGATGTAGCGCGTCTTTCTTTCTTTTGTCATTGCCGGGCTTGACCCGGCAATCCATGATGCAGTGCGGTTTACGTGGGAAGTCATCATGGATGCCCGGGATGAGCCCGGGCATGACGTGCGGAGGCGTTTATGCGCAAGCCTTCCTTGGCGGTAATTTCCCTGCTCGTGGCATCCTCTGTTTTTCTATATGCAGGCGAAATGCACGCGCAACAAAAGACCACGGTCGTCCTCGGCACCGCGACGCCGGGCGGCGGCTTCCCGCTTTACGGCAAGGCCTTCGCCGAGGCGATCAACGAAACGGATCCCTCGCTTTTCATCGAGACGAAAAACACCAAAGGCAGCACCGAGAACATTCCGCTCCTGGAGGAAGACAAGCTCGACATCGGGCTCGTGCAGGGCGAGGCGGCGCATGACGCTTTCGTCGGCTCGAAACATCGGAAGCCGACGAATTTGAAAATCATCGCCGCGATGTATTCGACCGCCGGCATGTTCATCGTGCGCGCCGACAGCCCCGCGAAGTCGATCAAGGATCTTGTCGGCAAGCCCGTCGCCTTCGGCGCCAAGGGCTCCGGCCTCGTGATCCTGTCGCGCTATGTGCTCGACGGCATGGGGCTCGATCAGGATAAGGATTTTCAGGCGGTCTATCTCGAGAAGGCGGGCGACGGGCCGGAAATAGTGCAGGACGGCCGCGTCGCGGCGCTCTGGGGCGGCGGCATCGGCTGGCCGGGCTTCACCAAGCTCATGAGTTCGCCAGGCGGCGCGCGTTTCATCGCGCCCTCGGCCAGCGAAATCAAAGCGATCCGCGAGAAGCATCCGTTTCTCAAGGAAGTGACGATGCCCGCGAACAGCTATCCGGGGCAGAGCGAGCCCGTGCATTCCGTCGGCTCGTGGAGTTTCGTGCTCGCACGCTCAACGCTCGACATGGATGTCGCGTATCGGATCGCGCGGGCATTGCATAAAGCCGAGCCGCTCATCGGCCAGAAGCTCGCGCAGGCGAAGGAGACGACGCTCGCGAACACGGTCAAGGCCGCGCCCAATCCCGGCTATATCCATCCGGGCGTGATGCGCTATCTGATCGAGAACGGGCTGTTGCGTTAGCGATCCTGCTTCGGGCTCATAAAACGCGACACGCCGAGAACCGCCAATCCGATGCTCGCAGGAAAGAGCGCAAGCATACTTCCGCTCGCCGCGAGCGCCGCCGTACCCGCCCAGGAAATCGAGGAGAAGGCTTCCGCGAAAGTCGCGACGCGCGACGAGGTGTGACGGCGGCGGAAGTGGCTGCGCTTCGCCTGCGCGCGAAACCAGAGCTGGATCATGGTGGCGGCGACGACCGCGATGGCAGCGCCCGCTGCTGTGATCGCCGCCTCATAGGCTGAGGCGAGAAAGAGCGCCGCGACGAACGGCGCGAAGACGAGCGCGCAGGCGCCGAGCACGGCTTCGATCTTGGCGCGGATGATGAAGCGCGGCGGGACAGGAGCGGTGGCGACGAGTTCGGGCGCGTCCTCGCCGGAGATCGCAAGCCACGCGAGCCCGCCCGCGAGCTGTCCCGCCGCCATGACGAGAACCGGAACGAGAATAAGCAGCGCGCCCGCGCCGTCGCCGTAATTGCGCCAGAGCAGGATTGCGGGCGGCACGAGATAGAGAATCTGCATAAGCGTTTGCGAAACGAGCCACGGGTCGCGGCGCAAGAGCGCCCATTCCTTTCGCCGCAGTGCGCGATCCGGCGAAAGATTCCGGAAGCCCGCGCGCGATGATCGCTTTCTTGCCTCGAACGAAACGCCCGCCGCCGCAACCGCGTGATCGCCGAAGCGCGGCGCGAAAATCGCGACGGCGGCGAAAAGAAGCGTCATGCTGGCGATGAAGGTGATTGCGAGCGCGTGCACGTCGCCCAACATCGCGCGAGCCGGAAGCCATAGGGCGCTTGTCGTATCCGGCAGATGCGCGGCAAGCACATCCGATTGCAGAAAAACAAAACGCGAAAGGTCGCCGTATGACAGGATCGCGCCGATCTGCAGCCCGATCACGAAACCGGCGCCGATCACGGCGGCCACGATCTGTGCCACGAGCCGCGTGCGTTTCGCGCCGATCGTGCGAAACAGCCCGACCGTAAAGCCGACCGCGAGCGCCGCCGCGGCGGCGCCCATCGAGAGCACGACGCCGTAGGCCGAGAGCCAGCGCGCACCATGCCAGAGCGCCATCACGTTGATGAACGGACCCGCAAGAAGAAGCGCCATCAAAATTGCGCCCGCCGCCATCGTCACGATGCGGAGCGAGAAGACGCGCCGCGCCGAGGCAGGCGAGGAGAGGATGAGGTCGAGATCGGAACGCGTGTAGAAGGCGCGCGTCACCGACTCCATCGCCTGCGAGATCATCAGTGCGAAGGAAAGCAGCGCCGAGCCGGAAATGAGAATCAGCGCCGCCTTGGAGGGGGCACTGCCGGGATCGGCGACATTGCGGAGCCCTAGCACCGCCATGCCGTGCATGAACAGCACGAATCCAATCAGCGCGAAGAAGGCGACAGCCATGCGGCTTCGCTTGCCGCCGGTCATCATCGAAAGCCAGTCGCGCCAGGCAAGACGCAATTCGTGCGCGGCGAACCAGACGGTGGTGGCAGGCGCGCTCATTGTTTCTTCCTGTCATGCCCGGCCTTGTGCCGGGCATCCACGCCTTTCTTTTCTTCCCGCAGCAAAGACGTGGATGGCCGGGACAAGCCCGGCCATGACGAGCTTCTAGGTTTGCGCACTATCACGCAGCCGCCTGTTCCGCGACCAAGGTGAGAAACGTGTCTTCCAGCGTCGCTGTGCCGCGTGCGCGGACGCGAAGCTCGTCGAGCGTTCCTTCCGCGATCAGCCGCCCGTGCGCGATGATGCCAATGCGGTCGGCCATGCGCTCGGCGACTTCGAGAATGTGCGTGGTCATGATGACCGTGCCGCCCGCGTTCACGCGTTCGCGCAACACACTTTTCACCTGCCGCGCGGAACCGGCGTCGAGCCCGGTGAGCGGCTCGTCGAGAATGATGACTTTCGGTTCGTGCACGAGTGCCCCCGCGAGCGCCACCTTCTGCCGCATCCCCTTGGAGAAGCCTTCGCAGCGCTCATGCGCATGCGCGCTCAAGCCGAGCCAGCCGAGAAGCTCATGCGCCCGCGCTTCCGCGACATTCGCATCCACCTGCCAAAGCCCGGCGACGAATTCGAGATATTCGAGGGGCGTCAGCTTGTCGTAGATCATCGGCTCGTCCGAGACCCAGGCGAGCACGGCTTTCGCGGCGACCGGATCCTTGAGTGCGTCAATCTCCGCGAGGCGGATTTCGCCCGCATCGGGTTTGAGCAGCCCCGCCACCATGCGGAGCGTCGTGGTCTTGCCCGCGCCGTTCGGGCCTACGAGCGCGTAGAATTCGCCGCGCCTGACCGTCAGATCGAGGCCGTCGACGGCCGGGCGCCCGAAGCGTTTCGCCAGTCCGCGGATTTCGAGCGCGGGAATGTCTCGGTGCTGCATGGGGGCTCGCATGGTGTGGCGCGCGAGCCTAGGAGAGAGAAGTTTCCCGCCCGTGAAGCATCAATTAAAATTTTAGGGATCGGACCAACACCGTCATCACCGGGCCGCAGCGGCCCGTGAGCGTAGCGAACGGTCGCTGCTGCGAGACCCGGTGATCCATGGTGAAGCCCGGTCCGCGCCGATAGTCGTCATGGATTGCCGGGTCTCGTCCGCGCCGCGGCTCGCTTTGCTCCCGACGGCCCGGCATGACAAGGTTAGGTTTTGCTTTTCACCCGAAGGTTGCTAAGAAAATCCGCGAGGAAGTCAGAATCATGCGCGCGGAAACGCAGAAAATCGTCGAAGAGATCGAGCAGTCTTTCGGGCTGCTGAGGAGGTCGCTTTGACGTCGACAAGGCCGAGAAGCGGCTGGCGGAGCTGAACCGCCTCGCCGAAGACCCCAAGCTCTGGGACGACCCGCAAAAAGCGTCGAAACTGATGCAGGAGCGCACCTCGCTCGGCGAGCAGCTGGATGCGCTTACGCGTATCGGTCAAGAGCTCAAGGACAACATTGAGCTCATCGAGCTCGGCGAAGCCGAGAAGGACGAGGGCGTGATCAAGGAGGCGGAAGCCGCGCTCCTGAAGCTGCGCGACGAGACCGCGCATCGTCAGGTCGAGGCGCTCTTGTCCGGCGAGGCCGACGCCAACGACACCTATCTCGAAGTCCATGCCGGCGCTGGCGGCACCGAAAGCCAGGACTGGGCCGAGATGTTGCTGCGCATGTACATGCGCTGGGCGCAGGATCACGGCTTCAAGGTTTCGGTGCTCGACCGCACCGACGGCGAGGGCGCGGGCATCAAGTCCGCCACGATCGAAATCAAGGGCAAGGACGCCTATGGCTGGCTGAAAACGGAGTCCGGCGTGCACCGGCTCGTCCGCATTTCGCCTTACGACGCGAACGCCCGGCGGCACACTTCGTTTTCGAGCGTGACCGTTTATCCCGTCGTCGACGACGACATCAAAATCGACATTGATGAATCGCAAGTGCGCGTGGATACCATGCGTTCCGGCGGCGCGGGCGGCCAGCACGTCAACAAAACCGAGTCCGCCGTGCGACTCACCCATATCCCGACCGGGATCGCCGTTGTCTCGCAGGGCGACCGCTCGCAGCACAAGAACCGCGCCGAGGCCTGGCGCATGCTGCGCGCGAAACTCTACGAGCGGGAACTGAAGGCGCGCGAGGAAAAGGCGGCGGCCGAGCAGGCGGCGAAGACCGACATCGGCTGGGGCCACCAGATCCGCTCCTACGTCTTGCAGCCTTATCAGCTCGTGAAGGATTTGCGCACCGGCCACACCAGCACCAGCCCCGATCGCGTGCTCGACGGCGATCTCGACGGCTTCATGGAAGCGGAGCTCGCCCGCCGCACCTTCGGCGGCGGGCCGGAGAGCGTGGAGGATGTCGAATAGGTTGCGGCCTATGGGTGCGCAGAAACAAGCACCCCTTTATAAGTTTTTTAACCATCGCAACCTCTTAATCAAAACGATCACCCTGTAGGAACGCCTGCTCGTGCCGTTCGTCGCAGGCAACGCGAGGAGCCTCGACATGGTGAAGCCTGCACGTTCCGCTTTTTTGGCGACAATTCTCGTTTTCGCTTTTTCAAGCGGGTCGGCGTCCGCCGAAAACGGGGTTTTCAAAGACAAGATCGTCTTCGGACAGGTCGCGGCGCTCACCGGTCCGGCGCAGCTTCTTGGTCAGGGCATGCGAGAAGGCATTCTCGCCGCCTTTGAGGAAGCCAATCGCGCCGGAGGAGTCCACGGGCGAAAACTGGAATTGAAGTCCCTCGACGACGGTTACGAGCCCGAAAAAACAATCGAGGCCACCAAGAAGCTGATCAACGAGGAAAAAGTTTTTGCACTGGTTGGCGCTGTCGGAACGCCGACATCGAAGGCCGGCCAGCCAATCGCAACCGAAGCCAAGGTGCCGTTCATCGGTCCGTTCACCGGCGCCGAATTTTTGCGCGGTCCTTACAAGCGGTACGTCGTAAACGTTCGCAGTTCCTATTTTCAGGAAACGGAGGCCTGGATCGAACATCTGACGAAGGACCTCGGCATCTCGAGGATCGCCATTCTTTACCAGGACGACGCCTTCGGGCTGGCGGGGCTTGCGGGAGTCGAGCGCGCACTCGCCAAGCGCAACATGTCCTTGGTCGCGTTCGGATCTTACATACGAAATACGACAGCGGTTAAGACGGCTCTTCTGGATATTATGAAGGCGCAACCGCAAGCGGTCGTAACTGTCGGAGCTTACAAGCCGGTCGCGACGTTTGTGAAGGTCGCACGGCAGATGAGATTCGATCCGGTTTTCGTCGCCATCTCGTTTGTCGGCTCGGACGCCCTAGCGCGTGAACTGGGCAGCGACGGCAACGGCGTCGTCATCAGTCAGGTCGTGCCTTTCCCGAGAGATACGAACATCCCTCTGGTGGCGGCGTATCAGGCGGCACTGAAGGCGTCGGCGCCCGACAGCAAGCCGGGTTTTGTGTCGATCGAGGGATATATCGTCGGCCGTCTGGTCGTGGAGACACTAAAGCGGATTTCCGGCGAGCCGTCGCGGGAAGCCTTCCTGGATGCGATCACGAAGGGTGAATTCGATTTCCAGGGAGTGAAGCTCCATTACACCGCCGACAAAAATCAAGGCATGGATCAGGTTTTTCTCACCGTCGTGCAGCCCGATGGATCGCTCAAGCCGGTGACGCGATTGCTCAGAACATCGGGACGATGATCAAGGCAACTGCTTGGATGCTCGCAGATGAAACTACACTCGGCTGTATCGAAACTTCGTCTCTGGTTGGGCCGCGCCGTATGGCGTAGCTGGCTCGGCACCGTTCGCGGTCGGCTCTATATCGCGTTCGGTTTCGCCGCGAGCATGACCGTGATCGGTTCGCTGATTGCGCTCTATATTTTCACGACGGTCGGAGACACCACGACCGAGATCGTATCGCGCAGCACGCCTGCTATGGTCGATTCGCTCCGGCTCGCCGAGGAAACGAGCAGTCTGCTTGCGACCGCGCCAAAGCTCATGGCCGCAAACGACGAGGCGCGCCGGGTCGAAATCGCCAGCGAACTGAGCGAGAAGGAGCGCCGCTTCTCCGAACTGATTGAACGGCTGCGCAAGATCACCGGCAAGAACGACATGGCGATCGCGGCCGCCAAGGACTCCATGATGGGGCGGCTGAACACGCTGAATCAGGCGGTGGCCGATCGCATCGCGACCGCGAATAAACGCCAAAAAATGGCGGCCTTGGCGCGAAAAACCCATGAACAGTTCTTCGCAGCCATTAACACGGTCGTGGACGACACGAACTTTGAGTTCATGACAACAGGCCGGAACGCGGGAACCGACGCGTCGGTCGAGCTTGTCGAATTGTTGCGCCGGGCGCTGGAGGTTCAATCGGAGATCAACCTGTTTGCGGGACTCCTTACCGAAGCTTCGCTGGTGACGGAACGCGCGCGCCTTCAGCCGTTACGCGACCTTATCGGCTCGGCCGAACGGAAGATCGCAGCCAATCTCAAGGCGATGCCGCGCGGCGAGGCGCGGCAGCAGCTGACACAGATGTACGAGCGCATGGTCTCGTTCGCCGGCAAGGACGGAATTATCGATTTGCGGAATCAGGAGCTCACGTCGCGGGAGGAAGCGGATTCGACATTCGCGGAAACGGTGCAGGAAGCCGCAAAATTAAAACAGGCAGTGGGTCATCTGGTTGATGTGCACAATCGCAATACGCAATCGCTTGTTTCCCGCGCGGAAGAGCAAATTCGCGCCGGCCGTGCAAGCCTGATCGCCCTCGCCATTGTCGCACTGGCCGCAGCCGCTTTGGTGGCATGGCTCTACGTCGCCAGAAATCTCGTTCGGCGCCTCGACGTCGTGAGCGAAGCCATGCGGCGAATCGCCCGCGGCGATACGGACGTCAAAATTCCTGAGGACGGCCACGACGAAATTGCCGATATGGCGAAAGCCCTCATCGTTTTTCGGACGGCCACGAGTGAAGTCAATGCCGCGCGCGCCAGCGAGGTTTCCCGCGCGCGGCAAGCCGAGACCCGCCGTCGGGAAATTGAGCGCGCGACGGCCGATTTCGAGCGAGCCATCTCCGATGTCGTCGGGGCTTTGGAACACGCTTCCAGGCACATGAACGATTCCGCTGGCACCATGACAATGAGCGCCAGCAACAACCGGTCGCATGCGACAGTCACGGCCAAGGCCACGGCGGAAGCGACGTCGAACGTCGAGAATCTTGCATCCGCCGCCGAGGAAATGGCTCGGTCGGTCCAGCATATTTCGACGCAGGTTCGCGACTCCGCGGCCGTCGCACGGCAGGCCATGGACGATGCGCAATCCGTGGTAGCCGTTGTCGAAAGCCTTACCAATTCGGTGACTCAGATCGGGGCAGTCAGCGAGCTCATTCAGAATATCGCGGCGCAGACGAATCTCCTGGCGCTCAACGCGACGATCGAGGCCGCCCGTGCCGGCGAAGCGGGACGAGGATTTGCGGTTGTCGCGCAGGAGGTAAAAAATCTCGCGACGCAAACCGCGAAGGCGACCGAGAATATCGCCCAGCAGATTTCGGAAATTGAAGGCACGACCTCTCATGCCGCCGATGCCATGAAGGGCATCACCAATACAATTGCCCGGCTCGATGCGATTGCAAGCACGGTAGCGGCTGCGGTGGAGCAACAGGGCTGCGTAACCCAGGAAATCGCGCGAAGTGCAAGCGCAGTCGCGCAAGGAACGCGGGAAGTCGCGGCGAATGTCGAACACAGCTCGGAGGCCGCCGCAGAAATCGATCAAATTGCGAACAAGGTTTCCTCCGCCGCGGGCGAGCTTTCGAAGCGATCCGACACGCTCGCAAAGGCGGTTGATCGATTCCTGGCCCAGATGCGCGCTGCATAGAGTCCGTTAGCGGAGCCCGGGCGCCGCTCTTTCGGCGGCGGCCCGGAAAGCGTAGAGGACGTGGAGTAGTTTCGCTCCGCATCTCAACTGTCATGGCCGGGCTTGTCCCGGCCATCCACGTCTTTCTGATGCGCGGCTGCTAAGGCGTGGATGCCCGGCACAAGAGTCTACCCTTGGGCCGGCCACCGATCTCGGGTTTACCCGAGATCGGCGATATCAAAGGGTACAAGTCGGCTAAAGCCGGCTTGTATGGCCGGACCCGAGGGCCGGGCATGACGAATTTTCCGGTTGCGCGAGAAACTACCGCCCGAACATCGGCATCCGCGCCATGTTGATCATCATGTTGTAGCTGTTCACGACGCCGTTGTAGTCCATGGAATAGAAATTCGGATCGGCGCGGCCCTTGGCGAGCTTGTCCTTCACTTCGCGCAGTCGGCCGACGATGTCGCGCGGATAGTGGTCGACCGGGCCGGATTTTCCGCTGTCACGCACATAAGCGTCGAATTCGCGCGCGGCGTCGGCAAGCTTCGAAATCGCGAGATCGAACTCCTTCATGTCGCCGGGCCGGCGCGGGTCCTGCGGCATGAGGTCGACCGCTTTCTTCGCGAGCATCATCGTGCGCTTCATGTGCCAGCGATATTGTTTGCCTTCGGCTTTCTCGATACGCGCAAGCTCAAGCGTATCGAGTTTGTCCTTCAACTCTTCCTGCAGATTATCCATCTTGTCGCGCGCCGCCATGAAAGCGCGCGCGGCCGGCACGAGCTGGCCGTGCAGCCGCTTCGCGCCGGCGGCGTTGTCGGACATGTAATCCTTACGGTCGTAGTAATCGTTCGCTTCGTTCATAATCGGAAAAACGGTCTCGAACGCGCTCGCAAGCTCCTTTGCCGCGGCATCGAGCGCGGGCGCGGCGGGCGGCGTATCGGCGGCCTTGCGCGCGGCCGCGATCGCCTCGCGCGCGCTCGAAGCGCCAACGGAGTAGAGGCCGTAGATGATACGCTCCTTGCCGGTCGGGCCGCGTTCGAGATTCACCCAGCTCAAGTAACGATTCCACGAGTCGCGGGCACGCAGCGATTCGTTGAGTAGTTTGACATAGGCGTTGTTCTTGGCGATCCACCTGTCGAGATCGGCTTCCTGCACCTCGTAACCTTGCGCGTGTGCCGCGACGGTATGGAGGCTGGCGGCGAACAGGGCGGCGGCTACAATGGAGCGCAAAAGTTTCATGAACCATCTCCGTGCAATATCTTTGATGCGAAAGCCCGTTACGATCGCTTAAAGAGGAAACCTATGAAGCCTGCGATGCGCCGCGCTGTGATTGCCGTCACGTTTGCCCTGTTTGCCGCACCCGCGGCCGCGGCTGACCCATCCGGCACGTGGCTCACCGCCGACGGCGAGGCGAGGGTGCAGATTTCGAATTGCGGATCGGCCTATTGCGGCAGGATCGTCTGGCTCAAGGAGCCGAACGATCCGCAAACCGGAAAACCCAAGCTCGACAAATTCAACAAGGACGCTTCGAAGCAATCGCGTCCCGTCATTGGCCTGCAGATCATTTCCGGCATGGAGGCGAGCGGCGCGAATCTGTGGAAAGGCTCGCTGTACAATCCCGAGGACGGCAATACCTTCACCGGCTCGCTCGCGCTGCAGGGCGCGGATCGCATGAAGCTCGAGGGCTGCGTTCTCGCGCTCTTTTGCCGCTCGGAAGTGTGGAAACGGACGAATTGACGACGATAGGCGCTATTGCGGAGGGGGTTCTGTCTACGCATAATATTCCGGTCGCGGTGGCGTAGGGATGCAGCATGGCGGTTCTGGTTCGATTTCTGACCGGATTGGGCTTCCTCTTTTTGGCCGCGGTTCCGGCCGGCTCCGCCGAAACGTCCCGTGACAAGGTGTATTTCGATCCGGCTGCCATCAATGCTTCGCCCGAAGCGTTCAATCCGATGATCGCACTGCCTCAAATCCCGGACTATACGCCGCCCGGTTCCTGGCAGCTCAACGCAATAAAACCCGCCGAGTTGCGCCTCGGCCCCTGGAGGCCTCAGCCGCTCTCGATAAACGACGAAAAGGAAAAGAAAGAAGACGACTTGGCGGGCCGTATCCCGCTGAACGGCGGTTCCTTCGGCATCGAGACCGAGCGCAAATTCAACGCCGACAAAAGCATTCCTTCCCCGAGTCAGTTCTTCGACAGCGCGATCGATCGATACTCCAAAAAGCCGTTCGTCGGTCTGTCCATCGAAGCGCCCTTTAATTCAGAGGACCGCTAGTTTTGGAGGCGCCTTGCCGGAATCGGCTGCGCCCTTCATAAGGCCGCATGGCGAAAATCATCGAGCGCTGGCCGGAACTTCCGTACAACGCGTGGAAAGACACACGCGACACGCTGCATCTCTGGACGCAAATCGTCGGCAAGATCCGGCTTGCACAGATGCCGTGGCAAAATCATTCCTGGCACGTGACACTTTACGTCACCGCGCGCGGGCTTACCACCGGGCCGATGCCGTGGAACGGCGGCTCGTTTCAGATCGGCTTCGATTTCATCGATCACGTGCTGCAGATCCGCACGAGCGACGGAAGGCTGCGGGAATTTTCGCTTCGCCCCATGCCGGTCGCTGAATTCTACGCGGGTGTCGTCGTCTCACTCGCCGATCTCGGGATATCCGTTCGCATCCACACGATGCCGAACGAAATTCCCGATGCCGTTCCGTTCGATCAGGACACAGTGCACAAATCCTACGATCCGGATTATGCGCACCGCTTCTGGCGCGTGCTCTTGGCGGCGAACGAGGTGTTCGCGAAATTCCGCACCGGCTTTCTCGGCAAGGTGAGCCCCGTGCATTTTTTCTGGGGGAGCTTCGATCTCGCGGTCACGCGCTTTTCCGGCCGCGTCGCGCCGAAGCATCCGGGTGGCGTGCCGCATCTGCCGAATGCCGTCGCGCAGGAAGCCTATTCGCACGAAGTGTCGAGCGCGGGCTTCTGGCCGGGCGGCGGCGGGCCGGTCGAATACGCCGCGTTCTATTCCTACGCCTATCCCGCGCCGGAGGGCTTTGCTTCCGCCACAGTGCGTCCGGGCGAGGCATTTTTCAGCAAGGAGCTCGGAGAGTTCATTCTGCCCTATGACGCCGTGAGGACCGCGAGCGATCCCGACAAGGCGCTGATGGAATTTTTGCAGAGCACGTACGAAGCCGCCGCCAATCTCGGAAAGTGGGATCGCAAGGCGCTGGAATGCGCGTTCGGCGAGCCGGGGAGGGTGAGGGCGGTGTAGTGCCGATCTCCTCATGCTGAGAGGCTGGCCGAAAATGCGAGCAATATCTTCAGGGACTTTCTAATCGCCTGAAGATGGATCTTTTTTCGTCATGGCCGGGCTTGTCCCGGCCATCCACGTCTTTCTGCTGTCTTTGAAGCAAAGGCGTGGATGCCCGGCACAAGAGTCTACCCTTGGGCCGGCCGAAGGCCGGACCCGAGGGCCGGGCATGACGCGCTTCGCGCGTCACTTCTTCTCCAACAGCAGCGTCCCTTCCTTCTTGATCGCGGGCGTAATCACCTTCGCAAGCTTGGCCAGGAGCCACGGCAGCTCGACATCGAGCTTCACGTAATTCTCCGCGACCAGGATTGTCCCGTTCACCTGCTGGGCGAGGGCGCTCACGCCGAAATGCAGCGTATCACCCTCCCAGCGCTCTTCCTGGATCGTCAGTACGCTGGCGAAGGAAGTGCGCGCTTCCGTAATACCGGTCTTAATGCGCCGCAGCGCCTCTTCCTTCCCGTGGTGATGGGGGATCGAAACCGTGATCGTCTCGCGCATGGCGCTCGTCCTCGAACCGGGATGGCCCACACCCATGTAGGCGCGATTGACGCCGGGGGAAGCCTCCGCCGGACTTGGGCACCGAAAAAATTCCGCCGGGTCTCAGCCACATTCTGGCCGGATTGCGTGGCAAGTTTCGGTGTGGGGGGCTCACCGCGGCAAGGCCGCCGGGGGCCAGACGATGTCCACAGCATTACGCGAAGGCGTGCAGCGCCTCGAAATCACCACGCGCGTCACGCTCGGCGTGCTCGCACTCGCAAGCGGCGTCTATACTTATCTCGGCGTGCGCGAGCTTTTGAACGGTAACGCCACCGTCGTCTTTTTCGCGGCGGTGATCTACTCGGTCGCGGTCTCGGTCGGCATTTACGCCTTCTGGACGTTTTTGCTCCGTTTCCTCCCGCATATCCGGGACGTTTCGGGCCGCAGCCTTTTGTTCGGCTGCATGGGGCTCGGCGCTTTCATGATCATTGCCATGTCCGCGTGGCTCAACGCTTCGGCGCTCGCCGGTGCCGCCGCGATCCAGCAGCATCTCTCGGCTTCGGTGGAATCTTACACCCGCGATCTCGACAAGGCGCACGCGAATGCGATCGCGGCGCAGGGCTTGCTGCCGGATATTCGGCTGGCTGCGATGCACTTCGGCAAGCTCGCGGAATCGGAAAAAGGCGGCTCGCTCACCGGCACCTCTGGCTCAGGCACCGTCGTGCAGCTCCTCACCCAGATGTCGAATCAGTTGAACGACCTTGCGCAGCAGGTCGCCTCCTCCGACGAAAAAGTGCAGAAGCTGTTCGAACAGGGCTCTAAGCATCTCGCGAAGATGCGCGAACTCGTCTCCGCCAGGGGGCCGGTCGCGGCGAGAAGCGACGCGTTCGGCGCCGAGACGCTGGCGCTTTCCGCTGTGATCAACTCGCTGCAGCAGACCTCCGTCGCGCCCGCTGTGAAACGGCAGGCCGACAATCTCCTGAACGGGTTCGTCGCGCCGGTCGCGGGCGGGCGCGGGGACTTGTTCGACCGCCAGACCGCCGTCGTGGGCAAGGTCGGAGACGCGGTAAAGCAGCAGGCGAAGGCGCTTTCCGCCGCCGCCGACAAGATTCTGGACGCGCCGCGGGTCGAGCCGGAGCGGTTTCAGCCTTTGTCGCCCGCGGAAGCGGTGTTGCGCTACGCGGGTGATTTCGTGCCGAGCTGGGCGGGCGCGATCGCGATCGACCTCATGCCCGCGGTGCTCGTGCTGATCCTCTGCGTCGTCCAGGCGGGCATCCGCCGCGAGAACGAGCCGCAGGCCGCGGCCAGCACCATGACCGCGGCCGAGCTGATCGCCGCGTTGCAATACGCGCGCGAGGTGGAAGCCGCGAACGGGGCGGCCCCGCCCGCGGCCCGCAAGAAAAACGCGCCGGCGGGAAAGCAGAACTCCGGCAAGCCGCCGTCGCCGGAAAAAGCCGCAAAAAAGGAGCCGAAGCTGATCGATGAGGACGAGCCGGAAAACGTAACGCCGTTTTCGTCGGCGCGGGCGGTGAAGGAGTAGCCGTTGTTCCCCGCCGCGAAAATCCGGGAACGCGCGGCCGAATGGCTGCGCAACAATCCCGATGACCGCATTCTCAGCTGGCTCTTCAGCCTGGTCGTGATCGCGACGATCTGGGTGGTCGGCCTCGACTATTACGGGATGCTTGAGAGCGAACTGAATAACGAAACAACGATTTCCGCGCCGGTGCCGGCGAACGATCCCGCACCATCGCTCCTGCCGTCGATCATGCCGGGCCTTACGCCCGGCAAGGACCGGCGAATCGCGATGCCGAAGCCGAACGGCAAGCTCTCGGAGCGGATGACGTTCGAGCTGCTTGGCGACGGCAGGCTCTACGCCACCGGCATGATCTATACCGGCGCCTTCGATGCCTTCAAAACCGAAGTTGAGAAGCGCGGCGGTTATGTGAAGACGGTGGTGCTGAATTCGACCGGCGGCTCCGTGCAGGACGCAATCGCAATGGGCCGCCTGATCCGCGAGAAGAAATTCGCGACCGCTGTTGAGAACGGCGGCTATTGCGCGTCGTCCTGTCCGCTTGTCTTCGCGGGCGGCGAGGAGCGCAGGGCAGGCGAAAAGGCTGTGATCGGCGTGCACCAGGCGTTTTCGCCGGGCGATCCCGGCTTCGACGGCGCGCGCGGCATGGCGGAAGCGCAGCGGATTTCCGCCGACTGCCAGAAATACCTCGCCGAGATGGGCGTCGATCTCCGCCTCTGGGTGCATGCGATGGAGACGCCGAGAGACCAGCTCTATTTCCTGAAGCCGGACGAGCTGATTTCGCTCAAGCTCGCGACCCGGCGCGGGAGCGAGCCGAAGACGGCGGCAAGCGCGGGATAATCTCAGTTGTCATTCCAGGGCGCCTGCGAAGCAGGCGAGTTCGGAATCCAGAAGCATTCGCAAGCGTTTCTGGATTCCGGGTCTGCAGCGCACCGCTTATGCGCTGCGCTGCGCCCGGAATGACCCGATATTGGGCGCGTGGCTCTTTCCTCCCGCCCGGATTCCGGCATGATGGGCATGGGGAAACGCAGGAAATAACAATATGGAGCGCATCTGGCTGAAGCACTACCCGCCCGGCGTGCCGGCGGAGATCGACCCATCGCAATACAAGTCCGTCGTCGCGCTAATCGAGGAGTGCTTCACGAAATATCGCGATGCGTCCGGCTATTCCTTCATGGGCAAGGAGTTCACCTACGGCGAGGTGGACGAGCTTTCGAAAGCTTTTGCTGCTTATCTCCAATCGAAGAACCTGCCGCGCGGCGCGCGGGTTGCGATCATGATGCCGAACACGCCGCAATATCCGGTGGCGATGGCGGGTATCTTGCGCGCCGGTTACGTCGTGGTGAACATCAATCCGCTCTATACGCCGCGCGAGTTGGAGCATCAGCTCAATGACTCGGGCGCGGAAGCGATCGTCATCCTCGAAAACTTCGCGCATGTGCTCGAACAGGTGGTGACCCGCACCTCGATCAAGCAGGTGATCGTGACGAGCCTCGGCGAGATGCTGAGGCTGAAAGGCAAGATCGTCAATTTTGTCGTGCGGCACGTCAAGAAGCTCGTGCCGAACTATTCGCTCCTCGGCGCGGTGACATTTTCACAGGCGATCGCGGAAGGAAAAAAACGCACACTGTTTCCGGTCGACCTCCATCAAGAGGACGTCGCCTATCTGCAATATACCGGCGGCACGACGGGCATCGCCAAGGGCGCCACGCTCACGCATAGAAACATCGTCGCGAACGCCTTGCAGTGCGATGCCTGGCTGCAGCCCGCGCTCAGGAAAGGCCCGCCGGGCCAGTTCATCTGCGTGACGGCGCTGCCGCTCTATCACATCTTCGCGCTCACCGCCTGTTTCTTCCTGTCGTTGCGGAACGGCGGGCTGTGCATTCTCATTCCCAATCCGCGCGACCTGAAATCGTTGATCCGCGACGTCTCGAAATATAAAATCTCATGCTTCCCGGCGGTGAATACGCTCTATAACGCCCTCCTGCATCATCCGGACTTCGGCAAGATTGACGTATCGCGGCTCCGCGCCGCCAATTCCGGCGGCATGGCGGTGACGCGCGCGGTCGCCGAGCTCTGGTTCAAGAAAACCGGCACCCCCATCATCGAGGGCTACGGCCTTTCGGAAACCTCGCCAGTCTTGACCTGCAATCGCGCCGACAACACCGAGTACACCGGAACGATCGGCCTGCCGTTCCCGTCCACCGACATCGCGATCAAGGACGAGGCGGGGAACGATTTGCCGCTCGGGCAGGCGGGCGAAATCTGCGCGCGCGGCCCGCAGGTGATGGCGGGCTACTGGAATCGTCCGGACGAGACCGCGAAGGTGATGACCAAAGATGGCTTCTTCCGCACCGGCGACATCGGCGTCATGGACGAGAAGGGCCGGGTGAAAATCGTCGACCGCAAGAAGGATATGATCCTCGTCTCCGGCTTCAACGTCTATCCGAACGAGGTGGAGGACGTGGTCGCGCATCACCCCGGGGTTCTCGAATGCGCGGTCGTGGGCGTGCCCGACGAACATTCGGGCGAGGTGGTGAAGCTTTTCGTGGTGAAGAAGGATCCCGCGCTCACCGAAGAGGCGTTGCGCAAATACTGCGCCGAACAGCTCGCGGGCTACAAGCGCCCGAAATACATCGAATTCCGCACCGAGCTGCCGAAGACGAATGTCGGCAAGATCTTGCGCCGCGCGCTGCGCGACGAGGCGAGGGCAGAGACCGGCGTACGGGCTGCGTAAGTACCCTTTGCCCCCTCAATCGTCATGCCCGGCTTTATGCCGGGCATCCACGCCTTTCTGCAGCTAAGGCGTGGATGGCATTCGAACTCGGGTTTGCCCGAGTTCGGCGCCTTAAGAGCTCAAGTCGGGTAAACCCGACTTGAGTGACAAAGCCCGGCCATGACAGTTATCAGCGCTGTGCTCAGCCAGTTCTTAATCACCCTTAACTTGAGCTTCATTTTCCGAGCCGCCGCCGCTAACCCTGCGAAATGACTCGACAATCCGGTGCCGGATCGGGTTACTCCGTGGCGATGACAAAACAGCCGTCCAGCCAGCGAACGCTTGCCTTTTACGAGCAAAATGCCAGCGCCTTCTGGGCGCGCACGCGCGACCATGACGTCAGCCACAACATCGCGGCGCTGCTGCGCTTCATCGAGGGCAAGCCGCCTTTTTCCATTCTCGATTTCGGCTGCGGGCCGGGACGCGACCTGAAAACGCTCTCAAGCCTCGGCCACGAAGCGGTCGGCCTCGAAGGGGCGGAGGCCTTCGCCGAAATGGCGCGAGCCCATTCCGGCTGCGAAGTGTGGGTACAGGATTTTCTCGCGCTCGATCTTCCGCCCGCCCGCTTCGACGGGATTTTCGCGAACGCATCGCTCTTCCACGTGCCGCCGAAGGAGCTTCCGCGTGTACTGTCGGAGCTTCGCGCGGCGCTGAAGCCGCGCGGCGTCCTGTTCAGCTCCAACCCGCACGGCAACGACACCGAGGAAATCCGCGCCGACGGCCGCTACGGCGTGTATCATTCGCCCGAAGCCTGGCGCCGCTACATGACGGACGCCGGTTTTTCCGAGCTCACGCATTTCTTCCGGCCGGAGGGGAAGCCGCGCGAGGAGCAGCCGTGGCTCGCGAGCGTATGGCGGCGCTGAGCTTATGCGGGCCAGCGGGCCGATTGGACGGAAATCGTGCTCCGTTCTTCGGAATTTAGGCTGCCGTCGAAATCCCGGCCGAGCTCGCCGCGGTAGGGGCGAAGGCGCTCCAGAATCACGAGAACGATTACCAATACCGCCGCAAGCGCGAGCGCGCCCATCCAGTACGGAATGCCGGCATAGTCCGTAAAGATCGTTTTCGGCGCGCTCGCGCCGAGAACGGGAACGAGCAGCGGTTGCGCGTAGGAATAGGCGAGCGCGCCGAACAGCCCGCCGATCAGCGTGAACAGCGCATCGCGATAGCCGGCCCCGATCTGCGCGAGCGTCGTGCCGGGACAGGCGCCCGCGAGCGTGATGCCGGTGCCGAGAAGCAACCCGCCCACGATATCGGCGGCAATGAGCTCGGCCTTCGGCTGGAGCTTCACATAGCCGAAGCCGTTGAGCGCGGCGAGAACGACTGCGCCCGTCGCGACCGCCGTGAGAAACACCTTGAGCATGATGAAGTTGCTCAGCTGCATCTGCCCGACGATCACGCCAGGTTCGAACACGCGCGATTTCTCGAGCGCGAAGCCAAAAACGATCCCCATTGCGATTCCCGTAACGACGGCGCTTAAAACGCTCATGGAAACCTCCTAGATGCGGCGGAGCAGAAGATTGGCTGCAAGGATTCCGCCCGCGAACATCGCGGCGACCGCGACGGTGGAGCCGACGGAGAGCTGTGCAAGGCCGGAAAGACCGTGCCCGCTCGTGCAGCCGTCGGCGATCCGCGCGCCCAACAGCATGAGAAAGCCCGCATTGAAGGCGAGCGCGTATCGCTTCATGGGCGAAGCGGTACCAAGCGCCCGCTTCCAGATCGGGGAGATGGCCGCGCGCCGCGCGCCCGACAGCTTCATCGAAAGAAACGCACCGATCGCGATGCCGCCGACGAGCGCCACTTGCCACCAGTTCTTCGCGGTGAGCGCCACGTGTTTCGCGGCGTAGTCGATTTTCAGAAGCTGCGGGTCGGCCCAGGACACGATCCAATCCGCGACCGTGACGTAGGAAGAGGAGGCGCCGAGCGCGGTTTCGGCCAAGAGAAACGCGGGGACCTGCAGAAGGCCGATGACGATCCCGGCCACATAGGGCGACCAGGCCTTGTCGTGCAGAGAAATGTGCATATGCGTTTTCCTGCGAAAATTTTAAAAAGGATCGCAGCAAACCGCTCTTAAGACTTTGATCTGGCGCAAGCCGGGCCGTCTTGGCTCGCGGGCGTGGCTCGCGAGCCTTTGGCGGAAGTAGTTACGAGCGGCCCATGCACTCGCTAATGAAGGACATCCGCTCAAGAAAGTGCAGATAAGAATCGGTTGCCTGCTTTCTGCAGCCTGCGAGTTTCAGCCGGTAGCCGGCGGCGGTATTGATATCCGCGACTTCCTGCGCTTCCGCGCGCTGCTTTTGCGCTTCGGCTGCGGCCTTGAGTTCCTGGCCGGCGGTGCGCAAAGCCTGCGGAGCGTAGGAAACGGCGAGCGGCGTCGTGCCCATGCAGATGGCGGCCGCGGCGATAACGAAAAATGTCTTGAGCGTTTTTGTCATCTTCGTTCCTCCGGATCACTCGCGTCGGAACGGCGCGATGGCGAACAAATTGCATATCCGGCGCTCGAACGATGTGACCCCCGTCACAAGAATTGCAGGAGTCTCATCGTGCGCTTCCTCCCGCTACAGGGGGCGCATGCATTCGTGGATGAAGGTCATCCGGTGCAGGAAATGCAGTCCTTGCTCGCTCGCCTGTCTCTGGCAGGCCGAACATTTGAAGTGGTAGTTCGCGATCGTCTTGAGATTGGCCGCTTCCTGCGCTTCCACGCGCGCTTGCCGTACGCGCGCTTCGGCTTCCAGCTTTTGCCGCGCGGCGCGCGCGCTGTCGCGCCATTCCCGCAGCGTTTGCTGCAGCGTCTTGCCGGACGTTTCGTTACCGGTTGCGAATTGCGACATCGCAAGCGGCGCCGCGCCGATACAAATCGCAGCGCCGGCGATCGCTAAAAATGTACGGAATGATTTGTTCATGATCCGCATCCTCGTTTGAAAGGGCGCTGCTCTGACGCGGCAGCGTAAGCCGGATCGCATACCATGAGTCCGAGCGGTGTGACCGACATCACAAGCAAACGTGAAGAATATTTGAAGCGACAGTATGCCTCGGAGGTGAAAGTGACAGGCGAGGGGAGCGCTGACTCCGATCCCTCACTTGTGAGGGAGGAGAAAACTATGGGGCGAAGCGAGGTGGAGCGGCCGCGGCTGCTCCTCAGCGCGATGATGATGAAAGAAGATAGGATGAAGAATCGCTACGACCGGTACGCGCGCGTCCTCGGGGTGAGGAACAACGATCGGGACAAGCCGGGGCCTACAGTTCCGCCAGGCATTTTTTCATGAAGCGCCGCCGCTTCAGGAGGTGCAGGCCTTGCTCTTTCGCACGCTTGCTGCAGGCTGCGCGTTTCTGTTTCACGGCCATGGCCGCGCGCCAGTTCGCCTCTTGCGACGCCTTGATGCGCGCCTGCCGCTCGCGTATCTCTTCTTCGCGTTTTTCCCGTCTCTCCTGCACGGACTGGCGGTAGGTTTTTTCGGCGCGGCGCTGTCCGTGCCGGACGATTGCGCGAATGCAGGCGGCGTGGCTGCGGTAAGGCTCACGGCCACGGCGGCGGTTACGAATAAATTCCGAAACGACCCAAACATTGCTCCCCCAATTTTTGTTGGAAACAATATAGGTCCTTTCGCTCCGGAAAAGATAACTTTTTCACGCGCGGCGCGGCACTTATGCTGCGCGCGTGATGCTCGCGCTGAGCGCGCGCAACAATACGCGCCGCGTTTCGTCGTCCTTCGCGATTTCGGGCTTTTCCGGCTCCGCCGCCGGCGCTTCGTCTTCGGCTTCGATCTCCTGCAGCTTTGCGATCAGATCGGACAGGAGGTCGCGTGAGACGGTGACGATTGCCTCGTGTTCGTTTTCGGTGACGAAACGGAGTACAAAATTTCCCTCAACCGGCGTGACGTCGAACGCCACCGGCTGGCGGATCTTGATTTGCATTGACTGGCCCCATTTTACTTTCACCCGGCTGCACCCCGTCCGGGCTTCTTCCCGTAAAGTCTTTTTCCCGCGAAAAGTTTCCTCCCGCCGGGAGTTTTCTTTTCCGGTAACCCATTGCCGCATACCGTCACGTAAATGTCAAAATGGAAATTTTTGCACAGGCGAGGAAATTGAGGCGGCGTAACGGTTTCGCTGCGCGAAAGGGAGCGATTGTCCACAGATTGAACCGGTTGCAGGTCCGGGAAATGAAATTTTTTGGATTTAGCCGCAGGAGCAGGCGATCTCGCCTGCGAATCTTTGTTTTCCAGCGCGGATTTTGTAGCGGCCGGGGAATTCGATGCCGTCGGGACTTTTGCGTGTGCGGATTTCGATTTCGATGGCGGCACCCGGCTCGACCTGTTTTCGGATGCCGAACGCCATCGTTTTCTTCCAGACGAAATTTTTAACATCGGATTTTGCGAGCGCGATTTTCCGGCCGGCCTCGATCTCGATTTCACCGCTGAAATCGAGCAGATCGTTGTCGGAATAGGGCGCATGGCCTTCGAAGGAAACCGCAGGGATGATTTTCTCTGCTGTTGCGCAAGAGAAGGACGCGGTAGCGTGGGCTAAATTTACCGAGATGGCGGCAAATACAATGCCGCATGCTCCGAGTTGCAATTTGGAGCCAATAGGCGAGCTGCCTTGCGTCCTCACTTTCCGTCTACCGCACGCTCCAGCACCTGCCGGATAAACCGCTGATAGGAAATTCCGTGCTTGGCGGCGCTCTTCTTCACGGAGTCGAGGAGAGGCTTGGACAGTCGCATATTCACGCGCTCGCTTTTCGGCTGAAACTCGAAGCGAGCAGGCTTGAATTGCGAAAAGTCGAGATCGGAAAGGTCGCCTTCGAGAAACTTCTCGGCGGCGGCGTCTGTCTTGAATTTAGGAATCTTGCGCTTCATAGGCCTCGATTTCCTTTCTATGCATGTAGCGGGCGCTAATCGGCCGGATCAGTCGGGCCCCGCCCCGTTTTCGAAACGTAAAAGCAACGAACAATGGCCGTCCTCTAGGTGTTCGCCCCACCGCGATAAAGCGATCTTCTTCCAGGGAATGTTTCGAGTCGGGCGCAACTCGAGGCGCATTCTCGAACAAGGCCTCGATTTCCTCAGCCGAGACACCATGTTTCCGGCACTTCGCTCGGTTGGCTTCGTCCCAATCGAATCCGGCAAACGTAATCCTCATACAACACTATGGCGATTGTATGTACAAATGTCAACTATTGACATTGTTTATTAGTAGCCTTATATTCCTACCACCCTTCCATGAGGGCCGAGGCAGGATCCGGTCTTGTCCTTGGGGGAGGGTGCGGCGCTCGCGCCGCGCGGTGTTGACGTAGCGGCAACGCGGCGTCACCGGCCCGCGCGGTCCGGGAGGCGTAAGGTAGCCGTCCGTGGGGTAAAACAGGCCCCGCTGCCTTCAGTGGCTGGACGAGGCCCGGTTTGGGCGGGGGAGATCCCCGTCCGCGGTCGCGGCATAGGCCTTCAGTGGCCTCCCGACACCGCCCTGTAACCGGCGCCCGGAAGCGCGGCCCCCGCACGCCAAAAATCGCCGCCATGCGGATCGGTTTCGCGGATTTCGCGAGGCTTGTTCGCGCCGGAGCGCCGCAAGGCGTTTGCTTCTCGAAAGAGAGGCGGCCGGAAGACCCGTTGCGCCAAACCGGCGCTCCGGCTCCCTCGTTCCATTTTTCGGGACGAGGCTGACAAATGCCCCGGACGCACGAGAGAAGTGCGGGTGCGGGGACGATGGCGCTTGAATGGTATCCGGCTGCGACGAAATCACTCGCGCATTTATGTCGCGTGGCCACTCTGGGAACCTCATGGTTGTATCGCTATCGCTTGCACAGGACAACGATGCACATCGCCGGATCGAAAATCGCGGTATCGAGAATTTTCATGGGCGCGGCCGGTTTGTTTCTCGCCGCATGGGGTAGCGCCACCGTCGCCGAATACATCTTGCCCGGCTCGTTCTGGCAGGTATTCCTTGTGCTGGCCGTCATCTTGCTCGGTTATTTTGGCAAGTCGGTCTATGACGGCCACCTGCGATAGCTGATTCCGATTCCTGCAATGCCGGCGATGAATGGGTTCGCGAAGCTTTGCGCCTGCGCGCTCTTGCTCTGCGCCGCTGCGGCGGCCGCCGATCCGTTGCCGGCCGGCTGGCAGGAATATCGTTCCGCCGGCGGCGGCTTCAAAGTCGAAATGCCCGGCAAGCCCGAGGCGATCGAGAACGAGTTCGGCACGCAGGGCCAGAAGATGCACGGCTTCGCCTTCAGCCGCGACAAGAGCGGCGGCAGCAAGCAGGGCGCCATGCTCGCCATGGCGAGCGACCTGATCGGCGGGCGGAAACTGGAAGACGCCGAAAAGAATCTCGACACCGTCCGCGACACCGCGATGCAAACCATGGGCGCCAGGCTCGTGCGGGAGGCCAAGGAAAACGTCGGCGGCTATCCCGCGCGCCGGATCGAATATGAAGGGAACGGCTATTTCGGCACGCTCCTCGTCGTGCTCACGGAGCGGCGCATGTATCAGGTGAACGCCATGGGCCCGCAGGGCTATTCCGCGAGCGCCGAAGCCAAACGCTTTCTCGATTCCTTCGCGCTGACCGGGAACTAGGGCGCTGCAACAAAAGCCGATATTGCTCCCGTTTCCCGTTCCGCTACCATTCCTCCCGAACACGCCGCGAAAGAGCGTGCCAAAATCCATCACCGGGAGGACTACAAGTGAAACATTTTATTCGTCTTGCCGCCGTTACGTTGACGGCGATCGGACTTTGCACGAGCGCCGGGTTTGCAGCGGGCGCCGATAATTATCCGTCACGCCCCGTAAAGTGGGTCGTGCCCTATCCGCCGGGCGGCACCACCGACGTGCTCGCGCGGCTTTCGGCGCAGTGGCTGTCGGAACATCTGGGCCAGCAATTCATCGTCGAAAACAAGCCGGGCGGCGGCAACAATATCGGCACCGAATTCGTCATACGGTCGGACCCCGACGGCTACACGATGCTCCTCGTCAACCCGGCAAACGGCATCAACACGACGCTGTACAAGAACCTGAAGTTCAATTTCCCGAAGGACATTCAGGGCGTCGCAGGCCTCGTACGCACGCCCAATGTCATGGTCATCAACAAGGACTTCCCGGTGAAGACGGTGCAGGAGTTCATCGACTACTGCAAAAAGAACCCGGGCAAGATCAACATGGCGTCGTCCGGCGCGGGGACGTCGGTGCATCTCTCGGGCGAATTGTTCAAGAAGATGACCGGCTGCGACATGACCCACATCCCGTATAAGGGAGCGGGGCCCGCGCTCACCGACATCATGGGCAACCAGGTGCAGGTGATCTTCGACAACCTGCCTTCGTCTTCCGGCTTCATCAAATCCGGTGCGGTCCGCGCGCTTGGCGTCACCTCGACGAAGCGCGATGCGGAATTCCCGGATCTGCCGCCGATTGCCGACACCGTGCCGGGTTACGAAGCGACCGCCTGGTTCGGCATCGGCATGCCGAAAGGCACGCCGATGGAGATCGTGAACAAGGTCAACGCCGAGGTAAACCGGATGCTGAAGGACCCGGGCATGATCGAGAAGTTCGCCAAGCTCGGCGGCACGCCGATCCCGGGTACGCCCGAGGACTTCCAGAAGACGATTCAGGCCGAGACCGACAAGTGGGCGCCGGTTGTCCAGGCGTCGGGTGCGAAGGTTGAGTGAGTAGTCTGAACGGCTGTTCAGCTTCGGCGTGGCGGATGGGCATTTTATCCCTACGCCGAAGCGAATTACCGCGTTGCAGCATCGCAATTTGATTGACGCACGGGGGATGCGTCTGGAATCGTCGTTCACGTGTCTGGGAAAAAGGGCACGCTAACCGAAGGGGGAATTCAATGCGTTTGATTGTTACGGCTGCGGTCGCAGCACTTGCGCTCGCGTTCGCTGGCACGGCGGCGGATGCCAAGAAGGGTGGCGCGAAGCGCTACACGTTCAACGTTTCCTGCCCGGCGCTCGCGCCGGTTCCAATGAATATGGGCACCTGCACGGCGGCAGGGAAGAGCAAGGAAGCTGCGCGCGAGACCTGCCAGGCGAAGCATTTTATGTGCTACGCAAGCGACCCGGCCAAGAAGAAGGGCAAGAAGGCGGCAAAGAAGAAAGCCGCAAAGAAAAAAGCTTAATCGCTTCGACGATTACGTTCCTTCGGCCCGCCCGGCTAACGCCATGGCGGGCCGGAGTTCTTTTGGGAGGTAAAATAAACGCGAGCGGACGGGAACCCGGCGAGGGGTTGCGCGTTAGTTGGATGTTCGCGCACGCGAACCTGTCGGGCGTCATCCCCCCACCGCCCTTACCCCCGATAGCCCGGCAGTGAACCCGGCCGTCCCCGGCCGGGTTCTCTTTTGTGCATTCCGTTTGTGAAAGTTTATGCCGCAACCGCTTCGCGCGCGGCGGAAGCCGAACGGCTTACTCCAAGGAAATCAATCGCGTTTTCGGCGCCCGGCGCAAACCGGAAGGAGGCGCGGTAACGGCGCTTACGCCGTCGAGCTCGTCGCCCGCGTGCAAATAACGCATGGGGTCCGTTGCCTCACCAGTGACCCGCACCTCGTAATGCAGGTGCGGCCCGGTGGAACGTCCCGTCGTCCCGATCCGGCCGATGACGTCGCCGGGCTGTACTTCCTCGCCTAGCGTTGCCTCGATCGCGGAAAGATGCCCGTAGCGCGTGACGAGCCCCTTGCCGTGGTCGATCTCGACCATCAGGCCGTAGCCGCCTTGGTAGCTTGCGTTCGTGACGCGGCCCCCGGCGGTCGCCCGCACCAGCTCGCCGGGCGCGCCGCGAAAGTCGACACCGGAATGGATCGCTAGCTGATGAAAAAACGGATCGGCGCGGACGCCGAAGCCGCTTGTGATTTCCGACTGGCGCGGGACGGGGAAGCGCACCGGCACCGTTTGCAGCACCGTGTTGAGCTCCGAGAGCTTGGCCGCAGTCTCCTGCGTTTTCGCAAGCTTCTGATCGAAAGCGTCGCCCTTCGCCCTGAGAAGCGGGATGAACGGGCCGCCGATCACAGGCCAGATGTCGGGGGAGCCCGTCGAAACGCCAAGCTCGGCGAGCACCGAGCGCGCGCGCATTTCGCCGGCGTCGATTGTCTGCGTGAGGCGGTCGAGCGTTTCCTGTTGCTTCGTTTCGATTTGCGCAAGCCCGTTCGACAGGTCCTGCAGCCGGGATTCGACCGGGCGGGAGCGATCGAGGATTGCGAAATTCATGGTCCTTCGAATCTCGCCCGATCGCTCCCCGGAGGGAGCGGGGACGATCTTGTCGGAGATCGGCGAGGGTTTCGCATTCGGCGTCCGCTCGATCACCGGAAACGTATCGGGCACAGGCCCGTTCAGGTCGCGCGTACGCGGGGTTTCCGGCGCCGGTTTCGGAGCGAGTTCGCTCAACGCATTCTGCCGCCGCTCGACGATCGCCTGCTTCTTCGCGAGCTCCGCGATCGTGCGGTCGACCCGTTCCTGCTCGACGAGCTTCAGCGATTGCAGCCGCTGCACCTGCGTCTGCAGCGCCGCGATCTGTGCGTCGTAGCTGCGAACGAGATTGGTTTGGTGCGCGACCAGCATGTGCAGCGCGTCGTCGCGGAAGAAAATGTAGAACGACGCGATGCCCGACCAGACCGTCAGCGCCGAAACCGCAGCGATCGCGCCGATTTTCACCGCCGGCGAAATCGGCTTGCGCTTCTGCGCATGCGTCTTTTCGCGATGCGCGTGATGATAATGCGAATATCGCCGTTCGAACGCGGAAGAGGAGGTCATGGGGATCTCGGGCCGCCCGGAATTCCCATCAGAGCCTTGTTCGGTTAACGGGAAGTCAACGGCTGCAACTCAGAGCTTTCGCACCGCATCGAGTACGTCTTCCGCATGTCCCTCGACTTTCACCTTCGGCCAGACATGCGCGACCTTTCCGTTCCGGTCGATCAAATAGGTGATCCGATGAACGCCGAGAAAGGTCTTCCCGTACATGCTCTTTTTGCCCCAGGCGCCATAGGCCTTGAGCATCTTGTGGGTTTCGTCCGAGAGCAGCGGGAAGGAAAGGCTATATTTGTCGCGAAACTTGCCCTGCGCTTTCACGGGGTCGGCGGAGACGCCGAGAATCACAGCCCCGGCCTTCTCGAACTGTTTTCGCAATCCATTGAACGCGATCGCTTCCCGGGAGCATCCCGGCGTGTCCGCGCGGGGGTAGAAATACAGCACAATGATGCTGTCTCGCAGCGATTTCAGCGAAATCTGGGTCCCGTCTTCGCGGGTTAAACTGAAATCGGGGGCTTTTGCACCGGGGGTTAGGATTTTGCCCATAGCCTTCCTTTCGTCGCCTTTTCCGCTTTGATAGGGCACAATGTTATAGCGATCCGCTCAGGCGGGTCATGATTTGCTGATTTTGGGGCCGTGGACGGCGGGGGCCGATTCACGACGAAGGCGCGGGGTGGGGGACGACTTGAGGCTTGCGCGCGAATGAACTCGAACTACCCCCATGGTCAGGGTACCCGTGGCCACGGCACCCAGGGTCATGAGGAGCATGGCGGCCATAGAGCTACCCATCGGCATCCTCCCCACCCTGGGGCATCCCGCCACCCGCATCATCACCGCCACGATGCCCGTCCCAAGCGGAAAGCGCGTCAATGGGCGGCCCGCGCTTCCCGCGCCTGCTTCTGCAAGCGGGCCAGCGGACGCATCTCGCCGCTGAAAATCTCGGCGCTCGTCTTCGCGCTTCTCGCTTCTATCTACGTCATTCTTGTGAGCGGGTTGATGCCCTTCGATGTCGCGGGGCCGATGGTGAAACGCGCGCTCGAAGCGAAGCTTGGCGAAGGCACGCGGGTCAAAATCGGCAAGACAAGTCTGGGGCAGAATTCATCCGGCCAGCCGGTACTGAGCGTGAGCGACATTGTGATCAAGGGCCCCCACGGCATCACGATCGCGACTGCCCCGCGCGCCGAGGTGGTGCTCGACAGCGGCATGTTGATGGGAAATTTCCGCGCGAAGCGTATCGACCTTCTCAACGCGATTATGACGCTCCGGATCGACGAGCAAGGCCGGATTGGGATTACGGCGGAGGACAAACCTTTACAATCACTGCCTTCGACACAGGGAAGCGCTGCGCCGTCCTCGGGCAAAACCCCCGATCTTCCCGGCAAGGCACACGGTGCGCACGCATCCGTTCCCTTCGTCTATCCCGAGCTCGCGGCCTGGCTTGACCGATTGGAGCAAAGCGGCCTCGACGGTATTGCGCTTTCGGAAGTCGGCCTGAAGCACGGGACGCTTGTTGTTGAGAGTGCGAAAAAACAGCGGCGCTGGATTTTCGCCAATACGAATTTTCTGGTGGCCCGCCCTCAGGAAGGGGGCGTCACGCTCTCGCTCAGCTCGGGAAATGCCGACGATGCCTGGAGCATAAACGCAACGATTAGCGCGTTGCAAAACGGCGCGCGGGCGATCGACGTGGTCGCGCGCGATATCTCGCCCGAAGACATCATGCTGGCGGCGGGCGTAACCAGCAATCAGCTCATGGTGACCTCGCGAATTTCCGGTCTCTTGCGTGCGCAGATCGGTGAGGATGGTCGTCTTCTCTCCGGCGGTTTGCGTGCGGGCCTTGGACCGGGCGAGATCAAGAACTCGACGGATGAAGAATCGAAAATCTCGATCGACGGCGTTCAGTTGCAAGCCGAGTTTAATCCGAACCGGCGTGCTATTCTCTTCGAGCCGATCTTGTTTCAGGCCGGTGCGAACAGGATTGCGTTGCAGGCCGTCGTCGAAGCGCCGCAGGACAATCGTCAGGCTTGGCCGGTTTCGATTTTCCGCGGTCTGGCGCAGCTCTCGAGCGGCCATCCCGGCGATTCCTCGCTGATGCTGGATCAGATTTCGCTGAAAGGAAGTTGGGATCCGCGCGCGCTGAAATTCTCGCTGGATCAAGGAACGGTTGCCGGCCCGACGGCAAGCCTCGCGCTTTCGGGCAACGTCGATTTCGGCGCCCCGACACCGATGCTGTCGCTTGGGATCGCCTCGAACCAGCTTCCGGTTTCGGCGGCGAAAAGCATTTGGCCTGCGCCGATCGCGTCCGGCGCCCGAACATGGATTGTCGATCACGTCGACTATGGCCTGCTGCAAGACTTTTTACTCGCCGTGAACATGCCGCTCGACAAAGTCGGCGTCCCGAACGTGGAGCTGCCGGACGAAGCGGTGAAGATCACAGCGAATATGGTCGGGGTGCAATTCCGGGCGCTCGGCGACTTGCCGCCGGTGCGCGAGGCGCAGATCAACGCCACCATTACCGGCCGCACCGTGCGCGTGAAGATACCGAAGGCCTCAGTCGAAACGAAAAGCGGCCGCCGCTTCGCTGTCTCCGACGGGCTGATCGAAGTGCTCAACCATGCGCCGCCTAATCCGAATGGCACGATCAAGTTTCGTTTCAACGGCCCTGCCGATGCGGTGGCCGAAACCGTCAATGCCGAACCTGTCCGCGGCGCGCTTGGCGTGAACTTCGATCCCGCGTCAACTCGGGGAACGGTTTCCGCCACAGCGAATGTAGATCTCGTCTTCAAGCGCGAGCCGGAGAAGAAAGACATCAACTACGTCTTTGATGCCGCCCTTTCCAATTTCGCGAGCGACAATGTCGTAAGCGGACAGCATGTCGAGGGGGTGAACGCGAAGCTAGTGCTCACGTCTGACGAAATCAGCGTCAAGGGCGACGGCAAGATCGCCGGTGCACCCTCCAATTTCGAATACCGCAAGGCGCGCGACACCAATGATGCCACCTTCCGCATCACCACGACGCTCGATGACGCTTCGCGTGCGCGCGCGGGCTTCGACCTTGCCCCCTGGCTCACGGGGTCGATTCCGGTCAAGGCGCAGGGGCAGATCGGCGCGAAGGGCGAGAACAAGATTGACGTGGATGCCGATCTCGGTTCTGCAAAGATCGCGGACCTCGTGCCGGGCTGGTCAAAAGCGCCCGGTCGCCCCCAGCGCGCGACGTTCAAGCTTTCGCAGCGCGATAACAATGTCCGGATCGACGATCTGAACGTTTCCGGTTCGGGAACGGTGCTGCGTGGATCGCTGCAAGTTGAGAGCGATGGCGATGTCATTTCGGCGAATTTCCCGGTTTTTCAACTCTCGGACGGCGACAAGGCGAGCCTTCGTGCCGATCGTGCGAGCGACGGCACGTTGAAAGCGGTTGTTCGCGGCGATGTGCTCGACGTGCGCGGGCTGATGAAGCGCATGACTGAAGGCTCGGTAGAGACCGGCCCGGTGCAGGGAAAGAGGTACCGGCCGCTCGATATGGATCTTGAAGTCAAAATCGGCGCGGCGAGCGGCAACAACGGCGAAGTTGTGCGACAGCTCGAGTTGCATGTTCTGCGCCGGAATTCCGAGGTCCGCAGCTTCGCGCTGCTTGGAAAGATCGGCCGAGATAGCACGGTGGTGGGCGAGCTGCGTTCGCACGACGGCGGCAAGCCCGCGCTCTACATTTCATCCGGGGACGCCGGTGCGCTGTTTCGCTTCGCGGACTATTACGCGAAGATTCAGGGCGGTGAGAGCTGGATTCTAGTCGACGCGCCGCGCTTCGACGGCTCGTCGCAGGAGGGCACCATCCAGGTGCGAGATTTTTCGATCCGCGGCGAGTCCGGGCTGGACCGCCTGACCGGAGTTTCGCAAGAAGCGACCCGTAGCAGCGCCGGCCTCCCGTTCCGGCGTCTGCAAGTGAAATTCAGCCGCACGCCGGGTAGATTCAACATCAAGGAAGCACTGATTTATGGCGATGCGATCGGCGCGACTTGCGAAGGCGTGCTCGACTATTCCGCGAACCGCGTATCCTTGCGCGGAAATTATATTCCCGCCTACGGCCTCAACCAGGCTGCGGGGAGGGCGCTGTTTTTCCTCGGTACGCCTTCGCACGAGGGATTGTTCGCCTACACCTTTGACATCGTAGGACCGGCAAGCGGGCCGACGCTGCGCGTGAATCCGATCTCCGGCATGATGCCGGGTATGTTCAGGAAGCTTTTCGAATTCCGTTCGGCACCTGATGCCGCCGTGCCCCCGGCGACGGAACCGCACTGACTTCAGGTCGGCTTCAAAAGAACGTGCTTTTTCTTTCCGAGCGAGAGTTTGATGACGCCTTCGGGGGTGAGCGATTTCGGGGATAGCGTCATTTTCTCGTCGGCGACGGAAACATCGTTCACCTTCAATCCGCCGCCCTTGATCTGACGGCGCGCTTCGCTGGTTGAGACAACGAGCCCTGTCTGCACGAAAGCTGCGAGCACACCCAAGCCCTTCTCGATCTCCGCGCGCTTGATCTCGACCGTCGGCAGCGATTGCGAAAGCCCGCCTTCCTCGAAGGTCATGCGCGCGGTTTCGGCTGCCTTCTCGGCAGCCGCTCTGCCGTGCATCAGCGCGGTCGCCTCATTGGCGAGCACCTTTTTCGCTTCGTTGATCTCGGAGCCCTTGAGCGCGGCGAGCTTGGCGATTTCCGGAAGCGGCAGCGTCGTGAACAATTTCAGAAACCGCTCCACATCGCCGTCTTCGGTGTTCCGCCAGAACTGCCAGTAGTCGTAGGGCGAAAGCATGTCGGCGTTCAGCCACACGGCGCCCGCCGCGGTCTTTCCCATCTTCGAGCCCGATGAAGTAGTGAGCAGCGGACAGGTGAGCGCGTAAAGCTGTTGCGTCCCCATGCGCCGGCCGAGATCGATGCCGTTGACGATGTTGCCCCACTGGTCGGAGCCGCCCATCTGCAGATTGCAGCCGTAGCGGCGTGCGAGCTCCACGTAATCGTAGGACTGCAAAATCATGTAGTTGAATTCGATAAAGGAAAGCTCGTGCTCGCGTTCGATCCGGAGCTTCACCGAATCCATCGTGAGCATCCGGTTGACCGAGAAATGACGGCCAATGTCGCGCAGCATCTCGATGTAATTGAGTTTCGTCAGCCACTCGGCGTTGTCCGCCATCACGGCGTCTGTTTTGCCTTTGCCGAAACGTAGGAATTTGTCGAACGTCGTCCTGATCTTTTCCTTGTTGGAATCGATCTCTTCGTAAGAGAGGATCTTGCGCGTCTCGTCGCGGCCGGAAGGGTCGCCGACCCGCGTGGTACCGCCGCCCATCAGCGCCACCGGCTTGTTGCCGGTCTTTTGCAGCCAATGCAGCATCATGATCGAGAGCAAGTGTCCGACATGCAGCGACGGCGCGGTGCAGTCATAGCCGACATAGGCGACGACCTGATTTTGGGAGGCGAGGCGGTCGAGCCCTTCGGCGTCGGAAATCTGGTGGATGTATTCGCGCGCATCGAGTTCGCGCAGGAAGTCGGATTTATACGTCATGGCCGTGGCAGGGGCGTTGTCGGAATAGTGTGCTGGTGTAACAGTTCTTTCTTCCGATTCAAACGGATGCCGGTATGGCAATTCTGACCGCGATTGGCCTGATGAGCGGGACGTCCATGGACGGCGTCGACGTCGCCCTGATCGAGAGCGACGGCGAGCGAATCGAAAGGCTCGGCCCCGTCGGTTATCGCGCTTATACCGCGGGGGAGCGGAACCTCTTGCGCGCGGCGCTTGCGCAGGCAGCGGACCTGCAGAATCGAACGGCGCGGCCGGGGCGGCTCGCGGAAGCGGAAAAAGCGATCACGCAATCGCATGCGGAGGCGGTGGAAGCTTTTCTGGAGGAAAACAAGATCGAGCGCGAGAAAATCGCGGTCGTCGGCTTTCATGGGCAAACCGTGTTGCATCGGCCACAGGCGCATCTCACGGTGCAGATCGGCGACGGTGCCCTGCTTGCGAAAAAAGTCGGCCGGCCGGTCGCCTACGATTTCCGCGCGGCGGACGTTGCGGCCGGAGGCGAAGGCGCGCCGATCGTACCCGTTTTCCATCGCGCGCTCGCCCGCGAGCAGAAAGGCCCCCTTGTTGTGGTGAATATCGGCGGGGTCGCCAACATCACCTATCTCGACGGGGATCGCGATCCGATCGCGTTCGACACCGGTCCCGGTAACGCGCCGATCGACGATCTCATGCGCGTTCGCAAAGGCATCTCGCATGATACGGACGGTGCCATCGCCGCGGGCGGAAAATCCGACGAGACGATCCTCGCGAAAGTTCTGGCCGATCCCTTCTTTTCGCGGAAGCCGCCGAAATCCCTGGATCGGGCAACCTTCGCGAAATTGCCGCTCGAAACGCTGTCGGATGAAGACGCGGCGGCTACGGCAACCGATATTGTGGCGGCCTCCATCGCCAAGGCGCTGGATCATCTGCCGAAGAAACCCAAAATGATGATTGTCGTCGGAGGCGGCTGGCGAAATCCGACATTGCTGAAAATGTTGCACGCCCGCGTGCCGGTGCCCGTCAAAGCTGCCGGCGCAATCGGTTGGGACGCCGACGCAATCGAAGCACAGGCTTTCGCTTTTCTTGCGATCAGAACGTTGAAGAAATTACCGCTGACATTTCCGACGACGACCGGCGTGTCGAAGCCGCTCACCGGCGGCGTGATCGCGTTGCCTTAGGCCGCGTCGTCAGCCGCTTTCTTTGTCTTCGGAAGGCGGCGGTCGAGATATTCGTTCACGACTTCCATCAGCTCGTCGATCTTGCCGTCGAAGAAATGGTTCGCGCCTTTGACGATCTGCTGATCGATCACGATGCCTTTTTGCGTTTTCAGTTTCTCAACCAGCGTATGCACCGACGCGACCGGCACGACAGCGTCCTTCTCGCCGTGAACGAACAGACCCGAAGACGGGCAGGGTGCGAGGAAAGTGAAATCGTAAAGACTCGCGGGCGCGGCGATTGAAAGGAAGCCTTCCACTTCCGGCCGCCGCATTAAAAGCTGCATGCCGATCCATGCGCCGAAGGAGAAGCCGGCGATCCAGCACGCGCGCGCTTCGGGGTGCGCGGCCTGTACCCAGTCGAGGGCGGCGGCGGCATCCGACAACTCACCTTGGCCGTGGTTGAACGAACCCTGGCTGCGCCCGACTCCGCGGAAGTTGAAGCGGAGCACCGAGAAACCCCGATTCACAAAAGTGTAATAGAGATTGTACACGACCGGATTGTTCATCGTGCCGCCGAACTGCGGATGCGGGTGCAGGATGATCGCAATGGGAGCGTTCCGCGTTCGGCCTGGATGAAAACGTCCCTCTAAGCGTCCGTCTTCGCCGGTAAAAATCACTTCAGGCATTCGGAACCTCTTGAAAGCCGTAGAATCGGGCGGAGGATAGCAGGGACGCGAGAAAGCTTGACGGAACCCTGCAATCGGCCGTACAGTTTAGAATAATTCTAAAGTGTGGTAGCACCCTGTGGCGCTTTGAGAAAAGCGCAGGCTAGGGAACGGGTGCTGACCTTCATATGGCGAAATGGGGCCCGTTTGCAAGTGTTCAGATACGGCCCAATGGACGAGCAATGAATCGGGTTTATCTCGACCATAATGCAACTTCGCCCCTGCGGCCGGCGGCGCGGGAAGAGATGTTGGCCGCGCTCGCCGAAATCGGCAACGCATCCTCTGTGCATCGAGAGGGGCAGGCTGCCCGCGCCAGGGTAGAGCGCGCCCGTGAACAGGTGGCGCGGCTCGTGGGTGCCGATCCGCAGACGGTTGTCTTTACGAGCGGCGCGACTGAAGCGATCGCGACGGCACTTTCGCCGGAGCTGGAATTGTCGGGCCGTGCAGTGGCCTGCGACGTGCTGCTCGTTTCCGCGACCGAGCATCCGGCTGTGCGCGCAGGCGGGCGGTTCGCCGCGGACAAAATCGAAATCATTCCGGTCGATGGCTCCGGCTTGATCGACCTCGCGATGCTTGATGCGATGCTCGCACGCCACAGGGGCGCGGGACGACGGCCGTTCGTCTCCGTCATGGCAGCGAACAACGAGACCGGCGCGATCCAGCCGTTCGCCGAGATTGCGAATCTAGTGCATGCGGTGGAAGGAATCTTCCACGCCGATGCGGTCCAGATCGTGGGCCGCTATCCGTTCGACCTTGAGACGAGCGGCGCCGACCTTATATCTATTTCGTCCCATAAGCTCGGTGGTCCGCAAGGTGCGGGCGCGCTGATTATGCGCGATGCCGGTACAAGAGTTCCGCCTCTTTTGCGCGGCGGCGGCCAGGAGCGCGGTGCACGCGCCGGTACCGAGAATGTCGCTGGGATCGCAGGGTTCGGTGCCGCGGCCGAGGACGCGGCATTAGCTATGGCAGAAAATACAGGCCGTCTCGCCGGGCTGCGTGAGAAGCTGGAAGCGGGAATTAGAAGCATTCTGCCTTCCACCGTCGTTTTTTCGGAAGCTGCCTTGCGCGTCCCGAATACGACTTACTTCGCGGTTCCGGGTATAACTACCGAGACGGCGCTGATCGGTTTCGATCTGGAAGGCGTTGCCGTGAGCTCCGGCTCCGCCTGCTCGTCGGGCAAGGTCGCTGTTTCGGAAACGCTGAAAGCGATGAAAGTCGAGCCCGGGCTTGCGAAAGGTGCGATCCGCGTGAGTACGGGCTGGAGTACGGCGGACACGGACATCGTTCGCTTTTTGGAAGTTTTCGCGCGCGTCTATGCGCCCGTGATCAAGACAAGCCGCACGAAAGCGGCATGAGGAGAAGTTGAATGCCTGCCGTTCAGGAAACCGTCGAACGCGTAAAGTCGATTGACGTCGACCAGTACAAGTATGGCTTCGTCACCGAGATCGAGTCCGAAAAGGCCCCGCGGGGCCTCGACGAGGACACGGTTCGATTTATCTCGGCGAAGAAGAACGAGCCTGCCTGGATGCTGGAGTGGCGGCTCGAGGCGTTCCGCCGCTGGAAGACCCTGCAGGAACCGACCTGGGCGCGCGTCCACTACCCGAAGATCAATTATCAGGACCTCTACTACTACGCCGCGCCGAAGAAGAAGGAAGGCCCGACTTCGCTCGACGAGGTCGATCCGGAGATTCTCAAGACCTACGAGAAGCTCGGCATTCCGCTGCGCGAGCAAGAGATGCTGGCGGGCGTGCAGAAATCGAACGTCGCGGTGGACGCGGTGTTCGACTCCGTTTCCGTCGTCACCACCTTCAAGGAAGAGCTGCGGAAGGCGGGCGTGATCTTCTGCTCGATATCGGAGGCGATCCGCGAGCATCCCGAACTCGTGCGGCAGTACCTTGGCTCGGTCGTGCCGATCACCGACAACTTCTTCGCGACGCTCAACTCGGCGGTCTTCTCCGACGGCTCGTTTGTGTACGTGCCGAAGGGCGTGCGCTGCCCGATGGAGCTTTCGACCTATTTCCGCATCAACGAACAGAATACCGGCCAGTTCGAGCGCACGCTGATCATCGCCGACGAGGGCGCTTATGTGAGCTACCTCGAAGGCTGCACCGCGCCGATGCGCGACGAGAACCAGTTGCACGCGGCCGTGGTCGAGCTCGTGGCGCTCAAGGACGCCGAGATCAAGTATTCGACCATTCAGAACTGGTATCCGGGTGACAAGGAAGGCAAGGGCGGCATCTACAACTTCGTCACCAAGCGCGGCGACTGCCGCGGCGCGCGCGCGAAGATCTCCTGGACACAAGTCGAGACCGGCTCGGCAATCACCTGGAAATATCCGAGCTGCATCCTGCGCGGCGACAATTCGCGCGGCGAGTTCTACTCGATCGCGATCTCGAACGGTCACCAGCAGGTGGATAGCGGTACCAAGATGATCCATCTCGGCAAGAACACGACGAGCCGCATCATCTCGAAGGGCATCGCTGCGGGCGTTTCCAATAATACCTATCGCGGCCTTGTGTCGGCGAACCGCCGCGCGACGGGCGCGCGTAACTTCACGAATTGCGACTCGCTCTTGATCGGCGACAAGTGCGGCGCGCATACCGTGCCGTATATCGAGGCGAAGAATTCGTCGGCTGTCTTCGAGCATGAGGCGACGACCTCGAAGATCTCCGAGGACATGCTGTTCTACTGCATGCAGCGCGGCCTTTCGCAGGAGGACGCGGTGGCGCTCGTCGTCAACGGCTTCGTGAAGGACGTGTTGCAGCATCTGCCGATGGAATTTGCGGTCGAGGCGCAGAAGCTGATCGCGATCTCGCTCGAAGGAAGCGTGGGCTAAGGCCGTGACGGAGTATTGGTTCAGACCGAAGAGATACGGCTATGGTGCCACGCCAGCGACCTGGCAAGGCTGGGCGGTGACGTTCGCGTTCGTGGCCGTCCTGGCTATCTCGATCATCGCGATGAACTTGGCGGTGGATCGGTCGAATATCGTTGCTTGGCTGTTATGGGGCGTTTTCGTTGCGGCGGGCACATGGTGGTTCGTGCAGTTCAGCCGCCGGCGGACTGATGGCGAATGGGCTTGGCGCTGGGGCGCCGACAACTGACAAATAAAGACTGGAATCGAAAATGGCATTGCTTGAAGTCAAAAATCTCCACGCCGAAATCGACGGCAAGAAAATCCTGAACGGTTTCGATCTGACGGTCGAGGAAGGGAAGGTGCATGCGATCATGGGGCCGAACGGCTCCGGCAAATCCACGCTTTCCTACATCCTTGCGGGGAAATCCGACTACGAAATCACCGAAGGCTCGGTGACTTTCCAAGGGCAGGACTTGCTCTCGCTGCCGCCGGACGAGCGTGCCGCGCAGGGGCTCTTCCTCGCGTTCCAGTACCCGATGGAAATTCCGGGCGTTGCGACCATGACGTTTTTGCGCACCGCCATGAACTCCATCCGCAAGAAGCGCGGCGAGGAAGAACTCTCCACGCCCGACTTCATGCGCCTCGTGCGCGAGAAGGCGGCCGAACTCAAGATCGATCCCGAAATGCTAAAGCGCGCGGTCAATGTCGGCTTCTCCGGCGGCGAGAAGAAGCGGAACGAAATCTTGCAGATGGCGTTGCTCGCGCCGAAGCTTTGTGTGCTGGATGAGACCGACTCCGGTCTCGACATCGACGCGCTGAAAGTCGTCGCCGACGGCGTGAACAGGCTGCGCTCGCCCAAGCGCTCCTTTGTGGTGATTACGCACTATCAGCGGCTTCTCAACCACATCGTACCCGACGTCGTGCATGTCATGGCGAAGGGCAAGATCATGAAGACCGGCGGTCCGGAGCTCGCCCGCGAGCTCGAAGCCAAGGGTTATACGGCCTTTGAACAGGCGGCCTGACATGAACGCCGAAATTCGTCCCATTCGCACGCCCGCCGAGCAGGCGCTCGCCGCCTCGATTGAGGCCGCGCGCAATACGCTGCCGGGCGCAGCGGGCGTAAAAAAGCTGCGCGAGGCTGCGGCGGAAGCGTTTATCCGGAGCGGCCTGCCGCACCGGCGCGTTGAAGAATGGAAATACACCGACCTTCGCGCGCTCGTGCGCGAAGCGCCGCCGCTCGCTGCGCCGCCCGACAAAAACGCGTTCGAACAGGCGAAAAAGCTCGACCCGCTGCCGCGGTTAGACGCGCGCCGCCTTACGCTCGTGAATGGCGCCTTCGTTCCGGAATTGTCGGACATCGCGTCATTGGAAAAGGGCCTTACGATTGTCCCGCTTTCGCGCGCGCTCGCCGAGAATAACAGGTTCGCGCAAAAGATCGGAGAATTACATCCCGATACTTACGATGCTGCGCTTTCGCTCAATACTGCGTTCCTGAACGATGGTGTCTTGATCGAGATCGCGGACGGCGCGAAGCTTTTGCGCCCCATCCACATTGTCAATCTGCACGCCGGCGGTACGCCGTCGTCTACATACGCGCGATCGCTGGTCGTGGCCGGGAAGAATTCCGAAGCGGTGATTGTGGAATCCTTCGCCGGGCCCGAGGGGGTCGCTTATCAAAGGAACAGCGCGATCGAACTCCAGGTCGGCGACAAGGCGTCGTTCGATTTTATCCGCCTGCAGGCCGAAGGAGCGGCGGCGCTGCATCTTTCGACTTTGCTCGCCAAGATCGGCAATGATGCGAAGTTCGCGTTGTACCCTGTTACGCAAGGCGCAGCGGTTTCGCGTTTCAGCGTGACGCTCCGCTTCGCGGGAAAAGGCGCCGACGCTCGCTTCGCGGGAGCCACTTTGCTCCGCGGCAGACAGCACGCCGACACCACCATGATGATCCACCACATGATGCCGAACGGCACCAGCCGCGAATTGATGAAATCCGCGCTCGACAACGAAAGTCGCGGCATTTTCCAGGGCCGCATCAATGTGCATCCCGGCGCGCAAAAGACCGACGCCAGGATGGCGACGCATGCACTCATGCTGTCCGACAAAGCCGAATCCGTTAACAAGCCCGAACTCGAAATCTTCGCCGACGACGTACAATGCGGCCACGGCGCGACTTCGGGCGCGATCGACGAGGCGCTTCTGTTCTATTTCCTCGCGCGCGGCATTCCCCGCAAGGAAGCGGAAGCGCTTCTAATCCACTCTTTCGTCGCCGAGCCTTTGGAGATGATCGCGCATGAAGGCGCGCGCGAGGCGATGCTCGCGCGCGCCGAAGACTGGCTGAAGGCGCGAAGCTAGGAGAACGGCCGTGGCGCATCCAGCGGTGAAAGATGGCGCTTACGATGTCGCCCGCGTGCGCGCGGATTTTCCGATCCTGTCCATGCAGGTCTACGGCAAGCCGCTCGTCTACCTCGACAACGCAGCCTCCGCGCAGAAGCCGAAAGTCGTGCTCGACCGCATCCGGCAGGCCTACGAGACCGAATACTCGAACGTCCATCGCGGCTTGCACTATCTCGCGAACGCCGCGACCGAAGGCTACGAAGGCGCGCGCGAAAGTGTGCGCAAGTTTCTGAACGCGAAAGCGGCGAACGAAATCGTCTTCGCCAAGAATGCGACCGAAGCGATCAATCTGGTCGCTGCGTCTTTCGGCCTCAAGCATATCGGCGAGGGCGACGAGATCGTGCTCTCGATCATGGAGCATCACTCCAACATCGTGCCGTGGCATTTCCACCGCGAGCGCAAGGGCGCCGTTATCAAATGGGCGCCGGTCGATGCGGACGGTAATTTCGATCTCGAAGCTTTTGAAAAGCTGCTCTCAAAGCGAACGAAAATCGTCGCGATTACGCACATGTCGAACGTCCTCGGCACGATCGTGCCGATCAAGGAGGTCGTGAAGATCGCGCATGCGCGCAATATTCCAGTGCTGGTCGACGGCAGCCAAGCAGCGGTGCATTTGACTATCGACGTGCAGGACCTGGGCTGCGATTTTTACGTCTTCACCGGCCACAAGCTCTACGGTCCCTCCGGCATCGGTGCGCTTTATGCGAAGAGCCCGTGGCTCGAAGAGCTGCCACCGTTTCTCGGCGGCGGTGAGATGATCCGCGAGGTTTCCGAGGATCTCGTCACCTGGGCCGATCCGCCCTACAAATTCGAGGCCGGCACGCCGCCGATCGTGCCCGCGATCGCACTCACCGCCGCGATCGACTATGTGAATTCGATCGGAAAAGAGCGCATCGCCGCCCACGAGCAGTCGCTTCTGAAATATGCGACCGAGCGGCTCTCGCGCATCAACAGCATCAAAATTATGGGACGGCCGCGGGAAAAGGGCGCGCTGATCTCCTTCGAGATGAAAGGCGCGCATCCGCACGATGTTGCGACCGTGATCGACCGCTCGGGCGTCGCCGTACGCGCAGGCACCCACTGCGCGCTGCCGCTTTTGAATCGTTATGGAACAACGGCTTCCTGCCGCGCCTCATTCGCCCTATATAATACGCGCGAGGAAGTGGATACGCTCGCTGAGGCGCTGATGAAAGCGCAGGATTTATTTGCATGACGAACGAAACCGCACAAAAGACCGCCGCGCCGGAAGAAGCGCACAAGCCCTCGATCCAGTCTGCGATTCCGCAGGAAGAACTCGCGCGGTTGACCGACGACATCGTCGCGGCGTTGAAAACCGTATACGACCCCGAAATTCCCGCCGACATTTACGAGCTCGGCCTGATTTACAAGGTCGATATCGCCGATGACCGCTCCGTCGCGGTCGATATGACGCTCACCTCGCCGAATTGCCCCGCGGCGATCGAACTGCCCCACATGGTCGAAAACGCCGTTTCCTCCGTGCAGGGCGTGGGTCCTGTGAAGGTTCAGGTCGTCTTCGATCCTCCTTGGGATCAAAGCCGCATGTCGGAAGAAGCCCGGCTTGCGCTTAATCTTTGGTAGGCCCATTTATGGCAGTATGAGCCGATAAGGACGAAGTCATGCCGACCCCGAGACCCGCCGTTATGAAAGTCACCGATGCCGCGGCCGCGCAGATCCGCGACATCCTCGCGCGCGCCGAAAAGCCCGCCATCGGCGTACGGGTCGGGATCGAGAAGGGCGGCTGCGCCGGTATGTCCTATCAGATGGACCTCGCGCACGAAGTCGCGAAGGGCGACGAGGTGATCGAGACGTCGGGCGGCCGCGTGCTGATCGACCCCAAGGCGGTTTTGTATCTACTCGGTTCCGAAATGGATTTCGTCGTCGACAAGCTCTCGGCGAAATTCGTCTTCAAGAATCCGAACGAGGTTTCGTCTTGCGGCTGCGGCGAGTCGGTTTCGCTCGCGCCCGCGAAAATATCCTAGCTGGAAATTCTCTCAGGCGACCTTCTGATCGAGAGCCGTCTCGCTCACGACACAATTGCGGCCTGCGCGTTTCGCGCCATAGAGGCAGCTGTCCGCGCGCTCCAGGAGCGTGGGCACCGTATCTCCCTCGCGCCAGGTCGCTACCCCGAGCGAAATGGTGACGCGGCCAAGCGACTCTTTGGTGGAGCGGCGCAGGAGTTCCTTGCTCATGACCGAAGTGCGAATGTGATTGGCGACGATCTCCGCCGCGGCGAGGGTGGTCTTGGGCAGAAGTATCGCGAATTCCTCGCCGCCGTAGCGCGCGGCAACATCCTGGCCTTTCAGGTTGTCTTTGAGCGCGAGCGCAACAAGCCGCAGAACTTGATCGCCGGTCAGGTGTCCGTAAGCGTCGTTGAACTTCTTAAAATGATCGATGTCGGTCAAAACGACCGAGAACGGAATTCCCTTTTTCTCGGCGTCGTTCATCATGCGCGTAATCGAATCTTGGAAAGATTTTCGATTTGATAGCGTGGTCAGCGGATCCGTGAGCGCCTCCGCGCGCACCTCGTCGAGATTCTTCTGCAGTTCGCGGATTTCCTTGCGCGACTCCACCAGGTTTGCTTGCAATGCAAGATTTGCATCCTGCGCCTCTTTCGTCGCGCTGACGAGCGACGAAATGACAGCGCGCATTTGATCCCGATCCGCGAGCTGCTCCTCGGAAATGTTCGCGGCGCCTGCGAGCGACTCGCTGTACATATTCGCCGATCCGATCGCGAGGTCGATCGTCGACATGACCCGCTCGATTTCGCCGGAAATCCTGCTGCCGATTTCATCAGTTTGTTCCGACAAATGAGCGGTCGAAAGATACTGCTGGTAAATCTGGCCGAGCTCATGCTCGGTAATGTTTTCTTCTTTCCGGAGCGTCTCGTTGATGGTTTTGTTGAGCTCTTCGTTGCCGCCGACCGCGTAGGTGTACCAGATCTCGAAATTACGCGGATTGGCGGCGAGACGAAGCGCCTTGATGCGGCTCAGTGCCGTCTCGGCGATAGCTAGCGTTCGCTCATACTCGGAACGGTTGATCGCCATAGCCTGCCCGCCGCTCACGCGGCATCCCCAGGCGAGCCGAGTCGGCTCGCTCGTCGTTATTTGCGGAAACTAGGAGCGTGGCGGTAAACGGACCGTTAAAATCGGCGGTAATTTAGTGCCGCATCTTTTAGGAAACTTTCTGCGGGACGGGCCGCAAAAGGAAAGCCGGCAGATGCGAAGAGGGCTCGTTCGGCTCCGCTTTGCGGGCGGACGATTGGGATTGTCGGTTGGATTCGCCGCCTGCAGCACGGGCGCCTTGAGATACTTCTCGGCTCCGGCCGCCGCGGCGCCGCTTGCCGCGGCCCTCGCCACGCGCATGCGCGGAGCGATCGGCGGAGCTTGCTTCGTGGACGGTCGATTCTATTTCGGGTTTTGAAGCCCAGGGGATGCTCTGGCCGATCAGTTTCTCGATCGCGCCGAGAGATTTCTTGTCGGCCGGCGCAACCAAGGTGAGGGAAGTGCCGGCGCGGCCCGCGCGTCCGGTGCGTCCGATACGATGGACGTAGTCTTCCGCATGGTGCGGAACGTCGAAATTGAAGACATGGCTGACTTCGGGAATATCGAGGCCGCGCGCGGCGACGTCACTCGCGACGAGAAGTTTCATCTCTCCGTTGCGGAACGCATCGAGCGCCTTCAGGCGCGCATGCTGATCCATGTCGCCATGGAGCGCCACTGCCGGAAAGCCGTGCTTCACAAGCGAGCGGTGGAGATTTGCGACTTCCGACTTGCGGTTGCAGAAGATAATGCCGTTTTGCAGGTTTTCCGCTTCGCGGATGAGGCGGCGCAGCACTTCGCGTTTCTGCTTCGGATCGGCACCTGCCGGGACCAGAAGCTGTGTGATGTTCGTGGCCGTGCTGGCGGGTTTTGATACTTCGACGCGCGCCGGATTGCTAAGGAAGGTATTCGTCAGCCGGGCGATCTCCGGCGGCATGGTCGCGGAGAAGAAGAGCGTTTGCCGTGTAAACGGCACGAGTTTGCAAATACGCTCGATGTCCGGAATGAAGCCCATATCCAGCATCCGGTCGGCTTCGTCGATCACCAGGATTTCGATGCCGGTAAGCAACAGCCTTCCCCGTTCGAAATGATCGAGCAGGCGGCCCGGCGTTGCGATCAGCACGTCGACGCCGCGAGTGAGTTTGGCGTCCTGTTCATCGAACGAAACGCCGCCGATCAAAAGCGCGACGGTCAGCTTATGTTTCGCGCCGTATTTGGCGAAGCTCTCTTCGACCTGCGCGGCGAGTTCGCGCGTCGGCTCCAAAATCAGTGTACGCGGCATGCGTGCCCGCGCGCGGCCGCCCTCCAGCCGCGTGATCATCGGGAGTGTGAAGGCAGCGGTCTTGCCGGTGCCCGTCTGCGCGATTCCGAGAACGTCGCGCCCCGCGATTACGTGGGGGATCGCCTGTTCCTGGATGGGTGTGGGGTTTGTGTAACCTGCGGCGGCGACGGCGGCTTGTACCTTGTCGCTCAGACCGAGTTTTGAAAATGGCATCTGCTAACGTGAAGTTCCGGTAATGCGCTCCAGAGAGCCGTCGCTATTGCTGGGCGATGGCAGGCGATAAAGTCGATTGGGAGCGCGATTCAGGTCTCGTGCATCGACGAAAAGAACATAGGAACAAAACTAGCTAAGTCAACGCCTAAACAAGGATAATTCCGCGCCTTCAACCGGATGGTGAACGGCATGTCTGCCGACGATTTCTTGCCCATTTTGCTGATTCCGGGACTGAATTGTTCAGCACGGCTCTATGCCGGCCAGGTTCCTTCGCTTTGGGCCCTCGGGCCGGTCATCGTCGCCGACCATCGCCGGGATAACAGCATGCCCGCGATCGCGAGGCGCATCCTGGAGAAGGCACCGTCGTACTTTCGTCTCGCAGGTCTATCGATGGGCGGTTATGTCGCGCTGGAGATTATGCGGCAGGCGCCGGAGCGCGTGACGAAACTTGCACTTCTCGACACGTCGGCCCGGCCCGACCTGCCTGAGCAAACCGAACGGCGGCGAAAGTTGATTACACTGGCGCATGAAAACCGCATGACGGAGATCAATGACGCGCTATGGCCGCTACTGGTGCATGAGAGCCGCATGCGCGACAGGGATTTACGGGCGCTCGTCGATCAAATGGCAGCGGAAACAGGGCCGGCCGCATTCATCAGAGAACAAGAGGCGATTATCTCGCGCGCGGATTCCCGACCGCTTCTTCCGGCAATCCGGTGTCCGACACTTGTGGTTGTAGGTGAAGAGGATCGCCTTACTCCTCCCGATCTCGCGCGGGAAATTGCGCAGGGCATTCCTGCTGCCCGCCTCGAGATCGTCGAGCGTTCCGGACACCTCACTTCGATCGAGCAACCAGACGCGATAACAAAATTGCTGACGGGTTTTTTCGAGAGGTAACCGAGGGCTAATGGCGGTATTCCGCTATTCGTATGGTTTCGAAATTGCAAATTTACTGTTCGCTTCGGCTTCTTTTCACCATCGCTTAAGCCTGCGCCTGAAATTAAAGGTGTACTGCGAATGTCTATCAACCGTTCGCTGTCGAATAGCCTTCATGCTGGCACTACAACCAAGCGCCGAATTTTTTGGGGTGGAGCTAGCCGTCGATGCGCATTGTTGTCGTCGATCCGAGCCGGACGGTCCTGAAGATCGTCACGCGTCTGCTCGAGGCTGGCAGGCATGAGGTCCTCCCGTTCACCGACGGGCCGGAGGCGCTCGCCCATATCAAGGCTGATTTCGACGTTGATGCGCTGATCACCAGCGCCGAATTGCCGTCGATGACGGGCATGGATCTCTGCCACGAGACTCGCAGACTGCCGGCGAGCCGCCGCCCGGTCTACGTCGTGTTGATGTCGTCGAATTTCGATCAAAGCAAACTGATCGAAGCCCTCAATAACGGCGCGGATGACTTCATCGGCAAGCCGCCCGCGACGGAAGAATTATACGCCCGCCTGCGCGCGGCGGAACGGCTCGCATCGATGCAGCGTAAACTCGTCCAGATGGCGACGACCGACTATCTCAGCGGCGCACTTAATCGCCGTGCGTTTTTTGAGCGCGCTTATGAAGCGGCTGCCGACGCCTTGAACGGAGAAAAGCTCTCGGCGGTGATTTTCGACATCGATCACTTCAAGCGTGTGAACGACACCTATGGTCACGATATCGGCGACGAGGTCATTCGCCTGGTTGCCCGGACGGCAATGGCCCAGACCGACACCCTCGGCCGCCTCGGCGGCGAGGAATTCAGCTTTTTCCTTCGCGGCCGTGGCATGACGGAGGCGGCTGCACTTGCAGAAAAATTGCGCGAGCAATTTTCGACGCTGCAGATTAACGCCGCAGGCAATCCGGTGATGTTCACGTGCAGCTTCGGCGTGAGCGAGTGGGAGCCCGGCGACTCGCTCGACGGCCTGCTCAAACGAGCCGACATCGCCCTTTACAAGGCGAAAACCTCCGGCCGCAACCGCGTCGTGAAAAGCGAGACGCCGTGGGGCGGCGAGGAAGAGCTGCGCTCTTCCGGCATCATCCGTTTCGCGACGCGTTAAGGCGTCAGGCTCGATCCTTCAATTCCTTTGCTCCTTCCTTGTGCGCGCAGTGAGCGCAGCAATAAAATACGCCGTCTTTTTCCACTCCATGGCCAACGATGCGGCAGCCGCAATGTTCGCAAACCGGCGCGAGTTTCTGAATCGCGCATTCGAAACTGTCGAACGTGTATTGCTTGCCGTCTCTCATGACCTGGAACGTTTTATCGTAATCATTTCCGCAGACTTCGCATTGCGCCATGGCCGACTCCTTCGTTAGTCGGCGTCAACGGAGCTTCGTTGGCCTTGGTTCCCGTTCCCTTGACGAAGCTGGTTTTTGCGCCTAGATGAGGATGTCGAGTTTAGGTTGATGACTTGGTTTTGCGCCTTAGGCGCCACTGAAAATCCCCCAAAACATCGATGGAAGACGGAGCTGCGCGGTCGCGCAGCGCCGATGTTGTTTCTCTAAGAAAGGGCTCGGTATGAGCACTGGAACTGTAAAGTGGTTTAACGCACAAAAAGGCTTCGGCTTCATTCAGCCGGACGACGGCGGAAACGATGTGTTCGTTCACATCAGCGCCGTGGAGCGCTCGGGGATGCACAATTTGGCCGAAGGCCAGAAGGTCTCCTTCGAAGTGAAGCGCGATCCGAAGAACGGCAAGGACGCCGCCGAAAATCTTCGGGCCGCCTAACCACGAATAGCGGCTTAGCCGTTATCTTTGACTTCAATACGCGACTGACCGCGGATGTACCGGCAGGCGCATGAACGAGAAGGAAAACTCTCTCCTGCGAGAGCGGGAGGGGGTTTTTGATTTTTGAGAGCCGCCCTAAACTCGGGTCATGCGCAGCGCCGAGATTTACAAGGCCCTCGTCGGCTTCGATGACGGCGAAATGACCCATTGCGACGCCGTCGAATATGACGACGCGATCTGGCTCGTGCCGCGCTGGATCGATGCCGGCGAGTATCGCACGCCGGAGCGGATGCTGCGGCTCGATCAGTTCGCGCATCAAATGTTTCCCGCGCCGTCGGCGATCAATATCGCCGTGAACGAGCCTGTTCCGCATGCGCTCTATTCGGGCGAGCTCACGCCCGCGCTCAAGGAAAAATATCAGCTCTACGACCGGCCGGATTTCAGATTCAAGCCGGGCGGAAAGAGGTAGCACGGATCAAATAACGCCGCCGGAGCAAAAATGCTCCGGCGGATTTTGCGTTAAGAACTGGTTTTGCCGCGTTTGCATTCCGAGCGGAATTTGTGGCGCGCCTTGCCGTGCAGCCCTTTTTGGTCGGCGAGTTTCGAGCATTCGATCGATTTCGCCGAGCGGGGCTTTTGCTCCATAGCGCCCGCCGGGAGCGTTGCTCCGCCCGCGACGATTGCAAGTACGGCAAAAGCGGAAAGCAGATGTTTCATCTCGTTCTCTCCTTGGCGTGTTGACCGTGAAATTATCGCCGGCCGAGATGAACGCCGGGTGACTGGCGGAGAAAGCCGCGGTTGCTGGCTGCGGCTATTCCCCCCGGAGCTTTCGCTGCACGCGCTTGTCGAAACGCTCGACATTGACGACGACGCGTTCATGAGTGCCGTCGCCGATCGGCTCTTTTTCGTCCTCGGCCCTGACCACGAAATAGATTGAGCGGTCCTCGACCTTCACGACTTCCGCGGTCGCCCTGATTTTCATACCCACGGGCGTCGCGGCATAGTGCTTCACGTCGAGCCGCGTGCCCAGGCTTTGATGTCCTGGCGGCAAAAGATGTTCGGCGGCTTTGAGGGAAGCCGCCTCGATCAGATTGATCATCACCGGCGTTGCGAGTACATGCACGCGGCCGGAACCGACGCGTGGTGCGGTGTGCTCTTCGCCGACGACGAGTTCAGCGGTGCCGATGAGGCCGGGTTTCACCTTGGAAAGAAACTCGCTCATAGAGTTAGTCTGTGAAAGAACCCTGTTTCGTCATGCCCGGCTTTATGCCGGGCATCCACGCCTTTCTTGGCTACAAGGCGTGGATGGCCGGGACAAGCCCGGCCATGACGGCAACAACAGTTAAATATCCAGCTCCTTCGCGAATGCCGCGTTCTCCGAAATGAACTGAAAGCGGGCCTCCGGTTTGTTGCCCATCAGCCGGTCGACGGTCTTGGTCGTTGCGGCCTTCAGCGCATCTTTCACCGTTACCCGCTGCAAAATGCGCGTCTTCGGGTTCATCGTATCCTTCAATTGCGACGGCAGCATTTCGCCGAGGCCCTTGAAGCGGCCGATCTCGATTTTCGTCTTGCCCTTGAACACGGTTTTCAAAAGCTCTTCCTTGTGCTTGTCGTCGCGGGCATACACCGTCGTCGCGCCGTGGGTGAGCCGGTAGAGCGGCGGCACCGCGAGGAAAAGGTGATTGTTTTCGATCAGCTTCGGCATTTCGCGATAGAAGAACGTGATCAGGAGCGAAGCGATATGCGCGCCGTCCACGTCGGCGTCGCACATGATGATGATCTTGTCGTAGCGGAGCGCCTCTTCGCGATAATGCGAGCCGAGTCCGGCGCCAAGCGCCTGCGCGAGATCCGCGAGCTGCTGGTTCTGCGCGAGCTTCTCGCGCCCGGCGCTCGCGACGTTGAGGATTTTCCCGCGCAGCGGAAGCACGGCCTGCAGCGCGCGATCGCGCGCCTGCTTGGCGGAGCCGCCGGCGGAGTCGCCCTCGACGATGAAAATTTCCGAGCCCGCCGCCGCGCCTGAAGTACAGTCCGCAAGCTTGCCCGGCAGCCGTAGCTTGCGCACGGCGGTCTTGCGCGAGATTTCCTTTTCCTGCCGGCGGCGGAGCCGTTCTTCGGCGCGGTCGCTCGCCCAGTCGACGAGCTTGTTCGCCTGCAGGGGATTGGCCGTGAGCCAGTGGTCGAAGGCGTCGCGCACCGCGGCTTCCGTAAGCCGCTGCGCTTCGGCGGTGGCAAGACGGTCCTTCGTCTGGCCGACGAATTCCGGATCGCGAATGAAAACCGAGAGGAGGGCGGTCGCGCCCGTCATCACGTCTTCGGACGTCACGGCCGCCGCGCGTTTGTTTCCGACGCGCTCGGCGTAATCCTTGATGCCGCGGAGCAGCGCCGTGCGAAGCCCGACTTCGTGCGTGCCGCCCTCGGGCGTGGGAATCGTGTTGCAGTAGGAGCGCATGAAGCCGTCGTCGTCGGCGATCCACGCGATCGCCCATTCCACGGCGCCGTGGCCGGACTTCTTCTCGGTCTTGCCGTTGAAGATCTCGGCGTGAACGAGGGTATGGCCTTCGAGCTCACTTGCAAGATAGTCGCGCAGGCCGTTTTCGAAATGGAACGTCGCCTTCTCGGGAACGTCCTCAAGGCCTTTCAGCAGCGATTTCGCGCAGCTCCAGCGGATTTCGACGCCGCCAAAAAGATACGCCTTTGCCTTGGTGGCGGCGAAAACGCGCTTCGGCTTGAAGCCGGCCCCTTTACCGAAAATCTGTTCGTCGGGCTTCAAGCGGATTTTCGTGCCGCGCTTCTTTACGCCCTTCTGCACGAGCTTGACCGGGCCCTGCGGCACGCCGCGCTTGTAGGTCTGGCGATAAAGCGCGCCGCCGCGCGCGACTTCGACTTCGAGCGTTTCGGAAAGCGCATTCGCGACGGAGACGCCAACGCCGTGCAGACCGCCGGAAGTCTCATACGAATCGCCGCTGAACTTTCCGCCGGCGTGCAGCGTCGTCATGACGACTTCGAGCGTGGATTTTTTCTTGAATTTGGGATGATCCTCGACCGGAATGCCGCGGCCGTTGTCGGTCACCGTGACAAAGCCGTCCCCGTCCATCTCGACTTCGATGAAGCTCGCATGCCCCGCGACGGCTTCGTCCATCGAGTTGTCGATAACCTCGGCGAAGAGGTGATGCAGCGCCCGCTCGTCGGTGCCGCCGACATACATGCCGGGGCGGCGGCGGACGGGCTCCAGGCCCTCCAGCACCTCGATCTGCGCCGCACCGTATTCTCCCTTTTTGCCCTTGGCGGGGTTCGCCTTGCCGGCAAACAAATCGGGTTCCGCCGCTTTTTTCGCGGGCGAGGACGGCTTCGATTTTTTCGCGGAAGCTTTCGCGGTTTTCTTTGCGGACTTGGCCATTGCAGAAGTCGAGACTGAAGATGGGTGCGGATCGTTCGCGAATCAATTGGGCGAGATCATGCCATAAAATGCTTTTCTTCTTGTCATCCGCGATCCCGGTCGCTCGGGAAAATGATCGTATTCCTTTGATGTTTCACCCAGCCTTGATCGTTTCCGCACCCGCGCGGTTTGCGCGTCCGGACATTCGTCAGCCCTCGCGGCAAAGAGACGAGGGGGCCGGAGCGCCGCCTGGCGCACGGGCCTTCCGTAGTTGCCTCCCTTGCGGGAGGCGCGCCCTGCGGCGCTCCAGCTCGGCGATTTCTCGGCATGGGCCGCGCTTTTCGTGAGG
>Ga0070740_10000316_pt1 | contig 118806 bp, 103 predicted proteins | sample Coa_R2_FD_67286 | JGI IMG/M metagenome (GOLD analysis project Ga0070740, IMG submission 67286) | Surface soil microbial communities from Centralia Pennsylvania, which are recovering from an underground coalmine fire - Coalmine... | ecosystem: Environmental > Terrestrial > Soil > Unclassified ... | reverse complement strand
TCTTCCATCACAGCCCTCGTTTCCTTTCAAAGAACCGAGGGGGCCGGAGCGCCGCTAGGCGCATCGGGCCTTCCGTTTGCCTCTCTTTCGAGAGGCGGGCGCTTCGCAGCGCTCCGGTGCAGCGATTTCTCGGCATGGGCCGCGCTTTTCGTGAGGCGTAAGCCTCTCCGTCAGCGAGCTCCTCGCGCCGGCCCGTAGTGACCGGAGGCGGGGCCCCATGCCGTCCCGGTGCCCCGTTGCGAACGGAGCAGCAGGCGCCGGACCTTTCCCCGCACCCAAGACGCCTCATGAGCGCGCCCCTCGGTGGGAAAGGATGATAGGAATATAGTCCATACGGGAAAAGCTGTCAAGCGCCGAGTTTTCCGCTCGTCATGCCCGGCCGAAAGGCGCGAAGCGCCGCCTTCGCGCCTAAAGTGCCGGGCATCCACGCCTTTCTTTCGGATGTACGCTAAGTCGTGGATGGCCGGGACAAGCCCGGCCATGACGTGTTGATAGGTCTGTGCAATCGCCGCTCGCACCTCAGATGACGGTGAGAGGTTCGCGCGCAAGCAACTCGGCTTGTCAGAGGTGAAATATCCGCTTCGGCTTCAGCGCGCCCTGTTCCACGTCCGCGAGCGCAATCAGCGCGCCGCGTGCGGATACGGCAACCGTCCCTTCCAGGATCGGCGCGTCTCGCCCGCGCAGGAAAACGGACTGGCCCATGCGGATCCTTTGCGCGTCGTCCGGCCCGACCGAGACCGAGGGCATCGCCGCGAGCGACGAAGCAACGGGCAAGAGCGCGTTGAGGAGAGCATCGGGGGAGCCGCCCGCAAGGCGTTCAACCTCGTCCAGCGCGATCGCTACGTCTTCGCCGAAGCTCCCCACACGCGTGCGGCGCAATTCGCAAACATGGCCGAGACACCCGAGCGCGCGTCCGAGATCGCGCGCGAGCGCGCGTACATAGGTGCCCTTGCCGCATTCGGCTTCGAAGACGGCGTGATCGGCGTCGGGCGTTCCCAGAATGTGCAGGGAATGAATCTCGACCGGTCGCGCAGCAAGCGAAACGTCCTCGCCCGCCCGCGCAAGATCGTAGGCGCGCTCGCCTTCCACCTTGATCGCGGAGAAGCGCGGCGGCGTCTGCTCGATCGTCCCGGTAAAGGCGGGGAGCGCCGCTTCGATATCGTGGCGTGACGGGCGAGCCGCGGATTCCGCAACCGGCTTTCCTTCCGAATCGTCGGTGTCGGTCCCGATGCCCCAGCGGACTTTGAAGCGATACACCTTCTCACCGTCCATCACATAGGAGACAGTCTTGGTCGCTTCGCCGAAGGCGATCGGCAAGATCCCCGAGGCGAGCGGATCGAGCGTGCCGGCGTGGCCGACTTTCTTCGCGCGCGTGAGCCGTTTCAGGATAGCGACGGCGGCCGTGGAGGTGACGCCGGCGGGCTTGTCGAGCACGAGCCAGCCATGCACGTCGCGCTTTTCGCGGCGCGGCGCGTTCACTCCGGCTTGTCCTTCTTGAGATCGCGCGCGACTTTCGGCGAGTGCAGAAGCCGCTCGATGCGGTCGGCCTCGTCGAAGCGTTCGTCGACGCGGAAATGCAGCTCCGGCATGTAGCGCATCTCCACGCGCTTCGCGAGCGCGCCCCGGAGCCAGCGCTTGTGCTTGTTGAGCGCGCCGATCACCGCGTCCGTGTCCTTGCCGCCGAGCGGCATCACGTAGATCGTCGCGGTCCGCAAATCCGCCGTCATCTTCACCTCCGGAAAGGTGATGGCGTGCGAGGCGAGCACCGGGTCGTGAATGCCCTCATGAATGAAGACGTCCACGATCGCGTGGCGGATCAATTCGCCCACGCGCAGCATGCGCTGCGAGCCGCCTGATGATTTCGTGTGTGAAGACCGGGTCATGGTTTTTACGCTGCGCCGGGATGGAACCGGCCACGGCGCCGTCTGGTTCGATTACAGCGAGCGCGAAATCTGTTCGACGCGATAGCACTCGATCACGTCGCCGACGCGCATGTCCTCGTATTTCTCGAACGACATGCCGCATTCTTGGCCGGCCGCGACTTCGCGCACCTCGTCCTTGAAGCGCTTCAGCGTCGCGAGCTTGCCTTCGTGGATCACGACATTGTCGCGGATGAGCCGCACATTCGCGCCGCGCTCCACCTTGCCGTCGGTGACCCGGCAGCCCGCGATCTTGCCGACCTTCGAGATGTTGAAGATTTCGAGGATTTCGGCGTTGCCGAGCATCGTCTCGCGCAAGGTCGGAGCGAGAAGCCCCGACATCGCTTTCTTTACGTCGTCGACGAGGTCGTAAATGATGTTGTAGTAGCGGATCTCGACCCCGGCGCGCTCGGCCGCCGTGCGCGCCTCTTTGTGCGCGCGCACGTTGAAGCCGAGGATCACGGCGCCGGTCGAGGCCGCGAGCGTTACGTCCGATTCGGTGACGCCGCCCACGCCCGCGAGGAGAACGCGCGCGGCGACTTCCTCGGTGCCAAGTTTTTCCACGGAGCCCACGATAGCTTCGACCGAGCCCTGCACGTCGCCCTTGACGACGAGCGGGAATTCCTTGCGTCCGGCCGTCTTTAGCTGGCTCATCATCTGTTCGAGCGAGCCGCGCGGGGCGCCCCGTGCCGGCTTGTCGCGGCGCTGGCGCGCCCGATAATCGGTGATTTCACGCGCCCGCGCTTCATTCTCGACGACCGCGAGCCGGTCACCCGCTTCCGGCGTTCCGGTAAAGCCGAGCACCTCTACGGGGGTCGACGGACCTGCTTCCTTCACGTTCTCGCCGCGGTCGTCCACGAGCGCGCGCACGCGGCCCCATTCGCTGCCGGCGACGACGATGTCGCCGACGTGAAGCGTGCCTTTTTGCACGAGCACGGTCGCGACGGGGCCGCGCCCGCGATCGAGCTTCGCCTCGATCACCGTGCCTTCCGCCGGCCGGTCGGGATTGGCCTTGAGCTCGAGAATTTCGGTTTGCAGCGCGATCGACTCAAGCAACTTGTCGAGGTTGATTTTCTTGGTCGCGGAAACCTCCACGTCGAGCGTTTCGCCGCCCATCGATTCGACCTGCACTTCGTGCTGCAAAAGCTCGGTGCGTACGCGGTTCGCATCGGCGTCGCCTTTGTCGATTTTGTTGATTGCGACGATCATCGGCACCTTCGCCGCTTTCGCGTGCTGGATCGCTTCCACCGTCTGCGGCTTCACGCCGTCGTCGGCGGCGACCACGAGGATCACAAGGTCGGTGACCTTCGCGCCGCGCGCACGCATCGCGGTGAACGCCGCATGGCCCGGCGTGTCGATGAAGGTGATCTTCGCGCCGGAGGGCGCCGTCACCTGGTAGGCGCCGATATGCTGCGTGATGCCGCCGGCTTCGCCTTCGACGACATTGGTCCGGCGGATGGCGTCGAGAAGCGACGTCTTGCCGTGGTCGACATGCCCCATCACGGTCACCACCGGCGGGCGCGGCTTCGCGGCAGCCGGATCGTCGGGAATGTCGAACAGGCCTTCGATCACGTCGGCTTCCGCGACGCGCTTCACCGTGTGACCCATTTCCTCGGCGATCAGCTGCGCCGTGTCGGCGTCGATCGAGTCGTTGATCTTCAGCATCTGGCCCTGCTGCATCAGGAGCCGGATCACGTCGACCGCGCGCTCGGCCATGCGGTTCGCGAGTTCCTGAATCGTGATCGATTCCGGAATCGTGACTTCGCGCGAAATCTTTTCCTTCGGCTCGCTCGTGGGGCGGTGGCCGGAAATGCGCTGGGTGCGGCGGCGGAACGAGGCGACTGACCGCTGCCGCTCCTCGTCGTCCTCGAGCGCGGTGACGACCGTAAGGCGCCGGCGCTTTTCCTCGGACGGCGCGCGCACGGGCTTTGGCGCGATCGACGCCTTGCCGCGGCGCGTGCGCGGGCCTTCGTCGTCGTCGTCCGCCACGAGATTCCGCGCGCCCGGCGCGGAAGCGGCCTCGCCGAAGCGCTTTTTCGCGACTTCGTCGGCCTTGCGCTTGGTCTGTTCCTCGGTCGCGCGGCGGGCTTCCTCGCTCTTCTTTCTCGCTTCCGCGGCCTCGCGCTCGGCGCGCTCGATCGCTTCGCGCGCGGCGCGGCGCTTCGCGTCTTCTTCGGCGTGTTTGCGCTCTTCGGCCTCGCGCGTGCGCGCGTCCATGAGCGCGCGGTCGCGCGCGTCGCGCTCTTCCTCGGTGAGCGTGCGGAGCACGACGCCGGAGGGTTTCTGCGGCGCTTCCGTGCGCGGCGCGGGTTTCGGCGCCTCGGGTTGCGGCGCCGGGGCGGGCTTGGCGGCCGCGGGTTTCGCGGGCCCGCCCACGGTGCGGCGCTTGACGGTTTCGACAACGACCGATTTCGAGCGGCCATGGCTGAAGCTCTGGCGCACGGTGCCGCTCTCGACGCTGCGTTTCAGCGTGATCGTCTTGGTGGGCGCCTTCGCGGTCTTGTCGTCTTTCTTGTCAGCCATAAGGTTCCTAACTTCCGAATTTCTGATCGCCGCGGCTGCGATCGGTGTCCGTTTCCGTGCGCGGGCCTCGTTCTCGCCAGCGTTCGTAGCGCAAACAATTCGCGAGAAAAGCCCGACATGCCGCGTGATCGAGCAGGGCAGCATGTACCACATTTGACCGCCCGAGTGCCAAGTCCAATTGTTCCCCCGAAAACAGCCGGATTTCTTCCGGCGGTTCCGGATACGCGGATTTTGCGAGTGCGCTGAGCTTGACGCGGCCGTCCTCGGCCGCCTCCGATGCATGTAGGAGTGCGACTACGCGATTGCCAGTTAACCGCTCCTTGATCTTCTCGAAGCCCGTGACGGCTTGTCCCGCCTTGTTCGCCATCGAAAGCTGCGCGAGCGCCGCGCGCTCGAGCAGGCGTTCGACCAGCGCGGGAAGTTCGGCGCTTGCCTTGCCCTTGCCGCGGAAGGCGCGGGCGAAAGCTCTTTTCTCGATCGCAGTGCGAAGCGCGGCTTCGGTCGCGCTCACCCAGGCGCCGCGTCCGGGAAGCTTCCTCGAGAGATCCGGCACGATCGCGCCGTCCGGCGCCACCACGTAACGGATCATCTCGGCGACCGGCTTCGTCTCGCCGGTCGCAAGGCACAGGCGCGTCAGGCCGCCGCGTGCGTCCGCGGGTCCTTTATCGGTATCCTCTTCGAGGAGGGCGGCGGCCGTCACGGGTCATCTCCGTCACGCCTGCGGCTGCGATTCCGCCGGTTCGCCCTCGGCGTTTTCCGCTTCGGGCTGCGTCAGCGCCGACTCGTCGATCCAGCCGGCCTTGACGCGGGCCTGCATGATGAGCGCCTCCGCATCGGCCTTTTCGATCTCGAAGCCATCGAGCGCGCCCGGATGCTTCACGGTTTCGTTGTCCTTGCGCTCCGACCAGCCGAGCAGGTCGTCGGTCGCGCAATCCGCGAGGTCTTCCACCGTCTTGATGCCGTGTTCGCCGAAGGCGACGAGCATCTTGCTGGTGACGCCCGGCACGTCCTTGAGCGCATCCTCGACGCCGAGTTCCTTGCGGCGCGCGTCGAGCTCCTGTTCCTGGCGCGTGAGATAATCCTTGGCGCGCGTCTGAAGCTCCGCCGCGGTGTCGGCGTCGAAGCCCTCAATCGAGGCGAGTTCCTCGACCGGCACGAGCGCGAGTTCCTCGACCGAGGCGAAGCCTTCGGCCGTGAGCAACTGCGCCACCATCTCGTCGACGTCCAAGGCATCGATGAAGGTCTTCGAACGCTCGGCGAATTCCTTCTGGCGACGCTCGCTCTCTTCCTGCTCGGTGAGGATGTCGATATCCCAGCCGGTGAGCTGCGAGGCGAGGCGCACGTTCTGGCCGCGGCGACCGATCGCCAATGAGAGCTGCGCGTCGGGCACGACGACCTCGATGCGCTCGCGGATTTCGTCGAGCACGACCTTCACCACCTCGGCGGGCGCGAGCGCGTTCACGACGAAGGTCGCGACGTCCGGCGACCACGGAATGATGTCGATCTTCTCGCCCTGCAGTTCATTCACAACCGCCTGCACGCGCGAGCCGCGCATGCCGACGCAGGCGCCGACCGGATCGACCGAGGAGTCGCGGGAAATGACCGCGATCTTCGCGCGCGAGCCCGGATCGCGGGCGACCGCCTTAATCTCGACGATGCCGTCGTAAATTTCCGGCACTTCCTGCGCGAACAGTTTCGCCATGAATTGCGGATGCGTGCGGGAGAGGAAAATCTGCGGCCCGCGCGGCTCGCGCCGCACGTCGTAGACATAAGCGCGGACGCGGTCGCCGTTCCGGAACGATTCGCGCGGCAGCATTTCGTCCCGGCGCACTATCGCCTCGCCGCGGCCGAGATCGACGACGACGTTGCCGTATTCGACGCGCTTCACGACGCCGTTCACGATCTCGCCGATCCTGTCCTTGTAGTCGTTGTATTGCCGGTCGCGCTCGGCTTCGCGCACTTTCTGCACGATCACTTGTTTCGCCGACTGCGCCGCGATGCGACCGTAGTCCAAGGGCGGCAAGGTGTCGGCGATCGTGTCGCCGACCTGCGCCGCCGGGTTCCGCTTCTTCGCATCTTCGAGACTGATCTGGGTCGACGGGTTCTCGACTTCGTCGACCACGAGCAAGTGCCGCGACAGCCGCAGTTCGCCCGTGCGCGGATTGATCTCGGCATGCACGTCGGTCTCCGCGCCGTAGCGGGAGCGCGCGGCTTTCGCGATCGCGTCTTGCATCGCGTCGATCACAATTCCTTTGTCGATCGATTTCTCGCGGGCGACCGCCTCGGCAATTTGCAAAAGCTCGAGGCGATTTGCACTGACAGCAGGCATGTTTCTCTCCTAATGGACCTCAGCGCGGCGTTCCTCGGCCGCGGCTTGTTCGAGTTGTTTTTCGCGCTTCATCGTCTTCTTGATCAGCGCGTCGGTTAAAACGAGTTTCGCTTCCGCCATGTCCGCGATCGGCAGGCGGAATGTCTGGCCGGCGTCCTTTGCGCGCAGCAGGGCATGATCGCCTTCGACGCCAACAATCTCGCCGCGAAAACGCTTGCGTCCGTCGACCATGACGCTCATTTCGATCTTCGCTTCGTCGCCTTGCGCGCGCTCGAAATCGGAAAGCCGCACGAGCGGGCGGTCGATGCCGGGCGAGGACAGCTCGAGCCGGTAACCGCCCCGGATCGGATCTTCGACATCGATCACCGGCGAAATCGCGCGCGACGCCGCCTCGCAATCGTCGATCGTGAAGGTACCGTCGGGCCGTTCGGCCATGATCTGCACCGTGCAGCCGTCGCGGCCCGAGACGTGAACGCGCACCAGGCGATAGCCCAAGCCCGCGAGCGTCGGCTCGACGATCGCGGCAAGCCGCGCGTCGAGGCCCGTCTCGGTGATGAGCCGCGGCTCTTGCAGACTGTTACTCGTATCCGTCCCGTTCATGGGGTTCCGGCTGGCTAAATAAAAAAGAGCGGGGTCCGGCCGGGCCCCACTCCCATCATCCGGTCCTTAGACCGTGCTGAGATGTTTGTTATGCCGCCAATATAGCGCTGGTTTTGACAGAAGCAAGGGCGCTGGCCCCGCATTAATTGTCATTACCGGGCCGCCGCGCCCCGGCGAGCATTGCGAGCCGTTGGCGCGCGCGAGACCCGGTAATCCATGATGAATCGGATAGCCGCATGGATCACCGGGTCTCGCAGCGTTAGCCGCTCGCTACGCTCGCGGAACGCTGCGGCCCGGTGATGACGAGGATTAGTTAACGCTTAAAGCCGGACGAACGTGAAATACGCCGGTTTTCGCCCCTCGCGCACCGCCTTCGCTTCATAGCGGGTGCCGGGAAATCCGGGCCAGGGTTTGAGCCAATCCTCGGGGTGCTCCGCCGTCCACTCGAAGGCGCCGGAACGCGCGAAGCGGATGAGCGCCCACTCGGCATAGTGCGGAATGTCGGTGGCGAAGCGCACGAGGCCGCGGGGTTTCAGCACACGCGCGATTTTTTTCACCCGCCCGTCGGAAATAAAGCGGCGCTTCCAGTGCCGCCGTTTCGGCCAGGGATCGGGATAGAGAATGTCGAGACGCTCGAGGCTTCCCTCCGGCAGCCAGTCGAGGAGCGGCTGCGCGTCGCCATGATGCACGCGCACATTCGAAAGTTTCTCTTCCATGAGCGAAGCGACGAATTTCGCAACGCCGTTCAGATAGACATCGCAGCCGATATGGCCGATGCCGGAATTCGTGCGCGCCTCATGCAGGAGATTCTCGCCGCTGCCGAAACCGATCTCCAGCCGCACGCCGGAAACCGGCTGCGGGAACAGGGAGCACAAATCGGCGGGCGCGGGTTTCGAAAGATCGAGCGAAAGACGCGGCAGCGCCTCCTGTATGAGGTGCGCCTGGCCTTTGCGCAGCGGATGTCCTTTGCGGCGCCCGTAAAAAGCGCCGCGCGATTTTGCAGGTATCGGCTCGGAATTCATGCGCGGGCTCTACACCGCGCTTGCGTTCAGCTCAGCGCGGATTTCAGTTGCGGCGCAAGATCCGTCCGCTCCCAGGAAAAGCCGCCGTCTTTTTCCGGCGGACGGCCGAAATGGCCGTAGGCCGCGGTGCGCGCGTAGATCGGCTTGTTCAAGCCGAGATGCTCGCGGATGCCGCGCGGGGAAAGATTCATGATCTCGCCGAGCACTTTTTCGAGCTTCTCTTCCTCGACTTTGCCCGTGCCGTGCAGATCGACATAGATCGAGAGCGGCTGCGAGACGCCGATCGCGTAGGCGAGCTGGATGGTGCAACGCTCGCCGAGACCGGCCGCGACCACGTTCTTCGCGAGATAGCGTGCGGCATAGGCGGCCGAGCGGTCCACCTTCGTCGGGTCCTTGCCGGAGAAAGCGCCGCCGCCGTGCGGCGCCGCGCCGCCATAGGTATCGACGATGATCTTGCGGCCGGTGAGGCCGGTATCGCCGTCCGGCCCCCCGATCACGAACTTGCCGGTAGGGTTCACGTGCCAGACGGTGTGTCCGTTCACCCAGCCTTTCGGCAGCGCCTTGAACACGTAAGGCTCGATGATTTTCTTCACGTCGGAAGACGAAAGATTGTCGTCGAAGTGCTGCGTCGAGACGACGATCTGGGTCGCCTCGACCGGTTTTCCGTTTTCGTAGCGGACGGTGACCTGGCTCTTCGCGTCGGGCCCGAGCTGGTTCGTCTGGCCGGAATGGCGCGCGTCGGCCATCAACTTGAGAATGAGTTGAGCATAATAAAGTGGCGCCGGCATCAGCTCGGGCGTCTCGTTGCAGGCATAGCCGAACATGATGCCCTGGTCGCCTGCGCCTTCGTCTTTATTTCCGGAGGCGTCGACGCCTTGTGCGATGTCGGCGGACTGCGCGTGCAGGAGCACTTCGATATTCGCGGTGTTCCAGTGGAAGCCGTTCTGTTCGTAGCCGATATCCTTGATTGCCTTCCGGGCGAGCTCAGTGATGAACTCCGGCGTGATCGAAGCAGGACCGCGCGTTTCGCCCGCGATCACCACGCGGTTCGTGGTGGCGAGGGTCTCGCAGGCGACGCGCACCTGCGAGGGATCCATGCCGGCTTTCGGCGCTTCGCGGAAATAGGCGTCCACCACCTCGTCCGAGATGCGGTCGCAGACCTTGTCCGGATGGCCTTCCGAAACGGATTCGCTGGTAAACAAATAGTTTTTGCGCGCCACTGAGCTCACTCCTGAAATCCCCGAATGCGGCCTGCCCGGCCCCCGGGCGGGGGCATCTTCTCGCAAGGGTAGCATGCCGCGGTCAAGCGCGGCGCTAAATCACAGAACTACAAAGGTAAACACGCGCCGTCGGGTTATTGTTCCTCGCCGGCCATCGACTCGACGAGGTCGACGATCCGCCGGCGTATCTTGGCGTCCTTGATTTTCATGAAGGCCTTGGTGAGCGCGAGGCCGTCGGAGCTCGCGAGAAAATCGGAAACGTAAGCGGGCGAGGAGGGCTCGGAAATTCCCGCGGCTTCCGCGGCGTCGGGAACCGGCGCGCCCTCGAAAAAGAAGGACGGCGGAACCGAAAGTGAAGTCGCGATCTGCTGCAGGCGGCTCGCGCCGACGCGATTCGTGCCCTTTTCGTATTTTTGAATCTGCTGAAAGGTGATGCCGAGCTTTTCGCCGAGTTTCTCTTGCGACATTCCGATCATCATGCGCCGCATACGGACGCGCGCGCCGACATGTTTGTCGATGGGGTTCGGCGATTTTTTCGTCATTTCAGTCTCCGGAACCGCGTGCTCCGTGACAAACCGACGAAGCATCAAGATGTATTTTTACCGCTAAGCGGCCAAGTCGCAAGCGTTAGTGTTTCGACTTGCATACAAGTCAATACGAATTGTTGCGTTTGCGCGATGCGAAAACGAAACCCGCGAAACAAATCGCGATCACGAGCGCTCCTGCGTCGCGATATCGTGCGTAAAATGTGGGCTTGAGCGGCATCGGCAGTTTCGAATCGAGAACGCCTTCTTCGCCAAGCGGAATCGATTTTAGAATTCTTCCGAACGGATCGATCACCGCCGAGATCCCGCTGTTCGTTGCGCGAACGAGCGGCAAACCTTCTTCGACGGTGCGCAGCCTCGCTTGCGCAAGATGCTGATAGGGACCCGGCGTCATGCCGAACCACGCGTCGTTCGAGACGTTCAGCATCCAGGCCGGGCGGGGACCGTCCGGAATCACCTCGCCGGGGAAGATCGCTTCGTAGCAAATAAGAGGAGCGGCTGGCGGCAGGCCCGGAATCGAAAGCGCCCGCAATTTCGGCCCGGCGGAAAATCCGCCGCGCTGGCGCGTGAGCTGCTCGAGTCCGAGGCTCTCCATGAAATGCTGGAATGGCAGATATTCGCCGAAAGGAACCAGATGCACCTTGTCATAGGTGGCGATGATCGAACCATCGGCGCCGACCACGCGAATGCTGTTGTAGTAGTGCGGTTCCTTTTCTCCGTTCTTCGGTTCCTCGTAGCGGGCGGCTCCCGTCACCAGAATCGTGCCGGGTGCAATCAGCTTCGAGATGCGCGCGAGCATGTCCGCTTCGCGCTCCAGAAAAAACGGAAAGGCCGACTCAGGCCAAAAGAGGTGCGTGACGTCCTTTACCCCCTGGACTTCGGGGCTCGTCGCCCGGTCGCTGATGGATATATAGCGATCCATGATTTCGTTTTTCGCCGAGGTGCGGAAACGCTCGTCCTGCGAAAGATTGGGCTGCATGATGCGAAGCTGCGCATCCGGATAGAAAGCGGCTTCGGCCGTCGAAAGCCGGTAAAAACCGAAGCCCGCGAGCGCGGCGAGCGCGAACGCTGAAAGGGCGGGCGCCAGCATTCGCCGCCTTTTGTCGATCAGCGTGGCGGGACTTGCGAAGATCGCGAGCGCCAGCAACGTCAGCCCCCACAAGCCGACATAGGCGGCACCTTGCGAGAACCAGGAAATGCCGCCGAGCGCATAGCCGAAGCTGTTCCATGGAAAGCCCGTCAGCACATGGCCGCGCAGCCAGTCGGCGATCGTGAGGCCGAGCGCGAAGGCGAAAATTCGCGCCGCCCCGGGGCTCCACAGATAGCGTGCGATCAGCGCGCCGAGCGCGGTGAAGAGCGCGAGAAACATCGGGAGCCCCACTACGGGGAGCGGCAAGAGCCAGGCGAATTGATCGGCGTCCACGAGAAACGCCATCCCGATCCAGTAAAGCCCCGCGAGAAAATAGCCGAAGCCGAACCACCAGCCGGTAAGGAACGCCGCGCGCAAGCCCGCGCGTCCGGCGCCGGCGCCGTCCAGGAGCCACACGAAAACCGGAAAAGTGACCGCGAGCACCGGCCAAAGATTGAACGGCGCCATCGAAAGCGCCGAAAGCGCGCCCGCGAAAAAGGCGATCAATCGCCGCCGCCAGCCCCAAGCGAGCACAATGCGGTAGGCGATATCCGCGAGCTTCATCGAATCAGAAATCCCGTTTCTGGCAGAGCATGATCCGGAAAAGCGGGCACCGGTTTTCCGAAAAGATCATGCCGGGCGAATCAAGCGCTTTTATCAGAAGCCGGGACCGCAGGGGACGGGGCCGGTGCCGCAGCCGCTTCCTCTCGCCGCTTCCGCATTTCCGGGGCGGGCCGGCGATAGATGCGAATGCGCTTCACGCGGCGCGGGTCGGCGTCCAGCACCTCAAGTTCGAAATCGGCAGGACCTTTCAGGATTTCGCCCCGCACCGGCACGCGGCCCGCGATCTCGAACACGAGGCCGCCGAGGGTGTCGATTTCGCCCTCGACTTCCTCGCCGGGCGCGAAGCTCTCGCCGATCGCTCTGCGCGCGTCCTCCAGGCTGGTGCGCGCGTCCGCGATAAAACTGCCGTCGGGTTGCGCGGCGATCGTAGGCGCCTCGACATCGTGCTCGTCCTCGATGTCGCCGACGATCTGCTCGACGACGTCCTCCATCGAGACGAGTCCGTCGGTGCCGCCGTATTCGTCGATGACGAGCGCGAGATGCGTGCGCGCCGCCTGCATTTTCACGAGCAGGTCGGTCGCCGGCATTGAGGCCGGCACATAGAGAAGGTGCCGCACGATTTTCGCCGCCGAAAGTTTCTCGTGCATGTTCACGGCGCCGGAGCTGATTTCGGGTGCGGCCTGCGATCGCTCGGTCAGGTAAGCGACGAGGTCGCGGATATGCACCATCCCGGTCGGATCGTCGAGCGTGTCGTTATAGACGACGAGTCGCGAATGCCCGGCGCCCGCGAACACCTTCAAGAGCTCGCCGAGCTCGATGTCCTGCTGCACGGCCACGATGTCCGCGCGCGGCACCATGACGTCGCCGATCCTTCGCTCCCGGAGCGAGAGGATGTTCTGCAGCATCGTGCGCTCGGCCGGCGAGAATTCGGTTTCGTCCGGCTTCGCTTCCGCGAGGGCTTCCTTGAGCTCGCTGCGAAACGAGGTGCCGCGGCGAATGAGCGACTTGAAGCGCGCGAACCAGCTGTCGCCGTTTCGCTCTTCCGGATGCGGCGTTTCGGCGGGCGCGCTCATGCCTCCGCCTCCGCGTGCGCGGCGTAGGGATCGGGAAAGCCGAGGCGCGCGAGAATTTTCGTCTCTTTCGCTTCCATCGCTTCCGCGTCGCGGTCGTTGCCGTGATCGAAGCCGAGGAGATGCAGAACGCCGTGCGCGGCAAGATGCGAAAGATGCGCGTCCACCCGTTTTCCCTCCTCGGCGGCTTCGCGAACGATAGTCTCGAAGGCAAGCACCACGTCGCCGAAAAAGCGGACGCCGTTATGTTCCTCGTTCGAAGGAAACGAGAGCACGTTCGTCGGCTGGTCTTTCCCGCGAAAATTCCTGTTCAGTTCGCGCATGCGCCCGTCGTCGGCGAGCAAAATGCTCGCTTCGCCTTCCCGAACGCCGGCTTCTGCGAAAGCCGCGGCGGCGGCGCGGTGCACGATCAATTCGGCGCCCAGAATCCGGTGCCAGTCCTCGCACGCGACCGAAATTTCGATTGCGACACTCACGGCGTTTCCGCTTTCCGTTTATCCGCGCTGTCATAGGCGCTGACGATGCGGGAGACGAGTTCGTGACGGACGACGTCGCTCGCGTCGAACGCGATATGCCCGACATCGGCGAGCCCCGGCAAAAGGCCGATCGCCTCGATGAGTCCGGACTTTTGCCCGGGCGGCAGGTCGATTTGCGACGGGTCGCCCGTCACCATCATGCGCGAATTTTCCCCGAGCCGCGTCAGAAACATTTTCATCTGCATCGATGTCGTATTTTGCGCCTCGTCCAGAATGACGGCGGCATTCGAGAGCGTCCGGCCGCGCATGAAGGCGAGCGGAGCGATTTCGATATCGCCCGATTGCAGCGCGCGCTCGAAAATCCCGCGATCCATCAGATCGAAAAAGGCGTCGTAAATCGGCCGGAGATAAGGATCGACTTTCTCGCGCATGTCGCCGGGCAGAAAGCCGAGCCGCTCGCCCGCCTCGACCGCCGGCCGCGAGAGCACGATGCGATCGACCTCGCGCCGCTCGAAAAGATGAACCGCATGCGCGACCGCAAGCCACGTCTTGCCGGTGCCGGCGGGGCCGGTGCCGAAGACGAGCGTGTTTTTCTGCAGCGCCCGCATATAGGCGTCCTGGCCCGCCGTGCGCGCGCGCACGAGCCGCTTGCGCAAACGGATTTCGGCGAAATGGCCGTGGCCGCCATGCTCCGTTTCCGCTCGCGGCGCATGCGTCACCTGCCGGATCGCGCCCTCGACGTCGCCGTGCGTGATCTCATGGCCGCTCTTGATCTGCTTGTAGAGCGAGGCGAGCGCGCGTCGCGCCTGCTGGCAGGCTTCGCTTTCGCCTTCGATCGTAAGCTTGTTGCCGCGCTGGTCGGCGATGACGCCGAGCCGCCGCTCGATCAGCGCGAGATTTTCCGCGTGACGGCCGAACAGGATCGAAGCGAGCTTGTTGTCGTCGAATTCGAGCACGATTGCGGCCGGCTTCACGCGTGTATCTTGCCAGGGCTTACGGCTCGTTCCGGGGTCGCGCAATCAGCTCACTCCTGCCGCGGCAAGCTTACGCGGCTCTTGCTGGTAATCCGGCACGGGCGTCACGAGTTCCCCGAACAGGCTGTTCGATCCGGCCTCCGTGATTCGCACGCGCGCAACTTTGCCGATGAGATGCGAAGGGCCCATGACTTGCACGGGCATGAGATAAGGCGCGCGCCCCGCGATCTGCCCTTCAAGGCGGCCGGGCTTTTCGAACAAGACGTCGAATTCGCGCCCGCAAAGATCGCGATTGAACGCTTGCCGCTGCTCTTCCAGAAGATGCTGCAGGCGGTACAGCCGTTCGCTTTTCACTTCTTCCGGCACCTGCTCGTCCATCTCGGCGGCCTGGGTTCCCGGCCGCGCGCTGTATTTGAACGAATAGGCCGAGGCGAAACGCACCTTGTGGACGAGATCGAGCGTGTCCTCGAAATCTTCTTCCGTCTCGCCCGGAAAGCCGACGATGAAATCCGAGGAAAGCGCAATGTCGGGGCGCGCCGTGCGCACGCGCGCGACGATGTCGAGATATTCGCCGCGGCCGTGCTTCCGGTTCATGATCTTCAAGATGCGGTCGGAGCCCGACTGCACGGGGAGATGCAGGAACGGCATGAGCTTCGGAATATCGCGGTGCGCGGCGATGAGATCCTCGCTCATGTCGCGCGGATGGCTTGTCGTGTAGCGGATCCGCTCGATCCCCGGAACGTCCGCGATGCGCTCGAAGAGCTGCGCGAGCGGCCACGTGCGGCCGTCCGGCCCTTCGCCGTGATAGGCGTTCACGTTCTGGCCGATAAGCGTTACTTCCGCGACGCCTGCTGCCGCAAGATGCTCGACTTCGGCGACGATCTTGTTTACCGGCCGTGAGACTTCGTTTCCGCGCGTGTAGGGCACGACGCAGAACGTGCAGAATTTATCGCAGCCTTCCTGCACGGTAACGAAAGCGGTCACGCCGCGGGCGCGGATATTTTTCCGCGCGGGCGGGGCGAGATGATCGAATTTGTCCTCGACCGGAAATTCCGTATCGACCGCGGCTCGGCCGCGCGCGACCAGTCCGGGCAGGCGGTGGATATTTTGCGGCCCGACGACGAGATCGACATAAGGCGCGCGGCGGCGGATTTCCTCGCCTTCGGCTTGCGCCACGCAGCCCGCGACCGTCACGGTCATGCGACGGCCTTCCTGCTGGGCGGCTTCCTTCATTGTGCGGAAGCGCCCGAGATCGGAATAAACTTTCTCGGTCGCCTTTTCGCGGATATTGCAGGTGTTCAGCACCACGAGATCGGCCTCTTCCGGCCGGCCTGTTTCGACATAGCCTTCGCGCGCCATCGCGTCCGCCATACGATGCGAGTCGTAGACGTTCATCTGGCAGCCGAACGACTTGATAAATAGCTTGCGGGATCCGCTCATCGCGCCTTTTGTGCCCGGTCCTGTCGCTCGCTTCGAGCGGCGGCCTCGGGCGAATTTCCGCTATAAATGGTATTCTTACCGGGTTTCCGCCAGTAAGGAAACGGGCTTGGAAGATTTCTCTAACGCGTTGCCGGATTTGGCGATTTCGGGCCGTCCCGAACGCGCCGCCGAGGTCATCCGCCGCACCGATTGCTCGAGCGCCTTGGCTACGCTCTTCCGGTCCATTTCCGGCGTCACCGCCATCGCCGGACCGAAAGTGACGACCGCATCGATCCCGCCCATCCGGAGGACGCGGCCGATATGTTTGGTGATGCTCATATCGCCAAACCAGGCGGCGACCGGCCGGTGCTGCCGTCCCATCGGCAGCCCCTGCAACTTTGTGTAGGCAATCGAAACCGGCTGCAAGTAGCCGGTCTCGCCTTTGCCGACCGTCATGCTCATAGCGCCCAAAAGCGCCGAGCGAAACGGGAGCACGCGGTTGCCGTCGCCCGTCGTGCCCTCGCCGTAGAGGACAACCGGATCGCCGCTCGTGAGCCGCGCGGAGATTTCCTGATTCACCGCTCCGGTTTCCTGGCGGCGCGAGCGGTCGACGAAAATCGAGCGCTGCAATCGCGCGAGCGTGCCGAAGACCGGCCAGCTCGAGATTTCCTTTTTGGCGATGAAAACGACCGGCGTCGCCGCGGACAGGATCAGATGATCGAGCCAGGAGGAATGATTGGCGACGAAAAGAAGCGGGCGGTTCGTCGTCGGCTCGCCGCGCAGCTCCACGCGCACGCCGAACAGTTTCAGGCAGGCGCGGTGGTAGTACATTGGAATCAAGCGCCGCATCGGCAGGCCGAGCTTGACGGAAATCCATTGCAGCGGCGCGCAGACGAGCGTGATCGTCACGAGCGCGGCCGCGATTAGGATCGAGCGGATCATTACGGTTTCTTTTCGTCGTCGAGCGGAAGCGCGTAGAGCTCGAGCCGGTGGTCGACAAGCTTGTAGCCGAGGCGGCGCGCGATCTCGACTTGCAGCTTTTCGATCTCCTCCGAGCGGAATTCGATCACCTTGCCGCTTCGAAGATTGATCAGATGGTCGTGGTGCTCGCCCGGGACCTGCTCGTAGCGCGAGCGCCCGTCGCGGAAATCGTGCCGTTCGATGATGCCGGCGTCCTCGAAGAGCTTCACCGTGCGGTAGACCGTCGACATCGAAATCTTGTCGTCGATCGCGGAGGCGCGCCTGTAGAGTTCCTCCACGTCGGGATGATCCCGCGACGAGCCCAGGACGCGCGCGATCACGCGCCGCTGTTCGGTCATGCGCATGCCGCTCTTGATGCAGGCATCTTCCACGGAAGAGGGCTTCGTAACGCTCACTTTGGTATCCTTCGAAATCGCGGACACGATTTTAGTCGCCGCGAAAAGCCGCGGCAACGAGGCGGCCATTATACGAGATCGCGCCGCAGAATAAGCGCCGAAACCGCGCCTTCCGGGCGCGGATAATAGCCCGCGCGCTTTCCGACCTCGCGAAATCCCGCCTTAGCATAAAGGCGGAGGGCGGGGCGGTTATCCTCGCCGACTTCGAGGAAAATTTTCGCGATTCCGCGCGCTGCGACGCGCGAAAGATGATGACGCAAGAGCTCGCCCGCAAGCCCGCGTCCACGCTCCGAGGGATCGACGGCAACGCTCAGGATTTCGGCTTCGTCGCCCGCGCAGCGCGACATCAGAAAACCGGTTGCCGCGCCGCGCCCGCCGTTTCCGCGCGCAATATGCGAAATGACGGAAGGATCCGAGAGCAGCCGCTCCATCTCGCTTTCGCTCCACCCGACAGGAAACGAACGGGCGTGCAGCTTCGCAAGCGCCCTCGCATCGCGCGGCCGCGCTTCCAAGATTGCGGGCGCGGAAGCCTGAAAAAACTTCGAGAAAAATCCGCTCATCGCTGCGCGATACGCGCGCTCGCCGGCGGCTGCGCGTCGGGGAGCTTCAAATAGAGCGGCTTGGGCGCCGCCTGCGCAGGGTCGGCGACCGCGCCGATCCGCGCCACCCACTCGATATCGGGCGCGGCGCGTTGCTCGACAAGTGTGGGCGGTGGTGCCTTCGCGGGCCAATGCGCGGCGAGAATCGCGGCCCCCGTGCCGACGATACGCACCGGGCCGAGCGCGACGGCGCGTACAGTTTCGCGCAAGCCGGCGGCGCGCGGCGTAATCAGCGTGCGTCCGCCGGCGCCGACCATCTGCATATAGAGATTGCCGTGTTTGGCATCGATCGCCGCGACAACCGGCACCGCCTGATCCTGCGTAATGAGCGGCGCGGTGAAAGCGGCAAGCGTCGAAATTCCGACTACGGGTTTTTTCGTCACGAGTCCGAAGCCGCGCGCCGCCGACAAGCCCACGCGAAGCCCGGTGAAACTGCCGGGGCCGATGGTCACGGCGAAGCGGTCGATCGCGTCGAACTTGACGCCCGCCTTTTTCATCACGCTTTCGACGATTGGAAGCAGCTGCTCTGCGTGTCCGCGCCCGATCTCGCGCGATTCCGACGCGAGCACGCGGTCGCCCGCGGTGTCGATCACGGCGGCGGAGCAGGCGTCGAGCGCCGTATCGATCGCAAGAACCCGCATCCCCCGCTCAATCTGGTGTTAGACCGGGCGAACTTCCGTCACGTCCGGCACGAAATGCCGCAACAGATTCTCGATGCCCTGCTTCAGCGTCGCGGTCGAGGACGGGCAGCCGGAGCAGGCCCCGCGCATGTTGAGGAACACGACGCCGTCCTTGTAGCCGCGGAAGGTGATGTCGCCGCCGTCGGCGGCGACCGCCGGCCGCACGCGCGTCTCGATCAGCTCCTTGATCGTGCCGACGGTTTCCTTGTCCTTCTCCTCGAAAAATTCGTCTTCGACATCGGCATGCGGAGCGCCGTCCGCGCCGGTCGCGACGGTGGGCTCGTTGGAGAGAAAGTGCTCCATCACCGCGCCGAGAATCGCCGGCTTCAGGTGGTTCCACTCGCCGTCCTTCTTGGTCACGGCGATGAAATCCGGGCCGAGCATTACGCCGCCGACCTGCGGAATCGCGAACAGCCGCTGTGCGAGCGGCGAACGCGCGGCGGATTCGGCATCGCGCATATCCAGCGTGCCGCTCGGGAGAACGGTGCGGCCCGGCAGGAACTTCAGCGTCGCGGGGTTGGGCGTCGTTTCGGTCTGAATGAACATGGGGAAATGCTCCCGTTGCGGGCTATTCCTGGCCCAAATGACTTTGTCGCCTATTATTTAGGCCTTTCGCACCGGTTCCGAAAGGGCGGCCACGAGCTACGCGAGAGCGTCGAGCTCCTCGTCGGTAAGATTGCCCGGCACGATCGTGATCGGGATCGGGAAAGTGCCGGAACCTGAACCCGCGAGCGAGGAAACCAGCGGGCCGGGGCCTTCGTTTCCTGCGGCGGCGGCAAGCACGAGCACGGCGATATCCTCGTCCTCGTCGATCAGCTTCAGGACTTCCTCGGCTTTCGCGCCTTCGCGGATCACGCGTTCGGGCTCGATGCCCGCGAGGTTTTTCGCGCGCGCGGCGTAATGATCGAGCCGCTTCTGCACTTCCTCGTGCGCTTCCTCGCGCATTAGCTCGCCGACGCCGAGCCATTGCTGGTTCGATTCCCCGAGCGGCACGACGCCTAGCATCACGAGGTTGGAATTCGTGCGCGCCGCGCGCCGGCTGCCGTAATAGACGGCGCGGTCGCATTCCGGCGTTTCGTCGATGACGACGAGGAAATTGCGCTGGTGGCCCGGTTCGAAAGCTTTGCGCGCGCGGCGGGTCATGCTCGGCTCTGTTGCGATTTCTGGGAAGGCGATGCTGCCATGCGGAGGCTTCCGCGCCAAGCGCGTCGCTTAAACGCGTACAAACCCGACGATATCTTTCACGGCTTTCATCGTTTCCGACGCAATCGCGCGGGCGCGGGCGGAGCCGTCCTTGAGCACGGAATCGATATAGGCCGCGTCCTGCACGATCCGCTTCATTTCCGCGCCGACCGGCCCGAGCTTCTCGACGGAAAGTTCCGTGAGCGCCTCCTTGAAACGCGAGAATTGCGCTCCTCCGAAATCCTTGAGCACGTCGGCGGCCGTCTTGCCGGAAAGCGCGGCATAAATGCCGACGAGATTTTCGGCCTCGGGGCGGCTCTCCAACTCCTTCACGCCGGACGGCAGCGGATGCGGGTCGGTTTTCGCCTTCCGAAATTTTTGCGCGATGGTGTCGGCGTCGTCCGTAAGATTGATGCGCGAATAGTCGGAAGAATCCGACTTCGACATTTTTTTCGTGCCGTCGCGGAGCGACATCACGCGCGTCGCGGGGCCGGAAATCAGCGGCTCCGGCAGCGGAAAAAACGTCTCGCCGAAACCGTTCGCGCGGATCGATTCGGCGTAGTCATTGTTGAATTTTTGCGCGATGTCGCGCGCGAGCTCGAGATGCTGCTTCTGGTCCTCGCCGACCGGCACATGTGTCGCGCGGTAAGCCAGAATGTCCGCAGCCATCAGATTCGGATAGGCGAAGAGCCCGACCGATACATTCTCGCGGTCCTTGCCGGCTTTCTCCTTGAACTGGGTCATGCGATTGAGCCAGCCGAGGCGAGCGACGCAATTCAGCACCCAGGCAAGCTCCGCGTGTTCCGCGACCTGGCTCTGGTTGAAGATGATGTTCTTCTTCGGGTCGATGCCGCTTGCGATATAGGCCGCGGTCACCTCGCGCGTCGTTCGCTTGAGCTCGGCGGGATCCTGCCACACCGTAATCGCGTGCATGTCGACGACGCAATAAAGGCAATCGTATTTCTCCTGCAGCGCGACGAATTTGACGATCGCGCCGAGATAGTTGCCGAGGTGCAGGTTGCCGGTCGGCTGCACGCCGGAAAATACGCGTTCTTTGAAGACTGGCATTTCCGATTTTCCAAGATAAGCGCCGCGTCATGCCACGGCGAAGCGGGGAGGGGCAAGTGCGGCTTGCAGGGAGGGGCGGGCCTTGCTACCGCCACGCGTCCGCTGGAGAGATGAATGACCGCCGCTCGCTATGACGTTATCGGCATTGGGAACGCGATCGTCGACGTGATCGCCCGCGCCGACGACGATTTTCTCGTTAAGCATAAAATGACGAAAAGCTCGATGTCGCTGATCGACGAGCCGCGCGCGGAAGCGATTTATGCCGCGATGGGCCCCGCGACCGAGATTTCCGGCGGCTCGGCCGCGAACACGATCGCGGGCGTCGCTTCCTTCGGCGGCAACGCCGCCTTCGTCGGCACGATCAAGGACGACACGCTCGGCGGCGTGTTCGCGCACGACATTCGCGCCGCGGGCGTCTCGTTCAAGGTGGCGCCGCTCAAGAGCGGCCCCTCGACCGCGCGCTCCTATATTCTGGTCACGCCCGACGGCGAACGCACGATGAACACCTATCTCGGCGCTGCGCAGCTTTTGTCCGAAAACGAAATCGACGAGCGCGAGATCGCCGATGCGAAAATCCTCTACATGGAAGGTTATCTGTGGGACCCGCAGGACGCCAAGAATGCGTTCCTGAAAGCGGCGAAAATCGCGCATCAGGCGAATCGCGCCGTGTCGCTCACGCTTTCTGACGCCTTTTGCGTCGACCGCTATCGCCGCGAATTTCTAGAGCTGATCAAGGGCGGCACAATCGATCTTCTGTTCGCGAACGAGGCCGAACTCAAGAGCCTGTACGAAACCGCCGATTTCGACACGGCGCTTCTGGAATTGCATCGCGACGCGAAATTCGCCGTCGTGACGCGAAGCGAAAAGGGCGCGGTCGTCGTCTCCAGGGAAAGCGTCGAGGCAGTGCCTGCCTTTCCGGTGAAGAGTATCGTCGACTCCACCGGCGCGGGCGATTTGTTCGCGGCGGGCTTTCTCTACGGCTTCGCCCGCGGGCTTCCGCATGTGACGTCGGCGAAACTCGGCGCGCTCGCCGCGGCCGAGGTGATCTCGCATCTCGGCGCGCGTCCCGAGCGGAAGCTTTCGGATTTGGCGAAAGAGAACGGGTTGCTTTGATCGATAGGCTGTCCTGCCCGGCACAAGAGTCTACCCTTGGGCCGGCCGAAGGCCGGACCCGAGAGCCGGACATGACAAGCGGAGACTCACCCGCTGATATTAAACGCCGCGAGGCCGGCCATGTTGACGAGATCGGTGTCTTTCGCCGAGAGCGGCACGATCTGCACCGAGCGGTCGAGGCCGACAAGAAGCGGCCCGATCACAGTCGCGCCGCCCAATTCCTGCAGCATCTTGGTCGAGATCGACGCCGAGTGGAACGCCGGCATGATCAGGACGTTCGCCGCGTCCGTGAGCCGGTTGAACGGAAACGCGGTGCCAAGCTCGCGGTTCAGCGCCACGTCCGCGCCCATCTCGCCGTCGACTTCAAAATCGACGCCGCGCTCGTGCAGGATACGCACCGCTTCCTTCACGCGGTTGGAACGTTCCCCGGTCGGATTGCCGAAGGTGGAGAAGGCAAGCATCGCGACCCGCGGCTCGAAGCCGAGCCTGCGCGCGACGCCCGCTGCTTCGATTGCGATCTCCACGAGATCGTTCGCTTCCGGCATTTCGGTGACCGCGGTGTCGGCGACAAGCACAGTCTTTCCGCGCGCGAGCACGAGCGAAACGCCCATCACGCGGTGGCCCGGCTTCGGGTCGATCACGCGCCGGACGTCTTCAAGCACCACCGAATAGTTGCGGGTGACCCCCGACACCATCGAGTCGGCATCGCCCAGCGCCACCATGCAGGCCGCGAAATGGTTGCGGTCGTTGTTCACGAGCCGCTGCACGTCGCGATAAAGAAAGCCTTTCCGCTGCAGGCGTTCGTAGAGGTAGTTGGCGTAATCGGTATTGCGTGTGGAAAGCGCGGCGTTGTGAATTTCTATTCCGGCATGCAGGTCGACGCCCGCGTTCAAAGCCGCCTGCTTCACCCGGTCCTCGCGGCCGACCAGAATGGGCACGCCCAGACCCTGCTGCGCGAAGCTCGCCGCCGCGCGGATCACCTGCTCCTCCTCGCCCTCGGCGAAGACGACGCGCTGCGGCTGCCGTTTCAGCCGCTCGAACACGCGCGACAAGAGGCCCGCGACGGGATCGCGCCGGGTGCGGAGCTGCTCCACGTAAGCGTTCATGTCGACGATGGGTTTCCTTGCGACGCCCGAATCCATCGCGGCTTTCGCGACCGCCGGCGGCACCGCGAAAATCAAGCGCGGATCGAACGGGACGGGGATAATGTAATCGGCGCCGTATTTCGGCCGAGCGCCGTAGGCGGCGGCGACTTCGTCCGGCACGTCCTCGCGCGCGAGTTCCGCGAGCGCCTGCGCCGCCGCGATTTTCATTTCCATATTGATGGTGCTCGCGCGCACGTCGAGCGCGCCGCGGAAAATGTAGGGGAAGCCGAGAACGTTGTTGATCTGGTTCGGATAGTCCGAACGGCCCGTCGCCATGATCGCGTCCGAGCGGACTTCCGCGACTTCCTCGACCGTGATTTCGGGATCGGGGTTCGCCATCGCGAAGATGATCGGGTTTGGCGCCATCGACTTGATCATCTCACGGGTGAACGCCCCCTTCTGCGAAAGGCCGAATAGAATATCCGCGCCTTTCACCGCATCCACGAGCGTCCGGGCTTTGGTGTCGACCGCATGCGCCGACTTCCACTGGTTCATGCCTTCCGTGCGGCCCTTGTAGATTACGCCCTTGGTGTCGCAGAGGATGACGTTGTTCGGCTGCAAGCCGAGCGCCTTCAAGAGTTCGACGCAGGCGATGCCCGAGGCGCCCGCGCCGTTCACGACGAGCTTCGTCGTCTTGATGTCGCGGTTTGTGAGCTTGAGCGCGTTGATGACGCCCGCCGCCGCGATGATCGCGGTGCCGTGCTGATCGTCATGGAAAACGGGGATGTCGAGCATCTCGCGCAGGCGCTGCTCGATGATGAAGCATTCCGGCGCCTTGATGTCCTCGAGATTGATGCCGCCGAAGGTCTGGCCGAGATAGCGCACGCAGTTGATGAATTGATCGGGGTCTTCTGTGTTCACTTCGAGATCGAAGCCGTCGATATCGGCGAAGCGTTTGAACAGAACCGCCTTGCCTTCCATGACCGGCTTCGCCGCGAGCGCGCCGCGATTTCCGAGACCGAGAATCGCCGTGCCGTTCGTGATCACGGCGACGAGATTGCCCTTCACCGTGTAGTCGTAGGCGCGGCTCGGATCCTCGGCGATCGCGAGCACCGGTACCGCGACGCCCGGCGAATAGGCGAGCGAAAGATCGCGCTGCGTCGCCATTGGCTTCGTGGCGATCACTTCGAGTTTCCCCGGACGCCCTCCGGCGTGGAATTGCAGCGCCTCCTGATCGGTGAAGGTCGGACGGGGTGCTCGTTTCTTCTTCGGGGTGTCGGCTTTCATCATCGGTTCCTGTACTCGATTCACATGACAAATCGTGAAATGCAGCGGGCGTTCTTATACTCCCGCGGAGCCCACAGGAATACCTCGTCCTCCGATGAAAGAATGGGCTTGTTCTGCTAGCGTTTCCAGATGCACGGGGAAAAAGCGCGGGAAGAAGAGACGGGCGGAGCAGGCGCGGAAAGCGTCCGCGTCACGCCCATGATGGAGCAATATATCGAGATCAAAGCCGCCAATCCGAACTGTCTCTTGTTCTACCGGATGGGCGATTTTTACGAACTCTTCTTCGATGACGCGGAAGTGGCCTCACGCGCGCTCGGGATCGTGCTGACGAAACGCGGCAAGCATTTGGGCCGCGATATTCCGATGTGCGGCGTGCCGGTCGAGAAATCCGACGAATATCTGCATCGCCTGATCGCGCTAGGCCATCGCGTCGCTGTCTGCGAGCAGGTGGAGGATCCGGCGGAAGCGAAAAAGCGCGGCTCGAAATCGGTGGTAAAGCGCGACGTGGTGCGGCTCGTCACACCCGGCACGCTCACCGAGGATTCGCTCCTGGAGGCGAGGCGGAACAACTGGCTGCTTTCGGTCGCGCGCGGGCGCCCGGCGAGCGACGCGGAACCCATCTATGCGCTCGCCTGGCTCGATATCTCGACCGGCGAATTCCGCGTGATGAAGACCGATGCCGTTCGCCTGGCGGCCGAAATCGCGCGGCTCGATCCGGGCGAGATCATCGTGACCGACGCCGTGCATGACGACCCCGAACTGCGCGCGTTTTGGCGCTCGCTGCCGGCGGTGACGCCTGTCACCAAGGATTTGTTCGACGGCGCGACCGCCGAGCGAAAGCTCGCGGGCTATTTCGGCGTGGCGACGGTCGATTCCTTCGGCTCGTTCTCGAGGCTGGAACTCTCCGCCGCCGCGGCGGCCGTGACTTACGTCGAGCGCACGCAGTTCGGAAAGAGGCCGAACTTGTCGCCGCCCGCGCGCGAGGCGGCGAGTTCCGTCTTGATGATCGACGCCGCGACACGCGCGAATCTGGAATTAATGCGCACGCTCTCCGGCGCGTTCGAGGGAAGCCTGCTTGCGACGATCGACCGCACGAAAACCACCGCCGGCGCGCGGCTTTTGGCGCGGCGGCTCGCGAGCCCCCTGGTCGATCCCTCGGAAATCAACGCGCGGCTCGATCTCGTCGATTATTTCGCGGACGATTCTTCGCTTCGCGGCGGTGTGCGCGCAGTGCTGGCAAGCGCCCCCGACTTGTCGCGGGCGCTGGCGCGGCTTTCGCTCTCGCGCGGCGGCCCGCGGGATCTCGCGGCCGTGCGAGATAGTCTCGCCGCCGCGAACGCGCTCGCGGATCGATTCAAGGATGCGAAGGACCTGCCGCCGGAACTTTTGGCGGCAATCAAAATACTCGGCGCGCCGAACCCTGCGCTGCAAGAGGAACTTATACGCGCGCTTGCCGAGCAACTGCCGCTTGCGGCGCGCGACGGCGGTTTCGTGCGCGCGGGCTATGATCGCGATCTCGACGGCGCGAACGAGCTCAAGGACGATTCGCGGAAAGTGATTGCGCAACTGCAGGCGCGCTACGCCGGCGAGACGGGCCTGAAGGCCCTCAAGATCAAGCACAACAACATGCTCGGCTATTTCATCGAAGTCTCGGCGCAGCAGGGCGAAAAGCTCATGACGCCCGAGGCAAAGGCGACCTTCATGCACCGCCAGACGCTCGCGGGCGCGATGCGCTTCACTTCGGTGGAACTTGGCGAGCTCGAATCGAAAATCGTCGGCGCGGCCGAGCGGGCACTTGCACTGGAACTCGCGATTTTTGAACGGCTCACGAAAGAAGTGCTCGCGGCTGCCCATCAGCTGGAGGCGCTCGCCGATGCACTTGCTCGCATCGACGTGGCGGCGGCGTTGGCGGAGATCGCAATCTCCGAGGATTGGGTACGGCCCTTTGTCAACGACTCGCTGGAATTCGTTATCGAAGGCGGCCGCCATCCGGTGGTGGAAGCCGCGCTCAAGCGTGACGGCGGTCCGTTTGTCGCGAACGATTGCGATCTCTCCGCTCCCGAGAACGAAAACGCAGGCTCGATCTGGCTCGTCACCGGCCCGAACATGGCGGGCAAGTCGACCTTTCTCCGCCAGAACGCGCTGATCGCAATTCTTGCCCAGATCGGCTCTTTTGTTCCCGCGAAGCGCGCGAAAATCGGCGTAGTCGACCGGTTGTTCTCGCGCGTCGGCGCCGCCGACGATCTCGCGCGAGGCCGCTCCACCTTCATGGTCGAGATGGTCGAGACCGCTGCGATCTTGAATCAGGCCACCGAACGCTCGCTCGTGATCCTTGATGAAATCGGCCGCGGCACCGCGACCTTCGACGGGCTCTCGATTGCCTGGGCGACGCTCGAGCATCTGCATGCGGTCAACAAATCCCGCGCGCTGTTTGCGACGCATTTTCACGAACTCACCGCGCTCGGAGCGAAACTCGACCGCATCGTGAACGCGACCGTCCGCGTCAAGGAATGGGAGGGCGACGTCGTCTTCCTGCATGAAGTCACGCCCGGCGTCGCCGACCGCTCCTATGGCATCCAGGTCGCGAAGCTCGCGGGGTTGCCGCCTGCCGTGATCGAGCGCGCCCGTGTTGTGCTCGCCGAGCTTGAAGCTTTGAACCGCGGCTCGCCCGCGCAGAAACTTGCCGACGACCTGCCGCTGTTCTCCGCCGCGCGTCCGCAGCTGAAGCCGAAGAAAAGCGGGCTGGAAGACGCGCTCGACGCCGTCGATCCCGATGCGCTGACGCCGCGCGAAGCGCTGGATGCACTCTACAAATTGAAAGCGCTGCGCAAGCAGGAAAAAGGCGGCTGAGTTTTTACACCGGCATGCCGCGCAGACGCACGGCATAAATCAAGAAGCCCCAGCTAAGACAGGCCGCGAGCCCGAGAAGAAGCGCTGGGCCGGAGCCGAGCGGCACGGCGGCCAAATGCAGCGTGATCGTGCCGAGGGCGAAGCCGGCAAGGCCCAGAATCGCGTTCGCCATCACCGCTGCGGCGGCGCGACCGCCCATGCTCCGGTGCATCACCAGCATGATGCTGGAAAACACGATCGGATAGCCCGCGATGAGCCCGCTCGCCTTCGGCCCGATGTGAAAGCTAAGCGTCACCACCGTTCCGACGAGCAACGCGACCAGCCCCGCACGCAAGACGAAATCGTACCAGCGTGCGCGGATCGCCGGCACGCGATAGTGCCGGAACTCCCGCGCGATCAGAAACGAGCAGACGATGGCGAGCACGTTCCACAAGATCGCGCCGGTAAGCGTCCACGCGATCGAATTCGCGATCCATGCGAGCGCGACCCATCCCGCGATCGCGGCACCTAAGCTCATCCACAGCGGCCGCTTCTGCGCAAGCAACGCGTAGATGAACGCGAAGACCACGTTGATCCCGTTCGTCACAAGCGTGCCGATCGCGCTCTCCGCAATGAACTGCGAACTATGGTCGAGCGAGAGAAAAATATAGACGGGTCCCGTGCTGATCGGGAGTGACGCGACGAGCCCGCCTACGAGCGGCCCCGCGCGTTCGGCGGTCACCGTAGCGACGATGAGAAAAGCGGCCGTCACCGCCATTCTCACAAAAAGCGTGAGCGCAAAATAAATTTCGGGAGACATGGATTTCGTCGTCGAATGGCCTCAGGCGCGTGCGAGCGTGACGTTCACCCTCGGCCCGCTCTTGATCGTTTGATAAACGACGCAATAGCGCTCGGTGAGCTTCAACAGCTGATCGAGTTTTTCCTGCGGCGCGCCGGTCTCCACATCGAAGCGAAGCCGGATTTCGCGGAAGCCCACGGGCGCGTCCTTCGCCACTCCCAGCGTGCCGCGAAAATCGAGGTCGCCTTCCGCCGAAACCGTGCCGGATTTCACCGGAATTTCGAGCGCGGTCGAAACCGCGCGCAAGGTCACGCCCGCGCAGGCGACAAGCGCCTCGAGGAGCATGTCGCCCGAGCACAATTCGCGTCCCGAGCCGCCGGTCGCCGGATGCAGGCCTGCGACCGCGAGCGCCCGCCCGGTCTCGACCTTGCAGGCGATCCCTTCGTCGAGCGAGCCCTTGGCTTTCAGGGTGATGACGGCGGCGTCCGGATTCTGCTTGTAGCGCTCCTTGAGCGGCGCCTGCAGCTCCCGCAATTTCGAAGAGTCCATGGCTTTTCCTTCAATTTGAGCCCTGAAAGCGCGCTCCTTCTCGATCGGAACCGCTTACAGTATAGCCTGTTGCTCGCGCCCGCCCGGCGGTAAAGAGGGGCGAGCCACATGGCGTAGCAGATTCCTCCTTCAGGCAAAGACACTTAAATCGTATGTCACGAGCATCACCGCGCCGCAGGCCTGAAATCGAAACCGCCGACCTGATCGATCTTCCGGCGGTGAAGGCCGAGATCGATCAGCTCCGCAAGGATTTCGAGGGCCGCGAGACCGACATGCGCGTCGAGTTTGCGCAACGCATGAAGCGCATTCTGCAAGAAGGTAGAAAGCGCGCGGAAGAATTGCTGCTCGAGGACGGTCACGGCACCGCCTGCGCCGAGCGGCTCTCGCACTTGATGGATACGATCATCCGGCTTGCCTATGATTTCGCGACCGGCGTGCTCTATCGCTCGTCGAATCCTTCCGCGAGCGAACGCATGGCGGTGGTCGCGGTCGGCGGCTACGGCCGCGGGCTCTTGGCGCCCGGCTCCGACATCGATCTTCTCTTTATTCTTCCGTACAAGCAGACCGCCTGGGGCGAGAGCGTCGCCGAAGCGATTCTCTACGCGCTCTGGGACATGGGGCTGAAAGTCGGCCACGCCACGCGCTCGGTGGACGAGTGTATCCGTCAGGCGCGCGCCGACATGACGATCCGCACGACGGTTCTCGAAGCGCGTCTGATCACCGGCGACGAAACGCTCTTCAACGAGCTTACCGCGCGTTTCGACCGCGACATCGTGCAGGGAACGGCCGCCGAATTCGTCGCGGCGAAGCTCGCCGAGCGCGACGATCGCCACAAGCGCGCGGGCCAGTCGCGCTATCTCGTCGAGCCGAACGTGAAGGACGGCAAGGGCGGCCTGCGCGATCTGCACACGCTCTTCTGGATCGCGAAATATGTCTATCGTGTGCGCAGCCTGCACGAGCTCGTGGAAAAGGGCGTGTTCACGCGCGCGGAATACGAGCTCTTCCTCCGCTGCGGCGATTTCCTCTGGTCGGTGCGCTGCAACCTGCATTTCCTCACCGGCCGCGCCGAGGAGCGGCTGAATTTCGACGTGCAGCAGGAAATGGCGATGCGCCTCGGTTACACCGAGCATCCGGGCCTGCGCGAGGTCGAGCGCTTTATGAAGCACTACTTCCTCGTCGCGAAGGACGTCGGCGACCTGACCGCCATTCTCTGCGCCGCGCTCGAGGAAATTCACGCCAAGATCGCGCCGCGGCTCGCGCGCGCTTTGGTGCGGCTCACGCGCCGCCACGCGCGGCCGATCAAGGGCGCGCCGGATTTCGTGATCGACACCGGCCGGCTGAACGTCGCCGGCGATAACGTCTTCGAACGCGATCCGGTGAACCTGATTCGCATGTTTCACATTGCGGATCGCGAAGATCTCGACTTTCACCCCGATGCGCTGCGGCTCACGCGGCGCTCGCTTTCGCTGATCGACGCCGATCTCCGCGACGACAAGGAGGCAAACAAGCTCTTTCTCGAAATCCTCTCGTCACGCAACGCACCGGAAATCGTGCTGCGCAAGATGAACGAGACGGGGGTGCTCGGCCGCTTCGTGCCGGAATTCGGGCGTGTGGTCGCGATGATGCAATTCAATCTCTATCATCACTACACGGTTGACGAGCATCTGCTCCGCTGCATCGGCGCGCTCGCCGAAATCGAGCGCAGTACGAATCCGGAAAACGGCCTCGCCAACGAATTGATGCGCGGGATCAAGAACCGCACGATCCTGTATGTGAGCCTGTTTTTGCACGACATCGCGAAAGGCCGCCCAGAGGATCATTCCATCGCCGGCGCGAAAATCGCGCGCAAGCTTTGCCCGCGCTTCGGCCTCAGCGCGCAGGAAACCGAAACCGTCGCGTGGCTGATCGAATATCACCTCACGATGTCGACGATCGCGCAGTCGCGCGATCTCTCCGACAGAAAGACAATCGAGGATTTCGCGGCGATCGTGCAGAATCTCGAGCGGCTGAAGCTTCTTCTCATCCTCACCACCGCCGATATCCGCGCGGTCGGTCCCGGCGTGTGGAACGGCTGGAAGGCGCAGCTTCTGCGCAACCTATATTACGAGACGGAGCCGGCCATCACCGGCGGCTTCTCGGAAGTGAACCGTTCGAAGCGGATCGAATTCGCGCAGGGAGAGTTCCGTGCGGCAATGACCGATTGGAGCGCGGAGCAGCTCGACGCCTATATTGCCCGCCACTATCCGCCGTATTGGTTGAAGGTGGATCTTGCACGCAAGGTTGCCGACGCTCGTTTCATCGCGGAAGTCGAGAAAGCCGGAAAGCCGCTCGCGACCCGCACGCGCATCGATGCCTCGCGCGGCGTCACGGAGCTGACGATTCTCGCGCAGGACCATCCGCGGCTCCTCTCGACGATTGCGGGGGCTTGCGCCGTCGCCGGCGGCAACATCGTCGACGCGCAGATTTTCACCACGACCGACGGGCTCGCGCTCGATACGATTTCGATCTCGCGCGAATTCGACCACGACGAGGACGAGGAACGCCGCGCCGCAAGAATCGCCGAGGGCATAGAAAAGACGCTGAAAGGCGAAATGCGCCTGCCCGAAGTCGTCGCCCGCCGTGCGAAGCAGCGCTACACTGCGTTTTCCATCGTGCCGGAAATTGCCGTCAACAACGCCTGGTCCGACCGCTACAGCGTGATCGAAGTCTCCGGTCTCGACCGGCCGGGGCTTCTCTACGATCTCACCAACACGCTTTCGCGCCTGAACCTCAACATCGCCTCGGCGCATATTGCGACCTTCGGCGAGCGTGCGGTCGACGTTTTTTATGTCACCGACCTTACGGGCGGGAAAATCCGCTCCATCCAGCGCACGGCCGCGATCAAGCGGGCGCTTTCGCAGCTGTTCGAGGCCCCCGCCGAACGGGGAAAGCCCGCAAAACGCACCCGCGCCGCGCGCTAAATCGCGCTTAACCGCGCCTTAAATTGCCGCATTTACATCTGCTTAACGGTAACGGCGCCGCGTTCTGCGCCGCTCCGGGATGGATGCGATTCAATGCTTTGGGGCAAACAAAAAGTACGCCGTGAGCCGGTGCTGGGCACCGACGGCTCCTTGTATGGCCTCAAGCTTTCGCCCTCCGACCGCGCCGGCGGCCCGGTGGAAGCGGAGGAGCGCCCGAAGCCCGTGCCGAAATATAAAGAGGCGCCGCCACTCCCGCCGAAAAAACCGAAACCGAAACGGCACAAGGGAAAGAGCCTGAAAAGCCGCGGCTTGATCGGAAAGCTGGTTTACTGGTGCCTCGTGCTCGGCGTGTGGGGCGCGATTGCGCTCGCCGCGCTCATCGGCTGGCACATGATGCGATTGCCGCCGATCAATTCGCTCGTTGTGCCGAAGCGCCCGCCGACGATCACGATTTTAGGCGCCGACGGAAAGACCATCGCGGTGCGCGGCGACATGGGGGGCGTTGCGGTCCCGCTCAAGGCGCTTCCGCCTTATCTCCCGAAAGCCTTTGTCGCGATCGAGGACCGCCGCTTCTATCAGCATTTCGGCCTCGATCCGATCGGACTTGCGCGTGCGCTCGTCACCAACCTGCTTCATCGCGGCGTGCGCGAAGGCGGCTCGACGCTGACGCAGCAGCTCGCGAAGAATCTGTTTCTGACGCAGGAGCGGACGATCTCGCGCAAGATCGACGAGCTGATCCTCGCGCTCGGACTGGAAGCGAAATACTCGAAAGACCAGATTCTCGAACTCTATCTAAATCGCGTTTATTTCGGCTCCGGCGCCTATGGTGTGGAAGCCGCGGCGCAGCGCTATTTCGGAAAATCCGCGCGCACCGTGACGCTCGGCGAAGCCGCTATGCTCGCGGGTCTCGTGAAGGCGCCGTCGCGCCTCGCGCCCACGCGCAATCCGAAACTCGCGCGCGAGCGCGCCGATCTCGTGCTCACCGCGATGGTTGAAAGCGGGTTCGTCACGACGGCGATGGCGAAAGTGGCGCGCGCCCATCCGGTCGCGATCGCGAAGGAGAGCGGCCCGGGCTCCACCGGCTATGTCGCCGACTGGGTGATGGATTCCCTGAACGACTATGTCGGCCGCTTCGAGACCGACGTCACGGTGCAGACGACGATCGATCCCGCGTTGCAGGCCGTCGCCGAAAAGGCGCTTGCGGATGAATTGGCGCAGAAAGGCGATAAATATGGCGTGACGCAAGGCGCGCTGGTCGCGATCGACACCTCGGGCGCCGTGCGCGCGCTGGTCGGCGGCCGAAATTATTCCGATAGCCAGTTCAACCGCGCCGTTTCCGCGCATCGCCAGCCGGGATCTAGCTTCAAGCCGTTTGTGTATCTCACCGCGCTCGAGCGCGGGCTTACGCCCGACAGCGTACGCGACGACGCACCCATTCAGGTGAAAGGCTGGCGGCCGGAGAATTATTCGCACCAGTATATGGGCCCGGTGACGCTCACGACGGCGCTTGCGAATTCGCTCAACACGGTTTCTGTGCGGCTCACGCTCGAAGCCGGGCCGCAAAACGTGGTGAAGACCGCGCGCCGGCTCGGCATCACTTCGCCGCTCGATCCAAATCCGTCGATCGCGCTCGGAACATCCGAGGTAACGCCGCTCGAACTCGTCGGCGCTTACGTTCCGTTTGCAAATGGCGGGATCGCCGTGATGCCGCATGTGATCGAGCGGGTACGCGGCGAAAAAGGAAAGACGCTCTACGCGCGCACGGTTTCCGGCTCCGGCCGCGTGATCGCACCGGAATATGCCGGCATGATGAATCGCATGATGGAGGAGACGCTGATCTCCGGCACCGCGCGCCGCGCCTCGATTCCCGGCTGGCAGGCCGCGGGCAAGACCGGAACGAGCCAGGAATATCGCGACGCCTGGTTCGTCGGCTACACCGGCCACATGGTGACGGGCGTATGGCTCGGCAACGACGATTCCTCGCCGACGAAAAAAGCCACCGGCGGCGGGCTGCCCGTCGATATCTGGAATCGCTTCATGCGCGCGGCGCATCAGAACGTGCCGGTCGTCGCGCTGCCGGGAACGAACATTTATACGGGCGGCGGCTGGGCGCAGGGCCCGGCGCCGATGGCGCCGCAGCCTTATCCGCAGGGCCAGCCTTATCCGCAGCCGGGGAATGGCATGCTGCCGCCGGGGAGTGTCGGCGCGCCGCCGCAGCGGCCGGAGAATCCGTTCGAGCAATTGTTCGGCGCGCTATTCGGAAGGCGCTGACTTCTCCCTCTCCCCAACGTGGAGAGGTAAAGAAAGCTCAGCTCGCCCCGTACCGGTGCAGCCCCGATCCGTTCGCACGCAGCCAGGCTTCGGCGCGCTCGCGTTCGGGGAAAATGCCGTCGACGATCTTCCAGTAGCGCTTCGAGTGGTTGAGCTCGAGCCGGTGGGCGAGTTCATGCGCGGCGAGATAATCGAGCACGAAAGCGGGCGCGATCACGAGCCGCCAAGAATAAGAAAGCGCGCCTTCATACGAGCACGAGCCCCAGCGGCTCGCAGTGTCGCGGATCGAGATCGAGCGAATCGAAACGCCGAGCATGGCAGCGTATTTTTTGGTCGCCGCGACGAGATCGCGCTTCGCCTCGCCTTTCAGAAAATCGCGCACGCGCCGTGAGATATGCTCGCTTCGTCCCGCGACGCATAAGAGTTGCTCGCCTTTCGCGCTTTCGATCCACACGGTGCCGCGCGCGTCCGGCCTGTGAGCGATTCGGTGCGGCACGCCGCGAAGCGGAATGGTCGCGCCGTCGGCGAACGGAACCGGTCCCGGCAGCCGCTTCAGCCGCGCCGAAATCCACTCGGCGTTTTTCTCGGCGAAGCTTTTCGCCTGCTTGAGACTCCCGCGCGGCGGCATGGTGAGCACGACATCGCGGCTCGTCTCACGCACTCTGAGCGTATAGCGGCGCGCCGCCGCGTGCCGCTTGATTTCGATGTGATAAGGCTCGCCGTCGCCCGTGATCACGATGCGGTTCGGTTCATCCGGCTTTCGCTGCGGAAAAAATCGGAAATTGATTCGCATCGCGAACTTGCACCTCGAATCGGCCGCGCCTTCGGATCAAGGCAAGGCCATTCCGCGGTTTCACGCAAGCTTGACACGCCGCGACGGCTTTGCCTCAGAGTTGTTTGTCAGTATGAAGTCCGCAATTCGCGGCTGAATTTCGGCGCGGAAGCGTGATCCGTTGAATACGCCGTAATGGCCGACACCGGGCTGCAAATAATGCGCCTTTTTTCCGGCTGGAATATTCGTGCAAAGTGCATGCGCAGCTTCGGTCTGGCCGACGCCTGAAATGTCGTCCTTCTCGCCTTCGATGGTGAGGAGCGCCACGCGCTTGATCGCGGAGAGGTCTACCGGCAAGCCGCGATGGGTCATCGTGCCGTTCGGCAGATCGTGCCGGACGAAAACGCTCTCCACGGTCTGCAGATAATATTCGGCGGCGAGATCCATCACCGCAAGATACTCGTCGTAAAATTCCTGGTGCTTGGTGACCGAGTCGCCGTCGCCTTCGACGAGATGCATGAACAGCGCGCGATGCGCGTCGAGATGCCGCTCGAAATTCATGCTGACGAAGCCGGAGAGCTGCAGAAAGCCCGGATACACTTCGCGGCCGAAGCCGGGATGCGGGAAGGGCACTTTCGCGATCACATGCCTTCGGAACCAGTCGGTGCCGCGCCGTTCCGCGACCTTGTTCACGGCAGTCGGATTGATGCGGGTGTCGATCGGCCCGCCCATCAGCGTCATCGAGCGCGGAACGTAAGGATCGCCGCCCGCCTCCATGCGTGCGACGGCGGCGAGCACCGGCACCGACGGCTGGCAAACGGCAATCACGTGGCATTCGCCGCGGAAGCGGTGAAAAATTCCGATAAGATAATCGATATAGTCGTCGAGATCGAAGGGACCCTTGGCGAGCGGCACCATGCGCGCGTCCGCCCATTCGGTGATGTAAACGTCGTGGCTCGGAAGAAACGCTTCCACCGTCCCGCGAAGGAGCGTCGCGTAGTGACCGGAAAGCGGCGCGACGATCAAAACCTTAGGCTGCGGACGGCGCGGCGGCACGGAAAGTTCGCGCTCGAAATGCAAGAGGTTGCAGAACGGCTGTTCCCATACCGTGTTGATGCGAACCGACACACGTTCCCCGCTCACCAATGTCGAGGAAATCCCCCAGTCGGGTTTTGCGTAACGACGCGTCGCGCGCTCATACACCTCGGCGGCGGCGGCGACGGATTTTCCGAAGGTCGTCTGCGCGAGCGGGTTCAGCGGATTCTTGAACAGAAGCCGGGTCGCATCCGCCATCGCGCGCGAGGGCAGAAGCGCCGCGTTTCCCCATTCGTAGAGCCAGTACAGCGGAGTCGAGACTACGTTTTCTCCGCCCGGCAACTGCGGGGTGTCGCCAAAAACACCAATCGCCATGAAAATCTTTCCAGCCCAACCCGTTCTCGCCGCCCTTACTCGTACCGAACATTCCCCAACATTCGGCAAACGGCTTAGTTGCAGTGCAGCACGGTTTTAGCAGGTGCGTCAATGTTGGGTTGTGGGCTATTCGCCGACGGAAATAAGCGATCCCACCTCCCGTGCCCCGCGCAATAGCCAGAAGAATGAGAACGCGCCGGCCGCGAACCACAGCACGTTCAGCCCGAAAGCCCATGCCATCAGGTCCGGGCGAAACGTTTGCTCCAGAACAAGCGCCCGCATGCCCTCAAAGACGGCGGTCGGCGGCAGCGCACAGGCTACGGGTTGCACCCAGACGGGGAGTGTGGTCACGGGGTAATAGACGCAGGCGAGGGGAAGTAGAATGAACATCAGGCTCCAGGCGAGCCCCTCCGCGCCCATGCCGTTCCGGAGCACGAGGCCCGAGCAAAGCATGCCGACGGCCCAGGCGGTGAGAAAGAGATTCGCGAAGAAGATCGCGAGCGCAACGCCAAGCCCCCATAGATTGAATCCGAAGAACCAGATCGCCACGATCGTGACGGGAAGAAATCCCACCATGAGCCGGATCACACTCATCGCCATTAGCGAAAGCACGAATTCGATCGGCCGGAGCGGGGTGATCATCAGATTTGCAAGATTGCGCGCCCACATTTCTTCCAGGAACGACATCGAGAAGCCGAGCTGTCCGCGGAAGAGCACATCCCACAGAAAAAACGCGGCGAGAAAGGTCGCCGTCGCGGCGACGAATGTGCCGGTCTGGCGCGCGACGCCGAGCTGCAGAAATCCCCACATGAACATTTGCACCATCGGCCAGTACATGAGCTCGAAAAGCCGCGGCCAGGACGAGCGCAGGAGATACCAGTGCCGGAGCACCATCGCGCCGATGCGGCGAAACGAAAAGGAAGGGCAATAAGTCACGCTCATTCCGCCGCGTCCTTCTCGAGCTTCGGCTGGCGCCGGGCCCGCGCGATGTCGAGAAACACCTCTTCGAGATTTTGCCGGCCATAGCGCGCGATCAGGCTCTCCGGCGCGCCGTCGTCGACGATATTGCCGCGCTTCATCATGATCACGCGGTCGCACAGCCGCTCCACCTCGTACATGTTGTGGGACGCGAGCAGAATGGTGGCGTTCTTCTCGGCGCGGTAACGTTCGAGATGCCCGCGGATCCAGTCGGCGGTATCGGGATCGAGCGAGGCGGTCGGCTCGTCGAGCACGAGAAGATCCGGCTCGTTGATCAGCGCTTTCGCGAGCGCGACACGGGTCTTTTGTCCGGCGGAAATCTTTCCGGCTGCGCGGTCGAGAAATTCCGTGAGATCGAGCACGTCGGCAAGCCGGGCGATCCGGTCGGCGATATTATCGAGACCGTAGAGGAGCCCGAACACTTTCAGGTTTTCGCGCACCGTGAGCCGGTGCGGGAGATCCACATACGGGCTTTCGAAATTCATCCGGTAGAGCGAACGGTAGGGCTCGCGCGCCATATCCGCGCCGAACACCTTCACCGACCCCGAAGTCGGCGCGACCAGGCCCATGATCATGCCGATCGTGGTGGTTTTCCCCGCGCCGTTGCCGCCGAGGAGCCCGGTGATGCTGCCGGTTCCGACCGCAAACGAAATCGCGTTGACGGCGGCGGAATCGCCGTAACGTTTCAAGAGGCGGCTTGCCTCGATTGCCGGTAAGGTCGTCCGGTCCTTCATATTGCTCACTTCGAGATGCCACTTCCGGGCATGTTTTCCAAGCGCCGGAGATAGGCATAGATTGCGGCAATGCTTGGCTTGGACGCCCTGACACGCCCGCGCGGCGACCGGCAATACGGTTTGCGGCTGGATACCTTCATCCGCCTGCGCTGGCTCGTCGTGCTGGGTCAAACCGTCACGCTCGTGGGCGTGCGCTGGGGTTTCAATTTCGAGTTCCCGATCTGGCCGACGCTCGGCATCGTCGCCGTCTCCGCCGCGACCAATCTTGCACTCCGTCTGCGTTATCCGCGTCCGCACCGGCTTATCGATCCGGCCGCCGGGTTTCTGCTCGCTTTCGATGTCGTCGAGCTCGCCGGGCTTTTGTATTTCACCGGCGGTATCGACAATCCGTTCTTTGCGTTTTTTCTCGCGCCGTTTTTGATTTCGGCGACGGCGCTCGCGCCGATGACGACGCTTCTGATCGGTCTTTTGATCGTAGTCGTGGTCACGTTCTTGAGCTTCTTCTATGTGCCGCTGCCTTGGACGACGCCGGGCGCGATCAATTTTCCGCTCCTCTATCGCATCAGCGAATGGATCGCGATGGCGGTGCAGGTGGGCTTCATCGGCATCTATACCTGGAAGATCGCGGAAGAGACGCGTCAGCTCTCCGACGCGCTTGCCGCGACCGAGCTTGTGCTCGAGCGCGAGCAGCATCTCTCCGCACTCGACGGGCTGGCCGCCGCCGCCGCGCACGAGCTCGGCACGCCGCTTGCGACCATCGCGCTTGTCGTGCGCGAGCTTGAACGCGCGATGCCGCCGGATGCCTCCTATGCCGACGATATCAGGCTCCTGCGGGAGCAAAGCGAACGTTGCCGCGCGATTTTGCGCAGGATCGCCTCGCTCGGCTCGGACGAGGCCCCGTTCGACCGGCTTTCGCTCTCCCAGCTTTTGAACGAAGTGGCGGAGCCGCACCGCAATTTCGGCATCAAGATCGACTTGCGGTTGCCCGCCGAGCGCGCCAGCGAGCCCGTGATCGCCCGCAACCCGGGGATTTTGTACGGGCTCGGCAATATCGTCGAGAACGCGGTCGATTTCGCGAAGGAGCGCGTAATGATAGAGGCCGACTGGGACGCGGACCAAATCGAACTCGTGATCACCGACGACGGACCGGGATTTGCCGACGACATCATCAATCGTGTCGGCGACCCCTATGTCTCGTGGCGCGAACGCGACAGCGGCGCGCCGCAGGGACTGGGGCTCGGCATTTTCATCGCGAAAACATTGCTGGAGCGGACGGGTGCGAGCTTTTCGGTGAAAAACCGCGAGGCGCCCGAAACCGGCGCGATGGTGCGCATTGAGTGGCCGCGCGCGAAACTCGCGCTTGCGGCAAAAACGCGCGCGAAAAGGGGCGAGAATACGACTGCGGGCGCCGAAAAGGAGCGCCTTGCGAGCGAGCCCGCCGCGGAATAGAACCACAAGACAGGGGTATTCCGAAAGTCACAGTCACAGATGGAGCCGCGCCCCATGCCCGAAATAACGAGCGCCGAAACGACTGCTGCAAATCCGAGCCTTTTGATCGTGGACGACGATAAGCCGTTCCTCGATCGGCTCGCCCGCGCGATGGAAGGCCGCGGCTTTACCGTCGAAACCGCAAGCTCCGTCGCCGAAGGTCTCGCTGCGGTTACGAAATCGCCGCCCGCTTTCGCCGTGGTCGATATGCGGCTCGGAGACGGCAGCGGTCTCGATGTGATCTCGGCGCTGAAGGATCGCCGTCCCGATGCACGCGGCCTGATCCTCACCGGCTACGGCAACATCGCCACCGCCGTGAACGCCGTGAAGCTGGGCGCCGTCGATTATCTTTCGAAGCCCGCCGACGCCGACGAGGTTTGCGCGGCGTTGAAGGCCGGCCCCGGCGATATGCCGCAACTTCCCGAAAATCCTATGTCGGCGGATCGCGTGCGCTGGGAGCATATCCAGCGCGTCTACGAGCTTTGCGGCCGCAACGTTTCGGAGACCGCGCGGCGGCTCAACATGCACCGCCGCACCTTGCAGCGGATTTTGGCGAAGCGCGCGCCGCGCTGATCAAGCGATCGCAAACCGCGAAACGAGCCGCATTTTGCGGCTCGTTGAACTCGGCTGTTTGATCGGGTAAGTCACCGGCACTGCACCCGTAGCTCAGCTGGATAGAGCGCTGCCCTCCGAAGGCAGAGGTCAGAGGTTCGAATCCTCTCGGGTGCGCCAGAATAATCGGATATTTAGGACGCCCAGCTAGCTGGCTTCGTCGCCGCGTTTTTCGTGCGGTGTGCGTGTTTACCAGTTGTCCCGTTGGCCCTGACGAGAATAGCGGCCGCGTGCGCGCGTATTGTCAACGGGGGGTTGCCCGAACAAGAATCCGAGGAAACCGCCGCCTCGAAAGTCTTCGATAGGATCTTTGGGCGTGGGTTTGCGCGTTATGAAGCCGCCTTGCGGTTGGTCGCTCAACACCACGACGAACTCGGTGCGGTAATTGGTCTCCCGGCTCAGCGGCTCGTCCGAAATGATGATCGAGGATCGCGGCAACGCGGTCGGCGCGATGCGATCGAGTACCTCCTTCGGAATGGTGATTCGGTCGAGCGCGCTCTTAGCGCCGTCTTCGTTTTCGATTGAGACTGCCGTCCAGCGCAGACCCGCGCCGCTCTTCGCCATCGCCGTGAACACATGCGTACCGATTCGCTTGTCGGGATTGCTGATCGTGACGGGAACCTCGATGCTCGTGTCGAACACCTCGCCGCCGCCGTCCCGCGCCGGCTTATGCGTGTTGCGCCGAACGTAAAGTTTTTTTGTTGCGCGGCTGATGTAAATCGAGACCGGTTCGAGGGCGAGCTTTGCGTCGCTCGCCGCTTTCGCTGTTTCGGCTCTTTTCCTTTCCGCCGCCTTGGCGGCGTCCTTTGTCGCGGCGATTGCGTCGAGCTTCGGCTGTGTTTCTGCTTTGGCGGCCTCGAATTGCGCGGCGAGATCCGCGGCCTTGGCTGCGGCCTTCTGCTTGCGATCCTCGGCCCGAACCTTGGCCTGCTCCGCTGCGGCGAGCGCTTTTTCTGCGGCCGCAAATTCGGCTTCGGCACGTTTCTTGAGCATTTCCAGCTTTTGCAGCGAGGCCAAGAGCGATGCCATTTCGCGTGCCGCGGCGGCGGCGGTTTTCTTTCCCTCGCGGTCCTTCCCGGCGGTTTCCTTTGTAGCGGCGAGCGTATCGAGCTTCGGTTTCGTGTCGGCCTTGGCGGCATCAAGTTGCGTCGCGAGGTCCGCAGCTTTGGCTGCGGCTTTCGGTTTGAGGTCCTTTGCACGTGCGATGGCCTGATTCGCAGCGGTGAGCGCCTTGTCGGCCGAAGCAAGCTCGGCGTCGGCGTTCTTCTTGAGCGATTCGATCTTGCGCAGCCCGGCGTTCAACACCGCCATTTCGCGCGGCGCTTTCGCGGCTGCTTTTTTTGCTTCATCGGCGAGCTTCGCGGCTTCTGTTGCCTCACGGATGAGCGCCGCGGCCTTGGCGGGGGCGGCGGCGAGCGCTTCGCTATTTGGCTGGAACAGGGACGGATGCGAAAATTCGACCGGCTCGGTGTCCTCCGGCGAGATGATCACCCGCATTCCGATCCGCGTCTTGTCGAACAGCTTCTCGGCAAAACCGAAAGGCATCCGCACGCAGCCATGCGAGGCCGCATATCCGGGCAGCGGCCCGCCGTGCAACGCGATACCGTTCCACGTGATGCGCTGCATATGCGGCATCGAGGCATCGTCATACATCGTCGAGTAGTGTTCTTTTTCCTTCTCGATGACGGCGAATACGCCGGCCGGCGTTTCGCGTCCCTTGGTGCCGGTCGATACCGGGGCGCGCAGGATCCAGCCGTCCGCATCGTAGAAAGTGACCTGCTGTGATTTGATCGACACGATCGCCATGATCGGCTCGCCTGCCTCACGCGGCGCCGCCGTTTCGGCGGGATGTGAGGGCCGCTCCTGCTTTGCCGCGGCATTGGAGGTCAGCGCCGTCAGGGCGGTCATTGCTGCGAGAACAGCCATGGCGGGAGATCTCCAGCGCCGCATCGGCAGGGAGGCTCGTGCTGTCGTAAGTTGATTTTCCATGAGGTACTGAATGTGGAAAGAAGTAGAGCCCCGGTCAAATCTGGCCGCTAGAGCCATATAGCTGCCCGATGATGATTAACAAATCTGTATTTGCCGCTGATTTCTGGCTGCAGCTAAGGCTGCCACGGTCCTCCGAAGGCAGAGGTTAGAGGTTCGAATCCTCTCGGGTGCGCCAGATCTTACTCAGGGATCGCCTGTAACTCGAAACCAGCCTTGAGTAACTGGCTCATGGGAACGGAGATCGGATCGAACCACGCTGCATAGATCTTCGCGATTTCGCCCGACCGGAAAACCCCAGCCAGCGCTTTATTCACTGCCAAACGAAAATCAGGGTCACCGCGTCGGAACATCACGCCATACGGATCATAGGTAAGGTAGCGGCCGACAATTTCGAGTTCCTGTTTCTTATCAGACTTTGCAAGCAAGCCAAATAACACAATATCGTCTGTCGCGAAGGCGTCAGCCTTTTTCGCCTCCAGCGCGGCAATCCCCTCTGCATAGTCCTTTGTGAGAACGAGTTGCGCTCCTCTTACTCGCCCACTCTCGATCATGGCTTTCACTGCTTTTTCGTTTGTGGAACCGTTGACGACGGCAATTGTCTTGCCCGCCAGATCCTCAATCTCCCGTATGCCGTTAGCTTTCCACGTCAGCAGACGCGTGCCCGTTGTGAAGTAGACGGCTGAAAAATCGACTTGCTTTTGTCGCGCGAGCGTATTGGTTGTAGTGCCACATTCGAGGTCGACGCTGCCGTCAACGACCAACGGGATGCGTGTCTGAGGGGTGACGGCAACATATTTTACCGCGATCCCGGGCTTCTCCAGGATGGCTTTCACCTCGTCCACGATCTTTAGGCATAAGTCGATGGCGTATCCTCTCGGCTGCTTGTTGGGATCGAGGAACGAGAAGGGCGAGGACGCTTCGCGGTGACCAATCGTGATGGTGCCGGTGTCGCTGATTTTTTTGAGGATGCCCGTTAGCTCGCTTGCTCGCGTTGGCCCGCTGGTCGAAATAAGGACAGCGAATGCAGCGCCGCCAAGTATCCAGCATCGCGAGGGATTCGAAAGGATGCGCATTTCCGTCTCCTCTACCGTCACAAAGGGTTAGGCTAGTGACGAAGGAGGCGTCGGCCTTGCGATAGATCAAACGAGAGGCCAGCCTTTATCAACCGTGGCGTGCCATTTCATTCCGTCACATCCGTCTCATCCGGCTGACGCCGCAGAATCTCGACGAGCCTCGCGGCGGCGATGCGCAGCTCATCATGCGGCGGAAGCCCGAGCGCAAGCCGGATCGCAGGCGGCGCATGGCCCGGCGCCATCGCGAATGCACTCGATGGCGTCACGGCGACTCCGGCGCGGGCCGCTGCCGCTACGAACGCTTCCGAACGCCACCCGTCGGGCAGCTTCAGCCAGACGTGAAAGGAGCTGGGGTCGGCGGCGGTCTCGAAGCCGGCAAGCGCCTTTCCGATGATCGCTTGTCGGCGGCGGGCGTCCTGCCGCTTGAGCCGGACGATTTCGGCGGCGCTTCCATCTTGCAGCATGCGCCCGGCGATGTTGAGTGCAAGCGAAGGCACGTTCCATGTGCCGCCGCGCACCGTCGACCACATACGGTCGCGAAGCGCCGGAGGAACGTGCAGGATACCGACAGAAATTCCGGGCGCTAGCCGTTTCGACAGGCTGTCGGCGACGATGCACTGCTCGGGATCGATCGAGGCGAGCGGCGGGACGTCACTCAAGAATCCATAGACTAGATCCTCGACGATGGTGACCCCAAGCCGCTTCGCCGTGTGGACAATTTCTGCGCGGCGCTCGGCGGGCATTGTGATTCCAATCGGATTGTGCATGACCGGCTGCACATAGATTGCCGAGAGCGCTGTCTTGCGGTGCGCGCGCACAATCTCGTCGGGCACGAGTCCTGCGTTGTCCATCGGAATGGGAATGAGCTGCGCGCCGATACGCTGCGCGATGTTCTTGATCAACGGATAGGACATTGCTTCGACCGCGACTCGTCCGCCTACGGGTACAAGCGCGGAAAGCGCGGCGGCGATCGACTGCCGGCCGGATCCGGTGAAAACGAGTGCCTCCGCTTCGGGACGCCAGGCACGCGAGGCGAGATATTCGGCAAAAACTTTTCGCGCGGCTTCGATTTGTTTGTTGCTTATCGGTCCCGTCGCGGCGCCGGCGACGTCAGCCCGCTGCAGGCCGGACATCGCGCGCGCGATAAGACCTCCTTGCGAGGGAACCGTGGGAAAATTGAATTCGAGGTCGATATGACCGTCTAGCGGCACGCCGCGGGGGATTGGCGAACTCGATGTACCCGCCACGAACGTACCGCGGCCGACTTCGCCTACGACGAGCCCTCGCCGCAACAGCTCCGCGTAGACTCTTCCCGCGGTCGAGACGGCGATCCCCTTTTCGTAAGCAAACGTCCGCTGCGGCGGCAATCGATCCCCAGGCTTGAAGCGTCCGGCTGAAATTCCTGCGGCAATTGCATCTGCGAGGGCCATGTAATCGGCATTTGGCATTATTGCACCGAGAGCAATGTTTTGATTGCACCGAGACACTTACAGGAGCAGAAACGCGTCCGCAACACTTCTCTGGAAGACGGATAATTGAGGCTCACGATGTTCCAGTCCGATCGGTTCCCCGCCGGGACAAGGGTCAGGCGGGATGGAAGCTTGTTCTGGTACGCGCTTCGGCGAGGGATGGGGATCCTGCGGTTGTGGCGTGAACGGCTTGAGCAGCGCCACGCGCTCTCCAAGCTCGACGCCGATCAGCTTCGTGACGCAGGCCTGAACGAAGAGATGATTCGTCGCGAGATCGAAAAGCCGTTCTGGCGGGAATGACGATACGCGCTTCTCATCGTGCGCGGGTGAGCGGAATTTCCGTCGCGACACCCGGCTGCAGGAGCTGCAATCGTTTCCCGAAGCCGAGCGCGTCGAAGGATACGCGCAGATCGTTCCCGCTCTGCTTGAAATGCGCCCAGCTGTCGTAATGCACCGGCACGATCAGCGCGTCGGGAAAGGCGCGCGCGGTCTCGATCGTGTCGTTCACGTCCATCGTGAGATGAAACGGCCCGCGCGTCTGCGCCGATCCCGCGAACGGCATCACTAGCCCGGGCTTGAAACGCTTCGCTACTTCCGCGACGCCGTCGTACCAGACGGTGTCGCCGGTGATGTAAACCGGCGGCGTTCCGTCCGCGAAACTCAGCACAAAGCCGATCACGTCGCCGGCGAGCGGCTCGATTCCGGCCGGACCGTGCCGCGCGGGCGTCGCGGTCACCGTAAGCTTGCCGCCTTTTGCGTTCGTAAGCGTCGCGCTCTGCCACGGCGCGAGTCCTTCGGCGTTCCCGCCGAGCCGCTTCGCGCCGATTTTGGTCGTCAGGACGCGTTTTGCTTTCGCGAGAAAAACCTTTCCGCCCTCGTCGAGATTGTCGGAATGCTGGTCGTGGCTCAAAAGCACCGCGTCCACCGCGCCGATTTCTTCAGCGCTCAGTGCTGGCCCGGCCGTTTTGACGAGCTTCACATGCGGCAATTGGTATTCGCCGGGCGGATCGAAGGTCGGATCCGTCAGGAGCCGAAAGCCACCGCATTCAATGAGCGCGGTCGGTCCGCCGATCAAGGTGAGCTTCAGGGAAGACGGCATTATGCTCTCCTGTTAGTGCTTCGAAAGTCCGGCTTCTTTCGCGGCAAGGCCCGCGATCGCCGACCAGTCGAGCTTGTCGCCGCCGTTCGCCATCAGCGCGAGAAAGCGGTCGCGCAGGAGGCTTGCGACCGGCATCGGAACGCTGAGCGCTTCCGCCGCGGCGAGCGTAAGCCGGATGTCTTTCTGGCCAAGGGGTGCGGCGAAGCCCGCGGGCGAGAACTTCCCTTCCACGATCAGCCCGCCATAATTCTTGTAGACCGGCACGTTGAAGAGCGAGGAGGTAAGCAATTCGAGATATTCGCGCCGGTCGATACCCCCCTTGGCGACGAGCGCCATCGCCTCGCCGAGGGTTTCGATCACGGAAGCGATCAGGAAGTTTCCCGACAGCTTCACGAGATTTGCCGCTTTCGGCTCCGTGGAAACAACGAACACGCGTTGTCCGATGGCGCTGAAAAGCGGCTCCGCATCCTTCACCGTCTTCGGCTCACCCGCCGCGACGACGAAGAGTTTCGCGGCCGCCGCCGCATCGGGCCGGCCAAACACGGGTGCCGCGATAAAACGCTGCCCCGCCTTTTTGTGTGCCTGCGTAAGGCGTTCCGAAAGGGCCGTGCTGATCGTGCTCGACGAGATATGCATCGCGTTCTTCGGAAGATTCGCGAGCATCCCGTTTTCGCCGAAGACGACGTCCTCGACGGCGCGGTCGTCGGAAAGCATGGTGAAAACAAAGTCGCCCTTGCAGGCGCCCGCGACGTCGTTCGCGGCCTTCGCGCCTAATTTCACGAGTTCGCCGGCCTTGTTTTTTGTGCGGTTGTAGACCGTCACGTCGTGACCGGCCTTCACTAAATTCGCCGCCATGCCCGCGCCCATCTGGCCGAGCCCGATAAATCCGACTTTCATGCTGGCTTCCTTTCGTGCAGTAAGCGCCCTCCTTAACGATCGAGCGGGCGCTTCGTTCGCCCGCTATGCCTTGCCGTGGCGGGTTTTCTTCTCCGGCGGGCCGGAATACGCGCCGATGAAATCGGCGAGCGCGACGACGAGGAGTGACAGCAAAAACAGCGCGTGAATGCCGACGAGCCAGCTAAGCTTCGACGAGTCGTAATGCTCAAGATTCATGAAGGCCTTTAGCACCTGTACCGCCGAGATCGCCACGATCGACGTCATCAATTTCTGCTTCAGCCCGCTGAAATCGACCTTCTCCATCCAGTTCGGCCGGTCGCGGTCGCCGTCGCCCTCGAGACGGGAGACGAAATTCTCGTAGCCGGAAAAAATCACGATCAGCACGAGATTGCCGGTAAGCGAGATGTCGATCAGCGAAAGCACGCCGAGAATGATATCGGACTCCGTCCCAGACAACGCGATCTGGATATAGTGAACGAGCTCGATGAAGAACTTGACGAACAGGACGGCGAGGCCGGCGATCAGGCCGATATAGAACGGCGCCATCAGCCAGCGGCTGCGGACAATGATCCACTCGATCGTTCTTTCAGCCTGCCCCACCGGCCGCCTCCTTTTTACGCCGCGACGCCGGTGCCGATCTGGCAGGCAACGCCGGTGCCGCCGAGCCCGCAATAGCCGCGCGGATTTTTCGCGAGATATTGCTGGTGGTAGTCCTCGGCGAAATAGAACTCAGGTGCCGCGAGGATTTCCGTCGTGATTGCGCTGTAGCCTTTCGCTTTCAATGCGGCCTCATATTGCTTCTTCGATTCTTCGGCGGCCTTCCGCTGCGCGTCGTTGAAGGTGTAGATGCCGGAGCGGTATTGCGTGCCGATGTCGTTTCCCTGCCGCATACCCTGCGTGGGGTCGTGGCTTTCCCAAAAGGTTTTTAGAAGCTCGTTGTAGGTGATCTGTTTCGGATCGTAGACGACGAGCACCGCTTCCGTGTGCCCGGTGCGGCCGGAGCAGACTTCCTCGTAAGTTGGATTGGGTGTTGCGCCCGCGACATAGCCGACGGCGGTGACCCATACGCCGGGAAGCTGCCAGAATTTCCGCTCCGCACCCCAGAAACAGCCAAGCGCGAAGATCGCCTTCGCGCTTCCTTCCGGATAGGGGCCTTTCAGCGGGCGGCCGGAGACGAAATGTTTTTCGGTAGTCGGAATCGGCTTCGGGCGGCCGGGGAGGGCTTGGCCGGCGGCTGGCATTTCGGTCTTTTTGCGGGAGAAAAGCATTTTCACGATCTCCTCAGATTCGGGCGCTATCGCCGGCACATATATAAGTATCGCGTCGTTGCCTCGCCGCCCGGAACGATCACATCTTCGCAAGCCCAGGACCACCTACGATCACGCGGGCGCGGCCGCACGTCAATCGCGCGAAGAATAACCGATTTTCCGCTCGCGCTTGCGGCCGATCAGCACAAACAGAAGGCCGATCGCGGCAAGCACGACGCAAAGCGGCGCGAGCATCACGGACAGAAGCACCGGGTTCCAAACCCACATCGGAAGATGCACTTCGATCCAGTTCCGCATCGCATCGAAGCTCGAAGGATGCAGCGCGTCCCACGCCGCGCCGAACTGGGTGATTGCAAGCCTCCCAGCCGAAATCGAACGCGTGCCGTCCATCACAAGCGCAAAGAATGCGCCGGCGAGCAACCACAAGCCGATAAAGCGAAAGAGAAAACGGATCATTCTTACCCCGCCGGGAAAGACCTAACCCGCAGCAGGTTGCGGCGCAACCTGACCCGGACTGCGAAGAAAGGCGGATATTTTTGACACGCGGCGCATTTGCTTTTTTACGAACTCGCGCAACAATGGCGGCGGCAAGAAGGGCGTGCGACGCTAGTACTCGCTACGCTCCCGCACAACGAAAAAAAGTAAGCCGACAATCCGTTCACACGGAGGGAGAACGCCATGAAAAAAGTCATTGCATTTGCGCTCGCTGCGCTCGTGTCTTCGGCGAGCACGGCGCTTAGCGCGTCGTATCCGGATCACGCCGTGAAGCTCATCGTGCCGTGGGCGGCCGGCGGCGACACCGATCAGATTTTCCGCGCCTTCGCGCCGCTGATGCAGAAGCATTTCAGCCAGGCGATAGTAATCGCGAACGTGCCTGGCGCCTCCGCCACGGTGGGTGAACGCGAGGCGGCGGGCGCCGCGCCCGACGGCTACACGATTTTCGGCGCGCACGATTTCATGCATTCGGTTTATTTCGGCGGCCTCACCGACATCAGATACACCGCCTTCGAGCCGGTCTGCATGGTGTCGTCGACGCCCTCGATCATCACCGTCGCAGCCAAGACGCCGTGGAAGACGTTCAAGGAACTCGTCGAAGACGCGAAGAAACGTCCCGATGAAATCACAGTCGGTGCGTCGCTCGGCTCGACGAGCCAGTATTCGATCGCGCTCGCCGCGAAAGCCGCCGGCGTCAAATTCAAATACGTTCCTTATGACGGCACGGCGAAACGCATGAACGCCATTCTCGGCGGTCATGTGGAAGTCGTCGATTCGAACCTTACGCAAAAGAGCAAGGTCGACGCCGGATTGTTGCGCTTCCTCGCCAGCATGTCGGAAAAGCGCACGCCTGGCCTCGAAAACGTGCCGACGCTGAAGGAGCTCGGCTACAACGTCGAATATTCGGTGAACCGCGGAATCATGGTGCCGAAAGGAACGCCCGCCGACGTGAAGAAAAAACTCGGCGAAGCCTGCGCCGCCGCGGCGAAGGAGCCGGACTTCGCCAAGGCAATGGAGCAGCAAGGCACCGATGTCCGTTACATGGATGCGAACGGCTATGCCGACTATCTGAAGAAAACGGACGAAGTAACCAAGGAGATCACTCGGGATCTCGGCATGTTGAAGCGCGAATAAACAATGACGCTTAGCCGCGACGGCGTGGTGGGGTTTATTTGCCTCGCCCTCAGCCTTGCAATGCTGATCCTGACCTGGGGGCTGCCGCCGGCGGTCCTGGTTCCGATCGGGCCGGCCTTCTATCCGCGCGTCGTCGTCTCGGTGATGGCGCTCTTAAGCGTGCTTTTGATTGTATTCGACATTTCGGCCGGCCGCGCACGCGCGGACGCGCCAACAGCGCCTTCGCCGCCCGCGAACTATCGTCTCGTGCTCGCGACTTTCGTCGAATTCGGGCTCTACGTTGCGCTTCTGCCGTTGATCGGCTTCCGCTTGTCGACGTTTTTGTTCGTTGTCGCCCTGCAAATCACGCTGGAATGGCCGGGGTCAAAGACGCGCTGGCTGCTCGTTCTCTTGATCGGCGTTGCCACGAGCCTGATCTGCCATTTTGTCTTCGAGGATTATCTGTCGGTGCTCCTGCCGCGCGGCACATGGAGCGGTCTGTGAGCCATTACGAACTCCTGCTCGCGCATATCGGGACGGTGCTGCATTTGCAGTATCTCGTTCCCCTGATCGCAGGCACGGTCGCGGGCGTGATCGGAGGGGCGCTGCCCGGCGTCACCATCACTATGACGGTGATCATGGTGCTTCCGTTCACCTTCGGCCTCGATCCGCTGCAGGGGCTCGCCGCCATGATCGGCGTCTATGTCGGCGGTTCCGCCGGCGGCTCGATCACCGCGAGCCTGATCGGGATTCCCGGAACGCCGTCGGCTGTCGCGACGATCTTCGACGGCTTTCCGATGACCAAGAAAGGCGAGGCCGGCCGCTCGATTTGGGTTGGCGTCTGGTCGGCACTGATCGGCGGGGCCCTGGGCGGCATTTTCCTGATCGAGCTCACCGGGCCGTTCGCTTCGCTCGCGCTCGAATTCGGTCCGTGGGAATTCTTTTCGCTCTTCATTTTCGCGCTCACGATGGTGGCCGGCCTTGTAGGCAAATCCGTCACCAAGGGACTGCTCTCGGGCATCATCGGTCTTGTGGTCACCGTCGTCGGCCCCGATCCGATCATGGGGGTGCAGCGCTTTACGCTTGGCATTCACGAACTCGAAGGCGGATTCCCCTTCCTGCCGGTCTTGATCGGCATTTTCGCCTTCGCGCAGCTGATGCCCGATGTCGAAACGATCGGCACCTCGGCGCAGCCTGCGGTCGATCCGAACAAGAAGGTGAGCTTGAAAGTTTCGCACCTCTCGGTCTTGTGGGACATCGTCTGCCGGCCGTTCATGCTTCTGTGGGTGACGTTCATCGGCATCGTGATCGGCGTCCTGCCCGCGATCGGCGGCAGTGCTGCGAACATCATGGCCTACGATCAGGCGAAGAAATTCTCCAGGCGCCCGGAAAAATTCGGTACCGGCATCCCGGAAGGGATCGTTGCGTCCGAGGCGTCGAACAGCGCCAATGTCGCGGGCTCGCTCATGATGATCATGGCTTTTGGCATTCCGGGCGATGCGGTGACCGCGGTGATGATGGGCGCACTCACCATGCACGGCATTCAGCCGGGGCCGCTCTTTATCAGCCAGCATCCGAAAATCGCTTACGGAATCTACGCCGCCTATCTTGTTGCGCTGCCCTTGATGGTGGCGGTGATCTGGGCGGGCTCTCGCGCCTGGATCCGCATCATCACGATGCCGAAGTCGATGCTGATCCCGATCGTGCTCGTGCTCTGCGTGATCGGGGCCTATGCGCTTTCGAACAGCATGAACGGCGTCTATGTGCTCGCGCTCTTTTGCGTGATCGGCTACGCCATGGTGAAAGCGCGTATCCCCCTCGCGCCGTTGATCATCGGCGTCGTGCTCGGCGACCAGATCGAGGCGAACTTGATCCAGGCGGTGGCAACCGACGCCAATCCGTGGCTGTTTCTGACCCGGCCGATTTCGGGCGGATTGCTGCTCGCCTCCGTGGCCTCGATTGCGTTCGCGGTCTGGCAGCACCGCCGGGAAAACCGGCGGCTTGCGAAGGCCGCGGAAGAGGAAGTGGACACGGATTTCTAGGCGCTTGCCGGGTTCCGGTTTTTCGCGCGGCGAACTTGTCTCATCGGGCTTGATCGCTATAGTCCCGGCCGCGTTCGCGGAAGGGTGGCCGAGTGGTTTAAGGCGCACGCCTGGAAAGTGTGTATACGGGAAACCGTATCGCGGGTTCGAATCCCGCCCCTTCCGCCATCCTGCCTCGCGCTGCGCAGGACTGTTGTTGCGGCAGCAGGGGCGGTCAATTGCATCTACGCAGCCAGATGTCCTTGCAGCCAGAAAAGCCCACGCACATCGCTACCGGAGAGCGGGCGTTCGCCGGTTCGCCACACATGATCGCTGACATAAAGATCGATATCGATGTCCGTTGCATCGGTATCCCTCAGCCTTGCAACGGTTAGTCTGAGTTTAATGATACGCCTGTCGAAGGCATCAAAGGCCTCGACCATCTTTACGGGACCTTGGAACTGATATTCATCAGGCGCGTATGCGTCTTTGGGAAGCAACACGGCCGCCCCTTCCATACTGACCTCGATCGGGTCGAGACTATCGGGCTGATCTGTCTTCGCGCGCATCACGCGGATCGTCTCCGGGTTGGTTATGAGAACAGGCTCGGGATGAATAACCTCAGCGGTATAGGCCAATCCGGCAAGAATAAATTCGGCCTCCGATCCAATATGCAGGCGCCGCCGGTTTGCATAGAAGCGGGTATCAAAAAAAGTCAGATCAGGACCGTCGCCCCCGGGCAGGCTGGCCTTGATCCACGCTTCGATACCGTTCTGCCAAGGGAAGATTTGTTCGATCAACAGCCGATGACGAACGCCTTTGACCGCGAAGGGATAGCCCGACACCAATACGAAGTTCGTTTCTGCTGTCTTTCTGGAGATCAGCGCAAGTCCACCTAGCGGCGTATCCGGCCACGCAATACCCAGTGTTGTGCTGTTGGGCGAAGAGCCGTCCGTGCGCGGATCGATTAAGCGTCCGCGTTCGACCATTATCGGCAACCAACGGTCTGTTACTCGCTCACCCACGAGGCCTTGCCAGTGATTGCCGTGTCCTTCGTGCGCCATGGGTCGTCCCCCTCGCTTGTACGATTTCGACTATGGCACGCGCGGCTATATGGGTCGAACGAGAGGGGCGGACACGAAACAAGCGAATTGCTGTGAGAAAATGTTAGAATATAATTTTTCCCCAAACATCCTGCCGCGTGGTGGAATCGCGGCGTAATTGGGATGGAGGAGGCGCCTATGACCCAAACGGTTCTCATCCTTGTCGCCCGGCTTGTCTTTGCAATCGTCTTCGCCATGGCGGCCGCATTCAAATTTGCAGGGATGGAAACGACGGCGGGCTACATCGCCGCGGCGGGCTTCCCAATCCCGATGGTGCTCGCGTGGTGCGCTGCGCTTCTCGAAACCGCGCTCGTGATCGCGTTCTTGACCGGCGCATATTTCTCCGAGGCGGCGCTGATCGCGGCGGCCTATGTCGTGTTCCTCGGTTTTGCCTTTCACGGACCGTCGCATTGGGAAGGCAACCAGATGGAATTCGGCGCTTTCATCAATCATTTCGTCTTCATGGCCGGCTTGTTTTTCGCGGCCGTGCACGGGCCCGGCGGCAAGTGGGCGATGCGAGCCGGTGCGCTCTGGAAATAGCTGCGGCGTTCATTTCGGCTGGCTAGCTTCCAAAATCCCGGAAGACCCGCGCACCGGCATCGTCATCGCCGCGACGCCAGCGATCACGCACACAAGCCCGATCCATGCGGTGGGGCTGAGACTTTCACCCAGAAACAGGACGCCGAGCGCGACTCCGATCGGAACGCGCAAATAGGCCTGCGCAGTAGTGCCGACGGAGCCGAGCGTGTGCAGGAGCCGGAAATAGATCACGAAGGCGAGCGCCGTCGAAAACACCGAGAGTCCCAGGAGCGCGAACAGCGATTCTGTTGACGGCGAGAGCGTCCAGGGCCGCTCGAAGCCAAGACTCGCCGGAATGAGAATCGCCGCGCCGCAAAGAAGCGAGCCCGCCGCTGGCATGATCGGATCGAGCCCCTTGAAATTTTTTCCGAAGATCGCCGCTCCCGCGTAGCAGATGGTCGCCGCGACGATCGCAAGCTGCGCCGCAAATTCGTGCCCGATGCCGCCGAGCGCCTCGACGCCGAGGATCAGGCAAATGCCGGCGATCCCGGCGATCACGCCGAACAGCTTGCGTGCGGTGACGGGCTCATGGCGCGTAATCAGCGCCGTCAATAAAAACGTGAAGATGGGCGAGGTGGAATTCAGAATGGTTGCGAGCGCGGCGTCCGTGATCTGCTCCGCCCAGGCGATCAACGTGAATGGCACGACGCTGTTCAGGCACGCCTGAAACAGGAAACGCCGCCAGGTCGCGGCATCGGAGGGCAGCCGCAATCCCCGCCAGCGGATAATCGCGAGCAAGATTGCGCCCGCAATCAGTGTGCGCGCGGCGATGAAGGTGATCGGCGGTATCGTCGCAACTCCGACCTTGATGAAGCTGTAGGACGCGCCCCACAACGTGGAAAGCGCAAGCAGAAGCAGCAGCTCTTTCGGAAGACTTGCTTGTTGCGGCATGCGATTCACGCTTTCCGACAACTCTGGAACGGCTTGTACTTGAATTGACTTGTCATGGCCGGGCTTGTCCCGGCCATCCACGTCTTAACAGTCTCGAAACAAGAAAGACGTGGATGCCCGGCACAGGGCCGGGCATGACGCTAGAGAGGCATCGCAATTCAGCTGAAAAACGCTCTAGCCTGCGCGGCGCGGCGAATGCTTCGGCCGCGGCCGAAATTTCAGGCGGTCTTGATCGCGCGGATTTCGCCCTCCTCCATGCCGATCTCGCGAAGCACGCTTTCGGTATGCTCGCCGAGCGAGGGCACCGCATCCATGCGCGGCGAGAAGCTGTCGATGTCGTGGGGCATGAGCGCCGGCATTTTGCCCGCGGGCGTTTGCACGTGCGTCCAGCGTTTTCTCGCCATGAGCTGCGGATGTTCCCACACGGCCTTCAAGTCGTTCACGCGGCCGCTTGCGATTCCCGCGCGCTCGAGCCGCGCGGTCGCTTCCTCGGTCGAAAGCGCCTTCAAGGTCGAGATGATAATGGGCTCCAGGAAGGGCCGCTCTTTCATGCGGCCGTCGCTTCCGGAAAAGCGCTTGTCGTTGGCGAGCTCGGGCCGCTGCAAAACCTTTTCCGCGAAGGCCGCCCACTCGCGGTCGTTCTGCAAGCCGAAGAGCACCATGCCGTCTTTCGTCTCGAACGGCCCGTAGGGATAGATCGTGGAGTGCGAGGCGCCGTTGCGCGCGGGCGGCGAGGCGCCGTCGAGTGCGTAATAGAGCGGGAAGCCCATCCATTCGACCATCGCCTCGAGCATTGAGACGTCGATGTGGCTGCCTTTGCCGGTTTTCCCGCGCAGGAGAAGTGCCGCGAGAATCTGGTTGTAGGCGGAAACGCCGGCGGCGATATCGACGATCGAGACGCCCGCCTTCACGATCTCGTCCTTGGTGCCGGTGACGGAGAGAAACCCGCCTTCGGCCTGGATCAAGAGGTCATAGGCCTTCTTGTCGCTCCACGGCCCGTTTTCGCCATAGCCGGAGATCGAACAGGTAATGAGACGCGGATGGCGCTTGCGCAATTCTTCAGAGCCGAAGCCCATACGCGCGCAAGCGCCCGGCGCGAGATTTTGCAGGAACACGTCCCCGCGCGCGACGAGCTTCGAAAGCGCTTCGCGCGCCTTTGGTTGCTTGAGATCGAGTGCGACGCTTTCTTTTGATCTGTTGCACCAGACAAAATGGCTCGAAATTCCCCGTGCGCGCTTGTCGTAGGCGCGCGCGAAATCGCCGCCGTCCGGCCGCTCGATCTTGATCACGCGCGCGCCGAGATCGGCGAGTAACCGCGTGCAGTAGGGGGCCGCGATCGCTTGTTCGATCGCGACCACAAGAATTCCGTCGAGCGGCCGTATCATCTTCCCCATGCCTTTTCTTAGCATCTCTGCACCCGCCGCGCCGAATGATAAAGTGCGGCGACGCCGGACCGGCAGAAAAAGGGGAAGAAGATGAGTGAAACGCTGTTCGAAAAGGGCCTGAAAGTGCGCCGCGAAGTGCTGGGCGCCGATTACGTCGACAAGTCGCTTGCGAACGCCGACGACTTCATGCGCCCGATGCAGGAATACACGACAGAGTGCTGCTGGGGGAAAATCTGGACGCGCCCCGGCCTCGATCGCAAGACGCGCAGCATCATTAATCTGGCGATGCTTTCCGCGCTCAACCGGCCGCACGAATTGAAATTGCATGCGAAAGCGGCGATCACCAACGGCCTCACGAAAGAGGAAATCGCCGAGGTGCTTCTGCAGGTGGCCTGCTATTGCGGCGTGCCGGCCGGCGTCGACAGCTTCCGCAACGTGCGCGAGGCGCTGAAGGAGGCGGGGATATAGTAACTGTTGCTTGTATTTGTCATGGCCGGGCTTGTCCCGGCCATCCACGTCTTAACGGCAGCTAGACAAGAAAGGCGTGGATGCCCGGCACAAGGCCGGGCATGACGGAAGAGAGCGCGACGCGCTCACTCAATCGGCAGCACGTTGGTGTATTTCACCTGCTCGAGCGCGAAGCTCGACTCGATCGAGGCGATGCCTTCGACGCGGGTGAGCTTCTGCTTGAGGAAACGTTCGTACGCCGCGAGGTCCTCCACCACGACGCGCAGCAAATAGTCGCGCGGGCCGGTCATCAGATAACATTCCAGCACTTCCGGCCAGCGCGCGACGAGCTTTCCGAAATTCGCGAGCATCTGCTGCCGCTGGCTCTCCAGTTTCAGCGAGACGAACACGCTCACCGGAAGGCCGACGCTCTGCTGGTCGACCACAGCGACATAGCGCTTGATCACGCCTGCTTTCTCCAAGAGCCGCACGCGCCGCAGGCAAGGCGAGGGCGAGAGGCAGACCTTTTCGGAAAGTTCCGCAAGGCTCATGCGCCCGTCGGCCTGCAGGCTTTGCAGGATCTTGCGGTCTATGGCGTCGAGTTTCTGCGTTGGCATAAATCACTCATATAATGATAAATAATAGTAAAAACTACCAACATGCTCTGGTATAGCACAAAATACAGCAAGAATTGCTCTATTTCGTGCAGATAATACCCTCGCAGCCGAGGAGGCGGACGCCATGCGCGGGCAGAAGGACGATCTCGCCATCCTGCGCGAGCTGGAGAAGAAAGTGCTCTGGCTCGCGACCTGGATGATTCACAACGCCAATCATCTGCGCGAGCACGCCGATGGCCTGAAGGTCGGCGGCCACCAGGCCTCCTCCGCCTCGCTCGCGACGATCATGACCGCGCTCTATTTCGACGTGCTGAAGCCAGAGGACCGCGTCGCGGTGAAACCGCATGCGAGCCCCATCTTCCACGCGATCCAGTATCTCCTCGGCAAGCAGACGCGCGAGAAGATGGAGAACTTCCGCGGCTACAAGGGCGCGCAGAGCTACCCTTCGCGCACGAAGGACACCGACGACGTGGATTTCTCGACAGGCTCCGTGGGCCTCGGCGTCGCGCAGATTTTGTTTTCGTCGCTCGTGCAGGATTATGTGCGCGCGCACGGCTGGGGCACGTCGCGCCGCGAAGGCCGCATGATCGCGCTCGTCGGCGACGCGGAACTCGACGAAGGAAATATTTTCGAAGCGATACTGGAAGGCTGGAAGCAGGGACTCCGGAACTGCTGGTGGGTGATCGACTACAACCGGCAAAGCCTCGACGCCGTTGTGCACGAGGGCCTGTGGGCGCGCTACGAAAATCTCTTCAAGGCCTTCGGCTGGGACGTCGTCATTGTGAAATACGGCTCGTTGCAAGAGGCCGCTTTCAAGGAACCGGGCGGCGAAAAGCTGAAAGCATGGATCGATAACTGCCCGAACCAGCTCTACTCGGCGCTCGTCTTCTCCGGCGGCGCAGCCTGGCGCAAACGTCTTCTCCAGGAAATCGGCGATCAGGGCGACGTCACGGCGCTGATCGAGCGGCGATCCGACGAGGAACTCGCGCGCCTCATGAACAATCTTGGCGGGCACGATCTTCCCGCGATGCTCGACGCGTTTCACGCTGTCGATCACGACCGGCCGGTCTGTTTCATTTGTTACACGGTGAAAGGCTTTGGCCTGCCGATCGCGGGCCACAAGGACAATCACGCGGGCCTGATGACGCCCGCGCAGATGCAGAGCTTCCGCGAGGCGTTGAATGTGCGCGAAGGCCATGAATGGGACCGCTTCGAGGGGCTTTCGCTGCCGGAAAACGAGCTTCAGGAATTTCTCGCCCGCATGCCCTTCGCGCAAGGCGGCGAGCGCCGCCTGAAAGCGCCGCGCGTCGAAGTGCCGGACGAAATCCGGCTCACGATTCAGCCAGCCATGTCGACACAGGCGGGCTTCGGCGCGCTCTTGAACGAAATCGGCAAGCGCGACGACGACTTCGCACGCCGGATTGTGACGGCGTCGCCTGATGTGACCGTCTCCACCAATCTCGGCCCCTGGGTGAACAGGCGAAAGATATTCGGCCGGGTCGCCGCACCCGACACTTTCAAGAGCGAGCACATTCCCTCGACCTTCACCTGGGAATTCTCGCCGCAAGGCCAGCACATCGAGCTCGGAATTGCCGAGATGAATCTCTTTATTCTCCTCTCGGCGCTGGGTTTGTCGCATTCCATCAACGGCGAACGGCTCCTGCCCGTCGGCACACTTTATGATCCGTTCATCGCCCGCGGCTTGGACGCGCTGAACTACGCCTGTTATCAGGACGCGCGCTTTATCGTCGCGGCGACGCCTTCGGGGATCACGCTTTCGCCGGAAGGCGGCGCGCATCAGTCGATTGCGCAACCTTTGATCGGCATGGCGCAGGACGGCCTCGCTGCCTTTGAGCCTGCTTTCGTCGACGAGCTTTCGGTGATCCTGCCGTGGGCGCTTTCCTATATGCAGAAGGAAGGCGACGGCGAAGCTTCGGAAAAGAACTGGCTTCGCGACGAGACCGGCGGCTCGACTTATCTCCGTCTCTCCACGCGCCCCATCGAACAGATCGCGCGCGAGCTTACCCCGGAGCTGAAACAAGGCATCGTCGACGGCGGCTACTGGATGCGGAAGCCCGGGCCTAACGCGCAGGTCATCGTGGCCTATATGGGAGCGGTGGCGCCGGAAGCGATCGAGGCGGTCGGCTTGATGTCGGAAGACCGCCGCGATGTCGGGTTGCTCGCAATCACATCCGCCGACCGCCTGAACGCCGGCTGGACCGCCGCGCAGCGCGCCCGCGAGCGCGGGCTTGTGCATGCGAGGTCATTAATCGAGCGCCTGCTCGCGGACGTCCCGTCCCATTGCGGCATTGTCACCGTGCTCGACGGCCACCCTGCGACGCTCGGCTGGCTCGGCGCCGTGCACGGTCATCGCGTGCGCTCGCTCGGCGTCGAGCATTTCGGTCAGACCGGCACCATCGCTGATCTCTATAAGCACTACGGCATCGACGCGAACGCGATCGTGGCGGCCGCGCAGGCGATCGCGCCGGGGCGGCCGATCCGGTATCTGCGGCAGGTATAGTTCATTCGTGTCCGGGCTTGTCACCCTAGTCGGGTTTACCCGACTTGGGCTTTATAATATCGAACGCAGGCATGCCCGAGTTCGAATGCCATCCCGATCAGCAAAGTACTGCGTCCCCAGGATGCCCGCGACAAGCGCGGGCATGACGGAGTAGGGTCTCTGCGCTGATCAACCTGCAGGAATAAAATGTCGGAGAAATTGGACTACACCCGCCTCGCGCCGCCCGCGCCGGAAACCTACACGCCCGAACAGAAGAAAGCCGCCGAGGAGTTTCTCGCGCTCCGCAAGGAGCCGCCCTTCGGCCCCTTCGGTCTCCTGCTGCACAGTCCGGAAGTGATGAGCCGCGCGCAGCAGCTCGGGGAATATCTCCGCTACCGCTCCTCAATAGGGAAGAAACTTTCGGAGCTCGCGGTGCTGATTACCGCGCGCGAATGCTCGCAGGATTACGAATGGTTCCTGCACCAGCCGATCGCGGTGAAATCCGGCGTCAAACAGGAAATCGCCGACGCGATCCGCGACGGCCGCCGCCCCGAAGGAATGAGCGAGGACGAGGCGCTCGTCTACGATTTCTCCATCGAGCTGCACCGAACCAAAAACGTTTCCGATGACCTGTATTACCGCGCGCTCGACCGTTTCGGCCCGCAAGGCGTTGTCGATCTCGTTGGCACGAACGGCTATTACACGTTATTGGCAATGCAACTGAACGCGCACAGAATGCCGCTGCCGGAGGGCGCGGCCGTGCTGCCGAAGCTCGCCCGTTGAGACCGGAGGGAAAGGCCATGCGTGCTGTTTCGCGAACGGCAATTTTCGGAACTGTGTTGATGTTTTGCAGCGCCGCCGCGGTCGCTGACATCTTAAAGAAGGAGCCGCCGATGGGTGCGCTCAAGGAAGGCCAGCGGGTTCTTGTCGATGATGGCTCATGTCCTGCCGGTCAAATCAAGGAAGTGATCGGCGGCAATCACATCAAGGTCGGCGGCTATAAGCGGGTTGAGCGCCAGCGGCGGTGCATTTCGCGCTGAGCTATTGTTTCGCCAGCGTCTCCGCGAAGCGATAGCACTGGCTTTCATCGCCGGTGAAATGGATCGCCTCGATCGTGTCGCCTTTCATGTAGGCCTGCACGACGCATTCCTGGTCGTCGCCGTCGGCATCTAATGTCCACTGCTTTTTCCAGATCACGACGCGCTTGCCGAATTGCGTGCGCTCTTCCGTCGGTTGTCCGAGTTTCGCGGTCGCGGCCGAAAGCGGCTGGCCCTGCAAGGGCGAAAGCTGCGCCCGGATCTGGCTGAACGGCAGCCCGCAGCCGAAAAGCGCAAGGCCGCAGGCGAGCGCGGCGACGTTTCGGACGTTTCCCGCGAATCTGTCCCCCATTCGCGCAGCATAGCATTTGCTGCGGCGAAATTCCGCGCGCTTTCCTGGAACCGCGCGGAGGGAGGAGGCGTTCGGCTTAAGAAGGAAGAGAAAAAGGAGGGCGTTTTCCTGCAAGGAGAATGCGATGAATCGTCACAAAGCTCGCCACAATCGGCATGTCACGGCGGACTTGCATCCCGCGATCTGGAAAACCGCCGTCGGGCTCGCGCTCTGGTATGTATTCGCGGCATGGTTGTTCTTCGCGAGCGCCGGTTATCAGATATTCGCTCTGGTGATGGTGAGTTTCGTAATCTTTGCCGCGATCGGAATTCCCGGCGCCGTTTTCCTGACCCGCCGCAAGTTCATGCGAACCCGCATGCGCGCCGAAGACCCCGAACCCGGTTCGCTGCGCGCTTGGCTCGCGAGCGATTTCGAAACCTGGCAGGCACGGCTTTCAAGCGAGGAAGCGGCGGTGCAGATTCTGCTTCCGCTCGCGGCGGTTTCAATCGGCCTGACCGTGCTGGGGACCGCGATGCTTGTCGCTACGGCGTAATTCTGCGCGATTGAGAATATTTGCCGCAATTAGGAATAATCCGGCGCGGATGGGAATATAATCTAGACCGTTGCGGAAAACGCCCGGTTTTCGGGGCTTCTTCGCATTTCATGCGAATGCCGCAATGGTACCCTATATTTGTTTGGATCCCCAAACCGGCTGCAGAACGGCGCCTTCGCGCCGAACGATCCGCTTTGGGCATTCGAGCAAAGCCATGTTGGACGTAACACCCCATACTTTCGTGCCGGCCGAGCCGGTCACGATTAACCCCGACCCCGCGAACTTTCCCATCAAGGGAAAGAGCGTCTCCGTGCGCGCGCTTCTCGTCGGCGACCGCATCGACGTCGCCGCGCTCGAGCGCGACGAATCGCTGAAAACGATTTCAAAGCTGCCCCTTGCGTTTCCGGCGGGCGAGAACGGGCTTGCGGTCGTGTTCCGCTACGGCGTGGTTGTTTTCATCGGCCTTGCGCAGCCCGAAGAAAGCGAAGTGTTGAAGAACTTGAAAGGCCGGATTTCCGGCCCGTTCAAGACGCGCGAGCGCGAGGATGAAACCGCGACGATCGAGATTTCCGTCGAGCGGGAGGATCAAATCCCCGCGGGCGGCCCCATCTATGTACGGGATCTTGCCCTGGAGCGGCTGCTCCTCGTTGCCTATGCGCTCGCCGATTCGGTCGTGCTCGCGCGAGACGAAAAGGAAGTCGCCTCGGTGTTCGATACGATCGAGCCCTTCGCGGCCGAACTCGCCGCGACCGGCAAGACGCCGGGCGGCCGCCGCACGATTCTGAAGCTGATCGGCGAGGCGCTTCTCGTGCAGCATCGCGTCTCGGGCCGCGTCGCGGTCGCGGAAGATCCGGACGTGCTCTGGGACCGGCCCGACCTTTCGCGCCTCTACTCGCGCTTGAAGGACGAGTACGAGCTGAAGGAGCGGGTGGAGAGCCTGAACCGCAAGCTCACCGTGATCTCGGATACGGCGCGCGCGCTCACCGACATGAGCGACACCGAGCGCTCGTTGCGGCTCGAGTTGCTGATCGTAGGATTAATCGCATTCGAGATCGTGATTACGATCGGGCAGCTTTTGGTGGGGAAGGTGGGTTAAGTGTCGTCAATCGACCGGTGTAAGCGTCGACAAACCTCGTCTTCTCCTAAAGCGGAAAAGTTGATGCCTTAATATTTAAGAGGCTGGGGCTGTACTGAAATACATCCTCTTTGGATACGTCCAGCCATACTGGCAGCAATATTTCGTTCTTTTCTAGGATTTCGCGGCTGAAAACAGAATCAAATTCTTTTTTAGTCCAACCTCCGTTCGAGAAAAAATTTTTGCTCAGTAGTAGAACGCATTTCTTACATTCTTTCAGGCCTGTTTCTATTTTCTGTCTCAGATTATCACCCACCTTCAGAGAAAATTCGTCATACCACACAGGGCATTGCATCCGCTCAAGACCGGTCGCGATTTTCCGAGCAACTTCCTTATCGCGAGAATCGTGAGAGATGAAAGCTAGTGGCTTCGATTTCTTTAGCCGTTGTTCGGCATAGGCATTCGTTCGAAATTGAACCGCGTGTCCCAATTCTCGCGCAAATTTCTTTAATCGCTCCATGTCGTCGTTAGACAATTGCTCTTCTGCATATATAAAAATTCTTTTGGAGGATTCGAGACTTTTCATGGAAATCCATTCGGGATCCCCAAAGTATTGTGCATCTATATCGAGGGGATCTGTCTTGGTGATTTTCAGCTGGCCATGAAATGTCTTCACTGATGGTAGCGTCACTTTTCCGTCAAGCTGCAATTGAGATTCGCCCCATCGCAAATTTTCAATAAGAGCCTTAATGAACTCATATGAAACTATCGAGTTAGGCAAATAACATGAGAGAAATGCGAAGTTTCCTGCAAAATCATACATCAAGAATGATTCAAATTGATGAACCATTAGGCACGGGTAATCTAACATGCACTCTGACGGTGTGCGGAAAGTCGGTTTCAAAGTATTGATGTAGAATGCTCATAACGTAATAAATTACATTCTATCTTTTCACTTTGCATACTCCCCCTCCGTCACCTTCTCCATCCAATCCACGTTCTTCCCGTCGAGCGCTTCATGAATCGCGATATGCGTCATCGCGGTGGTCGCGGTCGCGCCGTGCCAGTGGATTACGGCGGGCGGGATCCATACCGTGTCGCCGGGGCGGATCTCGCGCTTCGGCTGCCCGCGCACCTGCACCCAGCCAACGCCTTCGACGACATATAAAGTCTGCCCCAAAGGATGCGTATGCCAGGCCGTGCGTGCGCCCGGCTCGAACGCGACCTTCACCGCGCGCACACGCGCCGGCGCCTTCGTTTCCACGATCGGGTCCATCCAGACGGTGCCTGTGAAGTAGTCGTCCTTCGTGCGCGTCGTCGGGCGCGAGCCCGCGGGGAAGATGTCCATGCTCTCTGCCTTTCCTTGTCATGGCCGGCGTGTCTCGGCCCTCCATGTCTTTTCTGCCTTTCATTGAACAAGGCGTGGATGCCCGGCACAAGGCCGGGCATGACGAAGAAGAGGGCCAGCCTGGCACTTGACAGGCAACCAAAAGGTTGCATATTAAGCTCATGAGCATGGACGCGGTTTTCAAGGCGCTCGCCGACCCTGTCAGGCGAGAACTTCTCGACCGTCTCCGCGCGAAGAACGGACAGACCCTGAGCGAGCTTTGCGAAGGCCATGACATGACGCGGCAGGCGGTGACCAAACACCTTGCGATCCTCGAAGCCGCGAATCTTGTCGCCACCCGGAAAGAGGGGAGGGAGAAACTCCACTTCCTCAACCCGGTCCCGATCTTCGATATCGCCGACCGCTGGATCGAGAAATTCGAGCGCGGGCGTTTGCGTGCGCTCACCGAGCTCAAGAAAAATCTGGAAGGAAAGCGGGAAGCCCCCGTCCTTCGTCGTTCCACCGCCCCAACCCCACAAGCCAACCCTCGTAAGGAGTAAGCCGATGCCCGATCGTTTTGTGTACGTCACTTATATCCGCACGACCCCGGAAAAACTCTGGGATGCATTGCTCAAGCCAGAATTCACCAAACAATACTGGTTCGGGAGCTGGCAGGAATCCGAATGGAAGAAGAGCGCGCCCTGGAAACTGTATGGGCCCGAAGGCCTCAACTGCACCGGCGAAGTGGTCGAGATCGAAAAGCCGCGCCGCCTCGTCACCCGGTGGCTGAACGAGAGCAAGCCGGAGCTGAAGGCCGAAGGCCGAAGGCTATTCTCTTTGCACGTTCGAGATCGAGCAGGCCGGCGCCGCTCTCCGCCTCACGGTGACGCATGAAAGCGATATGCCGAAATCGAAGGTCCTCGAACGCGTCGGCATGGGCTGGCCGATGGTGCTGTCGAATCTGAAGAGCCTGTTGGAGACCGGCGCGGCGCTCGACATCCCGCTGTCGCAGACGCCCTGTCATCGGGACGAGGCGCCGCAGAACGCCAAGCGGAGTACCGAGGAGAGCGTCTATGTCTGATCGTTTTGTGTACGTGACCTACATCCGTACCACGCCCGAGAAGCTCTGGGAGGCGTTGCTGAAGCCGGAGTTCACCAAGATCTACTGGTTCGGCGTCACCATGCAGAGCGAATGGAAAAAGGGCGCCGGCTGGAAAATGATCTTCGACGACGGCCGCGTCGCCGATACCGGCGAAATTCTGGAGATCGAAAAGCCGAAACGCCTCGTCATCAAATGGCGGAACGAATTTATGCCGGAGCTGAAAGCCGAGGGCTATTCCCGCTGCACAATCGAGCTTGAGCCCGTCGCCGATTCCGTGAAGCTCACGGTCCTGCACGAAATCGACAAGACCGGCTCCGTATTCATCGAGAAAGTCGCCGGCGGCTGGCCGAAGATTCTCGCAAGCCTGAAGAGTATGCTCGAGACCGGGAAGCCCCTCGCGGAGATCGCTTCAACCCCGCGGTAGTGCGTTTTAGCGCCGCCCCCTCCCTTATCCCTCCCCCGCGCCGAAGTCGGATTTATCCGACTTCGGCATTTCCAAGTGCCGAACTCGGGCAAGCCCGAGTTCAGTGGGGGGTAGGGGAAGCGAGCGCAGCGAGCGGTGGGGCTGCCATGCACCCCGTGCACCGTGACGGAAAGCGCGAAATGCCTTAAAGTCCCCGCCAAATCCCGACAACCGAGTGGCGAGGAACGCGATGTACACGGAGCTTGGATTATTCATCGGCGGCAAGTGGTCGAACGGCGCAGGCCGCAAGGCGGAAGCGGTCGTCAATCCCGCGAACGAAAAGACGCTCGCGGAGCTCCCGCATGCGAGCAAGGCCGATCTCGACGAGGCGCTTGAAGCCGCCAAGAAAGGCTTCGAGGTCTGGCGCAAGACCGATAGCTGGGCGCGCGGCCGCGTCATGGCGAAAGCCGCCGACATCATTCGCGAGCGCGCCGAGCATATCGCGAAGATCCTCACCCAGGAGCAGGGCAAGCCTTTTGCCGAGGCCAAGATCGAAGTGGGCGCCGCCGCCGACGTTATCCAGTGGATGGCGGAAGAAGGAAAACGCGCGTATGGCCGCGTGATCCCGTCGCGCCTTCCCGGCACCCGCACCTTCACGACGCAGGAGCCGGTCGGCATTGTCGCCGCGTTCACGCCGTGGAACTTTCCGGCAATTACGCCCGCGCGCAAGATCGCGGGCGCGCTCGGCGCGGGCTGCTCGCTCATTCTGAAAGCTTCGGAAGAAGTGCCAGGCACGGCCGTGGAACTCGCGAAAGCTTTCGCCGACGCCGGTCTGCCTGAGGGCGTGCTGAATCTTGTGTTCGGCGTGCCGGCGGAAGTCTCCGAGCATCTTTTGTCGAAGCCGGAAATCCGGAAAATTTCCTTCACCGGCTCCATTCCGGTCGGCAAGCATCTCGCGAAGCTCGCCGCCGGCGGCATGAAGCGCGCGACCATGGAATTGGGCGGCCATTCGCCGGTGATCGTGTTCGATGACGTCGATCCGGAAAAAACCGCCGACTTCGCCGCGGCCGGTAAATTCCGTAACGCGGGCCAGGTCTGCATTTCGCCGACGCGCTTCTTCGTGCAGGAGAATTCCTATAAGAAATTCGCCGAGCGCTTCACCGAGAAGGCGAAATCCTTGAAGCTCGGTGACGGGCTCGACAAGGACACGAAAATGGGCCCCTTGGCGAATGCGCGCCGGCTCGATGCAATGGCGAACATCGTCGCTGACTGTCAGAGCCGCGGCGCCAAGGTCAGAACCGGCGGTTCGCGCCACGGCAACCAGGGCTATTTCTTCGAGCCTACCGTCGTTACCGACATCCAGGACGACTCGAAGCTGATGACCCAGGAGCCGTTCGGCCCGGTCGCGCCGATCATTCCGTTCAAGACCTTTGATGAGGTGGTGGCGCGCGCGAATTCGCTCGAATTCGGGCTCGCGGCCTATGCGTTCACCACGAGCACCAAGACCGCGAACGCGATTTCCGACGCGCTTCAGTCGGGTATGGTGGGCGTAAATACCTTCACGATCTCCATGGCCGAAACGCCCTTCGGCGGTATCAAAGAGAGCGGTTACGGCCACGAAGGCTCGGTGGAGGGGCTCGAGGCTTATACGAACAAGAAGTTCGTAGCGCAGGCGTAAATTCACTGTCATGCCCGGCCTTGTGCCGGGCATCCACGCCTTAACAAAGGCACGTCAGAAAAGACGTGGATGGCATTCGAACTCGGGCATGCCCGAGTTCGATATTTTTAATAGCCCAAGTCGGGTAAACCCGACTTGGGGCGACAAGCCCGGCCATGACACTTAATGTTGTTTATTTCAAGCGGATGAAACCTGTGCTCTGCGCGGGATTTTTGATCGGCCTTCGTATTCCGCCACTTTATACTGGGCGGCGATGCGGTTTCACGCTGACCTGCATATCCATTCCAAACATTCGCGCGCAACGAGCCGCGACCTCGATCTTGAGCATCTTGCTTGGTGGGCGGGCAGAAAGGGTGTTGCCGTGGTCGGCACCGGCGATTTCGTCCATCCCGCATGGCGCGCGGAAATTAAAGAGAAGCTCGTTCCCGCCGAGCCCGGCCTGTTTCGTCTGAAGCCCGAGATCGAGGAAGCGATTCTCGCGCAGCTCCCCGCCGCGTGCCGCACGCCCGTGCGTTTCCAGCTCTCGGTGGAGATATCTACGATCTACAAGAAGGGCGAGAAGACGCGGAAGATCCATCACCTCATCTACGCACCCGATTTCGCGACGATGGACAGGATCGCCGGTCGGCTCGGGCGGATCGGCAACATCGCTTCTGACGGCCGTCCGATCCTCGGCCTCGATTCGCGCGATCTTCTCGAGATAGCACTCGAATCTCATCCCGATTCCTATTTCGTGCCCGCGCATATCTGGACGCCTTGGTTCGCGGCTCTCGGCTCGCAGTCGGGCTTCGACTCGATCGAGGAATGCTACGGCGATCTTGCGGGCGAGATTTTCGCGGTCGAGACCGGGCTCTCGTCCGATCCGCCGATGAACTGGCGGCTCTCTATGCTCGACCGCTACCGGCTCGTATCGAATTCCGATGCGCATTCGCCCGGCAAGGTCGGCCGCGAGGCGACGACCTTCGACTGCGAGATGAACTATTTCGCGATCCGCGGCGCGCTCAAAACAGGCCGCGGCTATGTCGGCACCGTCGAATTTTTCCCGGAGGAGGGGAAATACCATCTCGACGGTCACCGCAAATGCGAAGTGCGCCTTGACCCGAAGGAAACCAAATCGCTCGGCGGTCGCTGCCCGGTTTGCGGCGAGCCGATGACGATCGGCGTCCTGCACCGGGTCGAGGCGCTCGCCGACCGGAATGAAACCGAAGCAAAGCCGCCTGCGACCGCGGGCGAGGTTTCCAATCTCGTGTCGCTTCCCGAAATCCTGTCGGAACTCGTCTCAAGCGGCCCCGCGTTGAAGAAAGTCGCGGAGCAATACGAGCGCACGATAGCTTCCCTCGGCCCGGAGCTTCCGGTGTTGCAGGAGCTGCCGGTCGAGGACATCGCGCGCTCCGGCTCCTCGCTTCTCGCCGAAGCGGTAACAAGGCTTCGCGCAGGTCAAGTGATCCGCGAGGCGGGCTATGACGGCGAATATGGTGTGATCCGCCTGTTTGAAGAATCGGAGCTGAAACGACGCACGATGGGCGCCGCGTTGTTCGACGCACCGCCTATGCAGAGAAAGGCAGATAAGCAAACACGTCATTCCGGAGCGCATGCAAAGCATGCGAGCCCGGAATCCAGAAACGCTGCCATGTCCGGCCAATCGTCCGCTTCTGATCCGTGCGCGGACGATGTGGGCATCCTCGCCGGTCTCGACGCCGACCAGCGCCAGGCCGCCGAAGCCTCGGACAGCGTGCTTCTAATCCTCGCCGGTCCCGGTTCGGGCAAGACGCGCACGCTCACGCACCGGATTGCGCATTTGATCGCCGAGTGCGCCCTGCCTCCCGAAAGCTGCCTCGCCGTTACTTTCACGCGCCGGGCCGCGTCGGAAATGCGCGAGCGGCTCGCACAGCTTTTGCCGCCGGGCACGAAGCCGGTCGCAGTTCACACCTTCCATTCGCTCGGACTAGAAATCCTGCGCGCGCACCCGGAAGTCGCGGGACTTGCGCGGGACTTCCGCGTCGCAGCCGAGGCCGAGCGCGGGGCGCTGCTCGTAGAAGCGCTGGCGATTCCGGCGCCACGCGCCGAAAGCCTCTTGCGGGCGATTTCAAAAGCAAAGCGAACGCAAACCGTGCCGGAAGGCGAGGTGGCGAAAGCGCTATCCGTCTATCGCGAAGCGCTCGAAGCTCGCGGCTGGATCGACTTCGATGATCTCGTCACTCTCGCGATACGTGCGCTGGAATCCGATGCGACGCTCGCGGATTTCTACCGCGACCGTTTCCGCTCGATTTCTGTCGACGAATTCCAGGACATCGACGAGGAGCAGTACCGGCTCGTCCGCCTGCTTGCCCCCGAGAACAATCTTTGCGTGATCGGCGATCCGAACCAGGCGATCTACGGCTTCCGTGGCGCCGATGCGTCCGCCTTCGAGCGCTTCCGGCACGATTATCCCGGCGCTGTCACGGTTCAGCTCAAACGCAATTATCGCTCCTCCGGCACGATCGTTTTGGCTTCCTCGCAAATGATCAGCGCGCAAGAAGGTGAGACTATCGCCGAGCTCGTGCGCGGCATGCACGAGAAGATCGAAATCCACGCGGCGCCCACCGAGCGGGCGGAAGCTGAATTCGTCGTGCAGACGATCGAACGCCTGATCGGCGGACACAACTTTTTCTCGATCGACAGCAGGCGTGCGACCGGCAGGCCGGACGCGGGCCTCGGCTTCTCCGATTTCGCGGTCCTTTACCGTACCGACGCGCAGTCAGCTCCGCTTGTCGAAGCGCTCGCGCGCTCGGGGATTCCTTTCAAGAAGCATTCCCATGCGCCGCTTGCCGCCGATCCTGCGGTTCGAGCCTTGCTCGCGGCAATGGACCGCATGCGGGACGAAAAACAGTCCTTGCCCGCAAGCCTGCGCGCCGCCGCGGAAAAATGCCGCGAGCAGGATCCGGCCTTCCCGCCCGGCGCATTTGATGTTGCGCTTGATCGCCTGCTTGCGCTCTCCGAGTCTTGCGCACACGACCCGGCGCATTTCCGCGACACGCTTTCGCTCGCGGCCGAAGTCGATCTTTACGATCCGCGTGCCGACCGCGTTTCGCTGCTCACTTTACACGCCGCCAAGGGCCTTGAATTTCCCGTTGTCTTTATCGTCGGCCTTGAGGACGGGATTCTCCCTCTCCATTGGGGCTCGCTGGATGACACGGCCGCCGCCGAGGAGCGGCGCCTGTTTTATGTCGGCATGACCCGGGCGAAGGACCGGCTCATCCTGAGCCGTGCCTTGAAGCGTCTCATCCGCGGCCGCTTGAACGCGCAGAATCCCTCGCCGTTCCTGAGCCGGATCGAGGAGGAGCTGGTGAGGCATCAGGCCGCGCAGACCGGCCGAAAGCAGCCGGAAGACCGGCAGCTCAAGCTTTTTTGAGCCGGGATATGGCCGGAATCCGGCTTTTTCCGCACCGCAGGATTTAGCCCCTTCAGGGGTTTAAATGACCGAAAGGCGCCCTTACGGCCCTCTACCGCCAACCGAAACGAGCTATTTCTGTGTTCGAGCCCGCCGCTTGTTCTGTCGCCGCGTTTCCTTCGCCGCTTCTCGCCGGTAAACATCCGGCATGGATGAGGCAAGCGATGAAGCGCTCATGCTTCGCATCGCGCGCGGCGATGAGCGTGCCTTTCGTGCGCTTGCGCCCCGCTATGCGACGCGCGCCGTCGCCCTCGCACGGCGCATTTGCGGCAATCCCGCCGATGCCGAGGAGGTCGTGCAGGAAGCTTTTCTGCGCGTCTGGGTCAACGCTCCCCGCTGGCGGCCGGAAGCGCTCTTCCGCACCTGGTTTTACCGCATTGTGTTCAATCTCGCGCTCAACCGAACCCGCCGCGCTCCTTTCGCGCCGCTCGAAGCCGCGGGCGATCCTCCCGACCCCGCGCCGCCGGCGGATCAGGTCATGGAACGTGCGGAGCAAGACCGGCTTATTGCAAGCGCGATCGCAGAGCTTCCCGCGCGACAACGGAGCGCGATCGCGCTCACTTATGGTGACGAGCTTTCGAATGCCGAAGCGGCCGCTATTCTCGGCACGTCTGCTTCGGCCTTCGAGACTTTGCTCGTGCGCGCCCGCCGCGCGCTGCGGGTCAAATTGAGGATGGATGATGGGGATTAAGGAGACCGGAACATGAATCGCACCAGCGATTTTTTGGACGAAATCATCGCCCGGCATATGCATCGCGACGGCGCAGCCGACGAAGCAACGGCCGCGCGCGTACTGAAATCGCTTGACGGCCCGCTGCCGCGCCAGCGTCACTCGTTGTTCGATCATTGGCCGTCGCTTCTCTTGACGCGAGATTTCGCGCCGGCTTGGCCGCGGCTTGCCGCGCTCTGCGGCGTCACGCTGATCGGTTGCATGGTCGGCTTCATGACGCCGAATCTGAGCGTGCGCAAATCGAGTGCAATGGTCATCGCTGAAGTCGACGGTAGCTCGCTTGTCTTCGATTCCGATCCGATCACAGGAGTGCGGCCATGAGTTCGCACATGAGCGCCGTGACGCCGGAAATATTGCAGGAGGGTCGCCGCGCGAAGCGTCTCACGCTGATTTCGGTTGCGCTCAATCTCTTCTTCGTCGCGATCGCGGCGACGTGGGTTGCGCGCTCCTATTTCGCGCCGTCTTCGGTCGTTACGGTCACGATCGACAGAAGCGCCGGCGCACGGATCGAGCGAATCGCGCAGACGCTTCCGCCCGCCGATGCCGAGATCATGCGCGCGGCCTATCGCGACAATGCAGCCACGCTCGATGCCTCGCGCGCCGAGGTCGACCGCGCGGTTGCCGAAATCAAGGAGAGCTTTCGCGCCCAGCCTTACAACATCGAGGTGACGCGCAAGGCCATGGCCGACGCGCGTATGAAGCATCAGCGCTTCATCGCGCTTCTGCATGAGGAGATTGCGGCGGCTGCGGCGAAAATGTCTCCCGCGGGCCGCGCGAAACTCGCGGAATATTCCTCCGCGCGTGTTACCATCAAGCCCGATCGCTGAATCGGCGGATGGACGCGGAACGTGACAGAGGGAGATGAGACGCGCAGCAACGCTTCGCCATTTGGCGGCAAGGCGATATTGCCCTGTGTCCTCGCGCTTTCCATGAGCCTGTCCGGTTGTTTCCTCCCCAATGTCGGCCGTCCTGACGCCGTGCCCGATGTTCCCGAGGCCTATCGCGAGGCATCAAAGGGAAAATCCGATGCGGCTTTGCCGCAGCTCGACTGGTGGCGCGGATTTAAATCGCCCGAGCTCACCGCGCTGATCGAGGAAGCGCAGACCGCCAATCTCGACATCGCCGCGGCCACGGCACGGATCACGCAGGCGGATGCGCAGGCGAGAATCGCGGGCGCAGCGCTTCTTCCCACGGTCGATGGGAATGCCGACTTTACGCATTCGCGGCGCTCGCTCACCACGAGCGGCGGCACGAGCAATACCGGCATCGGCCGCCGCGAAGGGAATCTGTACTCGCTCTCGCTCTCCGCGAGTTACGAAGTCGATTTCTGGGGAAAGAACCGCGCCCTGCTCGAAGCCGCGCGCGACTCCGCGGTGGCAAGCCGTTACGCCCGCGAAGTGATCGCGCTTTCGACCGTCGCGAGCGTCGCGAACACGTATTTCCTGGTACTCGCTTCGCAGGATCGCCTGAACAACGCGCGCGAAAATGTACGCGCCGCCACGCGCATTCTTGATCTCATTCGCGAGCGGCTGCAGGCGGGAACGACGAGCGGACTGGAAGTGGCGCAACAGGAAGCGCTGGTCGCCCAGCAGCGTGCGCTCATTCCCACCTACACGCAGACGGTGGAGCAGAATAAAGCGGTGCTCGCAGTACTCGTCGGACGCCCGCCCGAGCGGGTGAACATCCGTGGCGGCTCGGCGCGGAAAATCGCCATCCCGCGCGTGACGCCGGGGTTGCCGTCGGAGTTGCTCACGCAACGTCCCGACATTCGCGAAGCGGAAGCCAATCTCGCGGGGGCCGATGCGAATGTGTACGCGGCGCGGGCGGCCTTTCTGCCGAGCATCCAGCTCACCGGACAGGATGGCTGGCAGAGCGCGATTCTCAGGAGTCTCATTCGCCCGGAGTCGGCGTTCTTCTCGCTTGCCGCTAGCATCACGCAGCCTATTTTCGACGCTGGCACTTTGCTCGGCAATCTTGAGCAGCAGAAAGGGCGGCAGGAAGAGCTGCTGCAGACCTACCGCAAGACCGTCATCCAGGCCTTCTCCGACGTCGATCAGGCGCTGATCGCGGTAAAGCAGCAAACCGAATTCGAGCGCTTGCAAACGAGAGTCGTCGAAGCCTCCCGCCGCGCCTTCGAGATTTCGGAGACGCGATTGCGCGAGGGAACCGTCGATCTCGTCACGGTCCTGCAGACGCAACAAACCCTGTACCAGGCGGTCGACGCGCTCGTGCAGGCGCGGCTTGCACGGCTGCAAGCGATCGTTAGCCTTTATCAGGCACTGGGAGGCGGCTGGCCGCCCACCAACGCGGAAATCGCCGCGGCGACGGGCGGCTATGTATGGAGCGGCATCCCCGTGCCGGCGCCCAAAGAATGACCAAAGACCGCCGTTACATCGCCTATGGGCTGTTCGCGCTGGTTCTTATCGCCGTCGCCGCCGCACTTTATTTGCAGGCTGGCGGTGACGAGCAAGCACGCCGCGGCCGCCGTGGCGGCGCGAACGGGCCGGTGCCGGTCCTGGTGGCCGACGCGCAAACCATGGACGTGCCCGTTTATCTCGACGGCGTCGGCACCACGAAGGCCTTGAACACCGTCACCGTGCTGCCGCAGGTCGACGGCAAGCTGATCAAAGTCTTGTTCAGTGAGGGCCAGGACGTGCCGAAGGGTTATGTGCTGGCCGAAATCGATCCCGCCACCTATCAGGCGGCCTACGATCAGGCGGTCGCGAAAAAAGCGCAGGACGAAGCGCAGCTCGCGAACGCCAAGATCGACCTTGAGCGCTACATTAAACTCGCGAGCACCAATGCCGTAACCACCCAGCAGCGCGACACGCAGAAGGCTCTTGTCGAGCAACTGACCGCGCAAGTGAAGCAGGATCAGGCGGCGATCGAGAGCGCCGCGACGACGCTCGGCTACACAAAGATCGTCGCACCGATCGCCGGCCGGACCGGCATCCGCAATGTCGACGAGGGCAATATCGTGCGCGCTTCCGACACGACTGGCATTGTCACGCTCACGCAAATTCAGCCGATCTCCGTCATCTTCACGCTGCCGCAGCAGGAGCTCCCGCGCGTGAACAAGGCATTCGCCGCGGGGCCGCTCACGGTCGAAAGCCTGGCGGCTGACAACGTTACGGTCACCGACCGCGGCCAACTCAAGGTCGTCGATAACCAGGTCGACCAGACAACTGGCACGGTGAAGCTGAAGGCGGAATTTCCGAATCCGAATTTGCAGCTTTGGCCGGGACAATTCGTGAACGTGCAATTGCTGATTGACACGCTGAAGAACGCCACCGTCGTGCCGACTGCCGCCGTGCAGCGCGGGCCGCAGGGCACGTTCGTTTACGTCGTGAACGGCGACAAGGTCGCGATGCGGAACGTGACCGTCACCCAGCAAGACGATACGCGCGCCGTGATCGCGACCGGCGTCAACACCGGCGACAAGGTCGTGACCTCCGGCTTCGCACAGCTCACCGACGGGTCGGCGATCACGATAGGCAATGCAAGCGCGGCTGCGCCCGAAAACACGGATACGGGGGAAAAGAAGAAACGGGGAGAAGGAAAGCGCAAGCGCTCGGAGAAGCAGTAACGTGAATGTCTCCGCACCATTCATTCGCCGGCCGATCGCAACCTCGCTTCTCGGCTTCGCCGTGCTCTTGAGCGGCATCCTCGGCTATTCGTGGCTTTCGGTCTCCGCGTTGCCGCAGGTCGACTTCCCCACAATCCAGGTCACGACTCAGCTTCCGGGCGCCAATCCCGATACGGTCGCTTCGCTCATCACCGCGCCCTTAGAGCGGCAATTCGGACAGATCCCGGCGCTCTCCAGCATGATCTCGTCGAGTTCGTTCGGGATCTCGCAGATCACGTTGCAGTTCGATCTCGACCGTGACATCGACGGAGCCGCGCAGGATGTGCAGGCCGCGATTAATGCCGCGGGCTCCTCATTGCCGAGAAATCTGCCGTATCCACCGACTTACTCCAAAGTGAATCCCGCCGACACGGCGGTGATCACCGTCGCGCTTACGTCCGACACCGTTTCGATCCGCGCCATGAGCGATCTCGCCGACACGCTGCTCGCGCAGCGTCTCGCGGAAGTGAACGGCGTCGGCCATGTTTCGGTGCAGGGCGGCGTGCGGCCTGCGATTCGGATCCAGGCCGACCTTTCGCGGCTCGCCGCCTACGGGCTCGGCTTGCAGGACGTGCTCACGGCGATTCAGGGCGCGAATGTCGCCGGGCCCAAAGGCTCTCTCGACGGCCGGCATCAGGCCTACGCCATCGGCGCGAACGACCAGATTACGCAGGCGAGCGACTACAGGGACGTGGTCGTTACGTACAAGAACGGCGCGCCGGTGTTGCTCAAGGACGTCGCCAATATCGTCGACGGGTTGGAGAACGAAAAGGTCGCCGCCTGGTACCAGGGCAAGCCCGCAGTGGTGATCGACATTCAGCGCCAGCCCGGCGCGAACGTGATCGACACGGTGGAGCGCATCAAGCGGGAATTTCCGCGGCTGCAGCGCGCGATGCCCGCGGGTGTGAAGCTCACGGTCGTTTCCGACCGCACCGACACGATCCGCGCTTCGGTGCGCGATGTGCAATTCACGCTCGTGCTTTCGGTGTTCCTCGTCGTGCTTGTTGTGCTGATTTTCCTCCGCACCATTCGCGCAACGATCATCGCGGGCGTGGCGCTGCCGTTGTCGCTGATCGCGACCTTCGGCGTCATGTGGTTCTGCGGTTTCTCCCTCGACAATTTGTCGCTGATGGCGCTCACGATCGGCACCGGCTTCGTCGTGGACGACGCGATCGTCATGATCGAAAACATCGTCCGCCACATGGAGGAGGGCGAAAACCCCTTCCAGGCCGCGCTTTCCGGCGCACGTGAAATTGGTTTCACCGTAATTTCGCTGACGGTTTCGCTGATCGCGGTCTTCATCCCGCTTCTGTTCATGACCGGCCTCGTTGGCCGCATGTTCCGCGAATTCGCGCTGACGCTCACGATTGCGGTTGTCGTCTCGGCGATCGTTTCGCTCACGCTCACGCCGATGATGTGCAGCCGGATTTTGCGGCACGTGCCCGAGCGGGGAAGAAACCCGTTCGCGGAGAGGCTGAATGTCTTTGTCGATCGGACAGTGCAAGCTTATGGCACGAGCTTGCAATGGGTGCTCGCGCATCAGCGCAAGACGCTGATTACGACCTTCGCCACGCTCGCCGCGACGGTCCTGCTTTATATCGTGATCCCCAAGGGTTTCCTGCCGCAGCAGGATACGGGGCTGATTTCCGCTGTGACCGAAGCAGGGCCTGAGGTCTCCTTCGTCGAAATGCAGCGGCTGCAGGGCTTGGTGACGAACGCTGTTTCGCGCGACCCGGACGTCACCAATGTCGTCTCGGTCGTCGGCGTGAGCCCCGTGAACCCGACGCCGAACGCGGGCAAGCTCACGATCACGCTCCGCCCGCGCAACGAGCGAAGCGCGGTCGCGGGCGAAATCGTCGATCGCCTGAAACAGGGCGTCGCCGAAATTCCCGGCATCGTCGTTTATTTCCAGCCGGTGCAGGACATCCAGATCTCGACGCGCTCGTCGCGCGCTCAGTACCAGTACACGCTCGCAAGCACGGATGCGGACGAGGTGAATACGTGGTCGAAGAAACTTCTCGACCGGCTGCGCAGCTCGCCCATCCTGCGCGAGGTCGCCTCGGAATCGCAGGACGGCGGCCTGCGCACGAACGTCGTCGTCGACCGCGAAACCGCCGGCCGCCTCGGCGTTTCGATGCAGGCGATCAACGACACGCTGAACAGCGCCTTCGGCCAGCGGCAGATTTCGACGATCTACGCCCAGGCGAACCAGTACCGGGTCGTCCTGGAAGCGCTGCCGCGTTTTCAGGCCGATTCGAACAGTCTTTCGAAACTCTATGTCCCCGGCGCGAATAATGCGCAGGTGCCGCTCTCGGCAGTTGCGACGATCGAGCGAACGACGGCGCCCTTGGCGATCGCGCACCAGGCGCAATTTCCGTCGGTGACGCTGAGCTTCAATCTCGCGCCCGACGCTTCGCTGGGCGACGCGGTCAGCGTGATTTCGCGGGCGCAGCGCGAGATCGGCATGCCAAATTCCGTGATCGGCACGTATTCCGGAGACGCGGCGGAATTCGCGAAATCGTTGCAAGGCGAGCCGTGGCTGATCCTCGCCGCCGTCGTCACCATCTACATCGTGCTTGGCGTTCTCTACGAAAGCGCGATTCACCCGCTCACAATTCTGTCGACGCTGCCTTCAGCGGGCGTCGGCGCGCTCCTCGCGCTGATGGCGCTCGGCTATGACCTTTCCATCATCGCGCTGATCGGCATCGTGCTTCTGATGGGCATCGTGAAGAAGAACGCGATCATGATGATCGACTTTGCGCTCGAGGCCGAACGAGAAGAAGGCTTGAACGCGCGCGATTCGATCGTGAAGGCGAGTCTTCTCCGCTTCCGCCCGATCATGATGACGACGCTCGCCGCGCTTTTTGGCGCGCTGCCCCTGGCGCTCGAAAGCGGCACAGGCTCCGAGCTCAGGAATCCGCTCGGCGTCACCATCATCGGCGGGCTCCTGCTCTCGCAACTGCTTACGCTCTATACGACGCCCGTAATTTATCTCGCCATGGAGCGCGTGAAGGACCGCCTCGCCTGGCTCACGCCAAAGCCCCCGGAAAAGCGCGCCAAGCCCAAGCCGCGGCCGAAATACCCGCCGCAGGCCGCGGAGTAGGCGATGAATTTCTCCGCGCCCTTTATCCGCAGGCCCATCGGCACCTCGCTTCTCGCAATCGGGCTGATGTTGGTGGGCGCGGTCGCCTACGATTTTCTGCCGGTGGCGAGCCTGCCTTCGGTCGAATTTCCGACGATTCGCGTCTCCGCGAACCGCCCCGGAGCCGATCCTGAAACCATGGCGGCGACGGTCGCCGCACCCCTCGAGCGGCGCCTCGGCGAGATCGCGGGCGTCACCGAAATGACCTCGACGAGCGCGCTCGGGGTGAGCAACATCACCATCCAGTTTGATCTGAGCCGCAGCATCGACGGGGCTGCGCGCGATGTGCAATCGGCGCTGAACGCGGCGCTGACCGATTTGCCGAGCGACCTTCCGACCTTGCCTATCTTCCGCAAGGTGAATCCGTCCGCAGCGCCAATCCTTATCTTGGCGCTCACGTCAAAAACGATGACGGCGAGTGCAATCTATGACGTAGCCGATTCGGTGATCGCGCAGCGCATGTCGCAGGTCGAGGGCGTCGCTGAAGTCACCGTGTCGGGCGCCGATCAGCCCGCGATTCGGCTCCGCGTCGATCCCACGCAGCTCGCGGCAATGGGCGTCTCGCCCGACGATGTGCGCACCGCCGTGGTCGCCACGAATGCGCTCGGCCCCGTGGGCAATATCGACGGCGGCTGGCTCGGCGAATCGCTCGCCACCAACGACCAGCTCCGCACCGTCGAGGGCTATAAGACGCTTATCGTGAAAACGGTGAACGGGAACGTCATCCGCCTTTCCGACGTCGCCGATATCCAGAATGCGACCCGGAACAGCCGCTCCGACGCACGCTTCAACAAGGATCCCGCGGTGCTCCTGATCGTGACGAAGCAGGCAAACGCAAATGTGATCGAAACCGTCGACGGCATCCTGAAGCTTTTGCCGGAACTCCGGCGCTGGATTCCGGCGAGCGTCGAGATTTCCGTGCTCTCGGATCGCACCCAGACGATTCGCGCGAGCGTGCATGAGATGCAATGGACGCTCGCGGGCACGATCGTGCTCGTCATGATCGTCGTGTTTGTGTTCCTGCGGCGCCTTTCGGGTACGGTGGCGGCGGGCGTCACGGTTCCGCTTTCGCTTGCGGGCACCTGCGGGTTGATGTGGCTCGCAGGCTTCTCGATCGACAATCTTTCGCTGATGGCGCTCGCGGTTTCGGTCGGCTTTGTCGTCGACGACGCGATCGTGATGATCGAAAACTGCTTCCGCAATCTCGAAAGGGGGAAATCGCCGTTGCGCTCCGCCTTCGAGGGTGCGAAGCAAATCGGCTTCACGGTGGTTTCGATTTCCGTGTCGCTGATCGCGGCGTTTATTCCTCTCCTGCTGATGGGCGGGATCGTAGGCCGCCTTTTCCGCGAATTCTCGGTGACGCTCGCCTTCGCTATTTTGGTTTCGACCGTGGTGTCGCTTTCCGTGACGCCGATGATCTGTGCCTATTTTGTGCGCGAGGCGCCGAGCCCTGATGCCACGCGCTTTGACCGGCTGGTCGAAGCCGTATTCGGCGGCATTCTTCGCTTTTACGAGCGGACGCTCGCCGTCGTCATTCGCTTCCACACGCTCACGCTCTTCGCTGTGCTCGCAACCGTTGCGCTTACGGTGCTGCTTTATGTGAAAACCCCAAAAGGGTTCGTCCCGCAGGACGATACCGGGCTCATTTTCGGCGGCACGCAGGCCTCGACCGACATTTCCTTCAAGGCGATGAAAGACCTGCAGCAGAAGGCACTCGACATCGTACTCGCCGATCCCGCGATCAAAGGCGTCGGCTCCTCGATCGGCACGTCGAATTTCAACCCCTCCGCCAATCAGGGCCGGATGTTCATCAGTCTGAAGCCCTTGGCCGAACGCGAATATCAAACGACCGCGGATGTCATCAATCGCCTGCGCGGCAGGCTCTCGCACATCCCCGGCCTGCGTGTCTTTCTCTTCCCGGCGTCCGACGTTCGCGTCGGCGGCCGGCAAAGCCAGTCGAACTATCAGTTCACGGTGTGGGATGCGGATTTCGACGAGTTGAAAGAGTGGTTCCCGAAAATTTACGAGCGCATCAAGAAAGTGCCGGGTCTCGTTGATGTCACCACCGACCGCGAGCAGGGCGGCTTGCAGGCCAATGTCGTGATCGACCGTCTTGCGGCCGCGCGCCTCAATGTTCCGATCGCGAATATCGACAACGCGCTCAATAATGCCTTCTCGCAACGGCAAATTTCGCGCATTTACGGCGCGCGCAACCAGTATCAGGTGATCCTGGAGGTCGGGCCGCAATTCCAGACCGACCCCTCCGACCTCGACCAGATCTACGTGAACTCCGCAGTCCGCGCGCAAGTGCCGCTCTCGGCGGTCGCGAGAATCGAGCGTTCGTTAAGCCCGCTCGTCGTCAATCACCAGAAGCAGTTTCCCGCAGTCACGATCAGCTTCGACGCCGCGCCTGGCGTTTCCCTGGAGGAGGCATCCGGCAATATCGAACAAGCAGTGAGGGAGCTGCATCCGCCGGATTCCCTGCATGCAGAATTCGCGGGCAACGCGCTTGCCGCCGCGCGCGTCGCGAGCGCGCAGCCCTTGCTCATTCTCGCCGCGCTGATCGCGGTCTATATTGTGCTCGGCGTACTCTACGAGAGCCTCGCGCATCCGCTCACGATTATTTCGACGCTCCCCTCGGCGGGGCTCGGCGCATTGCTTGCGCTCCTTGTCACGGGCTCGGAGCTCACGATCATCGCCTTTATCGGAATTATCTTGCTGATTGGCATCGTGAAGAAGAACGGCATTATGCTTGTCGATTTCGCGCTCGAAGGCGAGCGCAAGCGCGGCCTCTCGCCGGAGCAGGCGATCTTCGAGGCCTGCATCGAGCGCTTCCGGCCGATCATGATGACGACGCTTGCCGCGATCCTGGGCGCAATCCCGCTGATTGTCGCAAGCGGACCGGGCTCCGAACTTCGGCGTCCGCTCGGCATCACCATCGTGGGCGGCCTGATCGTGTCGCAGGCCCTTACGCTCTACACGACGCCGGTGATTTATTTGCTCCTGGACCGGCTGCATCGCCGCCTCGGCGGCGCCGCGCACCTCCGGAATCCGCGGCGCAATCTTGGCGGCACAGAACCGCAGCCCGCACGCTAGCTCAATCCAGTCATTCCGGATCGCCGCTGTCGCGGTGTCCGGAATGACAGAAATTTTCGCTAGTGCCCCCCGAGCGCCGCCTCGATGTTGCGCACCATGTGCACGAGCCGCGGGCCGATATCCTTCTCCAGCCGCTCGCGCGTGAGCTGAAAGGCCGGCGCGCCGCAGTTAAAGGCAAAGACGCCGGAGCCGTCGGCAAGCACGAGCGGAACGCCGGCCGCGCACACATCCGATTGCCAGTCGCCGACCGAAATCGTGAAACCGCGCTTCTGATAGTCGTTCACCCCGCGCTCAATGCCTTTCTTCAGGATCGGCCAGCCGCTGCCCGCGCGTTTCGCGATATGCGCCATCAGCCATTCGCGCTCGTCTTCGGGCACGCCAGCCAAGAGCGCACGGCCCATCGCCGTGGTCGCGATCGGAATGCGCGCACCGAGATCGAGCCTGAGCATGGACGAAGTCTTGCCGCGCGCCTGCTCGATATAGATGAGGTCGAGCCTATCGCGGCTGCCGAGCGCGACGGATGCGCCCGTGTAGTCCGCGAGCTCCTGCATGTAAGGCCGGGCGATCTGCCGGATGCGCATGCTGGTAAGCGCTGCGTAGCCGATCGAGAGCGCGCCCGGCGCGAGCGCGTATTTTGAAAGCCGCTCAATATGCGTGAGATAGCCGAGCTTGGTGAGCGTGTAGGTGAGGCGCGAAACCGTCGCCTTCGGCAGGCCCGCGCGCGTCGCGATTTCCTGGTTGCCGAGGAGATGGTCGTTCGAATTGAAGGCGCGTAACACGTCGAGGCCGCGCGCGAGCGCGATCACGAATTTGCGGTCATGTTCGGGAGCCTTTTGCTTCCCGTTGTGCCGCCCACCCGTTTCCCATCGTTCGTAAATCGACACAGCCACAACCGGCGAGAAAGGCCCCGAATTGACTTGGATGGCAGCACTTCCTAGCGTTCCGGTCAATTGTGCAGAACAAAATTCCGCTATGCGGAACGAGCGGAAAAGGAATTTCCGCACCCAATGGGAGAAGAATTCGTGCCGGGATCTGTCAGTTTCGAACACAGTGGCGAGATCGCCATTGTTTTCGTCGACAACCCGCCGGTGAATGCGCTCAAGCACGAAGTGCGGTTCGGCATTCTGGAAGGGATGCGCCGCGCGGCGGAAAATGCGGACGTGAAGGCGATCGTGCTCGCCGCGAAAGGGCGCACTTTCATGGCGGGCGCCGACATCACCGAATTCGGCAAGCCGCCGAAGGCGCCGATCCTCTCCGAGGTGATCGTCTTCATGGAAACGATGCGAAAGCCTGTGGTGGCGGCGCTGCACGGCACGCCCCTGGGCGGCGGGCTTGAGATCACCTTCGGCTGTCAATTTCGTGTGGCCTCGCCCGAAACGAAATTGGGGCTTCCCGAGATCAAGCTCGGCATCATTCCGGGCGCGGGCGGCACACAGCTTCTGCCGCGGCTCGTCGGCGTCGAGAAGGCGCTCTCGATGATTTTGTCGGGCGATCCGATTCCGGCGAAGGACGCGCTTGTCTGCGGATTGATCGACGAAATCGTCGAAGGCGATGTTCTGCAGGGCGCGATCGCTTTCGCGCGCAGGGCGCTCGCCGAAAAAAGACCGCTCAGGCATCCGCGCGAGCGCGACGAAAAAATAAAACTGGCAAATAGGGAAAAATTCGAGGAAGCGGCAAGCGCGATTCTGAAAAAATCCCGCAGCATGGATGCGACGAAGGCGGCGATCGAATCGATCCGCAATGTTTTTGCGCTGCCGGTGGACGAAGGGAGAAAGCGGGAGCGCGAATTGTTCTTGCGATTGGTTGCGGGCGAGCAATCGCGGGCGCAACGCTATATTTTCTTCGCCGAGCGCGAGGCGTTGAAAATTCCCGGCCTCGGCAAGGACGTGAAGCCGCGCGAAGTGAAAAGCGCCGCCGTGATCGGCGCGGGCACCATGGGCGGCGGCATTTCCATGGCGCTTGCGAATGCCGGCATTCCCGTCACTGTCATCGAGACAAGCGAAGAGGCGTTGAAGCGCGGGCTGGACACGATCTCGAAGAATTACGCAACGAGCGTGAAACGGGGCAGTCTCACACAGGAAGAGGCGGATAAGCGCTTCGCACGCTTGCGCGGCCAGACTTCGCTTGACGTGGCAAAGAACGCCGATCTCGTGATCGAAGCCGTGTTCGAGGAAATGAACCTGAAGGAAGAGGTCTTCAGCGCTCTCGACAAGCTTGCGAAGCCGGGCGCCGTGCTTGCGACCAACACCTCGTATCTGGACGTAAACATGATCGCCGCCGTTACCAAACGCCCGGCGGACGTGCTCGGCATGCATTTCTTCAGCCCGGCGAATGTGATGCGGCTTCTCGAAGTCGTGCGCGGCGAAAAGACATCTCCCGAGGTGCTCGCGACAGCGATTGCTGTCGGAAAGAAGCTCGGCAAGGTGCCGGTCGTGGTCGGCGTCTGCCGCGGTTTTGTCGGGAACCGCATGCTCGCGCGGCGTCAGCAGGCGGCCGAGCGGGTGCTGCTTGACGGCGCGCTGCCGCAGGAGGTCGACGCCGCCATGACCGGCTTCGGCTTCCCGATGGGGCCGCTGGCGATGAGCGATCTCGCCGGTCTCGACATCAGCTGGCGCAACCGCAAGGCCCTCGGCACCCGTACGGAAATCGCCGATACGCTATGCGAGATGGGCCGCTTCGGCCAGAAAACGGGGAAGGGGTTTTATCGCTACGAACCTGGCTCCCGCACGCCGATCCCCGATCCTGACGTGGATGAGATCATCGTGGCGGCATCGAAGAAGCTCGGCCGCACACGCCGAAAATTCAGCGCGCAGGAAATCGTCGAACGTCTAGTCTTTCCGATGATCAACGAGGGCGCGCGAATTCTCGATGAGGGAATCGCCGCACGCGCGAGCGACATCGACGTGATCTGGGTCTACGGCTACGGTTTCCCTGTCTACCGGGGCGGTCCGATGTTTTACGCCGATCAGGCTGGACTCGCGGCAATCCGCGACAAGCTCAAAATCTTCGCGCAGGAAGCGGGAGACGAAACGCTAGAGCCCGCGCCGCTTTTGCTGAAACTCGCGGCGGAGGGAGGTGGCTTCGCATCGCTGAACGAAAAGAAAGCCGCTGCATAAGCTGGCCTCAACCATGCACCGAAGCCATATCCGCGCTTCGCGCCCACGGCCGGTGATTGACCGTCCCGATCCGCCAGAAATTGCCGTCATCCGTGCGCAGATGATCCGCGCGCGTGATTGAACAGTTGCCGATGCTGAAGGCAAGCGCCCGGTCGGGCGAAAGTTCAAGCGCGACCGCAAGCATCGCCTTGATCGTGCCGCCGTGCACGACCGCGACGATATCGCGCCCGGCGTATTCCTGCGTGAGCCGCCCGATCGCGGGCTTCACCCGCGCGATCAGATCGTTGAAGCTCTCGCCGCCCGGCGCGCGCTCATGCGCGGAGCCGAACCAGAATGGAAGCGGCTTTCGAGCCCTGTAAAACTCCTCGCAAACGAGCCCTTGCCATTCGCCCAGATGCTGCTCGGCGAATTCCGGCACCTTGAACGGTGCCTGTTTCGGGCGGTGCTTCGCTTCCATTTCGGCAATGATCGCGTCCGCCGTTTGTACCGTGCGCGAAAGATTGCTCGTGAGCCATACTGCGGTCTTGGGAAGCTCCGCGGCGATCGCCCGGAACACCTCGGTATTCGTGCAATCGCTGTCGACGTCGCGCTGGCCGTAAATTCGCTCAATGTCCGAAACCGGCGCATGCCGGATCCACCACCAATGCGTTTCGTGCGACATTCCGCTTTTCCCCAAACGGTTTCACTCTACAATCGCTTTCGCATGCCTGCGTCGTTCGATCCAGAAAAATCGCGAGGAAGCGAAAACGTGCGATGACCCCGCAAGAGATGCTGGAGCAGGATTTCGGCACGATCCCTGCGCTTATCCGCGCACATGCGGAATGCCAGCCCGACCGCGTCGCGCTCGCGCTCGGCGAGCGCCGCATGGCTTATCGCACGCTCGACCGGCTGGTGGATCGGGTCGCCGCCGGCCTGCAACGCGACGGCTTGCGACCGCGCGATGCGGTCGCAATCTGCGCGGCAACAACGCCGGAATATGCCGCCGTCTTTTTCGGCGCGCTGCGCGCGGGCGCGGCGGTGGCGCCGCTATCGCCCTCGGCGACTGCCGAGAGCCTCCTCGCCATGCTCGAAGATTCCGGCGCAAAGCACTTCTTTCTCGACGCGCCCGCCGCCGAAAACATCAAGCCGCTTTCCATTCTGGCTTCGGTGCAGTGTGTTTCGCTCGATGGTTCAAAAGCTGGCACGCCGCTGGAACAATGGCTTCCGCCGGGAAACGCCGCACCGGAGGAAATTTCGGCCGATCCGGACGATCCGTTCAACATCATCTACTCCTCCGGCACGACCGGCACGCCGAAAGGCATCGTGCAGCCGAACCGAATGCGCTGGGCGCATGTGCGCCGCGCGATGCTCTATGGCTACGGGCCGAGCGCGATCTCGCTCGTTTCGACGCCGCTTTATTCGAATACGACGCTCGTGAGTTTTCTCCCCACCATGGCGCTTGGTGGAACCGCCGTTCTGATGCAGAAATTCGGCGTCACGAATTTCCTCGCGCTCGCCGAGAAGGAGCGCGCGACCCACGCCATGCTCGTGCCCTCGCAATACAAGCGCATCATGGAGCATCCTGATTTCGGAAAATACGATCTCTCCAATTTCCGTATGAAGTTCTCGACCAGCGCGCCGCTCCCGGCGGCGCTGAAATCCGAAATCCTGAAGCGCTGGCCGGGCGGGCTCACGGAATATTACGGGCTCACCGAAGGCGGCGGCACCTGTGTTTTGCTCGCCCATGAATTTCCGCAGAAGCTGCACACCGTCGGCAGGCCCGTGCCTGGCCACGACATCCGCCTGATCGACGAAAACGGGAAGGAAGTCGCGAAAGGGGAAGCGGGCGAAGTCGTCGGCCGTTCGCCCGGCATGATGATCGGCTATCACAGACGGCCGGATATGACCGCCGCTGCCGAATGGTTCGACGCCGAAGGAAATCGCTTCCTTCGTACCGGCGATATCGGCCGCTTTGACGAGGACGGGTTCCTCACGTTGATCGACCGCAAGAAGGACATCATCATTTCCGGCGGCTTCAATATCTATCCGAGCGATCTTGAAACCGTGCTCATGCGCCACGAAGCCGTGGCAGAAGCGGCGGTGGTTGCGGCGCCTTCCGAGCGCTGGGGCGAGACGCCGGTGGCGTTCGTCGTGCTGAAGCCCGGACGGAAACTTGCTGCTGAGGAGCTGCGCGAATGGGCGAACCGGCAGCTCGGCAAGACCCAGCGCATTGCCGAAATTCGCTTCAAGCCCGAATTCCCGCGAAGCTCCATCGGCAAGGTCTTGAAGCGCGAATTGCGCGGCGAATTGCTGCTCAAGAACGCTGGATAGATCCTTTTGTCTCCGCACTCAGGCGCGAGCTAAGCGCCCCGCTTCGCATGACGAGCCGCACCATCAGCTGGAAAGTTGAGAGCTGGAATGTCGAGAAAGAAGACATTCACCGGGAGGGGCGAATTGGGGCCATGCCTCACTGATACGGCCCCCGAGGCCGCTCCCGGTGACGCGTTCGTGTAGCGCCGCTGCGCCAGAAGCCCGAACGATTGCTTCAGGCGGTGATCGCGGCAAGCTGAGCCGGTGGTGTCATCCAAACCTCCGCTTCGCTTGATTCGCTTATGCCGATTGCTCGGCACCGGTTAAGGCTCCCGCCGAAAGGCGTCGAAGTCAAGACGGATTCGCGAAACAGTCTTGCGAATATGTGAAATTCATTTTTGCGTGGTGTAACGCACGCCAAAGCCTCAAGTTCCAACCTTGAGTTCCGACACCAGGCCGCGCAATTGTGCGACGACACTGAGCGCAACCACTTTCCCCGTGCGTGGATTTTCCGAGGGAATGTTCTCGATGGTCATGGAAAACCGCACGGTATCGGCATCGACGTCGATACGGTGCGTGTTGCGACTCACGGTTGGATCGGCCCAGATTTCGAGCCGTGTTTTGTCCGGGCCGATTCCCGCGAGGCTCAGCGCCGCCGCGACATTGATATTCGCCGGAAAGCCGCGCGCGCCCTCGCGCGCGCTGCCGTCGAAAACCTTGAGCGGTTCCTTCAGCCCTGCCACCGAAATCTTCCGCTCGACAAGGTAAGCCGCGCCTTCGAGCCCCTCCGGCGGCTTTCGCGTCACCATTTTTACCGAATGGATTGTGCCTTCGGCCGCGGCCCGCACGGCATCGAGACCAAGGAGCGCGCCTGTGGGAACGAGGATACGCGCGCCGCTTTCGCGCGCTTTCTCCACGAGATCCCAGTTCTCCAGAAGCTTGCCGACACTCAAGGGTACGAAAATCTTGCCGCGCTCGATCGCGGGCAAGGCGAAATTGCGGAATTCCGCGGGCGGCAATACTTCCACGATTATATCGCAGGCTTCGGCGATCTCCTTAGCGCCCAAAATTTTTATCGATTCGTCGGGCACGGTTTTTCGCGCTTTCGCATGATCGCGCGCGCTTATGGCCGCGAGCTTCAATCCAGGAATGCCTGCGAGAAGCCGCTTTGCCACTTCGCGGCCAACGGCGCCCAGGCCCGCCAGGCCGATTTTCAAGGGAGCTTTCAACGATACACCTTTCTTCTTAATGCGCGCCTTGCAGCGCGGCTTTCTCCGCGAGCTTTTCTTCGAGCCGCGAGATGTTCTGCAGCAGGCGCTCGCTCGTGAGCTTCAGGAAATAGAACCCGAATTGCGGGTTCTGGAAGTAGAGCTCGCGCAATTTTTCGTAGCTCAACGTCAACACCTCGCCGTCGGCGACGCATTCGAGCGAGGCGGTGCGCCGGTTCTCGGGCGCGAGCAGGCCCATTTCGCCGACGAGTTGGCCGGGCGCGATCTCGATGCCGAGCTCGGGAAGCAGGAATTTCCCGGTGACGGTATAATACATCTCGTCCGCGACATCGCCTTTTTGAAAGAGAAGATCGCCGCGGAAATATTGCCGCCTCGTCATGAACGGTTTCAGCCATGCCATGGAAAGGTCGCCGCTCGCCGAAACCTTCACTTTCTTTACAAGCACGAGCATCTGCCGCAGCCGCACTACGTTGAGCGGCAGTAGGAAGAGGTACATGAACAGCGTCGGGTAGGATTTGGCGTAATAGCCGTAAAGAATAAAGAAGATCGTGGACACAATGCCCGCGATGCGAAGCGGCACCATGGTCTGCATCGCATAGGTCGCGACATAAAATATCGCGCCGATCACGGCGAAAAATTCGCCCCACCCGATGTGAAGACTGCCGATTTGCATCTCGTCCTCCCGCCCCAAAACGCGCGAACCGATGTATAACCTTTCCGGCCGGTCTAGGCGAAGGGCAAGAAGCGCGGAATGAAGCGGAAGGGGCGGGGGAGCTATATTCTTCTGGTGAGCGGTGTGATCGCGGCGGCGGTCGCAATCCGCGTGCTCGATCCGTTTTTCGTGCAGGCGCTTCGGCTCATTTCCTTCGACGTCTATCAGCGCGTGGCACCGCAGCGTTTCGACCCGGGATTGCCCGTCCGGGTCGTCGATATTGACGAAGCCTCGATCGCGAAAATCGGCCAGTGGCCATGGCCGCGCACGGTGATGGCCGACCTTGTGAAAAAACTCGGCGCGAAGGGCGCCTCCGCCATTGCCTTCGACGTGATGTTTCCCGAGGCCGACCGCACGTCGCTCGAAGAGGTCGCGAAACACCTGCCGCCGGATCAGGCCGGGCGCCTGCAAGGCGTCATCGCCGGCGTTCCCGAAAACGACAGGATTTTTGCCGAGGCGCTCGCGCAGACGCCGAGCGTGATCGGCATGACGCTCACTTCCGGAACGAATGCGTCGGCCTACCGGCCGAAAGCGGGTTTTGCCGTTGCAGGCGACGACCCGCGTCCCTTCATCGCGGGCTTCACGGGCGCGACCGGAAACCTCCCGATCCTCACGGAGGCCGCTAAGGGAATCGGCGCGCTCAACTGGACGCCTGACCGCGATCAGGTGCTGCGTCGCGTTTCGCTCATCTATCGGCTCGGCGATCAATATGTGCCGTCGCTCGCGGCCGAAGCGCTGCGGATCGCCCAAGGCGCGTCCACCTACGTGCTCAAGTCCTCGAACGCGAGCGGCGAGACCGCATTCGGCCGCGCGACCGGCCTCAATCATATCCGCATCGGGGACATCGAGGTGCCGACCGATGCACAAGGCGCGATCTGGATGAAATTCCGCGCGAGCGATCCGGATAGCTTCATTCCGGCCTGGAAAGTGCTCGCGGGCGAAGTGCCGGAGGACGAAATCTCCGGCCGCATCATGCTGGTCGGCACGAGCGCCCCCGGACTCCTCGATTTGCGGGCGACTCCGATCGATCCGGTGCTGCCGGGCGTCGAGGTGATCTCGATGATGATCGAGCACATTGTCGGCGGGCAAAATCTCAGGCGGCCAGACTATGCGCCGGCGCTCGAGGAAATGGCGATCTTGATCCTCGGCGTAATGCTCGCTTTCGTGTTCTCGCGCGTGTCCGCGCGGAGCGCCGGACTGATCGGATTTGTCACGGTATCCGGGCTCTTTCTGTGCGGCTGGCTTGCTTACCGCTACGGCGATCTCCTGCTCGATCCGCTCTATCCCGCGCTCGCCTTGATGCTGCTTGTCGGTGCCGCCACCTTTCACATCTATCGCCGCGTCGAATTGCAGCGCGGCGAAATTCGCGGCGCTTTCGGCCGTTATGTCGCGCCGCAAGTGGTCGAGCAACTGATCGCGAATCCGGACCGGCTCGAGCTCGGAGGCGAAGTGCGCGAGATCACGCTGATGTTCTGCGACGTGCGCAACTTCACCTCGATTTCCGAAACCATGAACGCGCACGAGCTCACGACCTTCATCAACGAGTTGCTCACGCCGCTCTCGGAAACGATTCTCGAACATCGCGGCACCATCGACAAATATATCGGCGACTCCATCATGGCGTTCTGGAATGCGCCGCTTGATGAGCCAGATCACGCTTCGCTCGCGGCAAAGGCCGCGCTTGGCATGGCTGCGCGCATTCCGGAATTGAATCGCCATTGGCAGGAGCAAGCGGAGGCGGCCGGCAACAAGTTCGTTCCGGTGCGGATCGGGATCGGCATCAATACCGGCAATTGCTGCGTCGGCAATCTCGGCTCGACTCAGCGCTTCGACTATTCCGCGATCGGTGACGAGGTGAATCTCGCCTCGCGGCTGGAAGGACTGTCGAAGCTATATGGCGTGACCGCGGTTGTGAGCGAGCGCACGGTCGAGCAACTGAAAGATGTACGTGCGCTGGAACTTGATCTCGTGCGCGTGAAAGGCCGCACGCGGCCGACCCGGATTTATACGTTCCTCGATCTCGTAGGCGGCGGGAAAACCGGGGAATTACCCGCCCTTCAGGAGGAGTTTCTCGCGGCCTACCGCAAAAAGGAATGGGATAATGCCGAAAGTGTGATGGAACGCACACGCGCGCATCTGCAAACGCTTGGCATTTCCGAGCTCGATTCATACTATTCGTTATTCGCTTCGCGTATTGCGGGTTATCGATCGAATCCGCCGTCCGCCGATTGGGACGGTTCCTTCACCGCCATCGAAAAGTAAAAGTTAAAACAGGAGCGATGCCGTGACCGATCCGATTCACATTGCGCTGACCGCTGTCCTGATCCTCCTGATTAAACATCTCATTTTCGATTTTTTCCTGCAGACGGCGTACCAGTACAAGAATAAGGGAATCTACGGCCATCCCGGCGGGATTCTGCACGCTGGACTGCACATATTCGGCACGTCGTTCTTGTTTCTGTTCGTCAATCCCGGAGCCGTGCTCGCCGTGCAAATTCTCGCCGGCGAATTCATCGTCCATTATCATATCGACTGGACGAAGGAGCAGGTCGTCAAGCGTATGCGGCTTACGGCCGAAGACGCTGCGTTCTGGTGGACGCTCGGCGTCGACCAGTTCCTGCATGGCGCGACCTATGTCGCGATCGCCTGGATCGCGCTCAGCCGCTTCGCTCAGTAGCGATTGAAGAAAGTAACCGTTGTGACGTGGTTGGTGTAGCTGCCGAGCTGCGTGTTCGAATTGTCACGCTCATAGCGATAGTCGAACCGGATGCTGCTCTGGTTTGTCACAAACGGATTGCGGAAAATAAGCGCGGCACCCGGCGCATAGATGAAATCGCGGCGATCGATGGTCATCGGCGGAAAGACAGTATTGTCGGTAGCGCGAGCATAATAGCGTTCGAGCGCCGAGAAATTGATCCCCGCCGTCACCCAGTCGGTAACCGGCTTGAAATATTCGATGCGTCCGCCGACTTCGTTATAGCGGCCTGTGCGGAAGTCGTCGGGCGACACGAGAAAATTAAGATTGCCCACGGCATCGATGCCGCTCCAGCGCCACCAGGGCGATATGACAACGAGATCGTCCTTGAGGATCGCGCCGGCGAACAGAAATTTCGCGGTGACGTCCGCGAACCAGCCGTGCGTCTGCGGGAAGAAATCGTTGTAATCGCGATAGCCCGCGCGGTAGCGCACAATGTAATTCATCGGTCCTTCGCCGCCCTCGAACAGCGCGGTCGCGAACGCTTCGCTATAGAAAAAATGATGATCGAAGTAAGAGCCGCCGACACCGATCGAGGGATGAAAAGTCATTGTCGGCGTCACCGCGTAAACCGGGCCCGTCGCGGCACCGGCATAGCCGTAATTCAGATCGCTATCGGATGTGTACAGATTGCCCGAGAAGAGCGCGGTCGTCCGCCAGCGTGTATCCCCCAGCGTTCGCTCGTCTTTTAGCAGGACGCGCGCGAAGAGTTCCGGCGAGCCTTTCTTGCCGACCGCGAAATCCTGCGGATTGGATTCGTAACCGGCGCCGGCTTCGGTGAAGACCTGAAACGTGTTCGGCAGAAGCCTTGCCGCGACGCGTTCCGCGCCTTTCTTCGCTTCGGCGTTGCCGGGATCCAGGGCCGCAGCGCGCTCATAGGCAGCAAGCGCCTTGCCGTAGTCGCCCTGCGCTTCGGCCGCCCGCGCGTAGGCGAGGTTGAGCTCGACATTGCGCGGGTCGTTCATGATTTGCGCGTTCAGGCGGGCAAGCTCGTCCGCCAGAGCAGGCGCAGTCATACCCATCGCAAGCAGCGCCGCAACGACAAGCAGCGTCCGTTTCATGATTTCGACCAGCCCTGAACACGCAAAAAGGCACAAATCAAACGGCGGCGATCACCTCGAAAATCGCCGCCATCAATTGCGGGAACAATGCCAGCGGCACAAACTAGCGACAAGGGCTCAGGCAGTTACCACCACAGGTATAGTGTGACGGCTATCACAGAATTCGCGCCGTTATTGGGGTCTTGTGTGGCTTCCAAGCCACAGCAGGCGGAAACATGAACGGCTACCCGCTAGAGTGGAGACCCGGCTTGGCGTAGTGTCTGACCGTTCGCAACAGGGGCATTCGATGCGTACAGGGCTGAAGACGCTGAATTTCATCGCGCTTGCCGCGGGCTTCGTGCTCGCCTCGAACGCCGCTTTCGCACAGGCCCGGATCGGCGTCGCTGCGGTTGTGAAGAATCAGGTGACGGGCGGCGGCGCGCCGCTCTCTTCCGGCAGCAGCGTGCATGCGAACGAGATCATCAAGACGGGCGAGGCAAGTTCGGCGCAGCTTCTCTTCGTCGACCAGACGAGCCTCATGGTCGGCGCGAAATCGGAAGTGAAGCTCGACCGCTTCGTCTACGATCCGAACAGCGGCAACGGCAAGGTCGTGATGAACGCAGGCAAGGGCGTTTTCCGCTTCGTCTCCGGATCGCAGAATTCGAAGAGTTATCAGATCAACACCCCAGTCGCGACGATCGGCGTGCGCGGAACGGTGTTCACTTTCCTGAATTCCGGCACGCAGCTTTTCCTCACGACCTCGAACGGCCTGGTGCTCGTGACGATCTTGCCGAACGGCCCGACGGTCGAGGTGCCGGCGGGCTGGTCGATCGTTGTCTATCCGAATGGGAGCTACCAGAAGTTCCAGTCTTCGGACACGACGAATTTTCTCCGGAACGCGGGTCTCGATCAGCGGCTCCTGGAGGAATATTCAAATGTCCTTGGCGATCACAACAATACGCAGGGCGGATTGAGCGCGCCGTTCTTTAGCGATTTCCGCTTGAAGAACCGGCCATAACCTCACGTCTGGTTCTTAACCAGAAAATCGAAATCGCAGCCGCTGTCGGCTTGCGAGACGTGCTCGATATAAAGCCGCTCGTAGCCGCGCGCGGGCTTGACCGGCGGTTTCCAGGCTGTGCGGCGCTTGTTCAATTCGGCATCTTCCACCAATAGATCGAGCTTTCGCGACTTCGCATCGAGGCGAATTCGGTCGCCGTCCTTCACGAGCGCAAGCGGCCCGCCCGCCGCCGCCTCCGGCGAGACATGCAGAACGACGGTGCCGAAAGCCGTGCCGCTCATGCGCGCGTCGGAAATCCGCACCATGTCCTTCACGCCCTTCGAGCCGAGCTTCTTCGGGATCGGTAGCGCGCCCGCTTCCGGCATGCCCGGCGCGCCGATAGGGCCCGCGTTCTGCAAGACGAGAACACTTTCGGGCATCACGTTCAGACTCGGGTCGTCAATGCGTTTTGAAAGATCCTCGAGCGAAGTGAACACAACGGCAGGGCCTTCATGCGAGGTAAGCGAAGGCGTCGCGGCGGATAATTTGATCGCCGCGCCTTGCGGCGCAAGATTGCCAGTGAGGATCGCGATCGCAACGCCTTCCACCACGGGCCGGTTGAGCGGCCGGATCACTTCGTCGTCGACATAGCCCGGCCAGCGCTTCACCACCTCGCCGAGCGTTTCGCCGGAGACGGATTTTGCGGATAAGTCGAGCTTGTCGCGGAGCCTGCGCCACAGCGCCGGAACGCCGCCGCCCGCGTGAAAATCCTCCGCGAATTGCGTGCCCGCAGGTTTTAAATTGATAAGCACAGGCACCTCGCGGCCGACGACGTCGAGCTCCTGCAAATCGAATTTTAACCCCGCGCGGCCCGCGATCGCGGCCAAATGCACGATTGCGTTTGTGGAGCCGCTGATCGCTTGCAGGACAACGGCGGCGTTCCGCAGCGACTGCTTGGTGAGAAGCTCGCTCGGCCGCGGCCCGTCGGTTTTTGCCATTTCCGCGGCGCGCCGGCCGGTCGCAGTCGCAATCCGCATGCGCTCGGAAGAAACAGCGGGCGCCACGGCTGCGCCGGGCAGCGTGAAGCCGAGCGTTTCCGCAATCGTCGCCATGGTGCTTGCCGTCCCCATCACCATGCAGGTACCGGCGGTGGGCATGAGCTGATCATGCGCGCGGTTCAAATCTTTTTCCGAAATCGAACCAGCGCGGAAAGACGCCCAAAGCCTTCGGCAATCGGTGCAGGCGCCAAGCTGCGTGCCTTCGAAACGGCCCGCGAGCATGGGCCCGACCGGAAGCACGATGGCGGGAAGATCGGCGCTGATCGCGCCCATGAGCTCGGCGGGGATCGTCTTGTCGCAGCCGCCGATCAAGACGACTGCATCCATCGGAAGCGACGCGCACATCGCTTCCACATCCATCGCCATCAAATTCCGCCACAGCATCGAGGACGGGAAGGCGAAGGATTCCTGCAACGAGATCGTCGGGAAGACGAAAGGCAGCGCGCCGGCGGCGAGCACGCCTTGCTTCACCGCTTCCGCAAGCTGCGGCGCGGTGCGATGGCAAGGATTGAAATCGGAGGCGGTGGAAAGAATGCCGACGATAGGTTTCGACAAGGCCTCGTCGTCGTAGCCCGCGCCCTTCAGGAATCCTCGCCGCAGAAAAAGCGAGAATTCGTCGTCGCCGTATTTGGCAAGACGCGACCGTAGGCCGCGCTTCATACCAGCGCCCCGGCGTCTAACTTCTTCAGTTCGCCGAGCAGCTCTTTCGTCTGCGCAGACGAGAGCGGATCGAGCGGCGGCCGCGTGCGCGCCCAGTCTTTATGCCCGGTTTGCTCCGCCACCACGGCCTTGATCCCTGCGATGAGCGGAAATTTCACCATGAGGTTGCGGACGGCCGAAACCTGCCGATGCAGCTCTTCCGCGCCCGCGCTGTTCCAGGTGTCGAACAGTTTCGAGATCGGCCCGATATTGGTGTTCGCTGTCGCTGAGATGCAGCCCGCGGCACCTTTTTTCATCGCCGCGAGGAGAAGCGCTTCGCTCGACGGGAAAACGGCGAAGCCGGGGAACCGCTCCAGCAACGTGTTCACGTAAGCGACGTCGCCGGAGGAATCCTTGAGCCCCACGACGGTCTCGGGAAATTTCGCAATCAAGCGGCCGATCAGATCCGGCGAATATGCGATCGCGCTCATTTGCGGGAAGTTATAGAGATAGAGCCGGAGTTTCGGATCGTTCACGCGTGCGATCACTTCGGAAATGAACGCGAACAGGCCGTCGTCCGACACGCCTTTATAGTAGAAGGGCGGCAGCAACAGCACGCCCTTCACGCCGAGCGAAGTCGCGTGCTTGGTGAGCCGGACGGCGTCACCGATCGAAGGCGCGCCGGTGCCGGGCAAGAGCTTTTCGGCCGGAATGCCTGCGCTGACGAGCTTTTCGAGCGTCGTCTGCCGCTCGGTAAAATCGAGGGAATTCGCTTCGCTCGTGGTGCCGAGCACGGCAAGGCCATGCGCCCCGCCTTTTAAAAGGGCGCGGCAATGCTCGATATAGCGGTCGAAATCGATGGAAAGATCGGGGCGGAAAGGCATGGTGGCGGGCGGCCAGACGCCGGAGGCGCGGTCAGTGTGTTTCATGCGGGGACTGTAGCGAAATGCTTCAGTTCCGCATAGATTCCATTCGGCCCCGCTCCCTCCTCGCCGTAATATCCAGAAAGCGAGGATTGTAGATCGGTTGCTGGTATAGGGCCGGGCCGGTCACCGGGGCCGCCGCCAGCTGCGATACGCGAACCGCCCAGATTGCGACTTCGCGATTTGTTACCGCGCGCCCACGCCGGCGCGGCAAAAATACGGCTACGCAACCCGCATCCTTACCGGCGGCGCTTGTCTATTTTCGTTTTGTTTACCGTGCGGATCGCGACTCTGTCTGGCGCAAGAACCTCGGCCGGTTCCGTTCGCCCGCCTTTTAGCGATCTCTTTGAACCGTCTTTTAACATGAATCAAATCCTTGCCTGAATCGCGATAATTGGATCAATCGTTACAACGCTTATTAGACACGCCATCCGCGATAGTCCCGCGAACGGATAGGGGTGTCAGCGGTGCGTGTCTCCACGGTTGTAATGGTTGTTCTCGCGGGCGTGTTCGGTCTCGCGGCGGTGTTTGTTGCGCAGATGTGGCTGTCGCACCAGGACGCGCTTCGCTCCAAGGCGATGAAAACCGAAACAAAGCCTGCGGCGACCCGCAAGGTGGTCGTCGCGAAATCGCCGCTTCGTTTCGGCAACGCGCTGCAAGCGAATATGCTCAGCGAGGTCGACTGGCCGGAGAATGCCGTTCCACCCGGCGCCTTCGCTTCCGTCAACGAAATGCTCGCGCCCGGCAAGCGGATCGTGCTTGCGCCGATCGAGCCGAACGAGCCGGTGCTCGCGGCGAAAATCACCGGCCCCGGCCAGCGCGCGACCCTCTCCGCCGTCATTCATCCCGGAATGAAAGCCGTGACCGTTCGCGTGAACGATGTCGAGGGCGTCGCGGGCTTTATTCTCCCCGGCGACCGCGTGGATGTTCTGCTTACGCGCAGGAATGACAAGGAAGGCACGACCGACGTTGTGCTGCAGAATGCGCCTGTGCTCGCGATCGACCAGCTCGCCGACGAGCGCAGCGACAAGCCGCAGATCGTGAAGGCCGTGACGCTCGAAGTCGACACCGTCTCGGCGCAAAAGCTCACGCTTTCCGCGCAACTCGGCGTTCTCTCACTTGCGCTCCGCAAGGCGGGCGAAGCGAAAAGCGACGAAAGCCGCCGCATCTCCGCGAGCGACATCGGCCGCGATGCGGGGCCCGTGGAAGGCAAGAAGAATTTTTCGACCATCACGGTGCTGCGCGCGATGGAGCGAAAAGACTACAGCGTGCCGAGCGAGGAATCCGCCCGCTGGGGCGAAACCAGTCTCGGCAACGCGGTCACGCAGTAACGGAACGCAGCGATGAAAACAAAACCCAAGGCTATCGCCGCTCGACTGCCGGATGGCTTCGTGTCTTTTCTGAGCGTGCTGCTCTCGCTCGTCGTGCTCGCGGGCGCGCTGACGCTTTTTCCGGCGATGCCGAAAGCCGCCGATGCGGGAAAACTCATTTCGATCACCTCGGCCCGCAAGCTCACGGGCAATGTCGTCGTCGCGGTCGGAAAGTCGGAGGACGTCCGCACCGACGCGCCGTTCATGGAAGTGGTCGTGGGCGACCCTGCGGTCGCTGACGTGAACCCGCTCACAGATCATTCGATTTCGATTCTCGGAAAGAAAATCGGCACCACGCGCGTTTCGATCTATGCCGAAGGCAAGCGTCTGGTCGGCATTTTCGACGTCGAGGTGTCCTACGACATCGGCAGGCTGCAGGCCGAGATCGCGCGCCAATTCCCGCAGGCGCGGGTGCGTGTTTCTTCGGTGAACGGCCGGATCCTGCTCTCGGGCAAGGTGCCGGACGGGGTCGTGCTCGACCGTATTGTCACCATGGCGAAGCAGTTCGGGCCTGAGATCATCAATTCGGTTGGCGTCACGCAGCCGCAACAGGTTCTGTTGGAAGTCCGTTTCATCGAAGTACAGCGCAACGCCTCGCGTGAATTGGGCGTCAACTGGCAATTTCTCGGCAACACGACGAATGCGGTGATCGGCACCGGCACCCTGCTCTCGAACTCCACGCCGTTCGGCTCCATTCTCACGACGCTGCTCGGAAAAGGTATCGAGGTCGATAACCTGATCAGGGCGCTCGAAGACCGCGGCGTCGCGCGGCGTCTCGCGGAGCCGAACCTCGTCGCGCTTTCCGGCGATACCGCGAGCTTCCTCGCGGGTGGCGAATTCCCGTTCCCGGTTGCGGGTGCGCTCAATACCGTCACCATCGAATTCAAGAAATTCGGCGTCGGCCTTGCCTTTACGCCGACCGTGCTCGCGAACGGGCTCATCAACATGAAGATCGAGCCGGAAGTGAGCCAGATCGACCCGACCAATGTGATCAGCATCGGCGGCGTCCAGATTCCGAGCCTGATTGTCCGCCGCGCGAATACAACGGTCGAATTGCGCGACGGCCAGAGCTTTGCGATCGCCGGCCTCTTGCAGGCAAACAGCGTCACCGCTGCGAAGCAGCTGCCGTGGCTTGGCGATATTCCCGTTATCGGCGCGTTGATGAAGAGCTCGCAGTTCCAGAAGAACGAAACCGAGCTCACCATCATCGTGACGCCGCGCCTTGTGCGTCCCGGCCGCCCGATCGATCTCGTGAAGACGCCGCTCGACGACACGCTCGCGCCGAACGACACCGACTTCTTCCTGCTCGGCAAGCACGAGGTTCGCCGCTCGAAAGTCGAAAAACCCGATCCGGCGAACCCGCAACATGTCCCGGGTGAGCCCGAGCAACCCGAACAAGGCTTCATTCTCGATCTGCCGAAGGGGAACGACCATGTCGCAAGCCGCTAAAATCCGCGCATTCGCGCTTGCCGCGTTCGTGGGAGCGGGTGCCGCGGGATGTTCTGACCTCTATTACGACCGGCGCGACACGGTTTCGCTTGCTGCCGGCGACGCGGTCGCGACCAATATTTCGACTCATACGATCGACGTTTGGCCGCCGGAAGCGGGCGAAACGCGGATCGTGAGCAACGGCCAAAAGATCCAGGGCGCGGTCGAGCGCTATCGCACCAACAAAGTGATCCCGCCGGTCGGCACCGGCACGAGCTCCGTCGGCTACGCGCCGGCGTCGTCCGGCGCGGCCGCGGCTCCCTCGGTGTCGCAGTAACGTGAGGCGCCGGCTTCGATGCTTGATCGCACCTTGCCCCATTCCAGCAAGACACACGTAGCCGTACTGACGGCGGACGGCGAGTTCGAGCAGCTTGTGCGCTCGACCTTCGGCGGCAACGCGCAGATCGAGCTCAGCGTCGTGAAAGGCAAGCTTTCCGCCGAAGCCGCAAAACTGAACGCCGCCGACGCCGCTGTGATCATCGTCGACATAGACGCAACGCAACCGGAAGAATTCGTCGCGCTCTCGCGTTTTGCGGCGCAGCTTGGCGGCAATCCGCCCTTGATCGCGATCACGCAGGCGCTCGACGCGGCGGTTGCGCGAAAACTCGTGCAGGTACGCGTTTCGGATTTTCTCGTGAAGCCGATCGAGCCGATCGAGCTCGTTCGCGCCTGCGCGCGTGCGGCGCAAAGCGCCCATGGCGGCGGCAGCGAAGCCATGGAAGCGCAAATCTACACCTTCCTGCCTGCCGCGGGCGGCGTAGGCGTCACGACGCTTGCGATCCAGACGGCCCTTCTTTTACAGGGCGGCAAGGGAAGCCAGGCATCGGTCTGCTTGGTCGATCTCGATTTTCAGCACGGCGCGGTCGCCGACTATCTCGACATCGAGCCGCGCCTCGACCTGAACGAGATCGAGCCCCGTCCCGAACGCCTCGACCGCCAGCTGCTCGAAGTGATGCTTTCGCGCCATTCGTCGGGGCTGCAGGTGATCGCGGCGCCAAGCCGGCCGGCCGAGATGCGTTCCTTCGATCCGCTGGTGGTGACGAGGCTTCTCGATCTCGTCTCCGCCAACTTCGATTATGTCGTGATCGACATGCCGCGCACCTGGTTCTCGTGGACGGACGATGTGCTCCTTGGCTCGAATCGCCTGCACATCGTGAGCGAAATGACGGTGCCATGCCTCAAGCTCGCGAAGAATTTGCTCTCCTCGATTCGCGAACGGCTGGGTGAAGGCTGCCGCCCGCATGTGATCGTGAACCGTTTCGAGCAGCGCATGTTTACCCCCGGCCTCAAGCTCGCCGACATCGAAAAGGCGTTTGGGCCGGCCTTCGGCGGCGTTATTCCCAACAATTACCGTGTCGTGCGGGAGGCAATCGACCGCGGCGTTCCGCTCGAGGAAGTGAAGCCCGGCAATAACGTCACAGCGCAGCTTAAGAAGATCATCCTGCCATATTCCGGAAAGGGCGGGAAAAAAGCCGCTGCGGGCGAAAAGAGAAGCTTGCTCTCCTGGGCGAGGGTTTCCTGATGCTCGGCCGTTTCACCAGTAGACAGCAGGCTTCAACCGCCGTCAAAGAGCCGGAAGCGGCGCCGGTCGTCGAAGCGCCGGCATTCGTACCGCCGATTCCCGAGATCGTGACCGAAATGCCGAGCGACGGCGGAAACCCGCTACTGTCGGCGAAGCTGCTCGACGCCAAGGTGCGGTTGCATCGCCGGCTGATCGAGGAAATCAATCTTTCGGCGCTGGAAAAATTGCCGCCGGAGGAGATGAAGAAGCAGATCGGCGGTCTCGTCTCGCAATATGTGATGAACGAACGCCTTCCGCTCAACACGCGGGAACTTTCCGATTTCGTCGACGAAATTCTCGACGAGATGACCGGCCTCGGGCCGCTGGAGCCGCTGCTTAAGGACCCGACCGTGAACGACATTCTTATCAACGGCCACGAGCAGGTCTATGTCGAGCGTCACGGCGTTCTGGAGCCCACGGTCGTGCGCTTCAAGGACGAGGCGCATCTTCTGCGTATCATCAACAAAATCGTGTCGGCGGTCGGCCGCCGCGTCGACGAGTCGTATCCGCTTTGCGACGCGCGGCTTCTCGACGGATCGCGTTTCAACTGCGCGATCCGGCCGATCGCGGTGGACGGCCCCTTGGTCTCGATCCGTAAATTCTCCAAACGGCCGTTCAACCTCAACAAGCTCGTCGAGATCGGCGCGATCCGCCCGCAAATGGCGGCGTTGCTTGCCGCCGCGGTGCGCGCGCGTATCACCACGATCATTTCCGGCGGCACCGGTTCCGGCAAAACGACGATGCTGAACGCGCTCTCGTCTTTTATCTCGGACAAGGAACGCTTGGTTACCATCGAGGACGCCGCCGAATTGCAGCTTCAACAGCCGCATGTCGCGCGCATGGAGACGCGTCCGCCGAACATCGAAGGCAAGGGCGAGATTCGCCAGCGCGAGCTCGTCAAGAACGCGCTCCGCATGCGCCCGGAGCGCATCATCCTCGGCGAGTGCCGCGGCGAGGAGGCTTTCGACATGCTGCAGGCGATGAACACCGGTCACGAAGGCTCGATGGCGACGATTCACGCCAACAATCCGCGCGAGGCGATCTCACGTCTTGAACAAATGATCGGCATGGCCGGCCAGCCGATGACGATCGCCAGCGTGCGCGGGCAGATCGCGGCTGCGATCCGCGTGATCGTGCAGTTGCAGCGCTTTTCCGACGGCAAGCGCCGGGTCACCTCGATCTCGGAGGTCACCGGCATGGAAGGCGACATCCTGCAAATGCAGGAAATCTACAAATACGTCCGCACCGGCACCGACGAGAAGGGCGAAGTGCTCGGTCATTTCCAGGCGACCGGCGTGCGTCCGCGTTTCCTGAGCGATCTCGCGGCGATGGGCATCAATATTCCCGGCAACTATTTCGACCCCTCGAAGCCGCTGTAAATTCCGATGTTCGACATCAACCCGGTCACGCTGATCTACGTTTTCGCCGCGATCTCGACGATTCTATTCGTCGAGGCGGCATATCTGATGTTTTTCACGACCGCGTCCTACAAGACGACGGTCAATCGCCGCATGCGGCTCCTGCAAAACGAGCCAAATCGCGAGAATATTCTCGTTCAGTTGCGGCGCGAACGTTCACTCAACGCGGGCGGGGGCTACGCGTTCAAGCTCCAGTCGTTCAATCGGCTCGTCATGCAGTCGGGTCTCACGATCGGGCTCTGGAAATTCGCCCTAATCGCGGCGCTTTTCGCGCTCGTCGTTTTCGGCGCGATGTTCGTCAGGGGGGTCAGCCTCATCGCGAGCGGCGGGATCGCGCTCCTTTGCGGCACGGTTCTGCCGATCCTCGTCCTGAAATTCATGCGCGCGCGGCGGCACAAGCAGTTCGGAACGCAATTTCCCGACGCGATCGACGTCATCGTGCGAAGCCTGAAAGCCGGGCATCCGGTGCCGATCGCGATTCAGATGGTCGGGCGCGAAATGCCGGATCCGATCGGCAGCGAATTCGGCATGATTGCCGACGAAATCACCTATGGCGCCGATTTGGAGACCGCGCTTCGCAACATGTATTTCCGGGTCGGCCAGGAGGATTTGCCGCTGTTCGTGACCGCGGTCGCGATTCAGGGCTCGACCGGCGGCAATCTGAGCGAAATTCTCGGTAATCTTTCGGCGGTGATTCGCCTCCGTTTCAAGATGCGCCGTAAGATCAAGGCGCTTGCCGCGGAAGGCCGTTTCTCGGCGATCATTCTTTCCGCGATACCGATCGCGATGTTCACCATTTTGCAGATGCTCTCGCCGGACTTCTACGGCGACGTGTGGCACGTGGAGATGACGAAGATCGTTCTCGCCGCGGCCGGCGGATGGATGCTGGTCGGCAATCTCATCATGTACAAGCTCGTCAATTTCAGGATCTGAGCGATGGAAAGCCTCTCCGAATCGCTCTTCGATCTTGTCGGCGACAATCCCGCGACGCTGCTCAGCATCCTCATCTTTCTCGCGGTCGGCACGCTCGCCTTCTGCTTCATGGGCTTCATTCGTGTGAAGAGCTCGGTGAACCGGCGTGTCAGCGGCGCGCTTACGGGAACTTCCACCACGAAGGGCGGCGAGCAGAATTCGCTGCGCCAATCGAGCCTCAAAGCGGCGCAAAAGCTCATCGATTACACCGCGAAATATTATTCGACCACCGACACCGGCAACGTGAAGCTTTTGCAGAGCAAGCTCGTCCAGGCAGGTTTTCTCAACCCGCGCGCGGCGGGACTTTATTTCGTGGCGCGCGCCGGTCTCGGTCTCGTCTTTTTCACGCTCGCGTTCGTTTTCATTCCCGCGTTTTACCCCGACCTGAATTGGTCGACGCGCTGGATGCTGATGGCATTTTCCGCGCTCCTCGGCTATTACGCGCCGAGTTTTTATCTCAACCGTAAGATCACTGCGAACAGGAACGAGCACCGCGCGGGCTTTCCCGATTTTCTGGATTTGCTGGTCGTCTGCGCGGAGGCGGGACTTGCAATGGAAGCCGCGCTCGATCGTGTCGGCCGGGAACTTGCCGACTCCTATCGCTCGCTCAGCGCCAATATTCATATGGCGACGCTCGAGATTCGTGCCGGCCGCACGCTTTCCGAAGCGCTGGAGCATCTCGGCGACCGGCTGGGGCTCGAGGAGGCTCGCTCTTTCGCTACGCTTTTGCAGCAATCGGCCGAACTGGGTTCGAGCGTCACCGATGCGCTTCGCGTCTACAGCGACGAGATGCGGCACAAGCGGCTCTCGCGCGCGGAAGAAAAAGCCTACAGCCTTCCGTCCAAGCTGTCGGTGCCGCTCATTCTGTGCATTTTCCCGGTGCTCGTGATCGTGGTTCTGCTGCCGGCCTATATCCGGGTAAAATATCAGGTGTACTGAAAATGCGCGCGGTTTTGTTCGGAAAGCGTTTGGTTTTGTGGTGGCCGGAACACGGTGAATTGTTAACCCGCGTCGCCTAGGGTTTGGAGCTAACGGCTGGGGCTGATCGATGTATGCGTTTCTCACCCGTGCGCTTGTTTGCGCCGCTTGCCTGATCTGGCTTGCCGCTTGCAGTCAGACGACAGCGGAATATGCCGGCGGCGCGAATAGCTTTGCCGATGGCGCAACCATCGGCGAGCCGCGGCCGCTGCCGGAGCCGGTCGTGCAGAACGCAACGCTCGTTTCGGAAGGGCCGCAAACCGCGCAAGCGGACATCCCGCTTCTCGGCAGCGACCAGAACGACGACCTCAACCTCGGCAAGAAACAATTTCGCGCGCGAAATTTCGGCCTTGCGGAGCGTCACTTCCGCCGCGCGGTCGAAATGTCGCCGCGCGACGCCGAGGCCTGGGTGGGGCTTGCGGCTTCCTACGATCGCCTGAAGCGCTTCGACGAAGCCGATCGCGCCTATCGCCAGGCGATCGCGATCCTCGGGCCGACGCCGGAAATTCTGAACAACCAGGGCTATTCGTATTTGTTGCGCGGCAATTACCGGCTCGCGCGCAAGAAATTCTATGAGGCGCAGGCAAAGGATCCGGATAATCCGCGCATCCGCCGCAACATCGAGCTGATGGAAGCGAGCCTGCACGACGGCAAAGGCGTCGCGACGCGCTAAGTCGCCGATGCTGCGCTCCGAATCGTCATGCCCGGCCTTGTGCCGGGCATCCACGTTTTAAGGGCAGTGCGTGCAGTAAAGGCGTGGATGGCCGGGACGAGCCCGGCCATGACAGCGCAAGAGCGCTGTCACTCCGCCGCGGCTTTCGTATGCTTCGCGGCCATTTGTGTCAGATAATCCATCGCCGCCTGTGCGCCGCCTTTCTTGATCGGCACACCGGCAAGCGTAAGCGCCATTTCGGTGCCCGATAGCGCGCCCATCAGCATCAGATCGTTGATGTCGCCGAGATGGCCGATGCGGAACATCCTGCCCGCGAACGGGCCGAAGGCGGTGCCGTAGGAAATGTTGAAAGTGTCGAGCGCGATTCCGCGGAACGCGTCCGAATTGTGCCCGTCGGGCAGGATCACCGCCGTCAGCGTCGGCGAATAATATTTCGGATCCTTGCACACGATGTCGAGGCCCCAGGCCCTGACCGCGCGCCGCGTCGCTTCCGCGAAACGCTCGTGGCGGGCGAAGACGTTTTCCAGTCCTTCCTCGTGCAGCATTTGGATCGAGACATCGAGGCCGTAGAGCAACAAGGTCGCGGGCGTGTAGGGGAAGTAGCCGGTTTTGTTCAGGGCAAGCATGTCTTCCCACGACCAGAACGATTTCGACAGCTTCGAATTCCTGGAAGCGGCGACCGCCTTGTCGCTGATCGCGTTGAACGAGAGGCCCGGCGGCAGCATCAAACCCTTCTGCGCGCCGCCGATGGTGACGTCGACGCCCCATTCGTCGTGCCGATAGTCGGTGGAAGCGAGAGAGGAGATTGTGTCCACCATAAAGAGCGCCGGATGACCGGCGGCGTCGATCGCTTTCCGGATTTCGGCTATCGGCGAGAGGCAGCCGGTGGATGTCTCGTTATGAAGAACGCAAACCGCCTTGATCTCGTGCTTCTTGTCTTCCTTGAGATACGCCTCGATCGCTTTCGGATCGGCGCCCGTACGCCAGTCGGTCTTGATGAATTCGGGCTTGAGGCCGATTTTCTCGGCCATCTTCTTCCATAGCGTCGCGAACTGGCCGGTCTCGACCATCAAGATTCTGTCGCCGGGCGAAAGCGTGTTCACGAGCGCGGCTTCCCACGCGCCGGTGCCGGTCGCGGTGTAGATGATCACCGGGCTCGCCGTTTTGAAAATTGTCTTGATGCCATCGAGGCAGCGCTTTGCGAGCTTCGCGAATTCCGGGCCGCGATGGTCGATAATGGGGTTGTCCATTGCGCGCAGGATGCGGTCGGGAAGGGGTGACGGCCCCGGAATGTGGAGAAAGTGGCGGCCCGCCACGCGTGAAGCATTCTTGGCCATTGTTTTTCGTCCTTGCAGTGCGAGAGCGCCTAAGGTCGCGAGGTTCGTATCGCGAAACCGGCCTCCGCACAATGCTCGCGCAAGGCCCTATAATGCGAATGCATTATAGAATTCCGCGATTGCTTAATTTAATGGCCGCATGGAATAAGCCCGCATGAGCTTGAAATTGCTACCCGGTCTCGAGCGGCGCCTTAAGGCCGAGGTGAAAGGCGACGTCCTGTTCGATCCTTTCAGCCGCGGGCGCTACGCGACCGACGCTTCGCACTACCAGATGATGCCCCTGGGCGTTGTGGTGCCCGAAACCGTCGCCGATGCCGAGCGGGCAATTGCGCTCGCGCGCGAGGAGGGGATCAGTGTCCTGCCGCGCGGCGGCGGGACGTCGCAAGCGGGGCAGACGCTAAACGAAGCGCTCGTGATCGATTGCTCCAAGCATTTGAACAAAATTCTCGAACTGGATATTGCGAACCGCCGCGCGGTCGTCGAGCCCGGCATCGTGCTCGACGATTTGAACCGCGCGCTGAAACCGCATGGATTGTGGTTTCCTGTCGATGTCTCGACCGCATCGCGCGCCACGATCGGCGGCATGACCGGCAACAACTCCTGCGGCGGGCGCTCGCTACGCTACGGCAATACGCGCGAGAATGTGTTGTCGATCGATGCGGTGCTTGCCGACGGCACTAGCGCGCATTTCGGTCCGATAGGATCTTCGCCGAATCCGTTCGAAAAATTTCTGCTCTCGCTCGGTGCGCGCGAGGCGAATGAGATCGAAAAAAATTTCCCGAAAGTGCAGCGGCGCGTCGGCGGCTACAATCTCGATTCCTTCGTTCGGGGAAAAAACGACGCAAATCTCGCGCACATTCTGGTGGGATCCGAGGGAACGCTCGCCTTCACCACCAGGGTTGAACTGAAGCTCTGGCCGGTGCTCGGCAAGCGCGCGGTCGGCGCCTGTCACTTCGGCTCGTTCTACGAGGCGATGAACTCCGCCCAGCACATCGTGAAGCTGAAGCCGATCGCGGTGGAGCTTGTCGACCGCACCATGATCGAGCTCGCGTCCGAGATCGAGATGTTCAAGCCGGCGCTCAAGGAATTCGTGCGCGGCAAGCCCGATGCGATTTTGCTGGTCGAATTCGGCGAAGAGGATCAAAGCGAAAACATCGGCCGTGTGAAGCAGTTAGAGTTGCTGATGGGGGATCTCGGCTTCGGCTGGGACAAAAGCGGCAAGCACTGGGGCGGCGTCGTCGAGGTGCTCGATCCCGCGCTGCAGGCCGCGATCACCGACGTGCGCACCTCCGGCCTCAACATCATGATGTCGATGAAGGAGCAGGGAAAGCCGATCTCCTTCGTCGAGGATTGCGCGGTGCCGCTCGAGCATCTCGCCGACTACACCGCGCGCCTCACGGAAGTCTTCGAGAAGAACGGCACCCGCGGCACCTGGTACGCGCATGCGTCGGTGGGCTGCCTGCATGTGCGTCCGGTTCTGAACTTGCGGCAGGAAAAAGATGTGAAGGCGATGCGCAGGATCGCCGAAGAAGCCTTCGCCATGGTGAAGGAATACGAGGGCTCGCATTCCGGCGAGCACGGCGACGGCATCGTGCGCTCGGAATTCCACGAATTCATGTTCGGGAAGGAGCTTGTCCGCGCTTTCGAGGAAGTGAAGGACAAGTTCGATCCGAACGGCCTCTTCAATCCCGGCAAGATCGTGCACGCGCCAAAATTCGACGACCGCACGAAATTCCGCTACCCGCCGGACTATCGCGCGGACGAAATCAAAACCGTTCTCGACTGGTCGGCCTATACCGGCGCGGGCGGCGGCTTTCAGGGCGCCGTCGAGATGTGCAACAACAACGGCGCTTGCCGCAAGGAAGTCGGCGGCGTGATGTGCCCGAGCTATCGCGCCACCCATAACGAGCGCGACGTTACGCGCGGCCGCGCGAATACGCTCAGGCTCGCGATCACGGGTCAGCTTGGACCGGACGCGTTTACTTCGGATGAGATGCTGGAAACGCTGAAACTCTGCGTCTCCTGCAAGGCGTGCCGCCGCGAATGCCCGACCGGCGTCGACATGGCGCGGATGAAGATCGAAGTGCTTGCCGCGCGCGCTGAAAAAGTTGGAATTTTGCTGCGCGACCGTTTTGTCGGTTACCTGCCGCGCTATGCGCCCCTCGCAGCGAAATTTCCGTGGCTTCTCAACTTACGCGACCTTCTTCCGGGCGCGGCGAAATTGTCGGAAACGATTGCGGGGCTCTCCGCGCGCCGCACGCTGCCGAAATGGCGGAGCGATATATTCGTCGAACCATCCGACTTGTCATGCCCGCACTTGTTGTGGGCATCCACGCCTTCTTTTTCTCAAAGCGTGGATGGCCGGGACAAGCCCGGCCATGACAAAGAAAAAGAAGTCGTCCTCTTCGCCGACACCTTCAATCGCTACTTCGAGCGCGAGAATCTCGACGCTGCTCATAAGGTGCTCACTGCAGCAGGGTACAAGGTGCATTGCGTAAAACCAGCCGACGGCTCGAAACGTCCGCTCTGCTGCGGCCGCACGTTTTTCTCGGTCGGCAAGGTGGAGGAGGCGCGCAAGGAGGCCGCGCGTACGCTTCAAGCGCTCCTGCCGTTCGCCGAGCGCGGTGTTGCCGCCGTCGGCCTGGAGCCGAGCTGCATTCTCGGCTTCCGCGACGAAATTCCGGCCCTTCTGAAAACGGACGCCGCGAAAAAGCTTGCCGCGCACGCGCTTACCTTTGAGGAATTCTTGCTGCGCGAACAGAATGCCGGCCGTCTGAATCTTCCCCTCGCGGAAACGAAAAAGCGCGCGCTCGTGCACGGTCATTGCCACCAGAAGGCGTTCGACGCTTTCAGCCCCGTCACGAAAATCCTGAAACTCGTTCCCGGCCTGCAAGTCGAGCCGATCGAATCGAGCTGCTGCGGCATGGCCGGCGCTTTCGGCTTCCAGCCCGAAACGATCGATGTCTCGCTCGCGATGGGTGAAATCTCGCTGCTTCCTGCCGTGCGCAAAGCATCGCCCGACGATCTCATCGTCGCCGACGGAACCTCCTGCCGTCATCAGATCAAGGACGGAGCGGGGCGCGAGGCGTTGCATGTCGCCCGTGTGCTGGCGGATAGCCTTGCCGCAGTGCGGCAATGAACGCGCATATAAACCGCGGGCTTCTTGCTTGAACTCAAGCGGAATACTTGCACAATACGCGCAAGAAATAATGAGCGGCGCCAAAGAGCATCGCGAGGGAGGAGATTTCATATGCCGATTTTCAGGAAATCCGTCATTTGCGGCGCGGCAATCGCCGCGATGCTGGCCGCCGCGCCGGCGAAGGCGTGGGAGCCGTCAAAACCGCTCGAGATTGTTGTCGCGGCGGGCGCGGGTGGCGCATCCGATCAAATGGCGCGCATGCTGCAAGCCGCCATTCAGAAGAATCATCTGATGAAGGTGCCGGTCATCGTCACCTTGAAAGGTGCGGCGTCGGGCGCGGAAGCCCTGAACTACATGAAGGAAAATGCGGGCGAGCCGGACAAGATCGTGATTGCGTACTCGCTGATCTACACGCTGCCGCTCGCCGTGAAGCTGCCGTTTAACTGGCGCGATCTTACGCCGGTTGCGATCGTGGCCTTCGACGACTTCATTTTGTGGACGAATTCGAAAGATCCCTACAAGACCGTGAAGGAATATATCGACGCAGCCAAGGCTGCGAATCCGACATTCACCGTCGGTGGCACCGGTTCGAAGCGGGAGGATCACATCCTCACCGTGTTCATGGAAAAGAAGACCGGCGCGAAATTCAAATATTTGCCCTACAAGTCGGGCGGCGAAGCCGCGACGCAGCTTGTCGGCGGTCACATCAAGTCCAATATGAACAATCCGTCGGAGAGCGTCGAACAGTGGCGCGCCGGCCAGATGAACGCACTCTGCGTGTTCGACAGCGAACGCATTCCATATAAGAGCAAAGTAACGCCGACGCAGTCCTGGAACGACGTGCCGACCTGCAAGTCGCAGGGTCTCGACGTTGAATATACGATGCTGCGCGGCATATTCCTTCCGGGCAAGGTGAAACCCGAAGAGCAGGCTTATTATGTCGATCTCTTCAAGAAGATCGTCGAAACGCCGGAATACAAGGATTACATGGAAAAACAGGCGCTGAAGCCCGCTTTCCTCACCGGCAAGGCGATGACGGATTTCCTCGAGAAAGACGAAAAGCTGCACACCGAACTCATGACGGAAGCGGGTTTCGTCGCGAAGTAGAATTCACTCATAACTGAGACCGGGGCGACGGCCCCGGTCTTTCCTCAGGGCGCAAGCATGGAAGTCGAGAACGTCGAGGCCGCCGGACCGGAAATCGACGCGCCAGGGCGTCCCGCCGCGCGCACGCGCATGGTCGATCTCGTCGTTTCAATCGTCCTCCTCGCGCTTGCGATTTTGCTGGCATGGGACAGCGACCGCACCGGCAACGAATGGGCGCCCGACGGCCCGGAAGCCGGTTATTTCCCGTTTTATCTTTCGCTGATGATGGGCGCCGCCGCGCTTTACGGAATCGGAAGGTATTTCTTCACGCGCGCGCATGAGGGCGACGTCTTCGTCACGCGCGAGCAGCTCTACCGCGTGATGCAGGTCTTCGTGCCGTCGTTCTTGTTTTGCGTCGTCACGCAATACCTCGGAATTTATGTCGCGAGCTTCATCCTGACCGCGGGCTTCATGGTCTGGATCGGCAGGATTTCGGTATGGAAATCCGTCCTCACCGCGTTCCTGTTTTCGATTGCGATGTTCTACATCTTCGAGATCGCCTTCAACGTCATCATGCCGAAAGGCCCGCTCGAAGCATTTTTTGGATATTAAGGGGCCGCCGTGGAAGCATTTGGTCTTCTCCTGCACGGTTTCGAAGTTCTCCTGACCTTCGACAAGCTGCTGCTGATGATGCTCGGGCTCGTGCTTGGCGTGTTCGTCGGCGTCCTGCCGGGGCTCGGCGGGCCGAACGGCGTTGCGATTCTGCTGCCGCTTACCTTCTCCATGGACCCGACCTCGGCGATCGTGATGCTGTCCTGCATCTATTGGGGGGCCTTGTTCGGCGGCGCGATCACTTCGATCCTGTTCAATATCCCCGGAGAAGCCTGGTCGGTTGCGACCACCTTCGACGGCTATCCCATGGCGCAACAGGGAAAGGCCGCCGAGGCGCTCACCGCCGCATTTACCTCTTCCTTCATCGGGTCGTTCGTCGCGGTGATGCTGATTACGTTCCTCGCGCCGCGCGTCGCCGATTTCGCGCTTCGTTTCGGGCCGCCGGAATTCTTCGCGGTTTACTTTCTGACCTTCTGTTCTTTCGTTGGCCTCGGCAAGGAGGAACGCCACAAGATCGTGATCTCGATGGCGCTCGGGCTGCTTCTGTCCGCCGTCGGCATGGACACGGTCTCCGGCCAGCTCCGCATGACCTTTGGCTATAACGAGCTTCTGCGCGGGATAAACTTCCTCGTGGCCGTGATCGGCCTTTTCGGCATCAGCGAAATCCTGCTCACGATGGAGGAAAGCCTTTCGCTTCGCGGTCACGCGGCAGCGATCAATCCGAGAGTCGTCTTGCAGGTATGGAAGAGCGTGCCGCGCTACTGGATGACGCTCCTTCGCTCCTCCGCGATCGGCTGCTGGCTCGGGATCACACCTGGCGGCGCGATCGCCGCCTCCTTCATGGGCTACAACCTCGCCAAGCGCTTCGACAAAAATCCCGATAGCTTCGGTAAGGGCCGGATCGAAGGCGTGTTCGCGCCGGAAACCGCGGCGCATGCCGCCGGCACCTCGGCGCTGCTTCCCATGCTCGCCCTCGGTATTCCCGGCTCCGGCACCGCCGCGATTTTGCTGGGTGGTCTCATGGTCTGGGGCCTCAATCCGGGGCCCATGTTGTTCGTGGAGCAAAGGGATTTTGTCTGGGGCCTGATCGCCTCGATGTATCTCGGCAATATCGTGGGGCTGTTCCTGGTGCTGTCGACGGTGCCGCTTTTTGCCGCGGTATTGCGCGTTCCCTTCGCGGCGATCGCGCCGATGATCGTGGTTTCCTGCGCGATCGGCGCCTATGCGATACAAAACGCGATGTTCGACGTCTGGTTGATGCTGTTTTTCGGAGTCGTCGGCTACGTCTTCAAGAAACTAGGCTATCCGCTCGCGCCGCTCACGCTCGCGCTCGTCTTGGGCAATCGTGCGGAGGACGCTTTCCGCCTTGCGATGATCGGCGCGGAAGGCGACCTCCGCGTCTTCTTCTCGAACGGGCTTGTCGGCACCATCACGGCGCTCGCGCTGATCATGCTGTTTTGGCCGGTGATTTCCTCCCTTGTCGGGAAGTTCAGCAAAAAGACGCCCGCTACCGCCGCATAATCCGCAACACTCGCATTCGCGATTTGCATAAGCCTGCGTTGAAAAAGCGGCTAGGGCTTCTCGCAAAAAAGGAGATCGCTTATGCCGTTCGCTCGCATTTCCGTCCCCGCCGGAAAGTCCGCCGATTTTCGGAAAACCGCCGCCGATATCGTTTATGAAGCGATGTTGCCGACGCTGAAGGCGCCGGAAGGGGATCGGTTTCAGGTAATCACCGAACACGCCGAAAGCGATTTCATTCTCGATCCGCATTATCTCGGTGTATTGCGGACGAAAGACGCCGTCATCGTGCAACTCACCCTGAACGAGGGCAGAACGGTCGAGCAGAAGAAGGCATATTTCAAAGCGGTCGCCGACGGCCTGCACGAGCGGCTGAAAATCCGCCGCGAGGACGTATTCATCAATCTCGTCGAAGTGAAGAAGGAAAATTGGTCCTTCGGAAACGGGATCGCGCAATACGCGGTTTGATGAGCAAAGACGCCCCGCTATTCAGCGGGGCGTTTTGTTTTCGTTCGCTTATTCTGCGGCGATCAGCGCCGGTCCGGCGGGAATTTTCTCCACTTTCGCCGCGCAATACTTGAATTCGGGGATCTTCCCGAACGGGTCGAGCGCTGGGTTCGTGAGCAAGTTCGCCGCCGCTTCCACGTAAGCGAAGGGGATGAATACGACGCCGTCCGGTACCGCATCGTCCTGACGGGGGGTGAGATCGACTGTGCCGCGGCGCGTGGTAACGCGCACCATGTCGCCGGCCTGCAAGCCGAGCTTCTCGAATGTGCCGCGCGAGAGCTGCGCCGTCGGCGCGGGCTCGAGCGTGTCGAGCACGGTCGCCCGCCGCGTCATCGCGCCGGTGTGCCAGTGCTCGAGCTGGCGGCCGGTGCTGAGGATGAACGGGAAATCGTGATCCGGCACTTCGTTCGGCGGCGTGAGCTTCGCCGCGACGAGCTTGCCGACGCCGCCCGGGCGCGGAAAGCCTTTGTCGAACACGACGTCGCGCCCCGGCTTGTCCGGCGCTTCCGACGGATAGGTGACGGCGTCCTCGCGCGAGACGCGCTCCCAGGAGATGTTGTCGAGCGAAGGCATCAGCGATGCCATCTCGGCATAGACCTCGCCGACATCCTTGTAGTTCCACTTCTCGCCGAGCCGCTGCGCGAGATCCTGGATGATCCAGATATCCTGGCGCGCCTCGCCCGGCAGCGGCACGGCCGCGCGGCCGCGCTGCACCTGACGGTTGGTGTTCGTCACGGTGCCGTCCTTTTCCGGCCAGGCTGAGGCGGGGAGCACCACGTCGGCAAACGAGGCGGTCTCGGTAAGGAAGATGTCCTGCACGACAAGATGCTCGAGATGCGCGAGCGCGCCGCGCGCGTGGTTGAGGTCAGGGTCGGACATCGCGGGGTTCTCGCCCATGATGTACATCCCCTTGATTTCGCCCGCGTGCACCGCGTCCATGATCTCGACGACGGTCTTGCCGCGCTTGGTATCGAGTTTTTTGCCCCACACGCTTTCGTACTTCGCACGCGTCTCGGCGTTCTCGACTGACTTGTAGTCGGGGAAGAACATCGGGATGAGGCCGGCGTCGGATGCGCCTTGTACGTTGTTCTGGCCGCGCAAGGGATGCAGGCCCGTGCCCGGACGGCCGATCTGGCCGGTGATCAGCGCGAGCGCGATCAGGCACCGCGCGTTGTCGGTGCCGTGGGTATGTTGCGAGACGCCCATGCCCCAGAAGATGATCGCGCTTTCGGCGCGCGCGTAGGTGCGCGCGACATTGCGGAGAACGTCAGCGGGAATGCCGCAGATCGGCTCCATCTCCTCCGGCGTGAAGTCCTTCACATGCTCGGCGAGCTCCTTGAAGCCCTCCGTGTAGGTCTGGACATACTGCCGGTCGTACAGCTCTTCCGTGATGATGACGTTCAGCATCGCGTTCAGCATCGCGACGTCGGTGCCGTTCTTGAACTGCATCATCTGCCAGGCGTGGCGCTTCATGCCGTTGCCGCGCGGATCCATGATGATGAGCTTGGCGCCGCGCTTCGCCGCCTGCTTGAAGAAGGTGGCGGCGACCGGATGGTTTTCCGTCGGGTTGCATCCGATCGCGATGATGACGTCGGAATTCTTGCACTCGTTGAAGGATGCCGACACCGCGCCCGAGCCGACGCCTTCGAGAAGCGCCGCGACGGACGAGGCATGGCAAAGGCGCGTGCAGTGGTCGACGTTATTGGTGCCGAAGCCCGTGCGCACGAGTTTCTGGAAGAGATAGGCCTCTTCGTTCGAACCCTTGGCGGAGCCGAAGCCCGAGAGTGCGCTCGGCCCGTCGCGGTCGCGGATTTTTTTCAGGCCCTCGGCGGCCTTCGCCATCGCCTCTTCCCAGGTCGCCTTGCGGAAATGCGTCCACGGGTTCGACGGATCGACGAGATTGTTCGGATCTTTCGCAACGCCTTCCTTGCGGATCAGGGGCACCGTCAGGCGCTCGGGGCTCGTGATATAGTCGAAACCGAAGCGGCCTTTCACGCAAAGGCGGTTTTCGTTCGCCGGGCCGTTCTTGCCGGTCACCGAAACGATCTTGTCATCCTTGATGTTGTAGGTGAGCTGGCAGCCGACGCCGCAATAGGGGCAGACGCTGTCGACCTTGCGGTCCGGATAAACGGTGCGCTCGTTCTTTTCGTTGACGAGAGTGGACGGCATAAGCGCGCCGGTCGGGCAGGCCTGCACGCATTCCCCGCAGGCGACGCAGGTCGACTGGCCCATCGGATCGTCGAAGTCGAACACGATCTTTTCGAGATGGCCGCGTCCGGCCATGCCGATCACGTCGTTCACCTGCACTTCGCGGCAGGCACGGACGCAGAGATTGCACTGGATGCAGGCATCCAGATTGACCGCCATCGCCGTGTGGCTGCGGTCGGGCTTGTAGCCGACGTCTTCGGGGAAGCGGCTCGTCGCGATCCCCATCTTGTCGGTCCAGGCCCAAAACTTCGATTGCGGATCGGGCGCGGTTTCGCGCTCGGGCTGGTCGGCGAGAAGAAGCTCGAACACCATCTTGCGCGAGGCCTTCGCGCGCTCGGACGCCGTCTTCACCTTCATGCCTTCGGCGGGTTTGCGGATACAGCTCGCGGCCAAGACGCGCTCGCCCTCGATTTCGACCATGCAGGCGCGGCAGTTGCCGTCCGGCCGGTAGCCGGGCTCGGGCGAGTAGCAAAGATGCGGAATTTCGGTGCCGAGGCGGTTCGCGACCTGCCAAATCGTCTCGTCGGTGCCCGCTTCGACCGTCTTTCCGTCGAGCTCGAACTTGATCGTCTTGCCTTTACCGTTCGACTTCTTCGCTTCGGTCATGATGTCACCAGGAGCCCAGCGGCTTCTTGAGTTCGTCGGGGAAATATTTGAACACGCACATCAGCGGATTGGAGGCCGCCTGCCCGAGCCCGCAGATCGAGGCATCGCGCATCGCCGACGACAATTCCGTTAACAGCGCCTCGTTCCATGGCCCTTCAGCCATCAATTTCGCGGCCTTTTCGGTGCCGGCGCGGCAGGGCGTGCACTGGCCGCAGGACTCGTCCTCGAAAAACTTCATGAGGTTCAGAGCCACGGCTTTCATATCGTCCTTCTCGGATAGAATCACAACCGCGTGGGAGCCCACGAAGCAGCCGTATTTCTCGAGCGTGCCGAAATCGAGCGGGATGTCGCCCATCGAGGCGGGGAGGATGCCGCCCGACGCGCCGCCGGGGAGGTACGCCTTGAAGGTCTCGCCGTCGGCCATGCCGCCGCAATATTCGTCGATCAGTTCCTTCACGGTGATGCCGGCGGGGGCGAGCTTCACGCCCGGGTTCTTCACGCGGCCGGAAACGGAGAAACTGCGGAAGCCCTTGCGCTCGTGGCGTCCTTGCGAGGTGACCCACGACGCGCCCTTTTCGATGATGTCGCGGATCCAGTAGAGCGTCTCGACGTTCTGCTCCAAGGTCGGGCGGCCGAACAGACCCACCTGCGCGACGTAAGGCGGTCGATGGCGTGGCAGCCCGCGCTTGCCCTCGATCGATTCGATCATCGCGGACTCTTCGCCGCAGATATAGGCGCCGGCGCCGCGGCGGAAATGGAATTTGGTGTTCTGGACGAGGCCCGCTGCTTCGACCTTTTCCATTTCCTGCTCGAACATCAGCCGGATCTCGGGATATTCGTCGCGGAGATAGAAATAAACTTCCGCGGCTTCCACCACCCACGCGCCGATCAGCATGCCTTCGATGAAGCGGTGCGGGTCGCGTTCGAGATAATAGCGATCCTTGAACGTGCCCGGTTCACCTTCGTCGCCGTTCACCGCCATCATGCGCGGCGCGGGCTCGGCGCGAACGAGCGACCATTTGCGGCCGGTGGGAAATCCTGCGCCGCCCAAGCCGCGCAGGCCCGCGTCGGAAACGATCGCAATCACGTCCTCGCGGGTGCGCTTGCCGGAGAGGCATTCCTTCAGGAGTTTGTAGCCGCCTTCCTTGACGTAAGCGTCGAAGTCTTTCGGCGTTTTGTAAGCATGCGCGTGCTCGCGTTTCTTCACGGCAGCCGCGACATTATCCTTGTTCGCCTTGAAAACCTGGTTGTGGCCCACGGCGCAAACCGGCGCGCGGTCGCAAGCGCCCATGCACGGTGCGCGGATCACGCGCACATCCTTGCCGACCGTTTTCGGAAGTTCCGCCAGGAGCTTTTCCGATCCGTACATTGCGCAGGAAAGGCTGTCACAGACACGGACGGTAATCGCAGGCGGCGGCGTTTCGCCTTCCTTCACGACGTCGAAATGCGAATAGAACGTCGCGACCTCATAGACCTCGGTCAGCGCCATCTTCATTTCTTGCGCGAGCGCCGCGAGATGCGCGGCCGACAAATGCCCGTACTTGTCCTGAATGAGATGCAGATTCTCGATCAGCAGGTCCCGGCGGCGCGAACGGTCAACCAGAAGGGCGCGCACTTCCTCAAGCGCCTGGGGATCGACCTGACGGCCTTTGGGGGTGCGCCGGGGCTTGCGCCGGACAGGCGTTGCGGGGGAAGAGGCGGGCGGTTTTGGTGGTATAATGACTGTCATACTGCTACATTGGACTTACTATAATGCCAGACAATAGGGCATTCTCCATATTGCGATTGAGAAATTCTATCAATTCTTTAAAGTCAGATCGATAACCTTCTAGGAAAACAGCAGTGATCGACAAGCTGGAATACCTGATGGCGCTCGCGCGCGAGCAGCATTTCGGCCGCGCCGCCGATAGCTGCGGCGTGACGCAACCGACGCTTTCCGCCGGCATCAAGCAGCTCGAATCGTCGCTCGGCGTCATGCTCGTACAACGCGGCTCCCGCTATATCGGCCTCACGCCGGAAGGCGAGCGCACGCTCGACTGGGCGCGCCGCATCGTCAGCGATACGCGCTCCATGCGGCAGGAATTGAAGACGCTGAAATTCGGCTTGAGCGGCCAGCTCCGGATCGCGGCGATTCCTACGGCGCTTGCGATGGTGGAATCGCTCACCACGCCGTTCCGGCAAAAGCATCCTGACGTTCGCTTTTCGATTTACTCGCGCAACTCGATCGAAATTCTCAACATGATTGAAAATCTCGAGATCGACGCGGGCATCAGCTATCTCGACAATGAGCCGTTGGGCCGCGTCTCGACGGTGGTGCTCTACCGGGAACGCTACCGCCTGGTGACTTCGGCGGAAGCGCCGCTTGGCCGCCGCGACAAGGTGACATGGAAAGAGGTCGCCGATGTGCCGCTCTGCCTGCTCACGCCCGACATGCAGAACCGCCGGATCATCGACGGCCTCCTGCGAAAGGCCGGCGGCGACCCGCAGCCGACGCTCGTCTCGAACTCAATGATCGTTCTGTTCTCGCATGTCCGCACCGGACAATGGGCGAGCATTATGCCGATGCGGCTCGCCGAGACGCTCGGTCTCACCGATACGATACGCGCGATCCCGATCGTCGAGCCCGAAGCTGTGCACACGATCGGGCTTTTGGTCCCGCAGCGCGAGCCGCTCACGCCGCTCACCGCGGCGCTCGTCGCCGAAGCGCGGCGCGTCGGCCCGAAGCTCGACGTGTAAATCGTCACTCGTTTTGCTGGTTGCTTTCGCAGCAATCCCGACTGAGGATGTCGTATGGACATCCGCTCGATTTCCGCCGGCCGCAATCCGCCGAAGGATTTGCACGCCGTCATCGAAATTCCGCTCGGCGGCGTGCCGGTGAAATACGAACTCGACAAGGAATCCGGAGCTCTCTTTGTCGACCGCTTCCTGCACACGGCGATGTTTTATCCCGGCAATTACGGGTTCATCCCGCAGACGAAGTCGGATGACGGTGATCCATGCGATGTCATGGTGGTCAGCCAGGTGCCGGTCGTCCCCGGCGCGGTGATCCGCTGCCGGCCGGTGGGCGCGCTGGTGATGGAAGACGAGGCGGGCCAGGATGAAAAAATTCTCGCCGTGCCGGTCGACGCGCTACATCCATTTTTCGCCGGGATCATGAGCTACCGCGATCTCCCGCCCATCATGTGCGAGCAGACCGCGCATTTCTTCCAGCACTACAAGGATCTCGAAAAAGGAAAATGGGTGAAACTCGCCAAGTGGCTGGATACGGCCGATGCAGAGCGCCTCGTCATGGAAGCGATCGAGCGGGCGAAGTAACGTTTCGAATTTCAAATCTTCCGAAGGAAAATCATGATCGATCGGCGCAGCTTTATCGTAGGCGGCGCGCTTGCGGGCGCCGCCTTGTTCACACCCGACTTCGCGGAAACGAAAGCCGAAATTTTTTCGGCTGAAATGAAGGGCATCGAAGCGGGGATCAAAGGCCGCCTCGGCGTCGCGATCCTCGATACCGGAACGGGCGCGCGGTTCGCGTACCGCGCAGAAGAGCGTTTTCCGATGTGCAGCACTTTCAAGCTGCTCGCGTCCGCGGCCGTGCTCGCACGCGTCGATGCGGAAAAGGAAAGACTCGACCGGCGCGTGGTGTTCACGAAAGGCGATCTGGTCGAATACTCGCCCACGACCGGCATGCATGTCGGCGGCGAGGGCATGACGCTCGCCGAGCTTTGCGAGGCGGCGATCACGCTCAGCGACAATACCGCGGGCAACCTCATTCTCGCGGCTCTCGGCGGCCCCGCTGCGGTCACCGAATTCGCGCGCTCGCTCGGCGATCCAGTGACGCGTCTCGATCGGAACGAGCCGGCGGTGAACGAATCGCTCCCCGGCGATCCGCGAGATACGACGACGCCAGCGGCGATGGCCGAAGACATTCGCAAGCTCGTCCTCGGTGGCGCGCTGAAACCTTCTTCAAGACAGCAGCTCACGGATTGGCTGCTTGCGTGCAAAACCGGCGGCAAGCGTTTGCGTGCCGGGCTTCCGCCGGACTGGCGCGTCGGCGGCAAGACAGGGACGGGCGAGCGCGGCTCCACGAACGATGTCGGCATCATTTGGCCAGCGCAGGGCGGGCCGATCGTCGTTGCCGCTTACCTCACAGAAACTTCAGCGCCGCGGGAAAGTTGCAACGCCGTGATCGCCGCCGTCGGGAAGATGATCGCGAGATTGAGAGCTTGATCGAACAATCGGGTCATCCTCCTGCGCATGGAGCGCCCCCGCCCTTTATTCCTCCCCCGCAAGCAGGGGAGGGAGGCGAGCGAAGCGAGCGGGTGGGGGAACGAACGGTAATAAAAAGCCGCCTCGCGATTTCTCGCGAGGCGGCTTTCTGTTTTCTGTTGAGCGCGCCGGTTTAGAACAACCCGACGATTTTTCCGTCTTTGACGTCGATGGCGTCGGCGGAGGGGATTTTGGGGAGGCCCGGCATGGTCATGATCTCGCCGCAGATCGCGACGATGAACTCCGCCCCGGCAG
>Ga0070740_10000299_pt1 | contig 125218 bp, 107 predicted proteins | sample Coa_R2_FD_67286 | JGI IMG/M metagenome (GOLD analysis project Ga0070740, IMG submission 67286) | Surface soil microbial communities from Centralia Pennsylvania, which are recovering from an underground coalmine fire - Coalmine... | ecosystem: Environmental > Terrestrial > Soil > Unclassified ... | reverse complement strand
CTCTTCGGCGCCGGCAAGATGCAGCTTCCCTTCGTGCTGCAATCGGCGGAGACGATGAAGGCCGCCGTCTCCTATCTCGAACCCTTCATGGAGCGCGTCGAGGGGCAGCAGAAGGGGACGGTGGTGCTGGCGACGGTGCGCGGCGACGTCCACGACATCGGCAAGAACCTCGTCGACATCATCCTCACCAACAACGGCTACCGCGTCGTCAATCTCGGGATCAAGCAGCCGATCGCCTCGATCCTGCAGGCGGCGAACGAGCACAAGGCCGACGCCGTCGGCATGTCGGGGCTCCTCGTCAAATCGACTGTGGTCATGCGCGAGAACCTCGAGGAGATGACGCGGCAGGGCGTCTCTATTCCGGTGATGCTCGGCGGCGCCGCCCTGACGCGGCGCTATGTCGAGGAGGATTGCGTCGCTGCCTATGGCTGCGGCCGCGTCGCCTATGCGCGCGACGCCTTCGACGGCCTCGCCCTCATGGACAAGGTGGTGAACGGCAATTTCGACGGCCATCTCGCGGCGATCCGCGCCAAGAACGAGGGCCGCACCGTCAACGAGAAGCGCAAATTGGGGCGCGCCGCCGATGCGCGGCCGCTGCGCCCCATCGACCTCGAGGACATTCGCCTGCGCCGCGCCGAGCTCACCGCCGATCTGCCGGTGCCGGAGCCGCCCTTCTGGGGGCCGCGCATCATCGCCCGCGTGCCGGTGAAGGCGCTGGTGCCGTTCCTCAACGAGCGCATGCTCTTCCAATTCCAATGGGGCTTCCGCAAGGACGGCCGCTCGCTCCCCGAATACATGGCCTGGGCGCGCAAGGAGCTGCGGCCCATCATGCAGCGCATCCTCGATGTCGCGATCCAGCAGGATATCCTGGTGCCGCAGGCCGCCTACGGCTATTGGAGATGCGCCGCCGAGGGCAACGACCTCATCCTCTTCGATGTCGACGGGACGACCGAGCTGACGCGCTTCTCCTTTCCGCGCCAGAACAAGGAGGGCGGCCTCTGCATCGCCGATTTCTTCCGCGACATCGGCGACAAGACCCGCGACGTCGTCGGCCTCCAGGTAGTGACGATCGGCCGCCGCGCCTCGGAGGTGGCGCGGGAATGGTTTGCCGAGAACCGCTACCAGGATTACCTTTACCTGCACGGCCTTTCGGTCGAGCTCGCCGAAGCCATGGCCGAATATCTGCACAAGCGCATCCGCGCCGAGCTCGGCTTCGCCGCCGAGGAGGCGCGCGATCTCGACGCCATGCTGAACCAGGGCTATCGCGGCAGCCGCTATTCCTTCGGCTATCCCGCCTGCCCCAACCTCGCCGACCAGCGGCAATTGCTGCGCCTGCTGAAGGCCGAGGAGATCGGCGTCACCCTCACGGAGGAGGACCAGCTCGACCCCGAGCAATCGACCTCCGCCATTGTCGTCACCCATCCGCAGGCGAAGTATTTCTCCGTTTAGCAGTTCTGCCCGAACCCTCTCCCGCCTGCGGGGACTTTGCAAATCTCCCTCTCCCGCTTGCGGGAGAGGGTCGGGGTGAGGGCAAGTCGCTGTCTTGCAACGACCCGGCCCCGCTTCGACGCCCCTCACCCTGCCCTCTCCCCGGAGGGAAGAGGGTTTGAAAAGGCCTCGCCTGCGCGTGCGCGAGCGGGCAGGATGTTCCGAGAGGGTCTCGATCTCTGAGATTGCGTGACGGGCCGACAGCCCTCACCCTAACCCTCTCCCGCATGCGGGAGGGAATGAGATGGAGATCGCGGACCAGGATGATCGGGCTCCGGGCGCTTCCACTCGCCGTTCTGTTGCTGGGCGCGGGGCTCGGCACGGCGCGGGCGGACGTGCCCTACGAGACGCGGATCGAAGGCGCCCCGGACAGCGTCGCGGGACAGCTCAATGATCATTCGCAGCTCGTCAAATTGCAGGACAAGCCGCCGCCGAGCGCGGCGGCGCTGCGCCGACGGGCCGAAGACGATCTGCCGATCCTCCTGCGCATCCTGCACGATGCGGGCTATTGGGCCGCCGCCATCGGCATCGGCATCGATACGGCGGCGCAGCCGGCCAAGGTGACGCTGCGCGTCGATCGGGGGCCGCTCTACCATTTGGCGCAAGTCGCGCTGACGACGCCCGAGGGCGGCGCTCCGCCGCTCATCGGCGGGACGGCGCCCGCCGCCTTCGGCCTCGATCTCGGCGGGCCGGCGATGGCCGCGCCGGTCATCGCTGCCGAGAAGCGCATCGCCGGCGCCCTCGCCGATGGCGGCTACCCCTATGCGAAAGTGACCGACCGGCACGTCGTCATCGACGATGCGCGGCGCACCATGAGCGTCACCTATACGGTCGCGGTCGGGCCGAAGGCGCGGTTCGGCGCTGCCGCGATCGAGGGTCTGAAGACGTTGAATCCCGGCTATGTCGACCGCCGCATCGCCTGGCGCCCGGGCGCGGTTTATGACGAGCGGCAGGTGGAGGCGACGCGCAAGGCGCTGGTCGACAGCAACCTCTTCAGCCTCGTCGAGATACGGCACGCCGACCAGCCCGATCCCGATGGCCGCGTGCCGATGACCATCAGGCTGAGCGAGCGCCTCAAGCACTCGGTCGGCGCCGGCGTGCAATACGGTACGCATTTCGGCTTCGGCGCCAGTGCCTTCTGGGAAGACCGCAATCTCTTCGGCAACGCCGAGCGGCTGCGCATCACCGGCATTTTCGCGCAGTCGCGCCTCGGCCTCTCCGCCCAGTTCCGCCGCCCCGATTTCCTCGCCCCGCGCCAGGATCTGCTCGTCGGTGCCGAGCTCGCCGACGAATCGCCGGTCGCCTATACGAGCCGGCGCCTGCGCCTCTCCCCCGGCCTCGAACGGCGCCTCGGCAGCGATGTCACCTTCGGCGGCGGCCTCGCCTATGAGCACGGCAACGTCACGGCCCATGACGTGACGCAGCACTACCAGCTTCTCGGCGTCCCGCTCTATCTGCGCCGCGATGCCACGAACGATCTTCTCAATCCGGTGCGCGGCGACCGCGAAGCCTTCGAGACGACGCCCTATCACAGCATCGACGGCTCGGGATTGGCCTTCGTCACCTCGCGCCTCTCCGGCAGCCTCTACCAGCCGGTCGGCGCCGATGACGACTACGTCCTCGCCGGCTTTGCCCGCTTGGGTTCGATCTTCGGCGCGAGCCGCGACCGGATTCCGGCGGACAAGCGTCTTTACGCCGGCGGCGGCGGCTCCATCCGCGGCTACGGCTATCAGCTCGTCGGCCCGCTCGATGCGGGGGACAAGCCGCTGGGCGGCCGTTCCAGCCTCGAATTCGGTAGCGAGCTGCGCATCAAGATCACGCAGACGATCGGCCTCGTGCCGTTCATCGAGGCGGGCGACGTCTATGCGACGAGCCTGCCGCGCCTCACCGGCCGGCTTTTCTACGGGGCTGGGCTGGGGCTGCGCTATTACACGGCGGTGGGTCCCGTCCGCCTCGATCTCGCGACGCCGCTCTCGCGCCGCTCCGTCGATTCGCCCATCCAGGTCTACATCAGCCTCGGCCAAGCGTTCTGACAATCATGATCCGCTGGATACGCCGGGCGGCGCTGCTGTTGGGAGCGATCGTCGGCGTCGTCATCGTGCTGCTGGCGGCGGCCATCGTCGCGCTTCAGGTCCCGAGCGGCCAAGCTTGGGTCGCGCGCCTTGCCTCCGCCTTCCTCTCGCGCCCCGGCGAAAGCGTCACGATCGGGCGCATCGGCCTTGCGCTTCCCGACATGGTGACGGTCGAGGGTGTCGAGGTCGGCGACCGCAGCGGGCCTTGGCTCGGCGTGCACCGCCTGCGGGCAACCCTCGATCTTGCCCGCATCGCCGCGGGCGAGATCGCCTTGCGGCGCCTCGACATCGACGCCGCCGAGCTCTTGCGCCTGCCGTCCGGCGGCGGCGGCTCGATGCCGCCTTTGCGCATTGACCGCCTCGATCTTGCGCAATTGCGCCTCGATCCCGCCCTTCTTGGGCAGAGCGTCGCGCTCGCCGTCTCCGGCGAGGGGCTGGCGATCGAGCGCGCGCGGATCAAAGGCGATGTCGCCCTCGCGCGTCTCGACGGGCCGGGCGCCCTGCACCTCGCCGCCGATTACGATCCCGCGGCCGCGCGATTCTCGGCGAAGCTGCGGCTCGACGAGCCGAGCGGCCTCCTCCTCGAACGCTTCATCGGCCACCCTCTGCCGGCGACGGCGCAGCTTGAAGGCGCGGGACCGCTTGCCGATTGGCATGGTCGGCTGCAGGCGGCGGCCGGCGCCGCGCATCTCGACAGCGATCTCGCCATCGCCCCCAAAGGCGAGGGGTATCTCTTCGCGGCCACGGGGACGCTCGCCGCGCAGCCCTTGCTGCCGGCCGATCTGGCCGCGCTCATCGGCAGCGAGGTGCAATTCGCAGCGACGGTGGACACGAGCAGCACGCACCGTCTCCGCCTCGACCGCCTCGTCCTCGCCAATCCGACCGCGCGCATCAGCGCGTCGGGCTGGCGCGCGGCCGGCGGGGCCATCGCGGCGACGGCCGACCTCGCCCTGCCCGACCTCCGGCCCGTCGCCGAATGGCTGCACCGCCCTCTCGCGGGTTCCGGGACGCTGCATCTCGACCTGTCCGGAATGCTGACGCGGCCGGCGGCACATATGCTGGTCCACATGACCGACGCCGCCTATGGCGGCAATTCGGCGCAGCAGCTCGATGCCGACCTCACCCTGTCGCTCGCCGACGACCTCTCTGTCCCCGATGGCCGCTTCTCGGTCTCGGGCAAGGGGCAGCTTGCCGGGATGCGCGTCGCGGACGCCGTCCTCCCTTCGGGGTTCGAGAAGGCGCTCGACTGGACGATCGATCTCGCCGGCGACCGCGACCTGGCGCATCTCGATCTGCGGCGCCTGCAGCTCCGCGACGCCGGCGCCGAAATCGACGCCGCGGCCGGCCTCGCTGCCGGAGCGGCGCAAGGGCAGGCGAGCCTCGCCGCCGACGATCCGGCCATTCTCGGCGCGCTGACGCGCGGGGCGCTGCGCGGCGCCGGGCGCATCGATGCGGATTTCCGGGCTGAGCTCGGCTCCGGCGCGGCGACGGCGCGAATCGGCGTCGAACTCGGCCAGATAGCCGTTTCCGACGAGCGCCTGGCGAGGCTCCTCGGCGATCGCCTCAGCGCGTCCGGGACGCTCCGGCGGCAGCCGGACGGCGGCATCGACCTCGATGAGCTCGGCATCGCGGCGCAAGGGGCGCAGCTCTCGGGCCATGCGCGGATGCCCGCCGATCTCAGCCGCATCGCCGCGGTGCTGAGCCTCGACATCCCGCAGATCGCCGCCATCGCCCCGGCCGCCGGGCAAGTGGAGGCGAAGGCGACGATCGACGGGGCCTGGTCGGCGCTTCGCGTCGATGGAACGCTGGCATCGCCGTCGCTGCAAGTCGCCGGCCGGCGGCTCGAAGCGGCGCAAATCGACGTCTCGATACCCGATCTCGCGGAGCGCGCGGGACGCATCGCCGCGCGGCTGCGCCTTGCCGGAGGTCCCGCCGCCACGCTGCGAACCGATGTCGCGCTTCCCGCCGGCGGCCGGATCGTCCTCTCGCATCTCGAGCTCGAGGCCGGCGGGGCCAGCCTCCAGGGCGCCCTCGAACTCGTGCCGGCCGAGATGCGCGCGAGCGGGACGCTCACCGGCCAAATTCCCGATCTCGCGCCATTTTCTGGAGCGGCCGGGATGCGCCTTTCCGGCTCCGCCACGCTGCGCGCGGCGCTGGGGATGCAGGAGGGGCAGACGATCGAGCTCAATCTTGCCGGGCGGCACCTCGCATTCGGTTCCGCAACCCTCGACAGCGCCAGCGTCGCGGCGCAGCTTAGCCGGCTCTACGACGCGCCGCGCGGACGCGCGACGGTGAAGCTCGCCGGCGGCTCCGCGGCCGGCTATGCCTTGCGCGACGCCGATCTCCGCCTCGCTTCGAGCGCGCCCGGAGTCTTCCGCTTCACCGCGCGCCTCGCCGGCGAGGCCCATGCGCCGCTGGTTGCGAGCCTGTCGGGCGAGGCGACATATGGCCGCGCCGCCGCGAGCTTGCGCCTAGCGCGGCTCGACGGGCGCTATGCCGGCGAGACCCTTACGCTGCAGCGGCCGCTGCTCGTCAGTGAAGGAAAGGGCGGATTCTCCTTCGCCGATCTCGCGCTCGTCTTCGGCAAGGGAACGCTGACGGGCGCCGGCAGCATCGAGGGCGAGAGGCTGTCGCTGCAATTGCGCGGCAGCCGCCTGCCGCTGGGAGTCGCCGCCCGGCTCGGCGGCTACCAAGAGGTGACCGGCCTCATCGGGCTCGACCTCGCCGTCAGCGGCACCTTGGCGGCGCCGCGCGGCGTTGTCGTCGTCACCGGCGATGCCTTGCGCTTCGCCGCCGCCAGCCGTCCCGACCTGCCGCCTCTCGCCATGAGCGCCCGCGGCGAATGGCAAGCGGGCCATGTCGATTTCCGCGGCCGCGTCGATGCGCCGCGCGGCGCCGCGCTCGGCTTCAGCGGCTCGGTCCCTCTCGAGCTGCGCCGGCCCTTCGCGATCGTCGTCCCCCCCGATGGCCGTCTCGCCGTGAAGCTGGAAGGCGCGGGCGATCTCGGGCAGCTCGCCGATCTGCTGCCCCTCGGCGAAGATCGCCTGTCCGGCCGCTTCTCCATCGATGCCGGGGTCAGCGGGACGGTCGTGGCGCCGATTGCCGGCGGCGAACTCGCCGTCTCGCGCGGGCACTATGAGAGCCTCTCTGCCGGAACGATTCTCTCGGATATCGATCTCGTCCTCGCCGGCAACGGCCAGCGCTTCGTCCTGCGCCGCTTCAGCGCCGGAGACGGCGGCGCCGGGCGACTGCAGGGCACGGGAGTGATCCAGCTCGCGGCGAATTCCGCGCCCGTCATCGATCTGCACGCCGAGTTCACCCATTTCCGCCTGGTGCGGCTCGACGCCGCGACCGCGACCGCCGGCGGCGCGGCGCGGTTGTCGGGCAGCCTGCTGGCGCCGCAGCTCGCCGCCGACCTCACCCTCGAGCGGGCCGAGATCACCCTTCCCGAACGCCTGCCGGCGAGCGTTCCCGACCTCGCCGTCACGCGCATCAACAGCCGCACCGGCCAGGTTGAGGCGCCGCCGCAGGCTGCGAACTCCGCGAGCCGCCTTTCCATCGCCTTGGCTCTCACCGTCGACGCGCCGGGGCAGGTCTTCGTCCGCGGCCACGGCCTCGATTCGGAATGGCGCGGCCGCCTCGCCGTCGGCGGCACCAGCGCGGCGCCGCTCGTCACCGGCCGGCTTCAGGTCGTGCACGGCACCTACAGCCTCCTCGGCAAGGATTTCGCCATCGCGCGCGGAACCCTCAGCTTCTCGGGCGGCGCCAAGCCCGATCCGCTGCTCGACATCCTGGCGCAGGCGAGCTCGGGCGGCGTCACGGCGCAAATCCTCGTCGGCGGCACGGCGAGCGCGCCGACGCTGCGCCTCACCTCGCAGCCCAAGCTGCCGCAAGACGAGATCCTGGCGCGCGTCCTCTTCGGGCAGGGCTTGGGGCAGATCACCCCCTTGCAAGGCCTGCAGATCGCGCAGGCCGCCGCGGCGCTGGCGGGCGGCGGCGGTCCCGACGTGCTCGGCACGATCCGCCGCGGCCTCGGTCTCGACCGCCTCAGCATCGGCTCCAGCAACGAGCTGAATGCGCTGTCGACGAACGTCGCTCCGGGCGCCGCGGGCTTGTCCTCCGGCCAGCAGGGCACGCAGGGATCGAATGCTCTCGGCAGCTCGACGCTCTCGGCCGGCAAATACGTCGCCCCCGGCGTCTATCTCGGTGTCGAGCAGGGGATCGGCGGCAACCAGAGCGCGGTGCGCGTCGAGACCGACGTCACGCCGCACATCACCCTTGACGCCCAGGCCGGCGCGCAGGGAGACAACAGCGTCGGCCTCAACTTCAAGCTCGATTATTGAAGCGCGGCGCCGCCGACCCCTGTGCCGTGATCGGCGGCTGCGCAGCGAGCCCTCATCCTGCCCCGCCGCAACTGATCTGGCCGCGCCGGCGTTTCCCTCGCATCGGAGTTCCGGCGTGAGGGCAGATGACGGCGGTATCCGGCGGTGGCGAGCTCCTGCGGCTCGCCATTGCCATCCTCTGGGCATGCGCGATCGCTTGCCTCCTGTGGCGCGCGCTCCGGCAGTTCCGCGCCTATGAGGTGATCGGGCCGCGGCGGGACCTCGATTTGGGGGCGGCGCCCTCCCTCGCGGTCATCGTGCCGGCGCGCGACGAAGCCGCGGTGATCGGGCGGTGCCTCGCCGGGCTGCTGGCCCAGGACTATCCGGCCGGCCGGCTGCGCCTCATCGTCGTCGACGACGAGTCGCGCGACGCGACGGCGGCCATCGTCCGCCGGATGGCCCGCGGGGCGGCGCACCTCACCCTCCTCACCGCCCGCCCCTTGCCGCCTGGCTGGACCGGAAAGCCGCATGCCTGCTGGCAGGGAGCGCTCGCGGCGGAAAGCGATTGGCTCTGCTTCATGGATGCCGATACCTGCGCCGAACCGGCGCTGATGCGCAGTGCGCTCGCGGCGGCCTTGGAGCATGATGCCGACATGATCTCGCTCGAACCCGCTCAGGAGCTCGGCAGCTTCTGGGAGCGCCTCATCATGCCGGCGGGCCTCTTCGCCGTCGCCTGCGCGCGGGATTTGCGCCGCACTGCCGATCCGCGCGCACCGGATGCGTCCGTCAACGGACAGTTTCTGCTCGTCCGCGGCGCCGCCTATTTCGCCGTCGGCGGCCATGCCGCGGTGCGGGCGGAGGTCTGCGAGGACAGCGCGCTGGCGCGCCGGATCAAGGCCGCCGGCTACCGCCTCCGCCTGTTCGGGACCGACCGTCTCGTCCGCACCCGCATGTATGGCGATCTGCGCAGCCTGTGGCTGGGGCTCGTCAAGAACGCCTCCGAGGTGTTCGGCGGGGCGCTCCCCACCCTTGCCGTCGCGCTGGGCGGGATCGCCGTCGCGGCCGCCGCTCCGCTCGTTCCGGCATGGATCGCCGCCGATCCCGGGATGGCCGCCTCGCCCGTCGCCCTTGCCGCGCTGGCGCTCGCCGCGACCGCCTCGCTCGTCGTCCTTGCGAGCCAGCTCGCGGCGGCGCGCTATTTCGGGATCTCCTGGGGCTACGGCATGCTCTTTCCGATCGCCTATGTCGCCGCGGCGGTCCTCGCCTTCCACAGCGTCCTCGCCCGGGCCCGCGGCCGCGTGTTGTGGAAGGGGCGGCTCTGTCGGGTGCAGCGCGGCGCGGCCCATGGCAAATCCTGAGCGCAGGCGCCGGCGGGCCGTAGGCAAGGGAAAGCACGCCGCCGATCCGGCCGAGCAAAATCCGGCGCGGGAGGAGAACGTCCTGCGCACGGCGGCGCTGGCGCCGCGTCCGAGCGAAACGAAGCGGGCTCCCGTCACCGGCTGGGCGATCTTCGTCGCCATCGTCATCGTCGTCGCCTTTCTCTACATCGTCCGCACGATCCTTCTGCCCTTCGTCTTCGCCGCGGCGATCGCCTTCGTGGTGACGCCCGCCGTCGATTTCATCGCCCGCCGCCTGCGCTGGCTGCCGCGCTGGGCCTCGGCGCTCATCCTCTATGTCGCCGTGCTCATCCTCCTCGGCGGCGCCGGCTATTGGGTCGGCAGGCTGATCGCCGCCGACATCGCGGAAATCTCGAAGACGGCGCCGCAGATCATTCAGCGCCTGGTGAGCAGCGTTCTCGGGAACAACCTCGACATCTTGGGACAGCACGTCGATCCCAAGCAGATCTCAGACGAAGCGATGAATGCCGCGAAGACCTTCCTGATGAGCGGGGAGGCGCTGTATTTCGCGACGATGGGCATCACGGCGGTTTTCGGGAGCTTCCTCTGCGCGGTCCTCGTTCTCTACTTCCTCATCTCGGGAAAGCGCATCGTCAACGGCACGCTGTGGCTGGTGCCGCCCGAGCACCGGCCGGAAGTCGCGGCCATGGTGAAGAAGGTGGGGCCGCTGCTGCGGCGCTACCTCGTCGGGCTCTGCGTCGTCGTCCTCTACACCACGGCCGTGGCCTGGATCGGCTTCGGGGCGATCTTCCACATTCCGCATGCGCCGCTCCTCTCCGCCGTCGTCGGGCTGCTCGAGCTCATTCCGATCGTCGGACCGCTCTCTTCGGCCTGCCTCGTCGGCATCGCCGCCGTCCAGGAGAGCAGCCTCTGGATCGCCGCCGGGCTCGCCGGCTTCGCCATCGCCCTGCGGCTCTCGATCGATCAGTTCATCGGGCCGATCGTGCTCGGCAAGGCCGCCTCGGTGCACCCCGTCGTCATCATCTTCTGCTTCCTGTCGGGGGCCGTCGTCTTCGGTGTCATCGGCCTCGTCCTCGCCGTCCCGGTCGCCGCGACCATCCGCCTCGTCCTCTTGCACTATTACGCCGAGCCGATCGAGGAATGAGGCGGCGGAGCGTCCTCAGCCGGCGCGGCGGCGGGCGGCCCGGCCGCGCGCCTGATGCGGCTCCTCGTCGAAGAGCTCGGCCAGCTTCTCCATGACGGTGCCGCCCAATTGCTCGGCATCGACGATGGTGACCGCCCGCCGGTAGTAGCGCGTCACGTCGTGGCCGATGCCGATCGCCAAGAGCTCGATCGGCGAGAAGCGCTCGATCTCCTGGATGACCTCGCGCAGATGCCGCTCGAGATAGTTGCCGGGATTGACGGAGAGCGTCGAGTCATCGACGGGCGCGCCGTCCGAGATGACCATCAGGATGCGCCGCTGCTCGGACCGGCCAAGCAGGCGGTTATGCGCCCAGAGCAGCGCCTCGCCGTCGATATTCTCCTTGAGGATGCCCTCGCGCAGCATGAGGCCGAGGCTGCGCCGCGCGCGCCGCCAGGGCGCGTCCGCGGGCTTATAGACGATGTGGCGCAGATCGTTGAGGCGGCCGGGATTGGGCGGCTTGCCGGCGGCGATCCAGCGCTCGCGCGCCTGGCCGCCTTTCCAGGCCCGGGTCGTGAAGCCCAGGATCTCGACCTTGACGCCGCAGCGTTCGAGCGTCCGCGCCAGGATGTCGGCGCTCATCGCGGCGACGGTAATGGGGCGCCCCCGCATCGATCCGGAATTGTCGATGAGGAGCGTCACCACCGTGTCGCGGAAATTCGTCTCCTTCTCGCGCTTGTAGGAGAGCGGGTAGGCGGGGTTGGTGATGACGCGGGCGAGGCGCGCCGCGTCGAGCATGCCCTCGTCGAGATCGAACTCCCAGGCGCGCGTCTGCTTCGCCATGAGGCGGCGCTGCAGGCGGTTGGCGAGGCGGGCGATGACGCTCTGGAGATGCGCCAATTGCTGGTCGAGAAGGTGGCGCAGGCGGTTGAGCTCGTCCGGGTCGCACAGCTCCTCCGCCTCGACGACCTCGTCGCAAGCGGTGGTGAAGGCCTTATAGAGCTCGTTCTCGGAGCCGGCCTGCGCGTTGCGCGGCAGCATGCCGGGGCGGCCGGGCTTGCTCGGATCCTCATCGCCCGTGCCCGGCATCATCTCGCCTTCGGATTCCTCGCCCTCCGCCTCCTCGCCTTCGCCCTCCTCGGGCGTCCCGCCTTCGAGCGAGGCCTCGGCGCCGGCGGCGGCGCTCTCGCCGCCCTCGGTCTGGCCCTCGCTGTTCTCCGCCTCGTCGCCCTCGCCTTCGGCCTCCTCGCTGTCCTCGGCGCTGTCGGCGTCGCCGAGATCGAGGTCCTGGATGAGCTTGCGGGCGACGCGCGCATAGGCTTCCTGGTCGCGGATGCAGCGTTCGAGCTCGGCGAAATCCTTGCCGATCCGGCCTTCGAGATAGGGGCGCCAGGATTCGACGACGCGCTGCGCCGCGCGCGGCGGCCTCTCGCCGGTGAGCTGCTCGCGCGCCAGCAGGCGCACGGCCTCGGCGAGCGTCACGTCGCTGCGCTCGGTGATGCGTTCGTAGCCCTGCCGGCGATAGCGCTCGTCGAGCATGGCGCTGAGATTGGCGGCGACGCCGACCATGCGGCGCGCGCCGAGCGCCTCGACGCGGGCCTGCTCGACCGCATCATAGACGGCGCGCGCCATCTCGCCGCCCGGCATGCGGCGCTGGTGGATCGCGTCGTCATGGTAGCGCAGGCGCAGCGCCAGGGCGTCGGCGGCGCCGCGGAGCTGCGCCGCTTCCTCGACCGAAATCTCGCGCGCCGGCGCCGGCAGCTTGACGCGGGTCCCGGCCGCGCTCGGCGGCTCGGCGCCGAAGCTCACCGTCAAATCGCCGCGCTCGGCGATCGCCCGCACCGTCGCCGAAGTCGAGCGCTTGAAGATCTCCGTCGGGGTATCGGATTCTTTCATGTCGCCTGACGCTTGCTCACACCAGCGTCGCCTTGACGCCGCTCTCCGGCAGCTCGCTGCCAAAGCAGCGCTGGTAGTATTCGGCGACGGTGGCGCGCTCGATCTCGTCGCATTTGTTGAGGAAGGTGACGCGGAAGGCGAAGGGGATGTCGTTGAAGATCTTCGCGTTCTCCGCCCAGGTGATGACCGTGCGCGGCGACATGACGGTGGAGATGTCGCCATTGATGAAGCCGGAGCGGGTGAGATCGGCGAGTGCCACCATGGCGCTGATCGTGCGCCGCCCCTCATCGGTGTCATAGGACGGCGCCTTGGCGAGGACGATCTCGACCTCGGCGTCGTGCGGCAGGTAATTGAGCGTCGCGACGATGTTCCAGCGGTCCATCTGGCCCTGGTTGATCTGCTGCGTGCCGTGATAGAGGCCAGTGGTGTCGCCGAGCCCGACCGTGTTCGCCGTCGCGAAGAGGCGGAAGGCCGGGTGCGGGCGGATGACCTTGTTCTGGTCGAGGAGGGTCAGCTTGCCCTCGACTTCGAGGACGCGCTGGATGACGAACATGACGTCGGGCCGCCCCGCATCGTACTCGTCGAAGACGAGCGCCGTCGGGCTCTGCAAGGCCCAGGGCAGGATGCCCTCCTTGTATTCGGTGATCTGCATGCCCTCGCGCAGCACGATCGCATCCTTGCCGATGAGGTCGATGCGGCTGATGTGGCTGTCGAGGTTGACGCGGACGCAGGGCCAGTTGAGGCGCGAGGCCACCTGCTCGATATGGGTCGACTTGCCGGTGCCGTGGTAGCCCTGGATGAGGACGCGCCGGTTGTAGGCGAAGCCGGCGAGAATGGCGAGAGTCGTGTCGCGGTCGAAGCGGTAGGCTTCATCCAAGGTCGGCACATGCTCGGTCGGCTGGCTGAAGGCCGGCACCTGGAGATCGCTGTCGATGCCGAAAGTCTGGCGCACCGAGATGGTGATGTCGGGAAGGTCGGCATGCGTCGGTTTCGCGGCGGATGAGTTTTTGGCCGATGCCATCGGAGAGGTCCTGCGGTTTGGGAGTTGCGGTGCGGAGCGTCAGGTCAGGAGAAGTAGCTCGCTTTGAGGGTCGCGTAGGCTTGGTTGATCACTTTGAGCTTCTCCTCGGCGGCCTTGTCGCCGCCATGCGCGTCGGGATGGTGTGCCTTGACGAGCTCCTTGTAGCGCGCCTTGAGGCGGACGAGGGTGAAGGGCGGCTCGATCTCGAAGATGTGCAGCGCCGCCTCCTGCGCCGTGAGCGGGCGCTTCTTCGGCGCGTCGTCCCGGCGCTCGGCGGAGCCGCCGGGCTCGTCGAAGAGGCCGAAGGCGTCGCGAATGTGCTGCGCTTGCGCGGCGCTGTAGCGGCTGCCGAAGGGCCAAGTCGGCCGCTGCCAGGTCGTATCGTTGCGGATTTCGGCCTCGATCTCGGCTTCGCTCATGCCGGCATAATAGTTCCACGCGGCATTGTATTCGCGGACATGGTCGAGGCAGAACCAGAAATAGAGATCGAGGCTCGCGCGTGAACGCGGCGCGCGATAGTCGCCGGCGGCGAGGCAGCCCGGATGGTCGCAGGCGCGCAAATGCGGCTGCGGGCTGGGATCCACCGAGGTCTCGATCCGGATTCGCGGCATTTTCAGAGTATGGGGGGAGGAGGGGGGTCTGACAAGCGCCGCCGCCGCGGCGATGGCGCAAAGCAGGCTTGCGCGCCGTTGACATCAGGCGAAGGGCGTTCGAGGGTGGCCGCATTTCCCGTATGGGTCGCAAGATGGGCCGCGTCGCCGAGAGCATCCGCACCAAGCTGACCGAGGGTCTCGCCCCGGCGAGGCTCGAGATCGAGGACGAATCGCACCGCCACGCCGGCCATACCGGCGCGCGGCCGGAAGGCGAGAGCCATTTCCGCGTCACCATCGTTTCGGCCGCCTTCGCCGGGCAGAGCCGCATCGCCCGCCAGCGCCTCGTCTACCGGCTGCTTTCCGACGAGCTCCGGCACGATATCCACGCCCTGTCGCTAACGACGCTGGCGCCGGAAGAGGCGGGGCCTTCGTAAAACCGTCTCCCTCCGAGGAGAGGGCCCTTCGCAAAACCCTCTCCCCTCCGGGGAGAGGGCAGGGTGAGGGGCGCCGCGGCGGCGCTCCAAGCCATCGAAGCACAACGATCGCCCTCACCCTAACCCTCTCGCGCAAGCGGGAGAGGGAAGTTTGCGCAACCAGTCCGAGACGTGAGGATTTGGGCCTCGCTTCCGATCAAGTCGGCTCTCGGGCGGCGTTGGATCTACCCTCCGGTATAATGCTCCGGCCAGAGGCGCTTCACCACCGCGCTGTCGCTGGCGAAGGCGTGGCAGGTCTCGAGGAGGCGGGGGCGCTGCTTGCGTTCGGCGGCGGCCGCGGCCGGATCCTTGCGCTTGCGGCGGCGCGCCGCGGCAAGGGTCTGGAAGGCGGTGGTGGCGATGGGTCCCATCAGCTCGACGAGATGGGTGCAGCCCTCGGTGCCGCCGAGAAGCTGACGCACCTTCGGGAGGAAGCCCGGGCGGATGGCGAGGCCGACGAGGCGCTGGAAATTGGGCGTGATGGCGGGGCAAAGGGCGAAGGGCGCGGCATCCGTCACCGCTTCGACCGCCCGGATCACCATCTCCTCGTCGAGGGTGATGCGGATCCACATGTCGTGCACCGGCGTCCCCGCCTCGACCGTGCCGCGCTCGTCGCTCGGGAAGGAATAAGTCTTCACGTCGGTCATATGGCCTTCGACCTCCCAGAGGCCGTCGGACCGCAGATAGCCGCGGCATTCGACTTGGCGCGTGTGGAGATGCTCGCGGGGAGCCGGCGGGGAGAGAGGCATGGCGGCTATTTATGGCGTCGGCGCCGGGGATGCCAGCGCTATTTTTGCAGCGCAGCATTCGCCTCTCGCGCCGCCTCGCCGAGGAAGGAGAGGAGGGCGTCCTCGGCGATCTCGGCGCTGACGAAGGCGCGGCCGATGCCGCGAGCGAGGACAAGGGCGATGCGGCCGTCCCGCGCTTTCTTGTCCTTGCGCATGTGGCCGAGGAGCCGCGCCGGGTCGAGCGGTTTCCCGTTCGGCCGCGGCAGCGCGGTCGGCAGGCCCGCCCGGGCGAGATGCCGGCGCAGCCGCGCGGCGTCCGCGGCCGGGCACCATCCCATCCGGACCGAGAGGTCGAGCGCAAGGCACATGCCGATCGCCACCCCCTCGCCATGGAGGAGGACGGCGCCGAATCCCGTCTCGGCTTCGAGCGCATGGCCGAAGGTGTGGCCGAGATTGAGGAGGGCGCGCGCGCCGCTCTCGCGCTCGTCGGCGGCGACGATGGCAGCCTTGGCGCGGCAGCTCGTCACCACCGCCTCCTGCCGCAGCGCGGCGTCGCCGGCGAGAAGGGCTTCGCCATGCGATTCGAGCCAGGCGAAGAAGGCGGGATCGCCGAGAACGCCGTATTTGACGATCTCGGCATAGCCGGCGCGCAGCTCCCGTTCCGGCAAGGTTGCCAGCGCGTCGCTGTCGGCGAGGACGAGGCGCGGCTGGTGGAAGGCGCCGACGAGGTTCTTGCCGTGCCGCGTATCAATCGCGGTCTTGCCGCCGACAGAGCTGTCGACTTGCGCCAGAAGCGTCGTCGGCACCTGCACGAAATCAATGCCGCGCAGCAGGGTGGCGGCGGCGAAGCCGGCGAGGTCGCCGATGACCCCGCCACCGAGCGCCACCAGCATCGTGCCGCGCTCGATGCCGAGCCCCAGAATGTCCTCGGCGAGGCGGGCATAGTGGGCGAAGCTCTTGGTTTCCTCGCCGGGCGGCAGCACGAAAGCGTGATGCGCGAGGCCGGCGGCGCCGAGGCTCCGTTCGAGCGGCGGCAAGTGAAGCCGCGCCACATTTTCATCGGTGACGATGACGGCCTGCTTCCGGCGCATGAGGGGGCGCATCAGCGCGCCCGCCTCGGCGATAAGCCCGGCGCCGACGAGAATGTCGTAGCCGCGCGCGCCGAGGGCGACGGGGATGCGCGCCGGCGCGGTCACGACGCGGCCGCCGGCGTCGGGGCCTGCCGTCCCTCGGCGAGAAAGCGCTTCAGCTCGGCGAGGACGCGGTTCAAGGTCAGCTCGGGCGGTCCGTCGACGCTGTCGACGACGATGTCGGCCTCGGCATAGACGGGATGCCGCTTCTCCATGAGCGCGGTCAGGATGGCGCGCGGATCGCCTGCTTTCAGCAAGGGACGGTTGTCGCGCCGGGCGACGCGGGCGAGCAGCACCTCGATGTCGGCGCGCAGCCAGATCGAGATGCCACGGGCGGCGATGCGGGCGCGCGTCTGCGTGTCCATGAAGGCGCCGCCGCCCGTCGCCAGGACATGCACCGGCCCTTCGAGCAGCCGGGCGATGACGCGCCGCTCGCCCTCGCGGAAGGCGGCCTCGCCGCGATTGCGGAAGATCTCCTCGATGGTTTCGCCGGCGGCTGCCTCGATCTCGGCATCGGCATCGATGAAGGGCAGGTCGAGGCGGGCGGCGAGGCGGCGGCCGATATTGCTCTTGCCGGCGCCCATGAGACCGACGAGAACGATGCTGCGCGGCGGCGTCAAGACCGGAGCCGGCGTCATCGCCGCTCCGTCCGGTGCCGCTTCAACTCAGGGCTGCGCGTTGAAACCATGCTGTCTCGCCGTTAGATTGCCGCAAACTGGCCACAAAGCCGAGCTACCTTAATGCCGACGGGGCGCCTCGTCAGCCCGTCGTTTGAGACCGGATCGCTCCTTCTCCTCGCTCAGGATTATCGGCAGCAATGGGAAAGTTGGTTCTGATGACCCTCGCGGTGGTCTTCGTCGTGCTCATCGGCGGCGGCGTCTTCCTCGCGGTCTGGGACATTCCGGCGCCTTCGACGCCGGTCGAGAAGGTCATTCCCGATGCCCGCTTCCCGAAGTGACGGGAGGCGCGCGCTCCGCTTCCTCGCGCCGCTTCTTCTGCTCGCTTCCGGCGTTTCGGCCGCGGCGGCAGGGAGCGGCACTCTCATCGGCCCGCCGGCGCCGCTCGGACCGCCCCAGCGCCTGACGCTGCCGCCGCCGGCGGCGCCGGAGGTGAAGCCCGCGGCCGCGCCGGCGCCGATCGACGCGAAGGGCAAGCCGATCGAGGTCGACAAGCTCGCGCCGATCGATCCCAATTGGGCGGGGCCGCTCGGCGTCGATCAAGGCGGGTTTCCGCCGAACCTCTGGCAGGGAACGCCGCGCAGCTTCGTCGCCGCCTTGCTGCCGCGCATTCCGGTCACGACCTCGCCGGCGCTCCAGGATCTGACACGGCGTCTCCTTCTCTCGAACGCCGTAGCGCCGGGCGCGGCCGGCGAGTCGCCTTCGACGGCCGGCGGCGAGCCGAACCTCGTCGCGCTGCGCCTCGACCGGCTCATCGCCGCCGGCGACGTCGCCGCGGCGCGCTCGGTGCTGGAGGCGGTGCCGGGACACGAGACGGTCGAGCCGCTGGAGCGGCAGCGCGCCGAGCTCGCCTTCCTCGCCGGCGACGGCAAAGCCGCCTGCGAGCGCATCACCGACGATGTGCGGCGCTTCAAGGACATCTGGTGGACGCGGGCGCTCATCGCCTGCCAGGCCATGGCGGGCGACCAGGCCAAAGCGGCGCTCGGGCTCGATCTCCTGCGCGAGCAGAAAGTGCCGCGGGACGGGACCTTCGATGCGCTGATCGCGGCCCAGAGCGGCCGGCGCGGCAAGCTAGACCGGCTCTCCAACCCGACGCCGCTCGAGCTGGCGCTGCTGAGCAACGCCAAGCTGCCGCTGCCGAACGAGGCGCTGACGGCGGCATCGCCGGCGCTCTCGCGCGCCTGGGCGCAATCGCCCAATGCGCCGGACGGGCAGCGCCTCGCCGCCGCCGAGCGGGCGGCCGCTTTCGGCGCCCTGCCCATCGCCGATCTGCGCAGCCTTTACGAGAAGAGCGAGCTCACCGCGGATGAGCGCGCCAGTCCCGTCAGCGCGGCCGGCAAGGTGAAGGGCGCCCGCGGGCAGGCCATCCTCTATGCCGCGGCGGCCGCGCAAAAGCAGGCCGCGGCGCGCGCCGAGCTCCTGCGCACGATGCTCGATGCGGCGCGCAAGGACGGCGATTTCGTGCTGGTGTCGCGGCTCGCGGAACCATTGCTGATCGAGGTTCCGCCGAGCGGCGACACGGCCTTCCTCGCCGGCGATGCCGCGCGCGCCCTCCTCGTCACGGGCCATGGCGATGAAGCCAAGGCTTGGCTTGCCGCCGCCGATCCCGAGACGGTTCAGCTCCTCGCTCCCGTACTCCGCCTCGCCTTCGCCGACAAGGCTCCGGGTTGGAACGCCAAGCGCGCCGCCGAGACCATGGACGCGCTGGCGAAATCCGAGGACGAGGCAGGGCCGCGCCGTGCCGCCCTCGCCCTCAGCCTCCTCGGCGCCTTGGGCGAGCCGATCGGGCCCGCGGATTGGACGCCGCTCGCGGCGAAGCTGCCGCTCGTCTCCCTCGACTTGCCGGGCGCGCCCGTCTGGTTCGACCTGCCGCGTGCCGCGGCGGAGAAGCGCCTCGGCGAGACCGTGCTTTTGACGCTCATCACGGCGGGCGAGGGCGACCGCCTCTCGGCGCAGCCGGCGCGGCTCGTCCCGGCGGTCGCGGCGCTGCGCGCGGTCGGACTCGAAAAAGAGGCGCGCGCGCTCGCCCTCGAAGCGGCGCTGGCGGGCGGGCTTTGATGCGCCTTGGGCAGAGCGGCGCGGCGCCCCGAAGACGCCGAGATGCGCGCCGGCCGTTCTGAAATCCGGCGGCGCGGCAAGAGCGCGGCGACGCCGCCGTCGCGGCATGTCGAGGCCTTCCTCGAAATGCTCGCGGCCGAGCGCGGCGCCGCGCGTCTCACCATCGCCGCCTACCGCAACGATCTCGACGATTTCGCGGGTTTCCTCGCCGCCTCGGGCATCGCCCTCGAGGCCGCCGACGCCGACGCGCTGCGGCGCTACTTCGCTGGCATCGCGCGCGCCGGCCTGTCGCCGCGCACCAGCGCCCGCCGGCTCTCGGCGCTCCGCCAGTTTCACCGCTTCCTCCTCGCCGAGGGCGTGCGCGGCGACGATCCGACGAGCGTCCTCGATGCGCCGCGGCTCGGCCGGCCCCTGCCGAAGCTCCTTGGCGAGGAGGAGATGACGGCGCTCATCGCCGCGGCGCGGCGCAGGAGCGGGCCCGAGGGCGCCCGTCTCCTTTGCATCGTCGAGCTCCTCTATGCGACGGGGCTGCGCGTCTCCGAGCTGGTGACGCTGCCGCTCGCGCGCCTCAAGGACGAGCGCGTCCTCATCGTGCGCGGCAAGGGCGGCAAGGAGCGGCTCGTGCCGCTGAGCGAGCCGGCGCGCGCGGCCCTTGCCGCCTATAGCGCGGTGCGCGGGGCCTTCCTGCGCCAGGGCGAAGACTCGCGCTTCCTCTTCCCCTCGCGCGGCGGCGACGGGCATTTGACGCGCCGGCGCTGCGGCCAACTCCTCAAGGAGCTGGCGCTCGCCGCCGGCATCGATCCCGCACGGGTCTCGCCCCATGTGCTGCGCCATGCCTTCGCCAGCCACCTCCTCGGGCACGGCGCCGACCTCCGCAGCGTTCAGAAGATGCTGGGTCACGCCGATATCGCGACGACCCAGATCTATACGCATGTGCTGGAGGACCGTCTGCGCAGCCTCGTCGAGGCCCACCATCCCCTGGCGCGGCGGAAATAGGATCGACGCATTTGAGGATGATCCGATGAGCTTTACCCAGATCAGGCAGGCGCCGGCCCGCCTCAACCGCAGCGAGCTCGCCGTGCCGGGCTCCTCGCCGAAATTCTTCGCGAAGGCGGCGCAGGGCGCGGCCGACATCGTGTTTCTTGACCTCGAAGATGCGGTCGCGCCCGACGACAAGCCGCAGGCACGACGCAACATCATCGCCGCGCTCAACGAGGTCGATTGGGGCGAGAAGGTGGTGTCGCTGCGCATCAACGGCCTCGACACCCATTACATGTACCGCGACGTCGTCGAGGTCGTCGAAGGCGGCGGCGGACGGCTCGATCTCATCATGATTCCCAAGGTGGGGACCGCCGCCGATGTCTACGCCCTCGACATGCTGGTCTCGCAGATCGAGGCGGCGAAGGGCTGGAAGAAGCGGATCGGCTTCGAGCTCATCATCGAATCGGCGCTCGGCATGCAGAATGTCGAGGCGATCGCCGCCGCCTCGCCGCGCAACGAATCGCTGCATTTCGGCGTCGCCGACTACTCGGCCTCGATCCGCGCCCGCACCGTCGCCATCGGCGGCGCCAATCCCGATTACGCGGTGCTGACCGACAAGGACGGCGCCGGGACGCGGCAGGTCCATTGGGGCGATATGTGGCATTATGCCCTCGCGCGCATGGTGGTGGCGGCGCGCGCCAACGGGCTGCGTCCGGTGGACGGGCCCTTCGGCGATTTCTCCGATCCCGACGGCTACCGCGCCGCGGCGCGGCGGGCGGCGGCGCTGGGCTGCGAGGGCAAATGGGCGATCCACCCCTCGCAAGTGGCGCTCGCCAACGAGTGCTTCAGCCCCTCCGAAGAGGAGGTGGGGCGCGCCCGGCGCATCCTCGAAGCCATGGCGGAGGCGACGAAGGCGGGGCGCGGCGCCGTCGCTCTCGACGGCAAGCTCATCGATCTCGCCTCCATTCGCCAGGCCGAGGCGCTGGTCAAGAAGGCCGAGGCGATCGGCCGGCCTTGAGCCGCGCGCCGCCGGTCCCGTTCGCCGGAAATCGAGTGAAATTCTCGGCAATTCCGCGGCCGCCGGGGGAGCCCCCTCAACCATGCATTAACACCTCGGCCACTACCCTCGCGGGCGAAGTTCAGGCGAGCTTTGGAGACGGGCGCCGATGGCCGGCACGATCAAGGACCGCAGGTACCATCGCACCACCGTGCTGTGGCCGGCGACGCTGCTCTGCCGCAACAACACCTTCGAATGCGTCATCTTCAACATCTCGGCGAACGGCGCCAAGGTGATGCTCACGAACAGCCTCGAGACGAAGACCCCGGTCATCATCTCCGCGGCGCAATTCGGCGACATCGCCGGCGAGGTCGTGTGGAGCAATCCGCAGGCGATCGGCATCCGCTTCTTCGCGCCTCCGGAAGACGTCGTCCGGGCGCTGGGCGACAGGCTGCCGCTCGGGCCCGTGAAAGCGGAAAGCGCCGCCTAACCTTCGTTCCTCCCACGCATCGGTTGTAGCCCCGCGCGGCGCTGTGCTAGGGGAGGCGCCGCCATGCGCCATTTCCTCGACTTTGAAAAAGGCATCGCCGAGCTCGAAGGGCAGATCGAGGCGATGCGCCATCTCTCCAATGTCGGCGACATCAACATCGCCGACGAGGTGGCGCGGCTCGAAGCCAAAGCCGGGCGGCTGCTGCGCCAGACCTACGCGAAGCTCTCGCCCTGGCAGAAGGTGCAGGTCGCGCGCCATCCCGAACGGCCGCATTTCTCGGACTACGTGGCCGCCCTCATCACCGAGTTCACGCCTTTGGCCGGCGATCGCGCCTTCGCCGAGGACCGGGCCATCATCGGCGGGCTGGGACGCTTCCGCGGCCGCAGCGTCGTCGTCATCGGCCACGAGAAGGGCGCCGACACCGAGGCGCGGGTGCGGCACAATTTCGGCATGGCGAAGCCCGAAGGCTATCGCAAGGCGCGGCGCCTCATGGAGCTCGCCGATCGCTTCGGCCTGCCGGTCCTCACCCTGGTCGACACCGCCGGCGCCTATCCCGGCGTCGATGCCGAGGCGCGCGGCCAGGCCGAGGCGATCGCGCGCGCCATCGAGGCGTGCCTGCGCATCCGCGTGCCGCTGGTGGCGGCCATCATCGGCGAGGGCGGGTCGGGAGGCGCCATCGCGCTTGCCAGCGGCAATGCCGTCCTCATGCTGGAGCACGCGATCTATTCGGTCATCTCGCCCGAGGGCTGCTCCTCGATTCTGTGGCGGAGCGCCGACAACGCGCAGGACGCCGCCGAGGCCCTCCGCCTCACGGCTCAGGATCTGATGAAGCTCGGCGTCGTCGACGCGGTCGTCCCGGAGCCGCTCGGCGGCGCCCATCGCCGGCGGGAGGAGACGATCGCCGCGCTCGGCACGGCGCTGGAGGCGGCCCTCGAGCCGCTCCTCGCCCTCGATGGTCCGGCCTTGGTGGCGCAACGCCGGCAGAAATTCCTCGAGATGGGCAAGCACGGTCTCTGAAGGCGGCGCGGCGGGCGGGCGCGAGGCCACGAACCGGCGCTTCTTTTCGGCGTTTATGAGCTGATTGAGGCTATTGATCGCGCGCCGCGAACGAGCTATGCCTCACGGTCCTGATGGTGCGTCGAACGAGCACGCTTGTCCCGCGATTTTCCGCTACGGTTGCGATTGAGGAACCGCCCGGACGGACGGTTGCGCGCGGTTGGCCGCCTGCCGCGGCCTGGCTCCCTTGGCGGCCGCCGTCTCTTCGCGCGCTGAAGGAGCCGCTCCGGTGAAGCCGACGGACACGACCGTCCCCGATTACTTCCACAAGGTCGTCGATTGCCAATGGGCGTGCCCTTCGCACACGCCCGTACCCGAATATATCCGCCTCATCGCGGCGCGGCGCTATGCCGACGCCTACATGGTCAACTGGCGCTCCAATGTCTTTCCCGGGATCTTGGGCCGCACCTGCGACCGCCCGTGCGAGCCGGCCTGCCGGCGCGGGCGCGTCGAGAAGGAGCCGGTCGCGATCTGCCGCCTGAAGCGCGTCGCCGCCGATTACAAGGGCGATATCCGCGCCCGCCTGCCGCGTCCGGCGACGGCGCGGAACGGCAAGCGCATCGCCCTCATCGGCGCCGGACCCGCCTCGCTTACCGTCGCGCGCGATCTCCTGCCGGCGGGATACACCTGCGTCGTCTACGACAGCGATCCGCGGCCGGGCGGCATGATCCGCAGCCAGATCCCGCGCTTCCGCCTGCCCGAGGCGGTGATCGACGAGGAGGTGGGCTACATCCTCGATCTCGGCGTCGAGGCGCGCTTCGGCGAGCGCGTCGACAGCCTCAAAGCGCTGCTTGCCGAAGGCTATGACGCGATCTTCGTCGGCTCCGGGGCGCCGCGCGGGCGCGATCTCGACATTCCCGGCCGCAAGGAGGCGGCCGCCAACATCCATATCGGCATCGACTGGCTGTCCAGCGTCTCCTTCGGCCATGTCGACAAGATCGGCCGGCGCGTCATCGTGCTCGGCGGCGGCAACACGGCGATGGATTGCTGCCGCTCCTCGCGCCGCCTCGGCGGCGAGGAGGTGACGGTCGTCGTCCGCTCGGGCTTCGACGAGATGAAGGCCTCGCCCTGGGAGAAGGAGGACGCGATGCATGAGGGCATCCCGATCCTCAACTACCTCGTGCCGAAGGAGTTCCTCCATGAGAAGGGGCGCCTCACCGGCATGCTCTTCGAGAAGGTGAAGGCCGAGTACGACGCCAAGGGGCGGCGCAGCCTCGTGCCGACCGGCGAGGCGCCGGTGCGCATGGAATGCGACGACGCGCTGATCGCCGTCGGCCAGGAGAACGCCTTCCCCTGGATCGAGCGCGACATCGGCCTCGCCTTCGACAAATGGGACATGCCGATCGTCGACAAGACGACGATGCAGTCGACCATTCCCAACGTCTTCTTCGGCGGCGATGCCGCCTTCGGGCCGAAGAACATCATCTGGGCGGTGGCGCATGGCCATGAAGCGGCGATCTCGATCGACCTCCTCTGCCGCGGCGAGGATGTGAGGAAGCGCCCGCCGCCCGCGGTGAGCCTCTTCAGCCAGAAGATGGGCATCCACGAGTGGAGCTACGACAACGACATCTCCACCGATCTGCGCTATCGCGTGCCGCTCAAGGACAAGGAGGTCGTCCTCAAGGACATCAAGGTCGAGGTCGAGCTCGGCTTCGACGACAAGCTCGCCTACCTCGAGGCGCAGCGCTGCCTCAATTGCGATGTACAGACCGTCTTCACGCCGAAGCTCTGCATCGAGTGCGACGCCTGCGTCGACATCTGCCCGATGGATTGCATCACCTTCACCGCGGATGGCGAGGAGCAGGAGCTGCGCGGACGCCTCAACGCGCCGGCCGCCAACCCGACGCAGGATCTCTACATCGGGGCCGGCCTCAAGACCGGCCGCATCATGGTCAAGGACGAGGATGTCTGCCTGCATTGCGGGCTCTGCGCCGAGCGCTGCCCGACCGGCGCCTGGGACATGCAGCGCTTCCTCCTCGAGATGGCACAGGTAGAGCCCGCATGCCGCAGCCACTAGAGCGCGTCAACGACTTCGTCGTCAAATTCGCCAACGTCAACGGCTCGGGCTCGGCCAGCGCCAACACGCTCTTTGCTAAGTCGATCCTGCGCATGGGCATCCCGGCGAGCCCGCGCAACATCTTCCCCTCGAACATCCAGGGCCTGCCGACCTGGTACGAGGTGCGCGTCAGCGAGGCGGGCTGGCTCGGCTGCGCCGGCACGGTCGATCTCCTCGTCGCGATGAACCCGCAGACCTGGGACAAGGACGTGGCCTCGATCGAGCCCGGCGGCTATCTCTTCTACGATTCGACGAAGCCGCTGCCGCCCTCGAAATTCCGCGATGACGTGACGGCGATCGGCGTGCCCCTCACCGAGATCTGCAACCGCGAATACACGGATTCGCGTCAGCGCCAGCTCTTCAAGAACATCATCTATGTCGGCGCGCTCTCGGTTCTCCTCGACATCGAGGTCGCCGAGATCGAAAAGCTCATCGGCGAGCAGTTCAAGGGCAAGGACAAGCTGATCGAGCCCAACATCCATGCGCTCCGCATGGGCCGCGACTACGCGCTGCGGCACCTCCAATGCCCGATCGGCCTGCGCCTGCGGCGCGCCGACAAGGTCGGCGACCGCATCTTCATCGACGGCAACAGCGCCGCCGCGCTCGGCGCCGTCTATGGCGGCGCGACCGTCGCCGCCTGGTACCCGATCACGCCGTCCTCCTCTCTCGCCGAGGCCTTCTCGCGCTATTGCCGGCGCTACCGCGTCGATCCCGCCACCGGCAAGAACCGCTTCGCCATCATCCAGGCCGAGGACGAGCTCGCCTCGATCGGCATGGTGATCGGCGCCGCCTGGAACGGCGCCCGCGCCTTCACCGCCACCTCGGGGCCCGGCATCTCGCTGATGCAGGAATTCATCGGCCTCGCCTATTTCGCGGAGATTCCCGCCGTCATCTTCGACGTGCAGCGCGGCGGCCCCTCGACCGGCATGCCGACGCGCACGCAGCAGGCGGACGTCCTCTCCTGCGCCTATGCGAGCCACGGCGACACCAAGCACGTTCTCCTTTTCCCGGAAGATCCGGGAGAGTGCTTCCACTTCGCGGCGACGGCGCTCGACCTCGCCGACCGGCTGCAGACGCCGATCTTCGTCATGCTCGATCTCGACATCGGCATGAACGAGCGCCTGACCGCGCCCTTCGCCTGGGACGAGACGCGCCGCTTCGACCGCGGCAAGGTCATGACCGCCGAGGAGCTCGAAGCCGGCAAGGAGTTCGGCCGCTACCTCGACGTCGATGGCGACGGCATCCCGTACCGGACATATCCCGGCACGCATCCCAGGCGCGGCGCCTTCTTCACGCGCGGCACGACCAAGGACCGCTACGCCAAATACACCGAGGAGGGCGGGCCCTATGTCGACAACATGCAGCGCCTGCTGCGCAAGTTCGACACCGCAAAGCGCCTGGCGCCGGCGCCGATCGAGCATCCGGCGGCGGAGCCGACGCAGTTCGGCGCCATCTTCTACGGCTCGACCAGCCCGGCGATGCACGAGGCGCTCGACATGCTGGCGCGGCAGGGCTTGGCGCTCGATGCGCTCCGCATCCGCGCCTTCCCCTTCCATGACGACGTCGCCGCCTTCATCGCCGCGCACGACCAGATCGTCGTCGTCGAGCAGAATCGCGACGGGCAGCTCCGCACGCTGCTCGTCAACGAGCTCGGCATCGACCCCGGCCGGCTGGTGCCGATCCTGCATTACGACGGGACGCCGATCACCGCCCGCTTCATCGCGCGCGCCGTCGCGGACCGCATGGCGGGGCTGAGGATCGTCCCGCTGAGGAAGGCCGTGCCATGACCTATATCGCCAAGCCGAAGCTGCATCACCCGAAGCTGCCGACCAACAAGCTCGGTTTCACGCGGCGCGACTATGAAGGCGCGGTCTCGACGCTGTGCGCCGGCTGCGGCCACGATTCGATCAGCGCCGCCATCATCCAGGCCTGCTTCGAGCTCGACCTGCCGCCGCATCGCATCGCCAAGCTCTCCGGCATCGGCTGCTCCTCGAAGACGCCGACCTACTTCCTCGGCGCGAGCCACGGCTTCAACAGCGTCCATGGCCGCATGCCCTCGGTGCTGACCGGCGCCAACCTCGCCAATCGCGATCTCGTCTATCTCGGCGTCTCGGGCGACGGCGATTCCGCCTCGATCGGCCTCGGCCAGTTCGCGCACAGCCTGCGCCGCGGCGTCAACATGCTCTACATCGTCGAGAACAACGGGGTCTACGGCCTCACCAAGGGGCAGTTCTCGGCGACCTCGGACAAGGGCTCGAAGAACAAGCGCGGCGTCGTCAACAGCGACGCGGCGATCGACCTCGTCGCGATGGCGCTGCAATCGGGCGCCAGCTACGTCGCGCGCAGCTTCTCCGGCGACAAGGCGCAGCTCGTGCCGCTCATCAAGGGGGCGATCCTGCACAAGGGCGCCGCCTTCATCGACTGCATCAGCCCCTGCGTCGCCTTCAACAACCATCTCGGCTCGACGAAGAGCTTCGATTACGTGCGCGAGCACAACGAGGCGGTCAACCGCCTCGACGTCATGCCCGAGCGCGAGGAGATCACCGCCGATTACGCGCCGGGCACGGTCGAGACGGTGGAGCAGCATGACGGCTCGGTCCTCCGCCTGCGCAAGGTCGCCGCCGATTACGATGCGCATGACCGCATCGCGGCCATGACCTATCTCCAGGAGCGCCAGGCGGCGGGCGAGATCGTCACCGGCCTCCTCTATCTCGATCCCGATTCCGACGACCTGCACGGCTATCTCGGCACCGTCGAGCGGCCGCTCAACGCCCTCGCCGAGGCCGAGCTCTGCCCCGGCAACGAGGCGCTGCAGCGCCTCAACGCCGCGCTGCGGTGAGCCTATCGGGGTGCCGAGGGAGAATTCGCGCTTCGGCCTTGTCCTTCGACTTCGGGCTTCGCCCTTCGCTCAGGACGAGGGAGATTGTGCGAAATCGGATCTGAATGGAGGACGCGCCTCATTCCTGAGCGTAGCTGCGGAGCAGCGAAGCCGAAGGATCAGGCCCAACTCTCCATAACCACAATTCGGTTGCGTGCGCCGCGTCAATTCTCGGCGAGGGCGAGGCGGTCGTAGGGGTGGCGCCTTGCCTTGTAGAGGCGGCGCACCTTGGCGAGGTAGGCCCGCGTTTCGGGATAGGGCGGGACGCCGCCGTAATGGACGACCGCGCCTTCGCCGGCGTTGTAGGCGGCGATCACCTTCACGATGTCGCCTTCGAAATAGGCGAGGAGCCAGCGCAGATACTTGACGCCGCCGGCGATGTTCTGCGCCGGGTCGAAGCTGTTGCGCACGCCGAAGCGCGTCGCCGTCTCGGGCATGAGCTGCATCAAGCCCTGGGCGTTGCGCCGCGACACGGCGCTCGCATGGAAGTCGGATTCGGCGGCGATGATGGCGAGGACGAGCTTGGGGTCGACGCGGTATTTGGGCGCCGTCCGCGCGACGATCTCGGCGATCTTCTTCGGCGGCAGCGGCGGCGCCTTCGCTTCCGCCGCCTCCGGGCATCCGGTCGGCGCCGCCGGCTCGATGGCGCCGAGATGGCGCAGGACCCGGATCGCGTGGACGGCGCCGCGCTCGGCGGCAAGGCGCAGCCAGCCCGCGCCGACCGCGTCGTCGCGCTTGACGCCCCGGCCGTTGAGGAACATCCAGCCGATATTGTAGGCGGCGTCCGCATGCCCGGCTTCGGCGGCGGCGCAGTAGAGGGCGAGCGCATGGCCGTAGTCGCGCGCGACGCCTTCGCCATTCTCGTAGCGCTGCGCCAGGGCGAATTCCGCCGCGGGGTCGTGGGCGAGCCCCGGCGGCTCGGTCCCGGCGGCATCGGCGCGCCCGGCGAGCACGGCCAGCGCCACGGCAAAAGCTCCCCCCAGGAGGGGCCGGATCGACGGCATTCTCCTTGTCATGCTTATGGCATAGCAAAAACGAGACCAGAAAGCGCGCAGAAAGTGATCTCAATCAACTGAAAGGTCAAGCGACGGACGGGTGAGTCGAGTTTGTAAAGTTTTCCGACAGAGACGACGCGGCCGAACCATTGCGCAAATGAAATGGCGAGACGGCGCCGGCGATCATCCGCGCCGTTTCTGTCGAGCTTTGCCCGCGGGCGCGGGCGGAATGCATCTCACGGCGTGAGACAAGCGACGATTTCTTTGGCGCTGCGGCCGGGCTTCGGCTTGACAGGCTCGCGCGGCGCATCCCTATCATGCCGCTCGCCAGGATTGGCTAGGCGGGACGGAGGCGGTGCTGGAGACGGGGGCGGTGAAGGGCCGGCTCGTCGCAGGGCGTCGGCCGGCGAGACGAGCGATCGCCGCGCTGCGCCGTCGAGGCGAAGCGACGCTGCGCGGCCCCGCTTGGCTCAGCCTCCTTTCGGTGTCCCTCGTCGGCTTCGCCTGGTGGTTCATCCATGCCTTCGCCCTGGTTCCCGCGGTGCTGCTGCCGGGCCCGGGCGAGGTGCTGGCGACCTTCATCGAGATCGTCCGTGACGGCTATCGCGAGACGACGCTGTGGCAGGACAGCGCCGCCACCCTCGCGCGCTGCTGCGCCGGGTTTCTCCTTGCCTGCCTGACGGGCGTGCCGCTCGGCCTTGCCATGGGCTACAAGCCGCGCGTCCGCGCCGCCTGCGACTACATCATCCAGTTCATGCGGCCCTTGCCGCCGCTCTCCTATCTCATCCTGCTGATCCTCTGGCTCGGCACCGGCAACGCCTCCAAAGTGGCGCTTCTCTATCTGACGGCCTTCCCGATCGTGGCTTCGAGCGCCATGGCCGGGGTGTGGACGACGAAGCTGCAACGCATCCAGGCGGCACGCTCGCTCGGCGCCTCGGAATGGCAGATCTTCCGCTACGTCATCTTCCCCTCGGCCCTGCCGCTTGTCTTCACCGGCGCCCGCATCGCGCTCGCCGCCGCCTTCTCGACGGTGGTCGCGGCCGAGCTCATGGCGGCGACTGACGGGCTCGGCTGGATGATCTTTTCGGCGAGCCATTTCCTGCGCAACGACATCATCATCGTCGGCATCGTTCTGCTCGGCATCCTCGGCATGCTGCTCAACAAGATGGTCCTCCTTGTCGACGGCGCCGTCGTCCATTGGCGCGGCGTCGAATGAGCATGCGTCCGGCCCTCGGCTCCGCCTGGCGCGCCCTCGGCGAGCGGCGCGTGACGGCGCTGAGCCTCCTCGTTCTCGTCCTCGCCTGGATCGGCGCCACCGAGGGCGGGCTCGTCGACGATCTCTTCCTGCCGGGCCCCGCCTCGCTGTGGTCTGGCTTCCTCGACCTCGTCGAGAACGGCTACAAGAGCCGCACCATCTGGGAGCATGCGGCGCTCAGCCTCGAGCGCGTGCTGGCGGGATTCGTGACCGGCGCCGTCGCCGGCACGCTGGTCGGGCTCGGCATGGGCTACAACCGGAAGATCGAGGCCTTCTTCAGCCCGCTCGTCGAATTCTTCCGGCCGCTGCCGCAGCTGGCATATCTCGTGCTCCTCATCGTCTGGTTCGGCATCGGCGAGACGCCGCAGATCATCCTCCTCTTCCTCACCGCCTTCCCGGTTTCGGCGATCGCCGCGATGGACGGGGTGAAGAGCGTCTCGGTGCTGCGCATGCAGGCGGCGCGCTCGATGGGCGCCTCGGAATGGCAGGTCTTCCGCTATGTCGTCTTCCCCTCGGCGCTGCACGAGATTTTCACCGGCGCGCGCCTTGCCATCGGCGTCGTCTACGCGACGCTGATCGCGGCGGAGATCATCGCCGGCAGCACCGGGCTCGGCTGGGTCATCCTCGATGCCGGGCGCTTCCTGCGCTCCGATTACGTCTTTGTCGGCATTCTGATGATCGGCGTCATGGGCCTCGTGCTCGATCGCCTGCTGCTCACCTTCGAGCATCGAATCGTGCATTGGGCGGGACGCGATTGATCGGATCATCGACGGATCCGGCACGAGGGTCCCGGAGCGAGGACAGACCCTCAGAGAAAGAGGAGGAGATCATGTCGGAGGAGAATTCGGGTGGAATCGGCTCCGGGACGTTGAACCGGCGCCTCTTCGTCAAGACCGCCCTTATCAGCGGCGCCGCCTTGACCTCGGCCCTGCCGGCGCACGTCCTGCTCGCCGCCGGCAAGGCGCCGCAGACGATCCGCGTCGGCTTCTTTCTCGAGACCAAGCCGACGATGATCGCCAAGGGCGAGAAATGGTTCGACAAGCTGGCGGGCGCGCCGATCGCCTGGACGGAGGCGGGCGCCGGCGCCGAGATCAACACGGCGATGGCGGCGCGCTCGCTCGATATCGGCCTCGCCATCGGCTCCTCGCCGACGGCGGCCGGCATCAGCCAGAAGCTGCCCTACGAGCTCATCGGCATGGTCGACAATATCGGCCCCGCCGAGGACATGGTCGTGCGCAAGGCCGCCAACATCAGGAAGCCCGCCGACTTCAAGGGCAAGAAGGTGGCGACGCCCTTCGGCTCGACCTCGCATTTCCGGCTGCTCGGCTTCCTCAAGGTCAACAATCTGACCGAGAAGGACGTGACCGTGCTCGACCTCAAGCCCGACGCCGAAGTCGCCGCCTGGGAGCGCGGCGACATCGACGCCGCCTATGTCTGGAGCCCGGCCAAGGCGAAGATGCTGGCGGCGGGCGGCCAATCCTTCCCGACTTACAAGGAGCTCGACGCCAAGGGCTACGTCATCGCCGACCTCATCGTCGCCGGGACCGAGTTCAGCAAGACCTATCCCGACGCGGTGACCGGCTTCCTCCACGCCTATGGCAACGCGCTCAATCTGTGGAAGACGAAGCCGAACGATGCCGCGGCGATCGTCGCCAAGCAGGCGGGCGTCACTCCCGACGTCGCCAAGCACGACATGGAGGAGTACGACTTCGTGACCTTCGAGCGGCAGCTTTCCGCCGATTGGCTGGGGCCGCCCGGCAAGCCCGGCAAGTTCGCCGAGGTGCTGAAGCGCACCGCCGACTTCCTGGTGCAGCAGAAGAGCATCCGCTCGGCGCCCGATCTCGCCGCCTTCCAGAAGGCCATCAACACGACCTTCCTCGCGCAGGCGGCGAAGGCGAAGGCGTAGAGTGGCGGTCGTTAACGGAGGACACCGCCAGCATTCCCGAGCCCTCCTCTCCCCTAAACGGGAGAGGGGGGCTGAGGGGCGGCGAGGGGCTGCGGCTCGACGATGACGTCCCCCTTCGTCGCCTTTCAGAACCTCACCATCGAATACCCCTCGAAGGAGGGGCCGGTGCATGCGCTCGACAGCATCGACCTCGCCTTCGGGGCGGGGGATTTCGTCTGCATCGTCGGGCCGTCAGGCTGCGGCAAGACGACGCTCATGCAGACCCTCGCCGGCTTCATCCGCCCGACAAGCGGCAGCGTGACGCTGGCCGGCGAGCCCATCGCCGGCCCCGGTCCCGATCGCGGCGTCGTCTTCCAGCAGCCGGCGCTCTTTCCGTGGATGACGGTGGCGCAGAACGCCGGCTTCGGGCCGATGGTGCGCGGCCTCGGCGGCGAGCGCCGCGAGAAGGTCGAGCACTACCTCCGCCTCGTCGGGCTCTGGGATTTCCGCAACCGCTACCCCTACCAGCTCTCGGGCGGCATGCAGCAGCGCCTCGCCATCGTCCGGGCCCTCGTCAACGATCCGAAGGTGCTGCTCATGGACGAGCCCTTCGGCGCCCTCGACGCGCTGACGCGCGAAAAGATGCAGGAGGAGCTGCATGCGGTGTGGCGGCGCACGCAGATGACCGTCGTCTTCATCACGCACAGCGTCGAGGAGGCGGTCTATCTCGGCACCGAGGTCGTCGTCATGTCGCCGCGGCCCGGGCGCATCCTGGAGCGCCTCGCCGTCGGCTTCTCGCGGGCGAGCGGCGCCCGCGACGACATCCGCGCCATCAAGGCGAGCCCCGAATTCGTCGCGACGCGCGAGCGCATCCTCGGCCTCATCTGGGCCGGCGCCGGATGACAATTTCAGGGCGCGCTCGGCGCCCGGGCACGTTCGGCGCGCCCGCCGCTCTATAATTGACGTCGCGAAAGTTGCTCCGGCGGCGCCGGATGAAACGGGCCGCCTGACCCGTTCTCCGAACCAAGGCCGGGGTGGAGAGGATATCGCACATGCCGAAGCTCGCTTGCCGGTTGGCCCTTGCCCTCGGGGCGCTGGGCGCTGTTGCCGTCGCCGTTCCGGCGCTCGCCGATCCGCCGGCGCGGGTCGGCCGGCTGAGCGAGGTGACCGGCACCGTCTCCTTCCATGCGGCGGGCGACGAGCAATGGTCGCCGGCGGTTCTCAACGAGCCGGTGACCTCGGGGGATGCTTTCTGGACCGAGCCCGGCGCCCATGCCGAGATCCGCATCGGCTCGACGGCGCTCCACATGGATTCATCGACCGAGCTCGACATCGACACGCTCGACGACCGGCAGCTCGCGGCCCGGCTGCCGCAAGGCACCCTTAACATCCACATCCGCCGCCTCGGTCCGGGCGAGGGCTACAGCCTCGCGACGCCGCGCGGCACCGTCGTTCTGGCGGGCGCGGGGACCTACCATATCGATGCCGGCGCCGATGGCAGCCCGACGCGCATCGCGGTGCTGCACGGCACGGCGCAGATGATCGAAGGCGGGGCCAAGCTCACGCTCGGCGACGGCGAGGCCGCGCTCGTCACCGGGACCGATCGCTTCTCCTATTCGATCGAGGAAGCGCAGCCGACGCCCTTCGACGATGCGAGCCTCGCCCGCGACCGGCGCGAGGACGCGCCGCGCCCGGCGGCGCGCTACGTCTCGCCCGAGATGACCGGCGCCGAGGATCTCGACGATTACGGCACTTGGCAGACGGTGCCGCAATACGGGCCCGTCTGGTATCCGCAGGCGGTGCCGGTCGGCTGGGTTCCCTATCGCGAGGGGCATTGGCGCTGGGTCGCGCCTTGGGGCTGGACCTGGGTCGATGACGAGCCCTGGGGCTTCGCGCCCTTCCATTACGGCCGCTGGGCCTTCATCGACGGGCGTTGGGGCTGGTGCCCGGGCACCGTCGTCATCCGCCCGGTCTATGCGCCGGCGCTCGTCGCCTTCGTCGGAGGCGGCGGCTGGAGCCTTTCGGTCTCGGTCGGCGCTCCGCCGGCGATCGGCTGGTTCCCGCTCGCCCCGCGCGAGGTCTATGTCCCGCCCTATCCGACGAGCGTCACTTACATCCGCAACGTCAACGTGACCAATGTCACGAATGTGACGAACATCAATGTCACGAATGTCAACGTGACCAAGGTCAACTACGCCAACCGCCAATTCGCGACGGTGGTGCCGCAGGCGGCCTTCGCCGCCTCGCGGCCGGTCGCCAAGGCGGCGCTGACCGTGCCGCGCGAGGCCGTTATCGCGGCGCCCGTCGCCAAGGGCGCGCCGCTCGCCCCCGCGGTCGCGGCGCAAAGCGGGCACCCGCAGGCAGTGACGCGCGCCAATGCCGTGGCGAGGACTGAGGTGGCGCAGCCGAGGCCGCCGCAGGGGCCGGCCATCGCGGCGCCGGCAAAGCCCGTGGCGCCCGGGCCCGCCATCGCCGGCCATGCGAAGCCCCTCGCGCAGGCGCTGCCGGAGAGCGAGCGGATGAAGGGCGCTCCGCCGGCGCCCGGCGCCGAAAAGCGCAAGGAGGCGCCCGCGCCCGGCCCCGCCATCGACCATGCCGCCGCGTCCGCGACGCCCGCGCATCCGGCTTCTCCCGGGCCGCCCGTCAAGCCTGCCGCGACCGCCGCGCCCGTCCCGCAACCGGCGCCCGGGCCGGCCATCGCCGGCCATGCCAAGCCGCTCGCGCAGGCGCTGCCGGAGAGCGAGCGGGTGAAAGGCGCTCCGCCGGCGCCCGGCGCCGAGAACCACAAGCAGGCGGCTGCACCGGGCCCGGCGATCAATCATGCCGCCGAGGCCACGACGCCCCCGCACCCGGTTTCTCCGGGCCCGCCCATCAACCATGCCGCGACGGCGACGCCTGCCCCGCATCCGGCGCCCGCGCCGCCTTCCGAGGCGCTGCGGCCGAACCATGGGCAGCAGAACGAGGCGAAAGCGGCGCCGCATCCGCAGCCCCATCCGCAGCCGCAGGCAAGCCACGCAGCTGCCGCCCGTCCGGCGCCGGTTCCCGAGCGCGCCGTGCCGCACCCGACGCAGCAGACCATGCTGCAGCCGACTCAGCATGGCTGGGTGCGGGCGCCGCAGCCGCCGCAACCGCCGCCGCAGCAAAGCGCCCAGCATCAGGGCAAGCCGCAGGAAGCGGCGAAGCCGCACGAGCAGCAGGGGAAGGGCCGCCATCCGGGGCAGCCCGAGCAGAAGACCGAGTGACCGGACCCGGCGCAGACGCGTCCCGCCGTTTTCCGTCGCCGCGCCGATTCGGCGCGTGATAGAACGGGCCGCCGGCGGCGGCAACTCCCGCGGCCGGCGCTCGGGGGGCGGGCAGCATGCGCCAGATGCGCGGGGCCGAATTTCGATGAAGCGCCTCATCGTCGCCATTACCGGTGCCTCGGGGGCGATCTACGGCATTCGCGCGCTCGAATTGCTGCGCCGCCTCGGCGGGATCGAGACTCACCTCGTCCTCTCGCCGGCCGCCGGCCGGACCATCGCCGAGGAGACGCCGCGCAGCCTCGACGAGGTCCGCGCGCTCGCCGATTGCGTCCACAGCTACCGCGATGTCGGGGCGGCGATCGCCAGCGGCTCGTTCCGCACGGCGGGGATGCTGATCGCGCCCTGCTCAGCGAAGACGCTGAGCGGCATCGCCTATGGCTTTGCCGACGAGCTCGTCGTGCGCGCCGCCGATGTCTGCCTCAAGGAGCGCCGGCGCCTCGTGCTGCTCTTCCGCGAGACGCCGCTCCATGCCGGGCATATTGCCGCCATGGCGGCGGCGACGCGCAACGGCGCCGTCGTGATGCCGCCCGTTCCCGCCTTCTATCACCGGCCGCGGACGATTGACGACGTCGTGACGCAGACCGTGGGGCGCGCCCTCGACCTCTTCGATATTGACGCCGAGGTGGTGAAGCGCTGGAAAGATCCGGAGACCGCCGCGCCCGGCGAATGAGTGCAGCGCTCGCCGGGATCCTCGTCCCGGCGCGCGCCGCGCGAGCCATGGCCTGCCGCGCCGAGCTGTGCTACCTCTCCCGCCCGCGCGCGGAGCGCAGGTGAGCGGGCAGGAGAGGATGAGCATTTTCGACAAGAAGGCGATCGCCGAAATGACGGCGAAGATGCTGCTCGAAGTGGAGGCGGTGCGCTTCAGCGCCGAGAAGCCCTTCATCTTCACCTCGGGCTGGGCGAGCCCGGTCTATACCGATTGCCGACGCCTCATCTCCTTCCCGCGCGTGCGCCGGCAGCTCATCGATTTCGGCGTCGCCACGGTGCTGCGCGACATCGGCGCCGAGCAGTTCGACGCGGTGGCGGGCGGCGAGACGGCGGGCATTCCTTTCGCCGCCTGGATGGCCGAGCGCCTGATGCTGCCCATGCAATATGTGCGCAAGAAGCCGAAGGGCTTCGGCCGCAACGCCCTCATCGAGGGCCATGTCGAGGAGGGCCAGCGCGTGCTCCTCGTCGAGGACCTGACGACCGACGGGCGGAGCAAGGTCAATTTCTGCAAAGGGCTGCGCGAGGCGGGCGCCAGGGTCGAGCACTGCTTCGTCATTTTCTATTACGACATTATGCCGGGCGGCACGCGGATCCTCGACGAGCTCGGCGTCAAGCTGCATCGCCTCGCGACGTGGTGGGACGTCCTCGCCGTCGCCAAGGAGAGCGGCCAGTTCGGCAGCGCCATGCTGGAGGAGGTCGAGAAATTCATGCGCGACCCGCCGGGCTGGTCGAAGGCACATGGCGGCATCGCGGAGGTCTCGGAATAACATGGACGCCACGGAATGGGACGTCATCGTCGTCGGCGGCGGCAATGCCGCCTTCGCGGCGGCGCTCGCCGCGCGCGAGAGCGGCGCCTCCGTCCTCATGCTCGAAGCCGCGCCCGAAGCCGAGGGCGGGGGCAACAGCCGCTTCACCGCGGGCGCGATGCGCGTCGCCTATGACGGGCTCGAGGACATCAAGAGCCTCGTCCCCGACCTCTCGGCCGAGGAAATCGCGACCACCGATTTCGGTACCTACACGCGCGACCAGTTCTTCGACGACATGGCGCGGGTGACGCAGTACCGCGCCGATCCGAACCTCGTCGAGCTGCTGGTGACGCAAAGCCTCGGCGCGCTGCGCTGGATGCGCGAGAAGGGCATCCGCTTCGTGCCGATCTACGGGCGCCAGGCCTTCAAGGTCGAGGGCCGCTTCAAATTCTGGGGCGGCCTCACTCTCGAGGCCGTGGGCGGCGGCCCCGGCCTCATCGCGATGTGGACCGAGGCGGCGCGGCGGGAAGGCGTCCCGATCCGCTACGAGACCCGCGCGCTCGACCTTCTCACAGAGGACGGCGCCGTCATCGGCTGCCGCATCCGCGCCGGCGGGAGGGTGAGCGTGCTGCGCGCCAAGGCGGTCATTCTCGCCTGCGGCGGCTTCGAGGCGAATGCCGAGTGGCGGACGCGCTATCTCGGCCCCGGCTGGGACCTCGCCAAGGTGCGCGGCTCCCGCTTCAACACCGGCGAAGGCCTCCGCATGGCGCTCGCCATCGGCGCCAGCCCCTGCGGCAACTGGTCGGGCTGCCATGCCGTCGGCTGGGACATGAACGCGCCCGAATTCGGCGACCTCGCCGTCGGCGACCAGTTCCAGAAGCACTCCTACCCTTTCGCCATCATGGTGAATGCGCGCGGCCGCCGCTTCGTCGATGAGGGCGCCGATTTCCGCAACTACACCTATGCGAAATACGGCCGCGTCATCCTGGAGCAGCCGGGCCAGTTCGCCTGGCAGATCTTCGATAACAAGGTGAAGCACCTCCAGCGCGGCGAGTACAACATCCGGCAGATCACCAAGGTGACGGCGGATTCGCTGGAAGAGCTGGCCGGCAAGCTCGACGGCGTCGACAAGGCGGCGTTCCTCGCGGAGGTGGCCGCCTACAATGCCGCGGTGCGGACCGATATTCCCTTCAATCCCAACATCAAGGACGGGCGGCGCACGGAAGGACTCGCCATCGACAAGAGCAACTGGGCGAACACGATCTCGGTGCCGCCTTTCGAGGGCTATGCCGTCACTTGCGGCATCACCTTCACCTTCGGCGGCTTGCGCATCACCGACAAGGCCGAGGTGGTGAGCCTCGATTACCGCCCCATTCCGGGTCTTTATGCCGCCGGCGAGCTAGTCGGCGGGCTCTTCTATTTCAACTATCCGGGCGGCACCGGCCTCACTTCGGGCGCGGTCTTCGGCCGCATCGCCGGCCGCTCCGCGGCCGCCGCCGTGGCCCGCTGAGCCCGGATCCAAGGAAGGTACAGGATGGAGTTCGAGAATTCCTTCGAGGTGCCCCTGCCGCCCGCCGAGGCCTGGCCGGTGCTGATGGATATCGAGCGGATCGCGCCCTGCATGCCGGGCGCCGAGCTTACCGAGGTCGTCGACAAGGAGACCTACAAGGGGAAGGTGCAGGTCCGCCTCGGCCCGGTGGCCCTCAGCTTCGCCGGCACGGCGAAATTCGAGGAGATCGATGCGGCGGGGCACACCGCGAAGGTCCGCGCCCGCGGCAACGACGCCAAGGGCCGCGGCGCCGCCAACGCTCTCGTCGCCTTCCGCCTGGAGCCGTCGCCGGCAGGCTCGCGCGTCGTCGTCCGCACCGACCTCACCCTGACCGGCGCCGTCGCCCAATACGGCCGCGGCGTCGGCATGATCCGCGACCTCGCCGGGCAGCTCATGGGCCAGTTCGCGACCTGCCTCAAGGCGCAGCTCGCGGCGCGTCCTGCGCAGCCCGCGCCGGTGGCGGCCGAGCCGGGCACGGCGGCGCCGGCCCCGCCGCCGCCTCTGCCGCCCGCCGCCAAGCCCATCTCGGGCGTCTCGCTGATGCTGCGCGTCCTCTGGAACGCGCTGGTGCGGCTCGTCACCGGCCGGACGTCCTGACCCGCCGGAGGCGCATGGCCGGCCTCGCCTATCGCCTGCTGCGGCCGGCCCTCTACCGCCTCTCGCCGGAGACGGCGCACCACCTCGCGATCCGGGTCCTGAAGGCGGGACTCGTCTGCGGCGCGCGCGGCGATGACGACCCGATCCTGGCGACGCGCCTCTGGGGGATCGAGTTCCCCAACCCCATCGGCCTCGCCGCCGGCTTCGACAAGGACGCCGAGGTCGCGGATGCAATGCTGGCCCTCGGCTTCGGCTTCGTCGAGGCCGGAACGGTGACGCCGCAGCCGCAGCCGGGCAACCCCAAGCCGCGCCTCTTCCGCCTCGACGAGGACGAGGCCGTCATCAACCGCTTCGGCTTCAACAGCCAGGGGCTCGCCGGCTTCGCCGAGCGGCTGAAGCGGCGCCGCGCCGCCGGCGCGACGGGGGTCGTCGGCGCCAACCTCGGCAAGAACCGCGCGACGAGCGACGCCGCGGCGGATTACGTCGCCGGCATCGACGCCGTCTGCGGCCTCGCCGACTACCTCGTCGTCAATCTCTCCTCGCCCAACACGCCGGGCCTCCGCGGGCTGCAGGCGCGCCGGCCCATGGCCGAGCTCCTTTCGCGCGTCGATGCGGCGCGGCGGCGGACGGCGCCCGATCCGACGCGACCGCCGCCGCTTCTCGCCAAGGTCGGGCCCGACCTCTCCGAGGCCGAAATCGAGGACATCGTCGAGGTCGCCCTCGCCGCCGGCATCGACGGCCTCATCATCGGCAACACGACGGTGACGCGGCCGCCGGGCCTCGCGAGCCGCCACCGCGCGGAGGCGGGCGGGCTCTCCGGCCGGCCGCTCATGCCGCTTGCCACGGCTTGCCTTCGGATGGCCTATCGCCGCCTCGCCGGCCGGCTGCCGCTGATCGGCTGCGGCGGCGTCGCCAGCGGCGCCGACGCCTACGCGAAGATCCGCGCCGGCGCATCGCTGGTGCAGCTCTACTCCGCCCTCGTCTTCGCGGGACCGGCCCTCGCCGCGCGCATCAAGCGCGAGCTCGCGGCGCTCCTCCGCGCCGACGGCTTCGCATCGGTCGCCGACGCCGTCGGCGCCGACCACCGCCTAGCCCGGAATCCAGGCGACTAGCGGGTCAGATCCTGTAGTCCTCCAGCGTTTCCGGCGCAAAGAGCTCCTCGGGCCGCAGGCGGCGCGGCGACAGGCCCTGCTCGTGGTGGTAGCGCAGGAAGGTGTCGAGGACGTGGCGGTTCGCGGCGAAGCCGTAGGGCCACCAATCATCGCCCATCTCGCGCCGCGCCTCTTCGACATGCGCGTTCTGCCAGGGCAGCATCGCCTTCAGCGCCGCCGTAGTCGCGAGGCTCTCGTATGTGGCGCGCTGCGCCGCCGCGAAGGCTTTGGCCAGCGACTGCGCGATCCAGCGATTGGCGAGGTAGATTTCGCGGCGGATCGCGACGGCGTGCATGATGGGAAAGATCCTGGTCTTGCGGTAATAGGCGCGCTCGACCGCGACATAATTCTCGAACAGCCGCTTGACCGCCCGCGGCCGCGTCGCGTAGGTCGAGGGGGCGCGCGCCGTATAGAGCGCGTCGATCTCGCCGGCGGCGAGCATCGCCGCCAGGGTCTCCCCCGGACCGATGGGGCGCACGCGAAAGCGCGGCGGGATCTCGACCGGCACCTTCTCGCTGCGCCCGGGCTGCTCCTCGCCGCCCGTCAGATATTCGGGGCTCGCCGGATCGACGCCGTACTCGTCCTGGAGGATGCCGCGGATCCAGACTGGGGCCGTCATCTGGTATTCGGGCACGCCGATTCTCTTGCCGGCGAGGTCCTTCGGCTCGCGGATGCCGCTCTTGGCGGCGATGAAGATGCAGGAATGGCGGAAGAAGCGCGAGGGGAAGACGGGGATGGCGATGAAGGGCGGCTCCGCGCCGCCGAGCGAGACGACATAGGAGGAGAGCGAGACCTCGGCGACGTCGAACTCGCGGTTCCGCAGCATGCGGAAGAAGGTCTCCTCGACGGGCAGGGTGAGGTAGTTGAGGTCGATCCCTTCGGGCACGACGCTGCCATCGGCGAGCGCGCGCGTGCGGTCGTAATCCCAGCAGGCGAGGGTGAGGCGCAGCTTCGACATTCGGCGGTGCCCCTCGGGATCGCCGTTGCCTCGGCGACCGGTTCCGTTCGAGCTTCTATTGGTTGCTCGATCCTGGCGCCCATTCAACCACAAAGCGGAAGGAAAGTCCGTGTCATCCGCGGGCGATGCGCGCCGGACGGAGCGACGCCCTCAGAGGCGGAGGCCGGAGCCCGCCGCCTCCTCCGCGGCGTCGAGCGTGAACAGCTCTTGCGGCCGGCCGATGCCGCGCAGCGCATAGCGCCCGACCGAGGCGAGGCGCCAGCCCGTTCCGCGCGCCGCGGCGGCGAAGGCGGAGGAGAGCAGCACGGTCTGGTCGGCCGAGCGGCACATCGCGGCGACCCGGCTCGCCTCGTTGACGGCGGGGCCGACGACGGTGAAGTCGAGCCGGTCTTTGCTGCCGATGTTGCCGTAGAAGACCTCGCCGACATGAAGGCCGAGATAGAGGTCGGTCACCGGCAGCGATTTGGCGCCGCGGCTCTGGTTGAGGGCCGCGATCCGGCGCCGCGCCTCCACTGCCGCGGCGAGGGCGGCGGCGCAGGCGCGCCCGCTCTCCTCGGCGCGGAAAATGGCGAGCGTGCCGTCGCCGATCAGCTTCAGGACCTCGCCGCCCCGCTCGTCGATCGCCGAGATGACGGCCTCGGCATAGTCGTTGAGCAGCGGGATGATGTGCTCTGGCGCCGCCGTGTCGGTGATCGTCGTATAGCCGCGCAGATCGCTGAACCAGATGACGGCGCTGATGCGCTCGGCGATGCCGCGCGAGATGCGGCCGCTGAGCACGCGGCGGCCGGCGTCGCGCCCGAGATAGGTCTCGACCAGGGTCGCGGCGATGCGGCCCAGCGATGCCGATTTGACGGCCAGCGCGAGGCAGGGGACGATGCGGCGAAGCTCGGCGAGGGCGCTCTCGCCGAACCCCTCCGGCGCGTCCGTCATCCAGGAGGAGAGGATGCAGTCCATCTCGCCGATGACCCCGTCCGCCGCGAAGCGGTTGACCAGGGCGAGATAGTCGGTGATGCCGGCCTCGCGCATCTCCTCGAGCACCGGGAAGCCGAGTTTGTCGCCGGGGCGCAGGCGGGCGCGCAAGCTCGACCCGCCCGTCTGCAGCAGATGGAAGAAGGGGCTGCGCCGCCACGCCGCCGCCGCGTCGCCCACATCGGTGCGGCCGTATTCGGAGAGCGTCGCCTCCTTGGCGCCGCGCTGCCAGCGGAAGACGCGCCCTTCATAGATCGGGTGCAGGGTGTCGACGATGACCGTCGCGCGGGCGAGCGGCAATCCCGCGGCGATCGCGCGCTCGCAGAAGCCGCTCAACAGATCGGGCTCGGAGTGGCCGGCGAGCCCCGCCTCCGTCACCCAGCCCGCGACGTCGGGCGAATGGCTCTCCTTCAACGTCGCCTTGCGCTCCATGAAATGACATGTCCGTCCGGCACGAGGCCGCGCAGCGCCGTCAGCGCCGCTTCGGCAAGGTCGGGCGCGTCGAAGAATTCGATGACGATCGGCAGGTCCGCGGTGAGGCGCAGGAGATCCGCCGCATGCACCTCGCCGCTGCTGCCGAAGCCGGCGATGCCGCGGAAGACGGTGACGCCGTGAATGCCGTGCTGGTCGCGGAGCAGCGCCAGGATCTCGTGCATGCGGTTGTGGCGGCGGCCGTGATCGGCCTCGCTGATATAGATGCGCACGACGGTGACCTCGTCCGGCATCGCGCCCTCCATTCAGAGGTTACGTGCGATATAGGCACCGCTGAACGCGGCCAACAGCCCCAGCCCGACCGAAAGCGCGAGGTAGAGGATCGCCGACCCCGCCTCGCCCTGCTCGATCAGCAGCAGCGCCTCCATCGAGAAGGTCGAGAAGGTCGTGTAGCCGCCGAGGAAGCCGGTGAGAATGCCGGCGCGCAGCTCCGGCGCCATCGTGACGCGCTCCACCGTCGCGATGAAGAGGAAGCCCATGAGGAAGCTGCCGATGACATTGATGCTGAGCGTCGCATAGGGAAAATCGCGGCCCCAGACCGCCTGGACGAAGCCGGTCTGGCCGTAGCGCAAGCAGCAGCCGACGATGCCGCCGATCGCGATCGCAACATAGGTCCACACGCCCCCGCACTCCCGCATGGCGAAACCGTGACGCGGAAATTACCGCCGGCAAACCCGCGCGCAAGGCAAGCGAAATTTGCCCCGGGGGCGCCGCTCAGGCGCGCAGGCGCCGCCGCAGCAGCGCGTTGGCGGCGCCGGTCAGGATGAGGGTCGCCGCCATGAGGATGAAGGCGAGGGCGCTGCCGAGCGGCCAATTCGCCTGGTTCGAGATCTGGTCGTAGACGATGGGCGCCATCATCTGGAAGCGCGGCCCGCCGAGCAGCACGGGCGTCGCATAGGCATTCATCGCCAGGATGAAGCAGAGGATGGTGCCGGCGATGATGCCGGGCAGCGACAGCGGCAGCGTCACCCGGCGGAAGGTGCGGAGCGGCCCCGCCCCCATGCCGAGCGCCGCTTCTTCGAGCGCCTCGTCGATGCCCTCAATGACGCTTTGCAGGGTGAGCACCATGAAGGGCAGGTTGAAGCCGGTGATGCCGATGATGACGGCAAGCGGCGTATACATGATGTCGAGCGGGTCGCGGATGAGGCCGAGCCAGAGGAGGGCCGCGTTGAGGAAGCCCTCATGGCCGAAGACGACGATCCAGCCGGCGGCGCGCACGGCGTTGCCGACGAAGAGCGGCATGACGACGAGCATGACGAGGAGGCTCTTGTGCCGCCATTTGCTGCGCGCCAGCAGATAGGCGGCGGGATATCCGAGAACGAGGCAGAGCAGGGTGCTGATCGCGGCGACGCCGACCGTCACCAGCATGACCTTGCGGTAATAGGGGTCGGCGAAGAATTTGACGTAGTTCTCCGGCGTCGCCGCCTCGACCATGAACTGGCCGGGCTCGAAGTGATTGAAGCTGTATCGGAAGAGGAGGACGAGCGGCAGCACCAGGACGAGGACGACGCTCGCCATCGCCGGCGCGAGGAGGGCGGCGGCATCGTGGCGGCGGCGCGGGGATGAGCTGGTAAGCGCTGTCACGACACAAGATTCTCTCGCCCAACGGGGAGAGGGTCACTCACCCTGCCCTCTCCCGCACCCGGGAGAGGGCTCCTGCGCGGGCTGACCCACCCCTCACGCCTTGAACACCTTGTCCCACCATTCCTTGAGCTGCGCGTCGTTCTTGGCGAGGTAGTCGTAGTCCTGCACCATCATCGACTCGGCTTCGGCCGGCGAGAAGGCGACGCGTTTGGCCATCTCGCCTTCGGGCTTCACGTCGTCGACGGTGGGGTTGTAGCCCATATCCTCGATGAAGCCCTGCTGCGGCCGCGGATCCAGCGTCGCGTCGAGATAGGCGTAGGCGGCGTCCTTGTCCGGGGCGTTCTTGGCGATGCCGAATTCCGAGATGAAGAGGACGAGGCCTTCCTTGGGCGAGGCCATCTTGATGGGGACGCCGGCGTTCTGCCATTGCACGCCGCGCGCCTTCCACATGATGCACATCCAGATCTCTTCGCTCTTCAGCGCCTGCGCCATCGCCTCGTTGGTCGGCACGATCTTGACGCCCATCTTCTTCAGCTCGAGCAGCTTCGGCTTGCCCGGCTCGTAATTGTGCAGGCTGCCGCCATTGATGAGCGCCGCCGATTCGATCGTCGTCTGGTATTGGATGTCGATGACGCCGATCTTGCCGGCGTATTTCGGGTTCCAGAGGTCGTTGTAGGAAGTCGGCGCCTCGGTGATCTTGCTCGGGTTATAGAGGATCACCCGGTCGGTGAAGATGTGCGGCACCGAATATTTGGTCCTCAGCTTGGGCAGGATGTGCTTCGCATTCTTGAGCTTCGAGAAGTCGAGCTCGAGCAGTGTGCCCTTCTTGTACATCTCGTACATGCCCGAGCCGTTGAGCGCGACGACATCCATCGACCCGCGCGGCAGGCGCTGCTCGGCGAGAAGCTTCGTCTTGCGCGGCGAATCATTGTCGGTCGCGAAGATGACCTGGATGCCCTCCTTCTCCATGATCGGCGTCACGATGTGCTTCTGCTGCAGGTTCTGATAGTCGCCGCCCCAGGTGCCGACGATGACGCGGCCGCCGGCGGCTCTTCCCGGCAGCGGCACGAGGCCGGCGGCGCCGGCCGCCGCCATGCCCTGCAGCACGGCGCGACGCGATGGCGAAAGCGAGTGGATCTTGGTCATGCGAACCCTCCCTGATGATGCTTTTGCGGTCGAGTGTGCCATGGACGCGGCTAGTCGAGAAGCTGACAGGATTCGGCGTCCCACGCGACGTGCACCGGCAGGCCCGGCGCCAACGGCTCATCGGCGCCGTTCTGCGCATTCTGGGCATGAATGGCGACCGCCTCACCCGAGGCGAGGCGCACCTGATACTCCGTCTGCGAGCCGAGATATGTGACGCGCTCGACGACGCCGGGAAAGCAGTTCGGCGACGCCTCGCGGCCGAGCCGTATCTTCTCCGGCCGCACCGCGAGGAGCCGGCGCTCGGCGGCGCCGGCGGCGAAGGCGATGTCGAGCCCGCCGGCGCTGCGGAAGCGCCCCGGCGCCGTTACCGCGCCCTCGAAGAAATTGGTGCGGCCGATGAAATTGGCGACGAAGCGGTTCTGCGGGTGGTTGTAGAGCTCGCGCTGGGTCCCGATCTGCTGCACCCGCCCCTCATTCATGACGACGAGCCGGTCGGCCATCGAGAGCGCCTCTTCCTGGTCATGCGTCACCATGACCGCGGTGAGGCCGAGCTTCTTCTGCAGCTCGCGGATTTCGACCCGCACCTCCTGGCGCAGCTTGGCGTCGAGGTTGGAGAGCGGCTCGTCGAGCAGCAGGATGTCGGGCGCGATGACGAGGGCGCGCGCCAGGGCGACGCGCTGCTGCTGCCCGCCCGAGAGCTGGCGCGGCATGCGCTGGCCCAGCGCTTCGAGGCGCACGAGGCGGAGCGCGTCGGCGACTTTCGCCTTGATCGTCGTGCGGTCGAGGCGGCGCATTTCGAGGCCGAAGGCGACGTTCTCGAAGACGGAGAGGTGCGGGAAGAGCGCGTAGCCCTGGAAGACGAGGCCGGTGTTGCGGCGATAGGGCGGCAGATAGGTGACGTCGCGCCCGCCGAGAAGAATGCGCCCCGTCGTCGCCTCGATGAAGCCGGCGATCATCCGCAGCGTCGTCGTCTTGCCGCAGCCCGAGGGGCCGAGCAGCACCAGGAGCTCGCCTTCCGCCACCGAGAGCGACACGTCGTCGACGGCGCGAAACTCGCCGAAGCTCTTGCCGAGGTGTTCGAGGCGGAGGTCGGACATGGATTATGGCGTCGGCATGCGACCGTCGGCGAGAGCCCTCACCCCTCACCTAACCTCTCCCCTCTCCCGGCGGGAGAGGGGGGAGGGACGAGGCTGAAGGATCGGGCCAGGCAATCCCTCGCCCCTCTCCCCTCGGGGAGAGGGGGAGAGGGAGGGGCCCGTTGCGCAGCAACGGGAGGGTGAGGGGTGAGGGCGACGCCGCATCTTGCCGCATCCCTCACACCACCTGGCTCAGCTTGACGAACCGGTTCGTCAGCAGCATGCCGGCGGCGATGATCGCGATCTGCACCAGCGAGACGGCGGCGATCGTCGGATCGATCTTCCATTCGAGATATTGCAGGATGGCAATCGGCAGGGTCGTCGTGCCGGGCGCCACGAGAAAGAGCGAGATTTCGAGATTGCCGAAGGAGACGACGAAGCTGAAGAGTGCCGCCGCGACGACCGCGGGCCGGATCACCGGCAAGGTCACGCGCAGCAGCGTCCGCCAGCGGTCGGCGCCGAGATTCATCGCCGCCTCCTCGAGCGCGGGGTCGAGGCCGAGAAGGCTCGCGGTGATGAGGCGCACGGTCCAGGGAATGGTGATGAGGATGTGCGCGAGGGCGAGGCCGACGATGGAGCCGGTCAACGGCCAGCCCGTCACGATCTCGACCTCGATGAAGAAGATGTAGAGCGCCGTGCCGATGACGATGCTCGGCACGATGAGAGGCGCCGTCAGCAGCGTCGCCGTTGCCTCCTTGCCGCGGAAGGCGTGGCGGGCGAGGGCGAGGCTCGCGGGCACGCCGAGGACGAGCCCGCCCAGCATGGCGACGATCCCGACTTCGAGGCTGGTGGCGAAGCCCTCGGCGAACTGGCTCTGCGCCCAGATCTGCGAGAACCAGCGCAGCGTGTAGCCCTCGGGCGGGAAGGCCAGCAGCTCGTTCTTGAAGAAGCTGAGCCAGCAGACGAAGACGATCGGCAGCAGCATGACCGCGTAGGTGACGGCGGTCACCGCGCGCAGCGCCGCGCCGCCGAGGCGGAGCGAGGTGAGGGGGCGGCGGCGTGTTTGCCGCATCTATCTTTGCCCCGGCCGCCCCCCTCTCCCGCGTGCGGGAGAGGGAGAGGGTGAGGGCATCGGCGTGCTGGACGGAGACACCCTCACCCTGCCCTCTCCCGCAAGCGGGAGAGGGAATGGCAATTGGAAGGCGGAAAAGGTGGCGCTCGGTGTCACCGCGATCGCTACCCCGCCAGGCGGTTCTTGTGGAAGGCGCCGCCCTTGACGATCGCCCGCAGATGCGCGCCCTGGTCCTGGAGGAGGCCCAGATCCTTGAGCGGGTCGCCGTCGAGGACGAGGAGGTCGGCGAAGGCGCCTGGCGCGATGACGCCGAGCTCGCCCTCGCGCTGGAGGAGGCGGGCATTGACGAGGGTCGCCGAGCGGATGATCTCGAGCGGCGACATGGCCTCGGCGCGGATCAGGAACTCGCGCGACTGGTCGGTCTGGAGCTGGCCCAGGAGATCGCTGCCGAAGCCGATCGGCACGCCCGCCGCCTGGCAGAGTTCGAGCGAGCGCAGCCCGGCTTCGAGCACGATCTTGTTCTTCTCCTGGCTGACCGGCGGCAGGCCGAATTCGTGGCCGCGCCGGCGCATCGCGTCATAGGCGACGAGCGTCGGGACGATGAAGGCGCCCTTCTCGCGCATGAGGCGCGCCGTCGGCTCGTCGATGAGGTTGCCGTGCTCGATCGAGCGGACGCCGCAGGCGACGGCTCTCGCGATCGCGTCGGCGCCATAGGCATGGGCGCAGACATAGCGCTTCCAGGCGCGCGCCTCGCCGACCGCGGCCGCGATCTCCGCCTCGGTGAATTGCAGGCTGTCGAGCGGGTCGTTGGGCGAGGCGACGCCGCCCGAGACCATGAGCTTGATGTGGTCGGCGCCCTTGCGCAGCTCGTCGCGCACGGCGCGCAGCATCTCCGGCACGCCGTCGACGATGCGCGAGATGAGGCTGACGCCGCTGCAGCAGGCGCAGGTTTGCGGACCCGCCGTGCGGCTGCGGAAATCGCCATGCCCGCCGGTCTGGCTGATGCCCTGGCCGGCGATGAAGAGGCGGGGGCCGACGAGATGTCCCGTCTCGACAGCCTCGCGGATGCCGAAATCGGCGCCGCCCGTGTCGCGCACCGTCGTGAAGCCGCGGTCGAGCATGGCGCGCATGAGCGTCGCCGCCCGCCCCGCCATCAGCGTCAGCGGCACGTCCTCGAGGAGGTGCAGATTGACCTCCGAGAGATAGACGTGGATATGCGCGTCGATGAGGCCCGGCATCACGGTGCGCCCGCCGACATCGACGACCGCGGCGCTCTCGCTGCGGATCGCGCGCTCCGACACTTCGCGGATGCGCTCGCCTTCGATGAGGATCTCGGAATTCGGCCGGTATTCGCCGCTCCCTGGGTCGAGGAGGTTGCAGCGGCGGAAGAGAAGCATGCCCATGGAATGTCCCTCGGGAGAGGCGGCGATTATTCCCGCGTGCCGCGCGGCTGTAAAGAAAGCGTCGCTTGCCGCACGGCAATCGAGCGAACCTCCTCTCCCCGCGAGCGGGGAGAGGATCGAGGTGAGGGGGCGTGCCGCCGGGGGCCCTCGCCGGAACGAGTCTGCTGAGGGGACCCCTCACCCTTCCTTTCCCCGCAAGCGGGTAGAGGGGCTTGTCCGCCTTCGGCGTATCATCCCGAGGCTCGGCGTTTGCGGGGATGAGCGTTGCGATGGGAGAAGGCGATGACAGACGAAGCCGGCACGCATGCGAGGATGGTCGAGACCTATCCGCTCGGCGCGGACGGACCCTTTCCGGGCAATCCGAATTGCCCGCTTCTCGTCTACCGCGCCGCCCTGGCGCTCGCGGGCGATGCCGCGGCCGAATGCGAGCGGCTGTTCGCGCGGCACGGCTGGAGCGGCGGCTGGCGCGACGGCGTCTACCCCTACCACCACTTCCACAGCAACGCGCATGAGGCGCTGGGCTTCGTCGCCGGCTCGGCGCGCGTGCGCTTCGGCGGCCCGAACGGGCCCGTCGTCGAGGTCGCCGCGGGCGATGTCGTCGTCATTCCGGCCGGCGTCGCCCACAAGAAGGAAAGCGCCACGCCCGACCTCCTCGTCATCGGCGCCTATGCCGAGGGGCGCGGCCCCGACCTCCGCCGCGGCCGGCCGGAGGAGCGCGAGAGCGTGCTGCGGAATGTGGAGCAGGTGCCGCTTCCCGAGGCGGACCCCGTGCTCGGCGCGGCGGGCCCGCTCCGCCGGCGCTGGCGCCCGCAGGGCTGATCCGCGCGCCGCAGCGGTTCTCTTGCCGGCGCGGATCGCGTAGCCTCGGCTCCGGCCCTCTCTTGCGCTGCGAGCCCGTGGTGACCGAGATCGTCGAGCTGACGCCCTCCCGCCCCGTCCTGCGGGCGCAATACCGCCGCGGCGCCCTTCTCGTCGCCGGCGCCGCCCTCGTCTGGAGCAGCGCCGGGCTCATCGCCCGCACCGCCACGACGGATGCCTGGACGACGCTCTTCTGGCGCTCGCTCTATGCCTGCCTCTTCGTTCTCCTCTATATCGGTTGGCGCGACGGGCGCGCCGGCTACGCGGCCTTCCGCAAGCTCGACCGCACGGGATTGGGCGTCGCCGTCTCCTTCGCGCTTTCCTCCTTCACCTTCATCACCGCGCTCGAGAAGACGGCGGTCGCCAATGTCATCATCTTCCAGGCGGCCGCGCCCTTCATCGCCGCGCTCCTCGCCTGGGCCTGGCTCGGCGAGCGCGTCGGCGGGCTCAGCCTCGCCGCCATCCTCGCGAGCTTTCTCGGCATCGTCGTCATGGTCTCCGATTCGGTCGGGCAGGGCCGGGTCCTGGGCGACGCGCTCTCGCTCGTCATGGGGACGAGCTTCGCCGTCATGATCGTGCTGGCGCGGCGGCGGCGCGATGTCTCGATGACGGTCGCGGCCTGCCTCGCGACGGCGCTCCTGGCGCTCGTCACCGCGCCCTTCTCCAGCTTCGCGATCGCCCCCTTCGACATGCTCCTGCTCGTCCTTTTCGGCATCGGGCAAATGGGGCTCGGCCTCATCATGTTCACGGCCGGGGTGCGCCTCATGCCGGCCGCCGATGCCGGCTTGGTCTCGACGCTCGAAGTCATCCTGATGCCGTTCTGGGTGTGGCTCGTCTATGGCGAGAATCCGGGCCCTCGCGCCCTCGCCGGCGGCGCCATCGTCCTCAGCGCCGTGGTCGCGCACACGCTCTTCGAGCGGCGGGGCGCTGCGTAAACGAAGGAAATCTCCCTCTCCCGCGTGTGCGAGAGGGTCGGGGTGAGGGTGGGCGCGCGGACCGCGCCCCATGAAATTGCGATGGCTCGCCCTCACCCTGCCTTATCCCGCAAGCGGGCGAGGGTGAGAAGAATATTCCCGAATCCGTCGCGCCGCGCGGTCCAGCCCGGCGGGACGAGGCAGGTGGCGTCGTATTCCTCGATGATCGCGGGGCCGGCGGCCGCGGCCGCGAGATCGCAGCGGCGCAGCACCGGCGTCGTCATCCAGCCGCGCTCCGGGCCGAAATAGGCGCGGCGGGGCGGCAGCGCGGCGCCGCTCGCCGCCGCGGCGATGGCGAGGCGCTCCGGAACCCGCGGCTGTTCGGGGATGCCGCGCCCGATGATCTGGAGGGCGACGATCTCGATGGGCTCGTCCTCGCCGGCGCGATGGCCGTAGGTGCGCTCGTGCTCGGCGGCGAAGGCCTCGGCGAGCGCCGCGAGCGAGGCTGCCGTCACCGGCCCCGGGGCGATCGGCGCCGGCAGCTCGTAGGATTGGCCCTGGTAGCGCAGCTTCCCGATGCGCCGCAGCTCGGCGCGCGCGCCGGTAAAGCCATCCGCGGCGAGGCGCGCCGCCACCTCGCGCTCCAGCGCGTCGATGACGGCGGCGAGCTCCGCCGGGTCGGCGCCGCGCAGCAGGCGGCGATATGTCCGCGAGCGGTGCCATTCGATCTCGGAATGGAGGAGGCCCAAGGCGGAGAAGACGCCGGCGAGCGGCGGCACGACGATGCGGCCGATGCCGAGCGTCTCCGCCATGCCGGCGGCGAAGAGCGGGCCGTTGCCGCCGAAGGCGACGAGCGCGAAGCCGCGCGGATCGCGGCCGCGCTCGCTCGAGACGGCGCGGATGGCGCGGATCATCGTCGCGGCGGCGATCCGATGGGCGCCGAAGGCGGCGCGCTCGACGGCAAGGCCGAGCGGCGCTGCGATCCTCTCGGCGAAGACTCGCCGCGCCTTCGCGGCGTCGAGCGGCAGCGCCCCGCCGACCAGGGCATCGGGGTTGAGGTATCCGAGAATGACGTTGGCGTCGGTGATGGTGGGCTCCGTGCCGCCCGCGCCGTAGCAGACGGGGCCGGGCGCGGCGCCGGCGCTGCGCGGCCCGACCTGCGGCGCGCCGCCCGCATCGATCCAGACGATGGAGCCGCCGCCGGCGCCGACCTCGGCGAGGTCGATCGCCGGCACCTTCAGCGCGTAGCCGGCGCCCGAAAGCAGGCGCGAGCCGATCATGATGCCGGCGCCCACCGCATATTCCTCGGCGCGGGTGACGGCGCCCTCTTCGACGAGCGAGGCCTTCGCCGTCGTGCCGCCCATATCGAAGCTGATCACGCGGTCGAGCCCGTTCCGCCGCGCCAGCGCCTGCGCGCCGACGACGCCGGCGGCGGGCCCCGATTCGATGATGTGCATCGGCAGCTCCGCCGCCGCCTCGGCGGCGATGAGGCCGCCATTCGACTGCATGAGAAGGAGCGGCGCGGCGATGCCGATGCGGCGCAGCTCGGCGGCGAGCGCCCGGAGGTAGCGCTCGACGATCGGCCGCACATAGGCGTTGATGACCGTCGTCGATGTCCGCTCGTATTCCTTGATCTCGGGCAGGACCTCGCTGCTGAGGCAGCAGACGAGACGAGGCGCGCGCCGCGCCACGATCGCCTTGATCCGCCGCTCATGCGCGGGGTTGGCGTAGGAATGAAGGAGCGAGACGGCGATGGCCTCGACGTCTTCGGCGAGGAGGCGTTCCACGGCGCGCTCCGCCTCGGCCGCGTCGAGCGGCGTCTCGACATCGCCTGTGGCGGTGACGCGCTCCGCGACTTCGAGGCGGAGATGCCGCTCGACGAGGGGCGGCGGCTTCTCCCAGGCGAGGTCGTAGAGCCGCGGCATGCGGAGGCTGCGGATCTCGAGGACGTCGCGGAAGCCCGCCGTCGTGATGAGCCCCGTCTTGGCGCCTTTCAGCTCGAGGATGGCGTTGGAGCCGACCGTCGTCGCATGCAGAATCTCGGCGATGGCCGCCCCGTCGGCGCCTTCCTCGGCGAAGAGCTCGGCGATCCCCGCGATGATGGCGCGCGCGTAATCATCGACCGTCGACGCGACTTTCTTGGTGGCGACGCGCCCGCTCTCGGCGAGGAGCACGATATCGGTGAAGGTGCCGCCGATATCGACGCCGAGCCGGTAGCGAGTCATGCCGTCAGCCCGCAGCCTCGCGCCGGACCGCCGGCATCGCCGCCGCGCCGCGCGCGCCGCGCAGGCGCTGGCGCAGCGCGGCCGTCGCGGCGGCATCGACGGCCCAGCGCTCCCTCTCGATGACGACGCCGTATTCCCTCGCCGCCGCCTTGCGGCTGACGAGGCCGTTGCGGCAGTCGCGCAGCACGCGCTCGGGGTCGCGCTCCAGCGGGTCGCCCCAGCCGCCGGCGCCCGCCACCTCCTCGCGGAAGATGTCGCCGCGGCGGATCGTCATCGTGAATTTCGAGGGCAGCGGGCGCATCTCGCCGCCCTCGGCGATATAGTTCATCGATGCCCGGCCGGGGCCGCCGCCATAGAGGCCGAAAGGGCGGAAGCGGCGGCGGTCGGAGCGCACCTGCAGCACGCCCTCGGCTTCGAGGAAGCGGAAATCGCGGCGGAACGGCACGCCGCCGCGGAACTTGCCGGCGCCGCCCGCATCCTCGATGAATTCGTAGCGCAGGATCTGGAAGGGCTGCTCGGCCTCGGTCACCTCGATCGATTGCGAGGCCATGTTGGCGAAAATATGCGAATTGCCGTCGAGCCCGTCCGCCCAGGGCCGCGCGCCCCAGGCGGCGCAGCTGAAATCGACCCAGATGAAGGGCTTGTGGTCGGCATGCCAGCCGCCGATCGAGACGCCGACATTGCCGCCGTCGGAGGCGGCGAAGACCTTGTCCGGCAGCATCATGGCGAGCGCGCCGAACATGCAATCGACCATGCGGAAGCCGGTGAGGCCGCGCGCGGCGCAGGCGGCGGGGAGGACGGCATTGGCGATGGTGCCGGGCGGCGCCGTCACTTCGATCGCGCGGAAGACGCCTTCATTGTTGGGGATGCTGGCCGAGAGCACGGATTTGATCGCGCAATAGCTCGCCGATTTCGTGTAGGAGAGTGTGTTGTTGATGGCGCCCTTCACCTGCGGCGCGGTGCCGGTCCAGTCGACGGCGAGGCGGTCGCCCTCCTTGCGCAACGTGACGAAGAGCCGGATCGGCCGGTCGCGGTCGATGCCGTCGTCGTCGATCCAGTCCTCGAAGGAGAAGACGCCGTCCGGCAGCTCGGATATGGCGGCGCGCGTCAGGCGCTCGGTATAGGCGAGGAGTTCCGCCATATGCGCCTTCACGGCCGCCGCGCCGTAGCGGCGCGCCAGCTCTGCGACGCCCTTCTCGGCGATGTGGCAGGCGGCGAGCTGGGCGCGGAAATCGCCGAAGACCTTGACCGGCACCCGCACATTGGCCGCCATCAGCGCGAAGAAGGTCTCGTTGCGCCGCCCCGCCTCATAGAGCTTCAGCGGCGGAATGCGGACGCCCTCCTGATAGATCTCGGTCGAATCGGAGGCGTTCGACCCGGCGACGCGGCCGCCGACATCGGTGTGGTGGCAGACGGTGGCGGCGAAGGCGAGTCGCTCGCCCGCGTGGAAGACCGGCTTCACGACGAAAATGTCGGGCAGATGCATCCCGCCATCGAAGGGGTCGTTGAGGACGAAGACGTCGCCGGGGCGGATATCCTCGCCGAATTTCCGCAGGATCGCCGCGAGCGCCGTCGGCATCGAGCCCAGATGCCCCGGCAGGGTCAGCCCTTGCGCCACCAGCACGCCGGCGCCGTCGCAGAGCGCCGTCGAGTAATCCATATTGTCCTTCAGCACCGCCGAATAGGTCGTGCGGTGGATGGTAAGCGCCATCTCGTCGGCGATCGAATGGATCGCGTTCTTGAAGAGCTCGAATTCGATCGGGTCGATGGCGGCCACGGCGCCGGAGTGTAGACGACCCGCCGGCGAGGACAAGGTGCCGCCGTTTCCAAGCTCCCAGGCTTGCGCGTTGCTGCCAAACCAGCCCCTCTCTGCCCCCAGCGGGGCGGAGAAGGGTATGTACATCGGCTGCCATGGCCGCAAGCCCGTCGCGTCCACTTTTTGCCACAGCCCGTTGGAAATAAAAGCTAGCTCATCATCGTTGTGCTCATGAACGCTTCAGGGCTTTCAGCAGAAAAGCAGGACGTCATGAGCGCCGCAGTCTCCTCTCCCGCCCGCAGGTCCCTCCGCAGGCTCGCCGCCGCCATCCTGTTCGCGGCCGCGGCGGGCGCTCTCGCCATGCCGGCTCGCGCCGACGAGGATGGCTGGCGGCATCGCGAATGGCGCGGCCAGGAATGGCATGAGGGCTGGCGCCACCGCGAATGGCGCGAGCATGAATGGCGCGAGCATCATCGGCCCTTCGCCTATTGGGCGCCGGGCTACTACTACGCGCCGCCTCCCGTGTACTACGCGCCGCCGCCCGTCGTTTATGCGCCGCCGGTCTACGCGCCGCCTTCGATCGATTTCGTCTTCCCGCTGCGCTGAAGGGGGCGCGCCTCGGCCGAGGAATAGGCGGCGCCCCCCCGCCGCGGCGCGTCGCTCCTTCAGCCGAGCTCGTGCTCCATGACGACGCGCTCGTGCCCGTCCACGCTGGATTTGATCCGGTATTGGTTCATGCCGCGCTCCGCCGGGAGCAGGCGGATGATCTTGAAGCTCCCCTGTGCGCCGGTTATGTAGCGGCTCGGCAGAATGCGCACCGTCTGCCCCGCTTTGAACTTGTGATCGGGCATATCGCTTTTCCTTCGAGAGCGTAGCCGGCGCGAAGCCGCGGCTACATCGGCCCTCCGTCGCGCTTGCGGCGGCGCGGCGGTGCAGGGCTGTAGAGGCCGCCGCAGCGCCGGCATCGCCAGGGCGGCACGCCCTTCGACCACGAGCGCCGGGCGCCGCAGCCGGGACAAGCGTGGCTGGCGAGCCGCCAGGCGCCAGCCGCGACGAGGAGGCCAAGCGCCGCCATGCTGGAGCTCCCGAAAAGGACCCAGCCGATGATGCTGTCCGCCGGCTCCATCCGCCGCCCCGGTCCCAGCCGCTGCCGCGGCGGAATTCGTCAGATTGCGAATCGTCCGTGCGAATGTCCCGGAGCCGCGGCCCCGCCCGCCGTCCCGCGGAGAAGGAGCTTCTTCTGCTTTTCCAGCATCGCCCGGTACCGGCGTCGCGTTGCGGCGGCGACATGGGTCTTCTCGCGTTGCGCGATGTCGACGATGGCTGCCGCCAGCCTCTCGTCGGGGGACAGGGCCCACGACCAATTGCCGACCCGCTTGCTGATCATGATTCTCCTCGCCGCGGCGACCCGCCGCACTAGATTTCGGCCAAACCGGAGAAAAACTCGAAGAATCTCTTCTGGAAATTTTGTCATTCCGCAGCTTTTTGCTGGCGCTGCGGGAAACACATCTCGCTTTTTTCAGGTTCGGCGAAGAGTTTATATGGCGATCCCGGCCTGCTTATTCAATGGAAATCACCTCGGTCGTCATGTCGCGTCGGGACCGACGCCTCGGCTGGTGCTTGTATTCGCGCGCCAGGGCCGCCATATAACGCGGCGTCAGTTTCCGCTTCGGCGCTTGCCGCACCGCTCGCCCGACTCTCTTCAGATCGCCCCGAGCGCTCCTTCAAGATCCATGAGGCCGACACTGCAGCGCACGACGCGATCTTGCGTGGTGCGCATCCACTTATCCACGGGAGGCCATCATGGCTATCGGTACCGTTAAATGGTTCAACGCACAAAAGGGTTACGGCTTCATCCAGCCGGATGACGGCTCCAAGGACGTGTTCGTCCACATCTCCGCCGTCGAGCGCTCGGATTTCGCCAATCTCATCGAGGGCCAGAAGCTCGGCTACGACATCGAGCGCGGCCAGCAGGGCAAGAGCGCGGCGGTCAATCTGCGCTCGGCCTGAGCGAAGGCCCCGGCGTTCCTCGCGGGACGCCGGGGCTCTGTTTCACTGCTCGGCGAGCAGGTACGCGACCCCCGCCGCCTCGGCGATGTCGCGGATCTGCCGCCGCAGCGCCTCCGGGAGCGGAATGCCGTTCGCGCTCCGCTCGGCATGGGCGGCGCGCTCCGGATCGCCGGCGACGAGGACCTTCCGTTCCGGATCGGCGGGCCGGGCCGCGTGCAGCGTGTCAACGACCGCGTCGAGATCGGCGGTGAAATCGGCGAGCGGCCGGAACGCCGCGGGGTCGAGCGCCAGGAAGAAATGCCCGATATTGTCGGGAGCCGCCGGCGGCCGGCTCGGCGAGAAGGAGCCGCCGGTCAGCGTCGCGGCCAGGATCTGCGCCATCAGGGCGAGGCCGTAGCCCTTGTGGCTCCCCATCTCGCGCGTGCCGCCGATGGGGTTGAGCCCGCCTTCCGGCCGCTCCATCGCATAGCGCAGCGCCTCGGCGCTGTCCGTCACCGCCCGGCCCTCGCCATCGACGACCCAGCCCGGCGGGATGGGCTCGCCCTTGCCGGCATAGACGCGGACCTTGTTGGCGGCGACGACGCTCGTCGCCATGTCCAGGAGGATCGGCGGGTTGCGCCCGCCCGGCGCCGCGAAGGCGATGGGATTGGTGCCGAGCACCGGCTCGGCGGCGAAAGTCGGCACCACCGCCACGGTGCGCGCCGAGGAGGTGACGAGGCCGATCATGCCGCGCTCCGGCGCCAGCGCGGCGTAATAGCCGGCCGCGCCGAAATGATGCGAGTTGCAGACGCCGACGGCGCCGATGCCGTGCGCCGCCGCCTTGCCGAGGGCAAGCTGCATCGCCTGCAGCGCGGCGGGATGGCCGAGCCCGCAGCGCGCGTCGATGAGGGCGGTCGGGCCGTTGTCGCGCTGAAGGCGCGGGCTCGCCCTGAGGTCGAGCTGCCCTTTGCGGCGGATCATGTCGTAAAAAGGAAGGAGCGAGATGCCGTGCGAGTCGATGCCGCAGAGATCGGTCCAGGTCATGATCTCGGCCGTCGCCGCCGCGGGTGCCGCCGCCATACCCCAGGCGCCGAGAATGGCGGCGATCTGCGCCCGGCAGCGTTCGGCGGGACTGCGCGGCGCCGGCGCGCTCATGCCGCCTCGCGCGGCGCCGCGACGCCGGCCGGTGCGGCGGCCCGCGAGCGGCGGTTGACGAGGTAGATCCCGAGGGCGACGAGCACCAGCGAAAGGGCGAGCGCCGGCGTCACCTTCTCGCCCAGAAGGACGCCGCCGGCGATGACGCCGAGGAGCGGCGCCAGGAAGGAGAAGGCGGACAGGCGCGAGGCCGGGTAATGCGTCATCAGCCAGAACCAGGCGAGGTATGAGGCGAAGGCGACGGCGACGGCCTGGTAGCCGAGGGCGAGAATCGCGACGGCTCCCGGCGCCGTCGCTCCGGGCTCGCCCAGCAGCGCCGAGGCGGGCAGCAGCACGACCGAGCCCGCAAGCTGGTAGAGCAGCGTCTTGTTGGGGCTGACCCGCGTCAGCCGGCTCGCCTTGACGACGACCGTCGTCGCGCCCCAGAGAATGGCGGCGCCGACCACCATGAGGTCGCCCAGAAGCTGCTGATGCGTCGGCAGGCGCAGCGCGTCGCTGAAGGCCAGCGCCATGCCGGCGAAGGCCGAGAGGAGCCCCGTCACCTGAGAGAGGCCGAGCCGCTCGCCCGGAATCCAGAGATGGGCGCCGATGGCGACGACGAAAGGCGCGAGATACATGAAGATGATGGAGCGCGAGGCCGTCGTATAGACGAGCCCCCAATAGAGGAGCGCGAATTCGGCGGCGAAGAGGATGCCGATGAGCGCGCCCAATCTCAGCGTCCCGTCGCGCTCGAAGAGGCTGATGCCGCGCGCCATCGACCAGAGGAGGACGAGCGCGCCGGCGACGACGCCGCGCAGCCCGGCGCCGAAGAGCGGCGAGAAACCGGTGTTCGCCACTTTGATCGCCACCTGGTTCAGCCCCCAGCAGGCGCAGCACAGCGTCATGATGAGGATGGCGGCGAAATCGAGATGGTCGTGGCGCTTCATGACCAGAGCTTACCGCACCGCCCCCTGCCGCCGCCCGCGATGAAATCTCAGAGCAGCCGTGCGGGCGCTTGCGAGGCGAGCCGCTCACTCGGCTGCCTGGAGCCGATCCTCGATCTCGTAGAGCCGCGCCATCTCGACTTCGAATGCGGTCCGGAGCGCCGCCGCCTCTTCCGCCGGCAGCCAATCGGCAATCGAGTTGAAGCGCATCTCCGCCAATGTCGTGCGCGTCAGGTCCGGCCACGGAAAGCGCGCCGCTTGCCGCACCGTCGCCAGAGTCGCCTCCAGCTCCGCGCGAATCCGCGCGATGAAATCCGCCGGCGGCGGCTCCTCGAGGAGGATGGGGCGTGGTGCCGCGGGCGACTCGCTCGGCGCGGCGAAGAGATCGAGCTGCGAGGGAGGCATGCACTATGTATAGCACTCCTGGACGGCGAGATACTAGGACTTGCGATGTCGGGCGCCACCCCGCATTCTACCTTCGATGGTATCGCTCTGGCGCCAAACCGACCTCCCGGAACTCGCCGCGACGCTCTGTACGAGACCCGGGCACGAGAATGTCCGCACCCTTCTTGCCGAGCTGTTGCGGCATGGTTTCGGGGCCGCTTACGCGGCTCTCGATCACGAAGTCCGATTGCCCGAGGTCAGCGGCCGCGCCGATATGCTGTTCGGCGCCACGGTCTTCGAATTCAAGTCGGATCTGCGCCGCGAGATGGGGGATGTCGAGGCGCGCTTGCCCGACTATCTGCGCGAACGCGAGCGCCGCACAGGCCGCCGTTATCTCGGCATTGCTACCGACGGAGCGACATTTATTGCCTTTGAGCTCCGCAGCGGAGCATTGGTCGAGATCGGCCGCCATGAGGTTCGGCCGGAGGATGCGGATGCGCTGCTCGCTTGGATCGAGCCGGCGCTCTCTAACCGCGATGATCTCCTTCCAGAGCCGCTCGTCTTTCGCCGGGAACTCGGGCGGGAGAGCCTCACCTTCGGCCGCGCCCGGCTCGAGCTGCAGCAGCTCTGGCAAACGCTGCGCACCCATCCGGAGGTCGCGCTCAAGCGGGAGCTTTGGGATGGATTGCTTCGACAAGCCTACGGCGCCGCGGTCGGTGACGACGCACTCTTTTTGCAGCATACCTATTTGACGATCATCGCCAAGACGCTTGCCGCTCGCGTGCTTGATCTGCCGACGAACGATGCGGGCGCCATTCTCTCCGGGCAGGCCCTGGCCGAGGCGGGCATCTACGGTGCGGTGGAAAGTGATTTCTTCGATTGGGTGTTGCTCGATGAGGTGGGGCGCGACCTCGTTCAGCGGATTGCACGCCAGGTATCGCGCTTCCGCCTTCGCGACGTCGAGGTCGATGTACTGAAGGCTTTGTACGAGAGCCTTATCGATCCGGCACAACGCCACGACCTGGGCGAATACTACACACCTGATTGGCTCGCGGCGAAGCTGGTCGCGGCGGCCATCGGCGATCCGCTTTCAGCGACAGTGCTCGATCCGGCCTGCGGGTCCGGTACCTTTCTCTTCCATGCGGTGCGCCGCCTGCTGGCGGCAGCGCGCGCGGCCGGATGGACCAACCGCGAGGCCTTGCGCGTCACTGCGGCACGAGTGCGCGGGCTCGACGTGCACCCAGTCGCCGTCATTATTGCGCGCGTCACTTGGTTGCTGGCGCTCGGCGAGGCGGTGATGGATCGGAGCGAACCGCTTCACGTACCGGTCTACCTCGGCGATGCAATGCAGTGGAACCTCAGCGAGACCGTCGATTTGCGCGAGGTGATGCTGCCGGTCCCTGGCGAGGCACCGCTGCACATCCCCGCCGGCTTCGCCGAGGACCAGGCGAAGTTCGACCCGGGCCTGCGCGAGCTTGCCGAGGGGCTGGATAACGACGCGTCGCCCGATCAGGTCGAACGCGCGCTGGCGCGGATCGATGGCGTCACCGCGCGGGATGCGCGTGCGATGGCCGAGACCTTCGCGCGGCTCTCGATCCTGAAGCACGAGGGCCGCAATGGCATCTGGCCTTTCATTCTGCGCAATCTCATCCGGCCGATCTGGCTTTCGCGGCCCGAGCAGCGCGCCGACGTGCTGCTCGGCAACCCGCCCTGGGTCGCCTACCGCCATTTGAGTCCGGAGATGAAGACGCGCCTGCGGGATGCCTGCCAGCGGATGAATCTCTGGGCAGGCGGCGTGCTGGCGACGCAGCAGGATTTGTCGGCGCTCTTCTGGGCGCGAAGCGCGGAGCGCTACCTCAGACCCGGCGGCATCATCGCCTTTGTGCTTCCGTATGCGGCGTTGAACCGCCCGGCTTTCGCCGGTCTGCGAGCCGGAGACTTTCAGACTGCGAGCGTGCGGATCGTCGCCGCCTGGAGCCTCGAACTCGTGCGACCGCTCTTCCCGACCTCGGCCGCCGTGCTGATCGGCCGCCGCGAAGCATCTGCTCCCACGCCTTTGCAGGTCGAGCGGTTTGCCGGCTTTCTGCCGCGACGCGACGCGACGGAAGCGGAGGCGGACCGGGTGCTGAATCGGCAGACCTCGAATTGGCCGCCGATCACGACGCTTGAAGGTGCTTCGCCGTATCGTGCCCGTTTCAAGCAGGGCGCGACTTTTGTGCCGCGGCGGTTTTTCCTGGTTGAGCGCGAGCAAGCGGGTCGCCTCGGCGCTAGCCGCTCTGCCCCGCGCTTTCGCGGCCGCGTCGGACCGCTCGACAAAGCTCCGTGGCTGCGCGTGGCGCCGCCGGTCGGACCGGTCGAAGGGGAATTCGTGCGGCCTCTCCTGTTGGGGGAGAGCATTGCCCCCTTCCGCCTGCTCGAAGCCGCGCTGGCCATCGTCCCGGCGAGCGGGGCAACAATACTGGACGCCGCGGCGGCGGGCGATGCCGGACACCGGCATCTCGCTGGTTGGCTGCGCGACATCGAGGCGAAATGGGCGGCGCACGCGTCCAAGCGGCCTGACGGCACGCCACGAATGACGCTGCGACAGCAGATCGATCACATGCGAAAGCTATCGATTCAATTGGCCGCTCCTGGCCCGAAGATCGTCTACACCAAGGCCGGCACGCTGCTCAGCGCCGCTCTCGTGGAGGACGCGACTGTTGCGATCGACCATAAAGCCTATTGGGCGCCGATCCGCAGCCTGGAAGAAGGCCGCTACCTCTGCGCGGTCATCAACAGCGGCACCGCGCTCGCACGAATCATTCCGATGCAGCCGCGCGGTTGGCGCGATCCGCGTGATTTCGACAAGTTGATCTGGGAATTGCCGGTTCCCGAGTTTGATCGCCGCGTGCCGCTGCACGGCACACTCGCGCAGCTTGCGACGGAGGCGGAGCGGGTTGCCGCGGCCGTGCCGCTGCCCGATGGCGATTACCGGCGCAAGCGGCGCGCTATCCGAGATGCCCTCTCGGCGGTCGGGATCGGTGCTCGCATCGACGCGCTGGTCGGCCAGCTCCTCGACGGCTGACGCTGTTCGACTGCCGCTCTTGCGGGGTGAGCAATCATTGTGTATATGTCCGAAATGGACAATGTTTGCGAGGTCCGTCGTTGGCGGGGACCGGGGCTCGGACCTGATCCTTCGACTTCGGCCGCCGGGCGGCGCTGTGCGGCTGATCCGACGGCGTGCCATGCCCGAAGAGGACATGCATCACCCGCCGCTCCTGTTTTTCACCTGTTTTTTACAGGCGAGCAGGCGGGAGCTCCTCTCCGCGAGGAGAGCCGATTCGCATGCTTGCCGCAGCTTCCCTGCGAAGAGTAGCGTTCGTCCAACGACGTGGCATCCGGAAGGCCGATGGCGCAGGACATAGAGGACCATATCCGCCCGCGCGAGGCCGGGGCGGGCATGACGGCCGGCGAGACGGTGCTCGAGGCCTCGGCGCTGCCCGGCTGGTGCTACACCTCGGAGCGCTTCTTCGCGGCCGAGATGGCGCATATCCACCGCCGCAACTGGATCTTCGTCGGACGCCAGGAGGAATGGGCGGCGCCGGGGGATTTCCGCGCGATCGAGACGGTGGGTGGCTCGGTCATCGTGCTGCGCGACCGGGCGGGGCAGCTCCGCGCCTTCGCCAATCTCTGCCGGCATCGCGGCTCGCCGCTTCTTGCCGGAAGCGGCAATGTGCGGGTCATCGCCTGCCCCTACCATGCCTGGAGCTACGGGCTCGACGGCGCGCTCATGGGGGCGCCCGGGATGGAGAAGAGCCGCGGCTTCGACCGGGCGGCGCATGGCCTCGTCAGCGTCCGGCTCGAAAGCTGGGCGGGCTTCGTCTTCCTCAATTTCGACGAGCGCGCGCCGAGCCTCCTCGATCACCTCGGCGACCTGCCGGACCGCCTCGGCGGCCACCGCTTCGCCGAGATGGTCTGCACCTGGCGGCACGACATGATGTGCCGCTGCAACTGGAAGCTCCTCGTCGAGAACGCGCTCGAAGCCTATCACACGGGCATCGTCCATGTCCGGACCGTGGGGGCGCAGAGCGAGGCCTTCCGGCCGACGCGCGGCAACTGGCTCAGCCTCCAGGTGCTGAGCCGGACGAGCGTCGCCGTGCTGACGGAGACGCCGCCCTTCCCGCCGATCGAGGGCCTCTCGGAGGAAGCGCAGGAAGGGACCTATTTCACCATGATCCTGCCGGGGACCCAATTCGCCTGCGCGCAGGATTGCATGTGGTGGCTCGCCATGCGCCCCATTGCGCCCGACCAGACGGCGCTGTCGCTTGGCGGCTGCTTCCCGCGCGGCACGGCGGCGCTTCCCGATTTCGCCGCCGGCGCCGCGCACTATTACGACCGCTGGATCCGCGTCGCCGAGGAGGATGTCGGCATGCTGGAGCGCCAGCAGCAGGGGCTCGCCTCGCCGCTCTATCGCCCGGGCCGCCTCTCCTGGCGCGACACCCTCGTCCACGCGGTCCATCGCTGGGTGCTGGATCGCCTGCCGCCGAGCGAGCGGCCGCCCGCCGCATGAGGCGCGGAGGCTGGCGCCCGCCGGTTCTAGAATGGCGCCCGGAGGTGACGATGCGTGCTGCTCTCCGCGTCCTTGCGGGTCTCGCTCTGATCCTCGCCCTCGCGGCGCCGGCGGCGGCGCAGCAGGCGGAGCGGCGCGTCGCGCTCGTCATCGGCAACGCCGCCTATCGCAGCGTCGGCGCGCTCGACAATCCCGTGAACGACGCTCGCGACATGGCGACGAAGCTGAAGGGGCTCGGCTTCTCGGTCCTGCGCGTCGAGAACGGCACCAAGCCGCAGATGGAGCGGGCGATCGAGGAGTTCAGCCGCAAGCTCGGCCCCGACGCCGTCAGCCTCTTCTACTATGCGGGCCACGGGCTGCAGGTGAACGGGCACAATTTCCTCGTGCCCGTCGACGCCCGGATCGAGAGCGAGCAGACGGTCCGCCTCGAATCCGTCGATCTCGACGCCGTCCTCGACCAGATGAGCGCCGCGCGCAGCCGGGTCAATCTCGTCATCCTCGATGCCTGCCGCAACAATCCGTTCGAGACGCGCTTCCGCTCGGTTTCGGGCGGCCTCGCCTCGATCGACGCGCCGGAGGGGACGCTGATCGCCTATGCGACGGCGCCGGGCAAGGTCGCCGCCGACGGGCAGGGCCGCAACGCCCTCTACACCGCCAATCTCCTGCGCGCCCTCGACCAGCCCGGCCTCAAAGTCGAGGATGTGTTCAAGCGCGTCCGCATCGCCGTCAGCAAGGCGACGGGCGGCGCGCAGACGCCGTGGGAATCCTCCTCCCTCACCGGCGATTTCTACTTCCGCCCGCCGTCGCTCGCGATGGCGCCGGCGGCGCCCGTTCCGCCGCCCGCCCCGGCTCCGGCCGCAGCGCCGCTCGCGCCGGCGACGCGCCCCCTCTCCAACCCTTCGCCGCGCCCCCTCCCTAACCCTCCCCCGCCTGCGGGGGAGGGCAGGGCGGGGGCTGCGGCAGCCGCGGCCGCGCCGCGCGAGGTGGGACCGCTCTCCGGCCGCTGGTCGGCGCGCGGCGAGGGGGCCTGCGCCGCGCGCAGCGAGCTGACGATCGAGGGCGGCCATGTCGCCGGCTATCTCGACGACCATCCGAGCAGTGTCCGCATCGACACGGCACTCGATGCCGAGGGTCGGCTGCGCTTCGTCACCGGCGCCGGCGACCGCCTCCACCCCTATCTCCTCCGCCTCGAAGGCAAGTTTCCGGATCTGGTGCTGAACGGCTCCGAGCTGTGCCGGGGCGAGCGTTTCACCTATCGGCGCGTCCAGTGATCGGCAATTCCGCGCCCTCGCGCGCGGCGGAGCCTCAGGCCGCGCCGCCCTCGCCGCGGGCGAGATAGCGCTCGGCGAGACGGGCGAGGAAGCTGACGCCGGTCGGGATGGCGCTGTCGTTGAAATCGTAGCGCGCGTTGTGGAGGAAGCAGCCGCCCTCGCCGGGACCGTTGCCGACCCACAGCATGGCGCCCGGCCGCTGCTCGAGGAAATAGGAGAAATCCTCCGATCCCATCGACGGCGGGTAGTTGCGGCGGACGCCCGCCTCACCGCAGATCTCGGCGGCGACGGCGGCTGCGAATTCGGCCTCGTCCGCATGGTTGATCGTCGGCGGATAGCCGCGGCGATAGGCGATCTCGGCGCTGCCCCCGAAGGTGGAGGCGATGCCCTGCGCGATCTCGGCGAGGCGCTTCTCGATGAGGTCGCGCACCTCCGGCCGGAAGGCGCGCGCGGTGCCGCCGATGACGAGCTCGTCCGGGATGACGTTGAAGGCGCTGCCGCCCTTCATGAAGCCGACGCTGACGACCGAGGTCTCGACCGGATCCTTGTTGCGGCTGGTGATGGTCTGCAGCGCGAGCACGATCTGCGCGCCGATGACGAAGGGATCGACGCCGGTATGCGGGTGCGCGGCATGCGTGCCGCGGCCCTTGACGCGGATCTCGAAGCGGTCGGAGGAGGCGAGGAGCGGCCCCGACCGCACCGCCATCTCGCCGACCGGAATGCCCGGCCGGTTGTGCAGGGCGAAGACGGCATCGCAGGGGAATTTCTCGAAGAAGCCTTCCTCGATCATCCGCTTGCCGCCGCCCCCGCCTTCCTCGGCCGGCTGGAAGATGAAATGGACGGCGCCTTCGAATTGCCGCGTCTCGGCAAGGTAGCGCGCGGCGCCGAGCAGCATCGTCGTGTGCCCGTCATGGCCGCAGCCATGCATCTTGCCGGGGTGGGTCGAGGCATGGGCGAAGCCGTTCTGCTCCTGCATCGGCAGGCAATCCATATCGGCGCGCAGCCCGACCGCGCGCAGCGAATTGCCGCGCCGCAGCGTGCCGACGACACCCGTCTGGGCGAGGCCGCGATGGACTTCAAGCCCCCACTCCCGGAGCTTCGCCGCGACGATGTCCGAGGTCCGCCGCTCTTCGAAGCCCAGCTCCGGATGGGCGTGGATGTCGCGGCGGATCGCCGTCAGCTCGTCCTGGAAATCGAGAATGCGGGGAATGATCGGCATCGACAGGGGTCCTGCGGCTGGTCCTCAGAGGAATTTTTCGGCGTAGTGGCACGAGACGAGGCGGCCGCCGACCGGCCGGTGCTCCGGCCGCTCGGCGCGGCAGCGCTCGGTCGCGTGCGGGCAGCGCGTGTTGAAGGCGCAACCCGGCGGCGGCGCCAGCGGCGAGGGCAGCTCGCCCTTGAGGATGATGCGCTGGCGCTTGCGGCCGATCTCGATGCCGGGCGTCGAGGCGAGAAGCGCCTGGGTATAAGGGTGGAGCGGGCGCTCGAAGATCGCCTTCTTCGGCCCCTGCTCGGCGGCACGGCCGAGATACATGACGAGCAGCTTGTCGGCGATGTGGCGGACGACGCCGAGATCGTGGCTGATGAAGAGGTAGGAGAGGCGGAACTCCTCCTGGAGGTCTTTGAGGAGGTTCAAGACTTGCGCCTGGATCGAGACGTCGAGCGCCGAGACCGGCTCGTCGGCGACGACGAGGCGCGGGCGCAGCATCAGGGCGCGGGCGATGGCGATGCGCTGGCGCTGGCCGCCCGAGAACATGTGCGGGTAGCGCCGGTAATGCTCGGGCCGCAGCCCCACCTTCGCCATCATGTCGCGCGCCGCGGCTTCGCGCTCGGCCGCGCCGAGCCGCGTATTGATGACGAGCGGCTCTTCGAGGATGGTCCCGACCTTCTTGCGCGGATTGAGCGAGCCGTAGGGGTTCTGGAAGACCATCTGCACCGTGCGGCGGAGCTCCATGCGCTCGGCTTCGCCGGCGATCTTCGCCGTCTCCTTGCCGATGATGCGCAGGCTGCCGCCGGAGGGCGCCTCGATCAGCGTCACCATCCGGGCGAGGGTGGATTTGCCGCAGCCCGATTCGCCGACGACGCCCAAGGTTTCGCCCTCGGCGAGGTCGAAGGAGATGTTGTCGACGGCGCGCAGCAAGGCGCTGCCGGCGAAGAGGCCGCGGCTCACCCGATAGGTGCGCGAGAGCGCTGCCGCTTCGGCGATCGGCGCCGCCATCGGCGCGCGCGCCCTCTCCGCCGCGGCGCTCACCGCGCCGCCTGCCGCTCGGGCGGCGCCGCGCGCGCCGCGTCGCGGTCGGCTTGGCCGAGCGGGTAATGGCAGCGCACCCGCCCGCCCCGCCAGGAGCGCAGCTCGGGCTGCAGGGCGCGGCAATGCTCGTTGGCGAAGGCGCAGCGCGGGTTGAAGAGGCAGCCCCGCGGCCGGTCGTGGAGGCCGGGAACGACGCCGGGGATCGTCGCGAGGCGGGTCTCGCCGGTGCTGCGCTCGGGCAGGGCGGCGAGGAGCGCCGCGGTGTAGGGGTGCTGCGGCGCCGCGAAGAGCTCCGCCGCGCTCCGCTCCTCGACGATCTGCCCCGCATACATGACGGCGACGCGCTGCGCCGTCTCGGCGACGACGCCCATATTGTGGGTGATGAGAATGAGCGCCATGCCGCGCTCGCGCTGCAGCGTCAGCAGCAGATCGAGGATCTGCGCCTGGATCGTGACGTCGAGGGCGGTCGTCGGCTCGTCGGCGATGAGGAGGCGCGGGTTGCAGGCGATCGCCATGGCGATCATGACGCGCTGGTTCATGCCGCCCGAGAGCTGGTGCGGGAAGGCTCGCAGCCGGCTCTCCGGCGCCGGAATCCCGACCTGCTCCAGAAGCTCGATCGCGCGCCGGCGCCGCGCCGCGCCGCCGAGGCTCTTCTCGTGCAGCCGGAGCGCCTCCTGGAGCTGGAAGCCGATGGTGAAGCACGGGTTGAGGCTCGTCGCCGGCTCCTGGAAGATCATCGCCATGTCCTTGCCGGTGAGCCGCCGGCGCTCGCGCGCCGAGAGCGCCAGCAGGTCCTGTCCGGCGAAGGCGAGGCGCCGGGCGCGCACCTGCCCCGGAAAGCCGACGAGGCCCATCAGCGCCAGCATGGTGACGCTCTTTCCCGAACCCGATTCGCCGACGATGCCGAGGACTTCGCCTTCCTCGATCCGCAGATCGACCGCATCGACCGCGTGCATGACGCCGCCGACGGTCGGGAAGTCGACGGACAGCGCCTCGATTTCGACGAGCGCCATCGCTATCGCTTCAGCTTGGGATCGAAGGCATCGCGCAGCCCGTCGCCCAAGAGGTTGAAGGCGAGCACGGTGACGAGGATCATGAGGCCAGGAAAGGTCACGGCCCACCAGGCGCGCAGCATCAATTCGCGGGAATCGGCGAGCATGGTGCCCCATTCGGGCTGCGGCGGCTGCGCGCCGAGGCCGAGGAAGCCGAGGGCCGCCGCATCGAGGATGGCCGAGGAGAAGCCGAGCGAGGCCTGGACGATGAGAGGCGCCAGGCAATTCGGCAGCACCGTTGCGAACATGAGGCGCAGCGTGCCGGCGCCGCTCACCTTCGAGGCGGTGACGTAATCCTTGGCCAGCTCGGAGATGACGGCGGCGCGCGTCAGGCGGACATAATTGGGGAGCTGCACGATGGCGACCGCGATCATCGCATTGGCAAGGCCGGGTCCCAGAATGGCGACGATGACGATGGCGAGGAGCAGGCTCGGCAAGGTCAGGAACACATCCATGAGGCGCATGATGGCGATGCCGACGACGCCCTCGAAGAAGCCGGCGACGAGGCCGAGAATGATGCCGGCGACAAGCGCGAGGATGACGACGACGACGCCGATCAAGAGCGAAAGCCGCGCGCCGTAAATGAGGCGCGAGAGCATGTCGCGGCCGATCGAATCCGTGCCGAGCGGGTAGGTGAGCGAGCCGCCCTCCTCCCAGAAGGGCGGCCGCAGGAAGGCGTCGTCATGCGTCACGATGGGCGAGTGCGGCGCCACGATGCCGGCGCAAAGCGCCAGGAGAATGAGGGCGAGGATAAGGGCGAGGCCGGCGACGGCGCCGGGATTGGCGCTGAAGTAGCTCCAGAACTCGCGTAGCGGGTGCGGCGGCGCGCCGGCGGCCTCGCTCGCCGGATGGCCGAGGATGGTGGTGTCCGCCGTCATTGCGGCTCGCCCTCTCCCCGACCCTCACCGCGCATGGCGGATGCGCGGGTTGATGACGCCATAGAGAAGGTCGACGGTGAGGTTGACCGTCATCACCATGATGCCGAGGAGAAGGACGCCGCCCTGCAGCACCGGATAGTCGCGCCGAAAGATGCCTTCGACCAGCCATTTGCCGACGCCGGGCCAGGAGAAGATGGTCTCGGTGAGGATGGCGCCGGTAAAGATGCTGCCGACCTGAAGGCCGATGACGGTGACGACCGGGATGAGCGCGTTGCGCAGCGCATGGAGGCCGACGACCCGGCGCGGCGGCACGCCCTTGGCCCGCGCCGTGCGGATGTAGTCCTCGCCCAGCACTTCGAGCATCGCCGAGCGCGTCATCCGCGCGATCGTGGCGAGCGGCTGGGTCCCGAGCACGATCATCGGCAGGACGAGATGCGAGAGCGCCGACCAGAAGGCGCCGGGATCGTCGGAATTCCAGGAATCGATGAGGAGGAAGCCGGTCGTCGGCTCGATGTAGTATTGGACGTCGATCCGGCCCGAAACCGGCGTCCAGCCGAGAAGGCTCGAGAAGAGGAGGATGGCGAGGAGCCCCCACCAGAAGATCGGCATCGAATAGCCGCCGAGCGACAGCGCCATGACGCCGTGGTCGAAGATGGAATTGCGCTTGACCGCGGCGATGATGCCGGCCGGCATGCCGACCAGGATCGCGAACAGCATGGCGCAGGTCGACAGCTCGATCGTCGCCGGCCACAGCGTCGAGAACTCCTGGATCACGGGCGCGTGCGTCACCGCCGAGATGCCGAGGTCCCCGTGGAGGACGCGCTCGATGTAGAAGGCGTATTGCACGAGGACCGGCCGGTCCATGCCGTATTCATGGAGAAGCTGGGCGTGGCGCGCCGGGTCGAGCCCGTGCTCGCCGGCCATCGCCTCGATGGGATCGCCCGGGATGAGGCGGACGAGGATGAAGGTCAGAAGCGTCAGCCCGATGAAGGTCGGGATGATGAGGCTGACGCGGGTCAGAACGAAACGCAGCATGGCTTAAAGCCGGAACCGTCGGCGCCATCGCTCCGGCAGAGCGCGGAGCGCCCGCGGCCGGCCGAGTGCTCCGGGCCGGCCGCGGGTCACGCCCTTACGCTATTTGGTCTTGATGTCGACGTTGTCGAATTGGTGGTAGCCGAGCGGGCTCAAGGTGAAGCCTACGACTTCCTTGCGCACCGGCTTGTACTGGACCGAATGCGCGATCGTGAACCAAGGCGCCTCTTCCTTGAAGATGACCTGCGCCTTCTCGTAGAGCTCGGCCCGCTTCTTCATGTCGGTGATGTGCTCGGCCTCGACGACGAGATCGTCGAAGGGCTTGTAGCACCACTTCGCGGCATTGCCGCCGCCGATCTTGGCGCCATCGCAGCCGAGCAGGGTGTGGAGGAAATTGTCCGGATCCCCATTGTCGCCGGTCCAGCCGAACTCGGCCATCTGGTGCTCGCCATTCTGCAGGCGCTTGCGGTACTCGCCCCATTCATAGCTGACGATCTTCGCCTTGATGCCGACCTTGGCGAGGTCGGCCTGCATCAGCTCGGCGATGCGCCGCGCATTGGGGTTGTAGGGCCGCTGCACCGGCATCGCCCAGAGATCGGTCTCGAAACCGTTGGCAAGGCCGGCCTCGGCGAGGAGCTTCTTCGCCTTCTCCGGATCGTAGGGGTAGTCCTTCACATTCTTGTTGTAGCCCCACATGATCGGCGGGATCGGGTTGATGGCCGCGACGCCGGTGCCGAGATAGACGGCGTCGATGATCGCCTTCTTGTTGATCGCCATGTTGATCGCCTGGCGCACGCGCTTGTCGTCGAAGGGCTTCTTCGTCGTGTTGAAGGCGAGATAGCCGATATTGAGGCCAGGCTGCGACAGAAGATTGATGTGCGGATCCTTGCGGATCGTCGGCAGGTCGGCCGGGTTCGGATAGGGCATGATCTGGCATTCGCCGGCCTTCGTCTTCTGCCAGCGCACCTCGGCGTCCGGAGTGATGGCGAAGACGAGGTCGTCGATCTTGGGCTTGCCCTTCCAGTAGCCCGGATGCGCCTTGTAGCGGATGACCGCGTCCTTCTGGTACTGGACGAGGTAGAAGGGACCCGTGCCGACCGGCTCCTGGTCGAACTGCTCGGGCTTGCCCTCCTTCATCAGCTTGTCGGCATATTCCTTGGAGATGATCGAGGCAAAATCCATGCCCATATCGGCGAGGAAGGGCGCCTCCGGCTGGCTCAGATGAAAGCGCACCGTGTGGTCGTCGATCTTCTCGACCGATTTGATGAGGTGGTCGAGCCCCATATCGCCGTAATAGGTATGGTTGTCGCTCGTCACCTTGAACCACGGATTCTTCGGATCCGACTGGCGCTCGAAGCTGAAGACGACGTCATCGGCGTTGAGGTCGCGCGTCGGCTTGAACCATTTGGTCGTCTGCCACTTGACGCCCTTGCGCAAGGTGAAGGTCACCGACAGCCCGTCCTCCGAGACGGCGTAGCTCTGGGCAAGGCCGGGCTCGATCTCGGTCGTGCCGGGCTTGAATTCGAGGAGCCGGCTGAAGATCTGCCGGGAGGAGGCATCGAAGGAGGTGCCCGTCGTGTTGATGGCGGGGTAGAAATTCTCGGGCGAGCCTTCCGAGCAATAGACCAAGGTCTTGGCGGACGCGCCCGCAACCCCAAGCAGTAACGCGGCGGCGCTCGCCGCGACCAGCAATCGCGATTTCATCGGCAACTCCTCCCGTCAGCGGACCGGGCCGCGGCGCGGCCGTCGCGATCCGATTCTTGCGCGCAAAAATACATACCTCATGCGCCCTGTCAACGCGCCCTGCCGTCGAGCTTCGCGCCCATTCGCAGGTAAAGCGGCCGCAGCAGCATCGGCAGGATGTAGATCGGGAGTTGCAGCGCGACGAGGAACAGCGTCAGCTCCGGCGGCGCCAGCGCGCCGAGGCTTGCCCATACCGATGCCATGTTGCGATTGCCGCAGATCATGCCGACCGTGAGCGCCGGAACGCGGCCGCTCCACAGGAAGGCGGCGGTGCCGAGGAGCTGCTGCCCCAGGGCCGCGGCGAAGGCGGAAGCGACGTAGAGGGCGAGCTCGTGCGGGCGCGTCGCCCAGATCCGCGGCACGCCGTCCATGATGCCGATCGCGAAGAGAACGAGCAGCAGGACGTTGACGCCGTTGATCTCGTCCGCGACACGCGCGAGCCGGCCGCGCAATAGGCGCCGGCACAAGGCGGCCAGCAGCACGGCGCCGCCGATGAAGAGAACGAGGCGCCCCATCAGCGCGGCGATGCCGATGTCGAGCCTGACCCCGAGCAGCCCCAGCACCAGCGGCGGCAGGCTGAACGGCATGAGGAAGGATCCCGCGACCATCGCGATGAGGGCGAGCGAGCCGTCGAGGCCGAGAAGAAAGGCGAGGGCGGGTGCCGAGATGAGGGCCGGCGAGGCCGACCAGATGACGATGGCATGGGCGAGCCCCGGCGGCAGCGGCAGCGACGCCGTGAGCAGGGCCGCCGCGGCGGGCGAGACGATGAGGCCCCAGGCGAGGACGAGGACGACGCGAACCGGCTGCCGGACATGCGCCGCCACCTGCGGCCAGTCGATGCGAATCATGGTGGCGGTGGCGAGCAGGAAGACGAGCGGCGCCAGCGACGGGCGGAGCAGCGCCGCGAGGCGCGGCAGCGCGAGACCGATGAGGATGCCGGCCGCGAGAAACGAAGTGCCGCGGCGACCCAGGAAACCGAGCAAGGGCCCGATCATGACGGGGATACGCCGCCCTGTGCCGGTGCGGAGGCGAGCGCGTTCCGCCGGTTACTTCCTCCGAATGCCGATGACATGGCCGAGCTGCGCAGGCCGCGGCAGGTCGCGGTGATCCGCCAGCAGGGCCGCGATCGCGGCTTGTCCCTCGGGCGGGAAGGGGACTGCGCGCGGTGCCGCGAGCGCCACATGCAGCGAGAGGAGCTCGTTGGTCGCGACCTGGTCGCCCGACCCGGCATCGTACATCCTGTGGAAGAAATGCAGGCGCTTTTCGTCGGCATCGATGAGCTGCGTCGTGACGCGCAGGCCGGCGCCTTCCTTGACCTCGCGCTCGTAGGTGAGATGCGCCTCGAGGACGAAGGTGCTGTGATCGCTGGCTCGCCGGTAGGCCTCGCCGAGGCCGAGCCGGTCGAGAAGGGCGTCCGTCGCCTTGTCGAAGACGAGGACGTAATAGGCGAGGTTCATGTGGCCGTTGTAGTCGATCCATTGCGGCTCGACTCGCGTTCGGTATAGGTCGAGAGGTCCGGCCGGCATTGTCTCCGCCTCAGATGTCATCGGAAGTTCACGCGATTCCCAGAAAACCCGGAAAATGCGCAGCGATCCTATCGGCTCTGCCGCCTCGGCATGAGAGTTTTTTAACATCTCGCCACTAGGGTGAGCCGCCATATCCAAGGGCAATGAGCCGCCGTCGCATGGACAGCGCCGAGGAATTTGCGAGGGCCAAGCCGATCGCCGAGGCCACTTTGGCGGCGATGATGCGTCACCACGTCCCGCCCACCCCCAGCAACTACATGCTCTGGTACACGCATCTGGCAGGAACCCTGCCGGAGCTGTCGCGCACCATCGAGATCCTGCTCTCGAACCGGCAAGAGTTCACGGCCGAGCGCAACGACGAGCTGTTCCAGCGCTTCTTCGGCTCCGACGGGCCGCTCACCTCGGTTCAGCACACCGGGGACCGTCTGCAGCAGGTCATGTCCAAGGTCCTCCAGCAGATCGAGGTCGCGGGCGGCGAGGCGCGCGCCTATGGCAAGACGCTCGACAGCTATACGAGCGAGATCGGCAAGGCGGAGAGCGTCGAACGGCTGCGCGGCATCGTCAGCGGCCTCGTCAAGGAGACCCAGCGCGTGGCGGCGCGTAACGCGGCTCTCGAGACGCAGCTGACGCAGTCATCGGGCGAGATCTTCGAGCTTCGGCAGAATCTCGAAGCCGTTCGCCATGAGGCGATGACCGATGCCCTGACGGGGATCGCCAACCGGAAATCCTTCGACGAACGCCTGCGCGGCGCCGCGCGCGAGGCCATGGAGAGCGGCGAGCCGCTCTCGCTGCTTTTCCTCGATATCGACCATTTCAAGACTTTCAATGACAGCTACGGCCATCAGCTCGGCGACCAGGTCCTGCGCCTTGTCGCGCGAACCCTGACGGATTGCGTCAAAGGCCGCGACACGACGGCCCGCTATGGCGGCGAGGAATTCGCGATCATCCTGCCCAATACGCGCCTCGTCGATGCAAAGCGCGTCGCCGAGCAGATCCGCGGCACGATGATGCGCCGCCGCATCGTCGGCAAGAGCACGGGCGAGGATTACGGCACGGTCACGCTGTCGATCGGCGTCGGCGCCTTCCGCCCGGGCGAGCCCTTGAGCGAACTGCTGGGGCGGGCCGATGCCGCGCTCTACCTCGCCAAGAAGACCGGCCGCAACCGCGTCGCCTCGGAGGAGGAGGCCGCGGGCACGGTGAAGGTGCCCGCCTGAGGCTCAATCATGCTCGGCCGCGAGGCGGCGGAGCGCCGCCCGGTCGAGGCGGTAAGGCAGCCACTCTTGGCGGTAGGCGAAGCCGAGCCGTTCGTAGAAGCCGCGCGCCGGATTCCAATCGAGCACCGAGAGATCGAGCCGCGTCCAGCCGCGCCGCACGGCGATTGCCGCGAGGCAGGCGATGAGGCGGCGGCCGACGCCGTACCGCCGCGCCCATTCGGCGACGAAGAGATCTTCGAGATAGAGGCCGGCGCGACCCTCCCAGGTCGAATAGTTGGGAAAGAAGAGGGCAAACCCCGCGGCGCGGCCATCGACCGCCGCCAGCACCGCCTCGAAGCGCCGCTCGGTCCCGAAGCCGTCGCGCAGCAAATCCGCCTCGGTCGCGGCCACCGCGTCGGGTTGGCGTTCATAGGCGGCAAGGTCCTTGATGAGGCCGAGCAGCGCTCCGGCATCGCTCGGCACGGCTTCGCGAATCTCGATTTTGGGCATGGGATGCCTCGGATGGAGTTGCCTCGAAGAAAAAAGGGGGGCTGTTTACCAGCTTTCGGGCAGCCAGGGCAGCCAGTCCATGAAAGCGAGCCAGCACACGGCGAAGGCCATGGAGAGCAGGGTCACGGGAATGCCGATCTTGGCGTGCTCGCGGGCGCTGATGCGGATGCCGAGACTCGCCGCGCGCTCGACGACCATGAGGTTGGTGAGGCTGCCGAAGAGGAGGAGGTTGCCGGCGAGCGTCGAGAGGAGCGCGAGCCCATAGAGGGCGCCCTTCGGCGGGTTCGGCCAGATCTGCATCAGAAGGATGACCGAGGGCACGTTGCCGATGGTGTTGCTCATGAGAAGCGTGAGCGGCGTCAGCACCAGCAGCGAATCGGGCAGCAGTCCCCAATCCTGCAAGCTCGAAATGCCGGCCCAGGGTATGCCGGTATCGGCGAGCCCGCCGGTCACGCCGAAAAGGCAGGCAAAGAGCAGGAGCAGGGGCCAATCAACCGCCGCGATCATCGTGCGGCTGGTGAATTTGCGGTTGGCGAGGAGGAAGCCGGCGATGACGAGCGCGCCGATTTCGTGCTGCTGCGAGACCATGAAGATGACGAGAAGCGCCACGATCGCGACCAGCCCTTTGATGGTCTGGTTGCGGTCATGCGGATGCTTCGGGATCTGCGGAGCCTCGATCGCGGCAAGCGGCGCCGCCACGGTGAGGCGCCGCCGCCAGAAGAGCCAGATGACGAGGAAGACGATGCCGAGCGTGACCACCGCCGGCACGCCGCAGGCGACGAGGAAGGTCCAGAAGCCGAGATTGCCGATCTCGCCGATGAGGATGTTCTGCGGATTGCCGATGATGGTCGCCGCCGAGCCGGCGTTGGTGGCGGCGGCGGCGGCGATGACGAAGGGGCGGGGGTCGAGCCCGCGCTCCTGCACGCCGGCGATCACGAGGGGGATGAGGGCGAAGACGAGGATATCGTTCGCCAGCACCGCGGCGAGCCCGCCGCACACGATGACGGTGAGGGCCAGCAGCAGGACCGGCGGTCCGCGCCGCTCGGTGATCCAGCGCGCGCAGAGATCATAGAAACCGGCCGCCGCGAATTGCGCCGAGATGATCATCAGGGCGAAGAGCAGCACCAGGGTCGGCATGTCGATATTGGCCGCGAGGTCGTCGAGCGTCAGCGCGCCGAGGCCGAGCAGCATCACGATGCCGATGAGCGCGATGCCGGTGCGGTCGACCTGCAGCCACGGCAAGCGACCGGCGGCCATGCCGATATAGGTCAGGACGAAGACCAGGATGATGATGGCGGCTTGCATGCGGGAACGAGCGGCGGGACACATCCATAATAAAACGCTTCGATGAAAGATTCGCCTGCGATTTCAATCGGCCGCCGATGCAGCGAAACGCGCGGTCTCTTTCCGCTCCCCGCGGGGGAGAGGAATTCTCCGATACGAGGAAGCCTGCTGCGGCTGGCTGCATGGATGCGCCTGCCGCTCTGCCTTGCTATATAGACCAAAGATGTCCCAGCCCGATCTCTTCCAGGCCGCACCGCCGGCGCCGCGACCGGACCTGCTCGCATGCCTCAACGAGGCGCAGCGCCGCGCCGTCGAGGCGGTCGACGGCCCCGTGCTCGTCCTTGCCGGCGCCGGCACCGGAAAGACGCGGGTGCTGACGACGCGCCTTGCCCACATCCTCACGCTCCGCCGCGCCTTTCCGAGCCAGATTCTCGCCGTCACCTTCACCAACAAGGCGGCGCGCGAGATGCGGGAGCGCCTCGAGGCGATGCTGGGCGGCGCCGCCGACGGACTCTGGCTCGGCACCTTCCACGCGATCGCCGCCCGGATCCTGCGCCGCCACGCCGAGCTGCTCGGCCTCAAGCCGAACTTCACCATCCTCGACACCGACGACCAGCTTCGCCTGTTGAAGCAGCTCCTCGATGCTGCCGGCATCGACGAGCGGCGCTGGCCGGCGCGCGCCGCCGCGGCGATCATCCAGCGCTGGAAGGACCGCGGCTTTGGCCCCGAGAAGGTGCCGCCGTCAGAGGCGCGGGACTTCGCGAACGGCCGCCTCCTGCCGCTCTACGCCGCCTATCAGGAGCGCCTCCGGACCCTGAACGCCGTCGATTTTGGCGATCTCCTGCTGCACAACCTGACGCTTTTCTCCGCGGATCACGCCGTGCTCGGCGAGTATCAGCGGCGCTTCCGCTATATCCTCGTCGACGAGTACCAGGACACCAACGTCGCGCAGTATCTGTGGCTTCGGCTCCTGGCGCAGCTCCACCGCAACCTCTGCTGCGTCGGCGACGACGACCAGTCGATCTATTCCTGGCGCGGCGCCGAGATCGGCAACATCCTGCGTTTCGAGAAGGACTTCCCCGGCGCCACCATCATCCGCCTGGAGCAGAATTACCGCTCGACGCCCCACATCCTCGCCGCCGCCGGCGCGCTCATCGCCCACAACGCCGGGCGCCTCGGCAAGACATTGTGGACGGCCGCCAATGAGGGGGAGAAGGTGCGTCTGCGCGGCGTCTGGGACGCCGATGCCGAGGCCCGCTGGGTGGGGGACGAGATCGAAGCGCTGCAGCGCCGCGGCGAGGCCCTGGCGGAGATCGCGATTTTGGTGCGCGCCGGCTTCCAGACGCGGGAATTCGAGGAGCGCTTCATCACCTTGGGCCTGCCCTATCGCGTCCTCGGTGGGCCGCGCTTCTACGAGCGCCAGGAGATTCGCGATGCCCTCGCCTATCTCCGCCTCATCCACCAACCGGCCGACGATCTCGCCTTCGAGCGCATCGTCAACACGCCCCGTCGCGGGATCGGCAGCACGACGCTGCAGATGCTGCATGCGCGGGCGCGCGAGGAAAAAGTCCCGCTCACCGCCGCCGCCGAGCGCCTCGCCTCGGGCGATGCGCTGAAGCCGGCGGCGCGACACGCGCTGGCGCGCTTCCTCGCCGATCTCGATCGCTGGCGCCGGCTCGACCTGCCGCATCCGCAATTGGCGCAGCTCGTGCTCGATGAATCGGGCTACACGGCGATGTGGCAGGAGGACAAATCGGCCGATGCCCCGGGCCGCCTCGAAAACCTCAAGGAGCTCGTCGCGGCGATGGCCGAGTTCGAGACTCTCGCAGGCTTTCTCGAACATGTCAGCCTCGTCATGGAGGCGACGGCCGAGTCCGGCGGCGACATGGTCGTGCTGATGACTCTGCACGGCGCCAAGGGGCTCGAATTCGATACCGTTTTCCTTCCGGGCTGGGAGGAAGGATTGTTTCCGAGCCAGCGCTCGATGGAGGAAAACGGGCAGGCCGGGCTCGAGGAGGAGCGGCGCCTTGCTTACGTCGGACTGACCCGCGCCCGTCGCCGCGCGCTCGTCTCCTACGCCGCCAATCGCCGCATCCACGGCAACTGGCAATCGGCGATCCCCTCGCGCTTCATCGGCGAGCTGCCGCCCGAGCATGTCGAGCTCGTCGCGGAGCCGGGGCTGCAGCCGCGCGTGCACGACCGCATCGGCGGCGACGCGTGGTCGATCGCGCCCGGCCCCGGGCGCGCCGGCTTTCGTACATCCTTCGGCGAAAGGGCGGTGCCGCGTCCCTATGCCGAGCGCCGCCCGGCGCCGACCGCCGAGGGCCAGGTCCGCGGCGTCCCGGTGCGCGGCGCCGAGCTGAGGCGTATCGGCGGCTTCAGCCCCGGCGACCGCGTTTTCCACCAGAAATTCGGTTACGGCATCATCGGATTGGTCGAGGACAACAAGCTCACCGTCACCTTCGAGCATGCGGGCGAGAAGAAGGTGATGGACAGCTTCGTCGAAAAGGCGTGAGGCTCGCGCGGGCCGGCAAGCCGGCACCAGAAGAGGAGCAGCAGCGATGCCGGTAGCGCAGCATTTTTCCACCAGCTATGCCGAGGCGCGGCGCAAGTTTGGCGACGCAGCCGCCGCGGCCGGGGCGAAGCTCGCGGAATACCGCAGCCCGAGCAAAGGCCCCGGCGGCGAGGCGCTGGCGACCGATGTGGCGCGACTGGGCCCCGAGGGGGCCGAGCGCGTCCTGATCACCCTCTCGGCGACGCATGGCGCCGAGGGTTTTTGCGGATCCGGCATTCAGATCGCGAGCCTCGCCGCCGGCTTCGGCCGGCAACTCCCGGCAGGCACCGCGGTTCTGATCGTACACGCGATCAACCCCTACGGCTTCGCCTGGATCCGGCGAGTCACCGAGGAGAACGTCGATCTCAACCGGAATTTCGTCGACCACACAAAGCCGTTGCCGCGCAATGATGCCTATGACGAGCTCGCGGACGCCATTTGTCCCGCCGAATGGACCGACGCCGCCCTCGCTGCCTCGCGGGCACGCTTTGCCGCCTTCACGGCGGCGCACGGCGCGGCCGCGCTGCAAAAAGCCATCAGCGGCGGCCAATACAGTCACCCGGACGGCGTCTTCTACGGGGGCGCCCGGCCGGTCTGGGCGCGGCAGACGCTGGAGCGCATCGTGGGCGAGCAGCTGACGGGGGCGCGGCGCGTCGGCCTCATCGACTACCACACCGGCCTCGGCCCCTATGGGCATGGCGAGCAGATCGTCCTCCATCCCGGCGGTTCGGCGGCCTATCGCCGCGCCGAGCAATGGTTCGGCACGATCACCAATCCTGCCCTCGGCACCTCGACATCGGCCGAGCTCCAAGGGGACAACCTCCAGGGCCTCGCGGCGATTTTCGCCCGGCGCGGCATCGAATTCACCGGCATGGCGCTGGAATACGGCACGCTCAGCCTCAATGAGGTGCTGGATGCGGTGCGTGCCGACAATTGGCTGCACCATCACGGCGACCTCGCCAGCGCCAAGGGCAAGCGCCTCAAGGCGCAGATCCGCGATGCCTTCTACTGCGACAAGGACGACTGGAAGGAGATGCTGGTCGAGCAAGGAATGCGGGCGCAGCAGGGCGCGCTCGCGGGCCTCGCGGGTTAGGGCCTCACCCGGCCGATTGCCGCGCCAGAAGCTCGACGCCGCGGAGGTCGGGGCTCTTCGCCGTCATGCCCGCCGGTTTCCAGCGCAGGGCCAGCTTCTCGACGCCGTGCCATGAAAGGAAAGCGAGAACGAAAGAGAGGGCGAGGCCAAGGGTGAAGACGCTCCACCAGGTGGCGGCCGGGCCGAGCGCGTAGGCGACGCATTGCTCGGCGGGCCAGCCGTAGATATAGAGCCCATAAGAGAGGTCGCCGAAGCGTGCGGCGTCGGGGAGGCGCAGCCGCGGATGCGTGCCGAGATAGATCGTGAGGTAGCCGCCCAAGACCGGGAACGCCTGGAGGAAGCCGCCGAAGCGGACGGTGGCGGCAAGGCCGAGGAACGCCGCCAGCGCGAGGGCGCCGGATAGGCGGTGGCGTCCCGTCACATAATGAAGGACCATTCCGGCCGCGAAGACGGGAAGCAGCCAGCCGAAGCCGCCGAGGAGGTCGAGCGTGCTGGTCAAAAGACCGCCGAGGAACAGCAGCATCGCGATCCGGCCGTTCAGCAGCCGCGCGAGGCCGAGCGCCAGCACCATCAGATAGCACTGGAACTCAATCGGCAGGGTCCAGAGCGTCCCGTTCACGACAGTGCCCGCGGGCGTCATCGAGAAGAGGACGCCGGGCAGCGCCTCGTCATTGCTCTTCAGCAGCAGGTTGTCGGCAAGAAAATGCCAGGTCTTGGGCGCGGCGAAATAGTCGCGGAGCGGCAGGGTCGTCATCGCCGGTCCGAGCAGAAAGGTGCAGATGAGGATGCAGATGATGAGGCCCGGGAAGATGCGCAGCGATCGTGCGGCGAGATAGCGTCCGGGCGAGGGCCGCGTCTCGAAGCTCCGCGTCACGAGGAAGCCCGAGACGATGAAGAAGATGAAGACGCCGGCAAGGCCGATGATCGTCTGGTTACCGGTCAGGATGACGAAGGGTTCGCGCGCCTGCGTCCCTTCGGCGATGAGGTAGGAATGCGAGAAGATGACCGAGACGGCGGCGGCAAGGCGCAGGAAATCGAAATTGGGATACCGCCCCACCGTCGCTCTCCGCCGCGCTGACCTCGCCCGTTGCGGTCTCCGACCCAGGGCCTTTATCGTGCGGCCAACGCGGCGGGAGCCTGCACGTTCCGCCGCAGCTTTTGCGAGAGCGAGGACGCATCGCCCTTGAGCCGAAAGCCGAGCATCGAAGCCGCCGTGCCGGCGCTCTGGCGGCTGTGCGCCACCCTCAGGGACGAGCGCGGGGCGGCGGCCGTCACCGCCGCCTTCGAGACCTGCGCCAATGCGGTGAGCGCCTTCGAGACGGCGCCGGGCGGCGCCTGGCGAGTCGAAGCCTTCGCCGAGGCGGAGCCCGATCGCGCGAACCTTGCCGGGGCGGCCGCGGTCGCGGCTGTCGCCTTCGGCGCGACGGACGATGATCTCCTGGCTGGGCTTACCGTCGAGAGCCTTCCTCCCCGAGACTGGCTCGGCGAGAACCGCCTCAGCTTTCCGCCGCTCCGCATCGGCCGCTTTTTCGTCTACGGCTCGCATATCGGCGCGGTGCCGCCGGCCGGCAGCCTGGCGCTCCGCATCGATGCGGCGACGGCCTTCGGCACCGGCGAGCATGCGACGACGCGCGGCTGCCTTCTCGCGCTGATCGAGCTGGCGCGGCGCCGGCCTATCGGCCGCACGCTCGATATGGGGACGGGGACCGGCATCCTCGCCATGGCCGCGGCGCGGCTGTGGCACCGCCCGGTGCTGGCTTGCGATATCGATGCCGGCGCCGTCGCGGTCGCGGGCGCCAATCTGCGCGCCAACGGCCTCGCGCGGCAGGTCAGGCTATACCGCAGCCACGGCTATCGGCATCCGGCTGTGCGGCAAGGGCGGCCCTTCGATCTCGTCCTCGCCAACATCCTCGCCCGCCCCCTCGCGCGCATGGCAGCAGCGCTGGCGCGCCATCTCGCCGAGGACGGCGTCGCGGTCCTCTCGGGATTGCTCGACCGCCAGGTGCCGTTCGTGCTGGCGGCGCACCGGGCGCACGGGCTCGTCCTGCGCCGGCGGATCGCCGTCGAGGGCTGGACGACGCTGGTGCTGGGTCGGGGAAGATGCCGCTAAGCGGCGCGGCGTGGCCGGTGGTTGCTGTTGACGGGCTCGGCGGAGCGCGGGCCAGTGCTCGCCGGTTCAAGCCGAAGCTGCGGCGCCGCCAGCGCCTGTTCGATCTCGCTGCGGCGCAGCCCGATATCCGCGAGCTGCCGGTCATCGAGCGCCATCAGCTCGAGATAGGCGCGCCGCGTTTCACGGGCATCGCGGAGCGGCTTCAGGACGAAGCGGTCCAGAAGATCGAGGACGGCGCCAAGGCCGGGAACGAGGCTGGCTGGGCTCTCCGGGAGCCGTGCCGCCGAGCGTTGGGCGAAATCGGGCGACATGTGCTGATCCTTTCTCGTCGCTGCATTCCCGCGCTGAACCGCGCGCCGCAGGAGATAAGAGGTTCCGTTGCGCCTTCGAGGAGAAATTGTTGCAGTGCAGCAATTCCTCCGGCGCATGGAATAGGCGAGGAGAGGAGCACTGCGGCTCGATGGGGCCGAGCCGTCGAACGAACCGGCCCGGGCTAACGCGGGAGTGGTCCGAACGGGCGGAGCAGGCGCCCCCCGGCCGGAGCTCCGGTCGAGATTACGCCGCCCTGCGCCGTCCGGTCCGAACGCCGGCGCGCGGTCGCTTCACGAAGAGTTTAGGGCCGGCGATCAGGCCGCGCGCCGGGCGTCGTTGCTGTTGGCCGCAATCCGCAGCGCCGGCTCGCCCGCCTCCTGGCGCGCCTTGCAGAAGACGACGAAGGGGATGTCGGCGCGGCTGAGGCCGAGATCGGCGAGGGCATGATCGTCGAGCGCGCTCAGCTCGGCATAGGCGCGGTGCTGCTCGCGCCAGGTCCGCAAACGCTCGGCAACGGTCCGGAAGGTGGTTTTGAGAGCCATCATGGCACATCTCCAATGAAAGGTTCGCGCATCGATTGTGCGTTGCACAACAGGTAAGCGCGGCCCGACGAGACTCCAGGGCGCATTTTGCATCGCAGCATTTCACCTCATGCATGGCATCGTGGGGCCGGCGCGGCGCGCCCTATTGTGTCGGGCGGCGGTCGCGCCTAGCTTTCGCCGGGCGACGCAGAGGGACATCGATCATGAGCGAGGCGAAGGCGGTGGCCGGGGCGGACTATCAGGGCGATGCGGCGCTGGCGCGCCTCCTGGCCCAATCCGGCTCGCCCTACGATATCGGCGGCCTCGAGGCGCTGGTGGAAGGGGTGCTGGCGGCACCGGCAAACAGGGAATGGACGCGTCTTGCGGCGCCGCAGGTGTCGCCCGAGCTGGAGGTGCAGCTCGAGGCTTTCGCCCGGCGCCTCGCGGAACGGCAGCGCCGGGCCGCGCCGCCGCGCCCGAAGCCCGCCGAACGCCTCGCGCGTCTGCGCACCGAGTTGGCGAAGCGGGGTCTTGCCGGCTTTATCGTGCCGCGCGCCGACGAGCATCAGGGCGAATACGTGCCGCTCTGCGCCCAGCGCCTTTCTTGGCTGACGGGCTTCACCGGCTCGGCGGGGCTCGCCATCGTCCTCGCCGACCGCGCCGCCATCTTCGTCGACGGCCGCTACACGCTCCAGGTGCGTGCCGAGGTCGAAGGCCAGCTTTATGAATACCGGCATGTGACGGAGGAGCCGGCGACCGCGTGGCTGGCGCAGCATCTCAAAGCGGGCGAGACGCTCGGCTACGATCCGTGGCTGCATGTGCCGGGTGAAATCGAGCGCTACGCCGCGGCCGTGGCGAAAGCGGGCGCGCGGCTCGCTGCGGTCGATGGCAACCCGGTCGACGCGGTCTGGCAGGACCAGCCGCCGCCGCCCCTCGCGCCGGTCGTCGCTCACGATCTGCGCTTTGCCGGCAAGCCGGCGGAGGAGAAGCGCCGGGAGATTGCCGAGCGGCTCGCCGCCGAGGGCGTCGACGCGGCCATCCTGACCGCGCCCGACTCGATCGCCTGGCTGCTCAATATCCGCGGCGGCGACGTGGCGCGGACGCCGCTGCCGCTTTCCTTCGCGATTGTCGCGCGTGACGGCGCGGTCGAGCTCTTCATCGACCGTCGCAAGCTCGTTCCCGGCCTCGAGGCGCATCTCGGCAACGCCGTTGCCGTGCAGCCGCCCGCCGCCTTCGGCGCCGCCTTGGAGCGCCTCGGCCAGGAGAAGAAGCGCGTCCAGGCCGATCCCGCTTCCGCCGCTTCCTGGGTCTTCGATCGGCTGGCGAGCGCCGGCGCCGTGATCCACCGCGCCGCCGATCCCTGCCAATTGCCGAAGGCGCGGAAGAACGAAGTCGAGCTCGCCGGAACGCGCGCGGCGCACCGCCGCGACGGCGCGGCGTTGACGCGGTTCCTCGCCTGGCTCGCCAAGGAGGCGCCCTCGGGGCGGCTCCGCGAGATCGCGGCCTCCGACCGGCTCGAAGCGATCCGGCGCGAGGGCGAGCATTTCCGCGACCTCAGCTTCTCGACCATTTCGGGTGCGGGCTCGAACGGCGCCATCGTCCATTACCGCGCGACACCGGCCACGGAGCGCACCCTCGCGCCGGGCGAGCTCTACCTTCTCGATTCGGGCGCGCAATATCTCGACGGCACGACCGATGTGACGCGGACGATCGCGATCGGCGCTCCCTCGGCCGAGATGAAGGATCGCTTCACCCGCGTCCTCAAGGGCCACATCGCCCTCGCGACGACGCGCTTTCCCGCCGGCACCACCGGCTCGCAGCTCGACGTGCTGGCGCGCCACGCGCTCTGGCAGGCCGGGCTCGATTTCGACCACGGCACCGGCCATGGCGTCGGCAGCTACCTCGCCGTCCATGAGGGACCGCAACGCATCTCGAAGGTGCCCAATACGCAAGCGCTGCTGCCCGGCATGATCGTCTCGAACGAGCCCGGCTACTACAAGACCGGGGCCTATGGCATCCGCATCGAGAACCTCGTCGTCGTTGTGCCCTGCACCGACCTGCCGCAGGCCGAGCGCGAGATGCTTGCCTTCGAGACGCTGACCCTGGCCCCCATCGACCTCGCCCTCGTCGAGCCGGCGCTGATGACGACGTCCGAAATCGCCTGGCTCGACGCCTATCATGCCCGCGTCCGCGAGATCGTGGCGCCACAGCTCGACGCCGCCACGGCCGCCTGGCTGGCCGAGGCGACGCGGCCGGTCGCGGCTTACGCCTCTCCTTAGCGGGCTTCCGCCATGAACCCTCCTATCTCATGACCGACGAGGCGCCGCAGTATCGCAAGACGGGCAAGGAGTTCTCAGGCCACGACACTGTCAACCATAGCGCCGAAGAGTACGTCCGCGCCCACTTCTGGCACACCAACACGGTTGAGGGTTATTTCTCGATCCTCAAGCGCGGCATTACGGGCGTCTATCACGCAATATCATATACTTGGATGGAGAAATCGCGCTGTGGCTGGTGGATTTGGCTCAGCACCGATGTATTGTTGCTCAGCAACAATCTTTCGCGTCGATATGCCCCGCCAAGACCGCATTAACCATGCCGACGCAGCATCGCGCCGCCATTGCCAGCGAAAGGATCGACGATGAGCGAGGCGGTCTCCGAGATCAACGTCACCCTCCTGCTTCAAGGCGGGCACAGCCGCAATCTGCGCCTCGGCAAGGACGATCCGCTGCTGCGCTCGCTTCTTGCCTCGATCGAGGACAAGGCCGATGGCGGAGCGCGGGTGCCGCGTCCCTATCATCTGCGCGTCAATGAAGGGCAGGGGCAGCGCTCGCTCATCTTCTCCGGACGCGATCTCGTCGGCATCGTCGTCGACCCGCCGCTCGCCTTCCGCGACCGCTCCGGCGCTGCGGAGGCGGCGCAGGGCCAGCAAGCGTCACCTTATGTCCTGATCGAGAATTTCCTCGATCCCGAGCGCCATGCCGAGCTTGTGCGCTTTGCCATCGACGCCGAAGCGCGCTTCACCACCTCGTCGGTCACGACGGGCGATGATGATTACCGCCGCTCGCGCGTCCTCTTCGAGTTTCCGGCCTTCTCCGCCCTCTTCCGCGAGAAAGTGGCGGCGCTTGCGCCGCAATTGATGCAGCGCTTCGCCCTTCCGGCATTTCCGATTGCCGAGATCGAGTGCCAGATGACGGCGCATAATGACGGGCACTATTTCAAGCTGCATAACGACAATGGCTCGCCGGAGACGCTGACGCGCGCCCTCTCCTACGTCTATTACTTCTTCGCCGAGCCGCAGGGCTTCTCGGGGGGCGAGTTCCGCCTCTACCACAGCCGCATCAAGGACGGCGCCTATCATTGCGGCGAGCACGCCGCCGACATCGCGCCGCGCAACAACAGCATCCTCTTCTTCCCGAGCCATTGCCATCACGAGGTGCTGCCGGTGCGCTGCGCCTCCGGACGCTTCGCGGACAGCCGGTTCACGGTGAATGGCTGGATCCGCCGGCGGGCGGCGGCCTGAGCGCGCGCCGAGCCCGGTTTTCATCGTCGCTTAAGCACCCCTTCCTAGACTGGCCCGGGCGACCGCGGTCGCCGGGGGGGTGCCGCAGGGGGGTGAGGAGATGGCTCTGGGGCGGATTCGCCGTGTCGCCGCCGGCTTCGATTGGCGCGACGGCGTGCGCTGGCTGAGCAGGCTGAGGCTCCGCCGCGGCGGCATCCGCGCGCGCCTCTTCCTCGCTTTCGGAGCGGTGGCCGGCACCACGGTCGTCGCTGGTATCGCCGCCTCGCTTCTCCTCGCCCAGATCGGCGAATTGCTGCGCGGCGTCGCCGAGCGCAACATTCCCGAAGTCATCGCCACCCTCGATCTCGCCTCGAACAGCCGCGCCCTGACGGCAATCGCGCCCGGCCTCCTCGCGGCGCAGACGCCGGAGGAGCGCGCGCAACAGCTCAAGACCCTGGCGACGGCCCAGGCGAGCCTCACCAAGCGCCTCGACGAGCTCGCCGCCTTCGGCGGCGATCAGGACAATCTCGCCCAGATCGGCTCGCGAGTCGGCTTGCTGAAGGCGAAGCTGACGGCGCTCGATTCGACGGTGGATCAGCGCCACCAGCTCCATGCCGCCCTCCTCCAATTCACCGCCGCCGCCGCGCAGGCGCACAAGGCCCTTCTCGAGAAGCTCCGCCCGGGTTTGCAGGCGGTGCAGCACGAGATCGCGGCGGCTGGCGCCGCCGGTGCCGACCCGGCCGCGGCGCCCCAATCCCTGACGAAGTTGACGGCGCAACTCATTCCGCAGGAGCAGGGCTTGGCCGATCTCATCGCGGCGATCAACCTCGCGGCGGGCGTGATGGAGCGGGGCGGCGGCGCGCCCGACGAGCCGGCGATCGCCGCCCTCGAAAAGGAGTTCGCCGCCATCGCCGCGCGCATCACCGACAAGCTGAAGGTGGTGACCGCATCCGATCCCGACCTCCAGCTCGGCGATGCCGTCGACGACTTCATGGAGCATGGCAATGGCGGGCAGACCATCTTCGAGATCCACCGCCAGGAATTGGCCGCGCAGGAATCGGGCCGCAAGATCCTTGCCGCCGCCGACGGCATCGCCGCCGAGCTGACGAAGGAGGTGGGCCGACGCGTCGAAGCGGTGGCGGCGAAGACGCTGGCGGCGACGGACCGCTCGGACGCCGCGGTCGCGACCGGCCGCCTCGTCATGCTTGCCATCGCCATCGTCAGCGTGCTCGGCGCCATCCTCTTCGTCTGGCTCTATATCGGCCGCAACCTCGTCGCGCGGATTGTCGGGCTGTCGGATGTGATGACACGGCTCGCCGCGGGCGACCTCGCGGCCGAAGTCTCCGCCACGGCGCGGCGCAAGGACGAGATCGGCCGGATGGCGGCGTCGCTTGCCGTCTTCCGCGACGGCATCATCCGCGCCAACGCGCTGGCGGCGCAGCAGGCGGCCGAGCAGGAGGCGAAGCAGCATCGCGCCGCTGCGATCGAGGCGCTGACGCAGGCCTTCGATGCGAGCGCCGCCGAGGCGCTCGCTGCCGTGTCGGCCGGCACCGCCGAGATGCAGGGCACGGCCGAGCGGATGTCGGAAGCGGCGCAGCAGGCGACGGCGCAGACGAGAGCCGTCGCGACCGCATCAGGCCAGGCGGCGAGCAACGTGCAGACCGTCGCGGCGGCGACGACGGAATTGTCGCAATCGATTGCCGAGATCGGCAACCAGGTCGCGGAATCGGCGCGGATCGCCCGGGAGGCTGTCGAGCAGGTGTCTCGCAGCCACGCCACCGTCGGCGAGCTGGCGCAGGCGGCACAGCGCATCGGCGAAGTCGTCGGCCTCATCAACTCGATTGCCGGCCAGACGAACCTCCTCGCCCTCAACGCGACGATCGAGGCGGCCCGCGCCGGCGAAGCCGGCAAGGGCTTCGCGGTCGTCGCCTCGGAGGTGAAGAGCCTCGCGAACCAGACGGCGAAGGCGACCGAAGGGATCACGCGGCAAGTCGCCGCCATTCAAGGTTCGACGCAGCAGGCGGTCGGGACGATCACGGGCATCGGGCAGATCATCGACCGCATGGCCGAGATCGCCACCGCGATTGCCGGCGCCGTCGAGCAGCAGGGGGCGACGACCGAGGAGATCGCCCGCAACATTCACGAGGCGGCGAACGGCACACGCGAGGTTTCGGGCCATGCGGCCGACCTCTCCACCGTCGCCGGCGCCGCCGGCAAGGCGGCCGAGGACGTCCTCGCCGCGACCGCGCGGCTGACGCGCGATTCCGAGGCGCTGCGCGTCGAGGTCGATCGCTTCCTCGCAGAAATAAAGGCGGCCTGAGCCGAGAAGTTGTAATTTTTCCGACACCGCATTCCCTTTGACGCGGCGGCGCGGTTAGACTGGGGGCGCGACATCGTCCCTGGAGTCTCCGCGCATGAACGTTGCAAGCTCATTGCAGAAGACCTGCGCCGAGCAGGTGGTCGAGGCGCTGGTCGCGCATGGCACGCGCACGATCTTCTGCCTGCCCGGGGTGCAGAACGACGGGTTCTTCAACGCGCTCTTCGATGCCGGCGACGCGATCAGGGCGGTCCATGTGCGACACGAGCAGGCGGCCGGCTACATGGCCCTCGGCGCCGCCTTGGCGACGGGCAAGCCAGCCGTCTACAGCGTCGTGCCCGGCCCCGGCTTTCTCAACACCGCCACGGCCCTCGCCACCGCTTTCAGCACCAACGCGCCGGTCTTCTGCCTCACCGGACAGATCGCGTCACGGCTCATCGACCGCGGCATCGGCATGCTGCACGAGATTCCGAAGCAGCTCGAGATTCTGCGGACCTTGACGAAATGGGCGGATCGCGTCAGTGCCCCGGAGGAGGGGGCGCAGAAGGTGAACGAAGCCTTCGAGCGCCTCGCCTCCGGCCGCCCGCGCCCGGTCGGCCTCGAAATTCCGCCCGATGTTCTCACCGCCCCCGTTGGCCCGGAGAAGCCGGCGCCTCGCCTTTATCTCGATGATCCGGCGCTCGACGAGGATGCGCTGGGACGCGCCGCGCGCCTTCTCGCCGAGGCGCGCAATCCGCTCATCCTGGTCGGCGGCGGCGCGCAGGATGCCGCGGCCGAGGTGAAGCTGCTGGCCGAGCGGCTCGAAGCGCCGGTCTTCGCCTACCGCATGGGCCGCGGCGTCCTCGACAGCCGCCACCACCTCAGCCTGACGCTGCCCGCTGCGCATCACTTCTGGAAGAAATGCGACGTGCTGCTGTCGGTCGGCGCAAGGGCGCAGGCGCGCCAGCTCAATTGGGGCGTCGATGACGATCTCAAGGTGATCCAGATCGACATCGATGCGGAGGAGATGGAGCGCACTCCGACACCGGCCATCCCGATCGTCGGCCGCGCCAAGACCGTTCTCCAGCGCCTCATCGATGCGCTGGAGCGGGTGGGTTCCCGGCCGCAATCGCGCGCGGACGAGATGGGGGCGCTGAAGGCGAAGGTCGCGGACGAACTCGCGGCCTTGCAGCCGCAGATCCAGTATCTGGAGGCGATCCGCGCGGCGCTACCCGAGGAGGGGATCTTCCTCGATGAGCTGACGCAGGTCGGATACGTCAGCCGCATCGCCATGCCGGTCTATGGGCCCCGCACTTTCATCTCGAGCGGCTACCAGGGGACGCTGGGCTGGGGCCTCGCGACGGCGCTGGGCGTGAAGGTGGCGCGTCCCGAGGTCCCGGTCGTCTCGGTCAATGGCGATGGCGGCTTCGGCTATACGCTGCAGGAGCTGTCGACGGCGGTGCGCCACAAGATTGGCGTCATCGCCGTGGTCTTCAGCGACGGTGCCTATGGCAACGTCCGGCGGATGCAGCAGGAGCTCTACGGCAACCGCGTCATCGCCACCGACCTCGTCAATCCCGACTGGCTGAAGCTCGCCGACTCCTTCGGTGTCGCAGGACAGCGCGCGCGCAGCCCGGCGGAGCTCGAAGCCGCGCTGCGCCGGGCCATCGCCGCCGATGCGCCGGCGCTCATCGAGGTGCCGTGTGGTCCCATGGCCGATCCCTGGCCGCATATCGAGCGCGGCAAGGTCCGCAGCCGCAAGGCGGCGTGAGGCCGCTGCTACGCCTGACCCTGTCCGCCGGCGATCATCGCCAGAAACTCGGCCTCGGTCAGAGTCGCGACGCCGAGCGCCTTCGCCTTCTCGGCCTTGCTGCCGGCATCGGCGCCGATGACGAGATAGCTCGTCTTCGCCGAGACCGATCCGGCGACATTGGCCCCGAGCGCCTCGGCGCGCGCCTTCGCCTCGGCGCGCGTCATCTTGTCGAGCGTGCCCGTAAAGACGATCGTCTTGCCGGCAAGCGGTGAAGCGGCCGCGCTCGGCATCAGGACCGGCGTGATCTCGCGCAGCTCGCGGCGCAGATCGTCGAGCGCCTCGCGATTGTGCTCCTCGCGGAAGAAGGCGAGGATGTCGCCGGCGACGCTGGGGCCGATCTGGCTGATGTTGGTGAGCTCGCGGTAGGCCTCGCTCTCCTCGCTTTCGGTTGCTGACAGCATCTGTCCGCGCCAGGTCTCGAAGGTGCCGTAATGACGGGCCAGCAGCTTCGCCGTCGCCTCGCCGACCTGGCGGATGCCGAGCGCGTAGATGAGGCGGTCGAGCGAGATCGTGCGGCGCCGGTCGATCGCCTGCAGGAGCTTGCGCGTCGACACCTCGCCCCAGCCCTCGCGCGCGCGGATCTCGGCGTCGCGCTGATGGAGGCGGAAGATGTCCGCCGGCGTCTTGACCAGACCGTCGCTCCAGAAGGCGAGGATGTTCTTCTCGCCGAGCCCGTCGATATCGAAGGCAAGGCGCGAGCAGAAATGGATGAGGCGCTCGACCGCCTGTGCCGGGCAGACGAGGCCGCCGGTGCAGCGCCACGCGGCTTCGCCCGGCTCGCGGATGGCGAGGCTGCGGCAGATCGGGCACTGCGGCTCCGTCGCCCCCGGCGGCGTCAGCTTCGCACGCATCGAAAAGGGCGCCGCCGCGGCGGGCCGCCTCTCGGCCACCACCGAGACGACTTGCGGGATGACGTCGCCGGCGCGTTGGATGACGACGGTGTCGCCGTCGCGGAAGTCCTTGCGCGCGATCTCGTCCTCGTTATGCAGCGTCGCGCGCGCGACGATGACGCCGCCGACATTGACCGGCTCGAGATTGGCCCAGGGGGTGAGGACACCGGTACGCCCGACGGAGATCTCGATCGATTTCAGCACCGTCACAGCCTGCTCGGCGGGAAATTTGTGGGCCAGCGCCCAGCGCGGCGCCCGGCTCACCATGCCGAGCCGCGCCTGCCAATCGAAGCGGTTGATCTTGTAGACGACGCCGTCGATGTCGTAGGGGAGCTCTGCACGCTCCTCGCCGATCTCGCGGTGAAAGGCGAGGGCGGCCTCGATCGTCGGACAAAGGCGCGACTTCGGATTGACCGGGAAACCCCATTGGCGCAAGCGCTCGAGGAAGTCCCAATGCGTCGCCGCCACTTCCTCGCTGACCTCGCCCAGGGCATAGCAGAAGAGCCGCAACGGCCGCTGCGCCGTCACGGTCGGATCGAGCTGGCGCAGCGAGCCGGCGGCAAAATTGCGCGGATTGGCGAAAAGCGCCTCGCCGCGGGCGGCACGCGCCTCGTTGAAGCGAAGGAACTCCGCCTTCTCGATATAGACTTCGCCGCGCACTTCGAGGATGTCGGGGGCGGCGCCGCGCAGCGTCTGCGGAAGAGAGCCGATCGTCCGCAGATTCTCGGTCACGTCCTCGCCCTCCGCGCCGTCGCCCCGCGTGGCGCCGCGCCGGAACGCGCCCTTCTCATAGAGCAGCGAGATCGACAGACCATCGATCTTCGGCTCCGCCGTCACCTCGACCGGGATCGAGGGGTCATCGCGCAGCTCCTTGATGAAGTTGCGCACCCCGGCGAAGAAATCGCGCACATCCTCGTCCGCGAAGGCGTTCTCCAGCGACAGCATCGGCCGGAGATGACGCACCTTTCGAAAACCGGTGGTCGGCGCCGCGCCGACGCGGCGCGAGGGGCTGTCGGCGCGGATGAGCTCGGGGAAGCGGGCCTCGATGGCGCGGTTGCGGCGGACGAGCGCGTCGTAGGCGGCATCGGTGATCTCGGGCGCGTCTTCGCCGTAGTAGAGCCGGTCGTGATACGCAATGGTCGCGGCGAGATGCTCGAGCTCCGCTGCCGCTTCCTCTGGCGTCAGGCTTTCGACCGGCACGGAATGGGAGGGCGTCGGCGAAGCTTCGGCCGTCATCTCGGGGCTCCGGTTCCGAGAATGAGGCTCTCGGCCGCAGCCCGCGCCTCGGCGGTGACGGCGGCACCCGAGAGCATCCGCGCGATCTCCTCCCGCCGCTCGACGGTGCTCAGCTCCTCGACGCGGGTCAAGGCGCGGCCGTTGCCGTGCTCCTTGGCGACGCGCCAGTGGTGGGTGCCCTTGGCGGCGACTTGCGGGGAATGCGTGACGACCAGCACCTGAAGATTCTCGCCGAGCCGCTGCAGGCGCTCGCCGACCGCCGCGGCGACGGCGCCGCCGATGCCGCTGTCGACCTCGTCGAAGACAAGGGTCGTCGCCGGCGAGCCGCGCGCCAGCACGACTTTGAGCGCGAGCATCAGGCGCGACAGCTCGCCCCCGGAGGCGATGCGCGCCAGCGGTCCCATGGGCGCGCCGGGGTTGGTCGCGACCTCGAAACGGACGCGGTCCTGGCCGTGCTCGCCCCATTCCTCCTCGGGGAGGGCTTCGACGATGGTGCGGAAGCGCGCCTTGTCGAGCCGGAGCGGCGCCAGTTCCGCGGCAATGGCGCGATCGAGGGCGCGCGCTGCGTTGCGCCGCAATTTGGAGACACGCTGCGCCGCGGCGGCATAGTCGGCGCGTGCCTCTTCCGCCGCGCGCAGCAAGCGTTTTGCTTCGGCGCCGCCGTCCTCGATGGTGGCGAGCCGCGCCGCGATCTCCGACCGCAGAGCCGCGAGTTCGTCGACGGCGACGCCGTGCTTGCGGGCGAGCGCGCGCAAGGTAAAGAGGCGCTCCTCGATCGCCTCCAACCCGCCTGCGGGTTCGTCATCGCGCAGCACGGCTTCGAGCTGCGCCCGGGCTTCGCCGGCTTCAACAGTGGCGCGTTCGAGGGCGGCGGCGGCAGCATCGAGGCGCCCGCCCGCCTTCTCTCTCGCGCGCTCGACGAGGCGGGCAGCGGCGCCCAGGGCCCGCTCGGCGCCGCGCTCGCCGCTGAGCTCGGCCAAGGCGGCGTTGACGGCGCCCATCAGCTTCTCGCGATGGACGAGAACTTGCCGCCGCTCGGCGAGGAGCGCTTCTTCGCCGGGGCGCGGTTCGACAGCGTCGAGCTCGGCGGCGGCATGGCGCAGCGCATCCTCCTCGGCGCGCGCTCGGTCGAGGGCCGCCGATGCCTCGCCGTGCCGGCTCGCGGCCTCGCGCCAGACCCGCCAGGCGGTTGTCTGCGCCGCGATGGCGGGTTCATAGCCGCCATAGGCATCGAGCAAGGCGCGCTGGGTCGCCGGATCGGCGAGGCCGCGCTGCTCGAACTGACCCTGAATCTCGACGAGGCTGTCGCCGAGCTCGCGCAGGAGCCCGACGCTCGCCGGCGCATCGTTGATGAAGGCGCGGCTGCGGCCATCGGCGGAGAGCACGCGGCGCAGCACCAGCCTGCCCTCCTCGCCGTCGTCGGCGGCAAGCCCGTGCTCGGCGAGAAGAGCGCGGGACGGATGATCGGCGGGAAGGGCGAATTCGGCGGCGACCGCTGCCTGCGCCGCACCCGGCCGCACCATTCCGCTCTCCGCGCGCATGCCGAGAGCGAGGCCGAGGGCATCGAGCAAGATCGATTTTCCAGCGCCGGTCTCGCCGGTCAGCACGCAGAGGCCGGGGTGAAAGGCGAGCTCCAGCCGTTCGATGAGCACGAAATCTCGGATCGTCAGGCCTGACAGCATGGGATGCGCGGCGAGCCGGCCGTCGGCATGGGGCGGCGAAGCGTCAGAACAAGGATCCGATGATCCGCGCCACCCAGCCCTTCCGCGGCTGCTGGTCCGGGCCCGAATTGGCGGGGACGCCGGTCAGCAGCGCGTAGCTGTCCTGGTACCACTCGCTGCCGGGATAGTTATGACCGAGCACGGCGGCGGTGCTGCGCGCCTCGTCGACGATGCCGAGCGCGAGATAGCACTCGGTCAGGCGGTGCAATGCTTCCGGGACATGGGTGGTCGTCTGATATTTGTCGACGACGCGGCGAAAGCGGTTGATAGCCGCGAGGTACTGGCCCCGCTTCTCGTACCAGCGCCCGATCTCCATCTCTTTCCCGGCGAGGTGGTCGCGGGTGAGGTCGAGCTTCAGCCGCGCATCGCGCGCGTAGCGGCTCTCGGGGAAGCGCCGGATGACCTCGTCGAGCGCCTTGAGCGCCTGATCGGTCGTCTTCTGGTCGCGGCCGACATCGACGATCTGGACATAGTAGCAGAGCGCCTTGAGGTAATAGGCATAGGCGGTGTCGCGGTTGCCGGGATGGAGCTGGATGAAGCGGTCGAGCGCGACGACCGCCTCATCGTATTTCTGCGCTTCGTAAAGCGAATAGGCGCCCATGATCTGCGCCTTGGTGGCCCAGACCGAATAGGGGTGCTGGCGGTCGACCTCATCGAAGGCGGTGGCGGCCCCGCGATAGTCGCCATCGGTGAATTTGTCCATCGCGGTGTTGTAGAGCTGCTCGACCGGCTTGTCGGCGGCGTCCTTGGAGGCGCTGCTGCACGCGCAGGCGAGCAGCGCGAGCCCGACGACCACGACGATCCGCGGCAAAGAGAAGGTCTTCAGCATGATCCCCTGCGCGTGACGCAACCTCGCCGCCCGCAGCCCGCCCGGCGGCGCGCAATGGTACCACGTCGGAGACGTCTCCAGCGAGGAAAAGCCGCGGAACTGGCCCGCGAGCTGCGGGCGAAGCGGCTATGCCCGCACTCGCACCGGCTCCCGCCAAGCCTCTTCGGTGATCGCGGCGCCGCGCATCAGCGTCGTGAAACACCAGGCGGTGGGGTCGGCGAAGAGCGCCTCGAGCAGCTTGCGGTTCAGGCTGTGGCCCGATCGCATCCCGTAGAAATGGCCGATGATCGGGCAACCAGCGAGATAGAGATCGCCGAGCGCGTCGAGCAGCTTGTGCCGAACGAATTCATCGGCGTAGCGCAGCCCGCCTTCGTTGAGAATAGCATCGCCGCTGATGACGACAGCGTTGTCGAGCGAGCCGCCGCGCGCCAGCCCCGCCGCCCGCATGCGGTCCAGGTCTTGCAGGAAGCCGAAGGTCCGCGCCCGCGCCAGCTCCGCCTTGAAGCTCTCGCTGTCGAGGGCGAGGCTGATGTCCTGCCGGCTTACGGCCTTGCTGGGAAAATCGATCTCGAAGCTCATCGAAAAGCCGTGATCGGGCAGCAATCCCGCCGAGCGCGTGCCGTCTCCGACGGTGACGGGCTTCAGCAGCTTGATGGCGCGGCGCGCCGCATCCTGCTCGGCCAGTCCCGCGCATTCGATGAGGAAGAGGAAGGGCGCGGCACTCCCGTCCATGATCGGAATCTCGGGCCCGTCGATCTCGACGACGATGTTGTCGATCTCGGCGCCGGCGAGGGCGGCCATCAGATGCTCGACGGTGCCGACCGAAATTCCCTCGCCGTTGCCGAGTGTCGTGCACAAGGAGGACTCGACGACGTTCCGCCAATCCGCCGCGATCAAGGCGCCGCCGCCGGCAGGGTCGATGCGCTGGAAGACGATGCCGGTGTCCGGTGCCGCCGGTCGAAGGGTCAACGAGGTCTTGATTCCGGAATGAAGGCCGACGCCGCGGCAGTGGATCGCATTCTTGATGGTGCGCTGCTGCACGATACCCATTCTCGAACCTCGATCCGAATGACGGACGTTAAGGTTAAGGCCGTTCTCGGCGGCAGAGGGATAGCAACAACCTGAACGCGGAACAAATCACTCTTTATTACAGTTTGTTACAAGGTCTGCGCGCGAAAAGCAGTGTGTTTATAACAGGTTAATAACGACCGCCTCGGTTGCGCGCGCGTGTCGCGCCTTTGCGGGAGCGCCATTGGCGGGAGAACCGGGATCGCCGATTCTCCCGCCGTCCGTGCGGTATGCGCGCTCTTTCAGTTTGCCTGGCGGCGCAGGAAGGCCGGGATGTCGAGGAGATCCTCCTCGTTGCGCGCGGCGACGAGCCGCTCGCTCGGATCGAGGGCCGTCAGGCGCGGTTGCGGCGCCGATGGCGCGGTCGCGGGGCGCGGCGGCTCGGCATGGGCGCGCGAACGCCCGACGCCCGTGACGCGCTCGAAGAGGCTGGGGCCGCGCACCTTCTTCGCCGGGGCAGCGGGGCGCCCCCCATTCTCCATGGCGGCGACGGCGTAAGGATCCGGGGCAACTGCGGGCGCCGGTACGGCGGGCCGGGCAAGCGTCGGCTCGACGGCGCGCGGCGCGACGAAGGCGCCCTCGCGGACCGCCGCGCTCTCCGCCGCCTGAGCTGCCGCCGGGATGGGCTCGGGCGCCGGTTCAGCGGCCGGCGATGCTGCCGGCACGGGGGCGGCCGGCGCCGCGCCGGCAAGCGCAAGCGAGGCGGGCTCGCGGTCGCGGTCGCTCACCAGGCTGACGATCGGCCGCGGCTGCGCCGCGCTCGCTGCATCGATCCCGGTCGCGACCACGGAAATGCGCATCCGCCCGGCGAGCTTTTCGTCGAAGGTCGAGCCGAAGATGATGTTGGCCTCGGGATCGACCTCCTCGCGGATGCGGTTGGCCGCCTCGTCGACCTCGAAGAGCGTCATGTCGGCGCCGCCCGTGATGTTGATGAGGACGCCGCGTGCCCCTTTCATCGAAACGTCTTCGAGGAGCGGATTGGAAATTGCCGCCTCGGCGGCGTCGATGGCGCGGCGATCGCCCTCGGCTTCGCCCGTGCCCATCATCGCCTTGCCCATCTCGCCCATGACGGCGCGGATATCGGCGAAGTCGAGATTGATGAGGCCGGGCATCACCATGAGGTCGGTGACGCCACGGACGCCCGAATGCAGCACGTCGTCCGCCATCTTGAAGGCGTCGGCGAAAGTGGTCCGCTCATTGGCGACGCGGAAGAGGTTCTGGTTCGGGATGATGATGAGCGTGTCGACGAATTTCTGCAGCTCGGCAATGCCCGCTTCGGCGAGGCGCATGCGGTGCGAGCCTTCGAAATGGAAGGGCTTTGTCACGACCCCGACGGTGAGGATCCCGGCTTCGCGTGCCGCGCGTGCGATGACCGGTGCGGCGCCCGTCCCGGTGCCACCGCCCATGCCGGCGGTGATGAACACCATGTTGGAGCCGGCCAGCGCCTGCATGATCTCGTCGAGCGCCTCTTCGGCGGCCGAGCGTCCGACATCGGGGCGCGAGCCGGCGCCGAGGCCGCGCGTCACGCTGACGCCGAGCTGAATGCGCCGCTCGGCGAGGTTCTGGGCCATCGCCTGCGCATCGGTATTGCAGATGAGGAACTCGCAGCCGACGAGGTTCGAGCGGATCATGTTGTTGACGGCGTTGCCGCCGGCGCCGCCGACGCCGACGACGCTGATGCGCGGCTTCAATTCGTGGTCGTCTCTCGGGATGCTCAGATTGATCGACATGCTAAGTCCCTCCAACGGTACTCGGCCCGGAGACGGGCCCATCGATGCGGGTTGCGGGCGGTGATCGAGAAAGAGGTCGCGCTGAGCGTCCGCCGCATCGGAAGGCGCGCGGCGCTCGGTCGCCATTTCAGAAATTCTCCTTGAGCCAATGGCCGACGCGGCCGAAGAAGCCGGCTGGCGCCTCGCCGTAGCCGCGCGTCTGGCGCGCCGTCTCGGCGCGTTCGGAAAGGGCGAAGTGCAAGAGACCGACGCAGGTTGAAAAGGCAGGACCCCCGGTCGCCTCGGCAAGGCCGGCGACGCGCAACGGTCGACCGATTCGGATTTGTTTGTCCAGGATCAATCCGGCCAATTCGCGCACGCCGGGAAGCTGGCAGGCGCCGCCTGTGAGGACGACACGGCGGCCGGCGACCTTGTCGTAGCCGCTCGCCTCGAGGCGGTTGCGGACGAGCTCGAAGGTCTCCTCGAGGCGGGGCGAGATGATGCCGACGAGGAGCGATTTCGGCACATGGTTCGCCTGACCGTCCTCCTCTTCGCCGATCTGCGGCACGGCGATGGTCTCGCGCTCATCGGCGGGCGAGGCGATGGCGCTGCCGTAAAGCGTCTTCATGCGCTCGGCATGGGCGAGCGGGGTCGAAAGGCCGCGCGCGATGTCGTTGGTGACATGGCTGCCGCCGACGGGAATGCTGTCGGCGAAGATGAGGTTGTGATCGAAAAAGACGCCGATCGTCGTCGTGCCGGCACCCATATCGATGATGGTGACGCCGAGATCGGTTTCGTCCTCGACCAGCGCCGAGAGCCCCGAGGCGTAGGGGCTGGCGACGATGCCGGCGATTTCGAGGCGGCAGCGGCCGACGGCGGCCGTGACGTTGCGCAGCGCCGCCGGCTTCGCCGAGACGATATGCATGTTGACGCCGAGCTTCTTGCCGAACATTCCGCGCGGGTCGCGGATGCCGCGGCTGCCGTCGATCGAGAAGCCGACGGGGATCGAGTGGATGACCTCGCGCTCGTTCCCGTCCTTGAGGTTGTAGCCTTGGGCGAGAACGCGGCGCATGTCGGCGTCGCCGATTTCGCGGCCGGCGACCGAGACCTCGACATTGATGATGCGCGAGGGCGGGAAGCTGCCGGAAATGTTGACGACGACCTCGGAGATGGTCGTTTCCGCCATCTGCTCGGCGGCGTGGATCGCGGTCAGGATCGCGGCGCTCGCCGCGTCGAGATCGACGATGACGCCGTTGCGCACGCCTTTCGAGAGCTGATGGCCGATGCCGATGATCTTCGGGCCGTCCTCGGTGGCGCGGGCGATGAAGCAGCAGACCTTGCCGGTGCCGATATCGAGAGCGGCAAGGATGCTTCCGCGCGGCCGCGACGGTGCCTTCATGCGCGGGTTCCGCCGCGGCGCGGCGGACGAGGCGGTATCGATATGCTGCATGCTCATGTGCTCTTGGACCCCTGGCGGCCTTTCTTGGCTGGCGTCTTCGGCGGTTCGGGCACGACGCGCAGGACGAGGCGGTCGGGAAGGCGCATGTCGATCGCCTGCACGTCGCGCGCGAGCACGCGGCTCGTCCGCTCGAGCCGGGCGAGCTGGGCCCATGCGGCTTCCGGGCTGTTTTCCGGCAGCTCGACATCGATGCCGTTGTCGAGGCGAAGGTTCCAGCGCCGTCCGCCCATGCGTACCGCCGCGACGACGCGTCCGGAGAGGTCGGGCTCGCTCTTCACCATGTCGACCAGGGCGGCGGCATAGCGCGGCGCGTCATCGCCGACGATGACGATGAGATTGGGAAAGCGCTCCAGATGCTCGTCGGTGATGACGGTTCCGTCGCGATCGATGAGGAAGAGCTTCCCTCGGCGCTGCCAGAAGGCGAGAGGCTCACGCTCGACGAGGCGGATGTGCAGCGCGTCCGGCAGGCGCCGTTCGACGGCGGCCGAGCGGATCCAGGGCAGCTCCTGCAGCCGCGCTTGTACTTCGGACGGCGAGACGGCGAGGATCGGTGTGCCGCGTTCGGCGCCGATGGCGCGGAGGATCGCCTCGCGCGTCGTCATGCGACGGCCTTCGACCTCGATGTCGGCGACGGCGAGACCAAACCGTGCACTCGCCGCCAGCGCGGCGTCGCCGAGTCGAGCCGAGAATTCGGCGGCATGTCCGCTCCGCTCGGCGTACCAGCCGCCGAGGCCAAGGCCGCCAAGCAAGACGATCCCGGCCCCGGCGAGGGCGAGACCGCTCCAGCCGAAAAGCTGGCCGCGGCGCGCGCGGCGAGCCGGACGCTTCGGCGCATCCGTGGCGCGGCGCGCTTTCAGGAATCGCATGCCGCGTTCTCCACGATCCAATCGACGAGCGCGCCGAAATCGATGCCGACATGCCGCGCGACATCGGGGACGAGCGAGGTCGGCGTCATTCCCGGCTGGGTGTTGATTTCGAGCAGATAAAGCCGGCCCGGCTCGCCCGCCGTGTCGTCGTAGCGCAGATCCGCGCGGCTGACGCCGCGGCAGCCGAGCGCGCGATGCGCGCGCAGGCCGATCTCGAGCGCCTCCTCATAGGCGCGCTTGTGGATCGGCGCCGGGATGATGTGGTCGGAGCCGCCGACGGCGTATTTCGAGGTGTAGTCGTAGAAAGTGCCGCGCGGGCGGATCTCGCAGACGCCGAGGGCGCGGTCGCCCATTACGGCGACGGTGATCTCGCGGCCGGGGATGAAGCGCTCGACGAGCGCTTCGTCATAGGCCCAGCCGCGCGCCTCTTCATGCCAGGAATTGTCGTTGGGGCGGACGATGCGGACGCCGACGCTCGACCCTTCATTCGTCGGCTTGACGACGAAGGGCGCCGGCAGCGGATCGGCGACGCCGAGCTTCTCGCGCGGCACCACGGCGCCTTCGACGAGCGGCAGCCCGGCCTTGGCGAAGACGGCCTTCGCCATCGGCTTGTCCATGGCGACGGCCGAGGCGAGGACGCCCGAATGCGTGTAGGGGATGCGCAGGAATTCGAGAATACCCTGCACCGTGCCGTCCTCGCCGCCGCGCCCGTGCAGGGCGTTGAACACGACGTCCGGCCGCGGTTTCAGCGCTTTGGTCAGCGCGCCGAGATCGCGCGTCACGTCGATGGTCCTCACGTCGTGGCCGCGGGCCGACAGGGCGGCCGCACATTCCTTGCCGCTCGACAGCGAGACTTCGCGCTCGGAGGACCAACCGCCCATCAGCACGGCGATCTTGCGCTTCTTCATGCGACACCACCCCAGGCTGGCAGCGCGCTGCCGACGCGCTTGATTTCCCATTCGAGCGTGACGCCCGTGCTCTCGAAGACGCGGCGCCGCACTTCTTCACCCAAGCCTTCGAGGTCCGCAGCCGTGGCGGCGCCGGTATTGATGAGGAAGTTCGCGTGCTTCTCCGAGACTTGTGCGCCGCCGCGGGTGAGACCGCGGCAGCCAGCGCGATCGATGAGCTCCCACGCCTTGTGCCCGGGCGGATTGGCGAAGGTCGAGCCGCCGGTGCGCGCGCGGATGGGCTGGCTCGCCTCGCGCGCCGCCTGGATGTCGGCCATGCGCCGCCCGATTACCGCAGCGTCGTCGCTGGTGCCGGCGAGCTCGGCGGAGACGAAGATCCAGTCGGCGGGCGCCGCCGATCGGCGATAGTCGAGTCCGAGCGCCGCCGCCTCGACCTCGTTCCGCCGGCCCGTGCCGTCGAGCGCGACCGCGCGGCGCAGCACGTCTTTCAGCTCCCGGCCATAGGCGCCGGCATTCATGCGCAGCCCGCCGCCGATCGTTCCCGGAATGCCCGAGAGGAATTCGAGTCCGCCGATACCGGCGTCGCGCGCCGCGAGCGCCACGTTGAGATCGAGCGCGCCCGCCCCGGCGCGAACGCTCGTCCCGCTGCATGCGACCTCGACAAAGCCGCGGCCGAGGCGGATGACGACGCCGGGAATACCGCCATCGCGAACGAGGAGGTTCGAGGCGACGCCGAGCACCGTCACCGGGACATCCGCGGGCTTGGCGGCAAGAAACTCGGCCAGATCCTCCTCGTCGGCAGGTCGGAACATCACCTCGGCCGGGCCGCCGACGCGGAACCAGGTCACCTGCGCGAGCGGCGCGTTCTCGGTGAGGCGGCCGCGCACGCGCGGCAGGCGCTCGATGAGGCGCGGCGCCGATTGCCGGGCCGCCATCATGCCGGCCGCTCCGAAGCGCCGAGACGGTCCAGCTCGCCCGGCAAGCTCTGCGCCCAATAGGTGATGGAGCCGGCGCCGAGGCAGACGACGAAATCCCCCGGCTTCGCCAGCTCGCGCACGAGCGGCGCCAGCTCCTTCGGATCGGAGAGAGGCTGCGCGTTGCGGTGCCCGCGCGCCCGCAAGCCGGCGACAAGCGCATCGCGGCTCGCTCCCTCGATCGGCTGCTCGCCCGCGGCATAGACCTCGGCGACGACGACGATATCGGCGTCGTTGAAGCAGGTGCAGAACTCGTCGAAGAGGTTGGAGAGCCGCGTGTAGCGATGCGGCTGCACGATGGCGATGACGTTGCCGGAAGCGGCGCTCCGCGCCGCGCGCAGCACCGCCGCGATCTCGACGGGGTGGTGGCCGTAATCGTCGATGACGGTGACGCCGTTCCATTCGCCGGTCTTGGTGAAGCGGCGCTTCACGCCCTTGAAGCGGCCGAGGGCGCTGCGGATCACCTCCTCGCCGAGGCCCATCTCCTCGGCGACCGCAATCGCCGCCAGCGAATTCTGCACGTTGTGCTGGCCGAACATCGGCAATTCGAGGTGCCGCAAGGTGCGGCTCGTGCCATTGAAGCGGTCGGCGATGACCACGTCGTAGCGGGCGCCTTTGGGACCAATCTCGATATCGACGCCGCGAATATCCGCCTGCGGGCTCATGCCGTAGGTGACGATGCGGCGATCGGCGACGCGCGGGATCATGCTCTGGACGACGGGATGATCGATGCAGAGCGCGGCGAAACCATAAAAGGGGATGTTCGTGATGAAGCTCTCGAAGGCCTGCTGCACCGCATCGAAATTGCCGTAGAAATCGAGATGCTCGGGGTCGATGTTGGTGACGATGCCGATCGTCGCCGGCAGCTTGACGAAGGTCCCGTCGCTCTCGTCGGCCTCGACCACCATCCAATCGCCGGCGCCGAGCCGCGCATTGGTGCCGTAGGCGTTGATGATGCCGCCGTTGATGACCGTCGGGTCGAGCTGCGCCGCATCGAGCAGCGCGCCCACCATCGAGGTCGTCGTCGTTTTGCCGTGCGTGCCGGCGATCGCGATCGACCATTTGAGGCGCATGAGCTCGCCCAGCATCTCGGCGCGCCGGACCACCGGCACGAGGCGGGCGCGGGCGGCGACCACCTCGGGATTGTCGCGCTTCACCGCCGAGGAGATGACGACGACTTGCGCGTTGCCGAGATTCTCGGCGCGGTGGCCGATCGCGATGGGAATGCCGAGCTCCGCGAGGCGGCGGACATTGGCGCTTTCGGCGATGTCGCTGCCCTGCACATCGTAGCCGAGATTGTGCAGGATCTCGGCAATGCCGCTCATGCCGATGCCGCCGATCCCGACGAAATGGATCGTGCCGATGGTGAGGGGGAGGGCCCTCATGCGGCTTTCCCCTCTATTCCGCGGCTGTTGCCGCTGCCCTCGATCAGCGCGAGAACGAGATCGGCGAGCCGGCTCGCCGCATCGGGGCGCCCGAGCGCATGCGCCGCCGCCGCCGCCCGCGCTAGCCGTTCGGGCGCATCGAGCAGCTCGGTGAGGAGGCCGGCGAGGCGTTCGGCGGTGAATTGTGGCTGCCCCATCGCCCAGCCGGCGCCGGCGGCGGCGAAGGCGGCGGCATTCGCCGTCTGATGGTCGTCGGCGGCATGCGGGTAAGGGACGAGGATCGCGGGCCGGCCAATGACCCCGAGCTCGGCCACGGTCGAGGCGCCGGCCCTGGCGATGACGAGCTGAGCGCGTGCAAGGCGCTGCGGCACATCATCGAAGAAGCTGGCGAGCTCGGCGGTGATGCCGTCCTGCGCGTAGCGCGTGCGCACGCTCTCCAAATCCTCCGGCCGCGTCTGCTGGTTGAGGCGGACGCGGCCGCGCAAGGCAGGAGGCAAGAGCGAGAGGGCGTCGGGCACGACCATGCTGAAGACGCGCGCCCCCTGGCTGCCGCCGAGGATCAGAATCTCGATGCCGCCGCTTTGCACGGGAACGGTATAGGCTTGGGCGCGGAACCCGGCGATCGCCGGACGCACCGGATTGCCGGTCACGACGGCGCGACGGCGTTCGGCCGGCTTCAGCCGTCCCGTCTCGGCGAAGCTGAGGGCGAGGCGGCGGGCTCTGCCGGCGAGGAGGCGGTTCGCGCGGCCGAGCAGCGCGTTCTGCTCATGGATGACCGTCGGCAGCCCCAGCCTTGCCGCCGCGGCGACCGTCGGGACCGAGGGGTAGCCGCCGAAGCCGATGACGGCAGCCGGCGCGAGCTTGCGCAGGGTGGCCCGCGCTTCGACCACGCCGAGCAAGAGCTCGACGGTCCCGCGCATCTTGCCGATGAGGCCGCCGTCGAAGCGGCCGGCGCGGATGCGCATGGTCTCGACGCCCGGCACGCGGTCGCCGAAGCTTTGGCCCCGCCGGTCGGTCATGAGGGCGACGCGTCGTCCGCGCGCGGTGAGCTCGCGCGCCAGCGCCTCGGCGGGAAACATGTGTCCGCCCGTGCCGCCGGCGGCGAGCACGATGGGGCCCATGGCGGCGGCGCGCGCCATCAGCCGTCCACTCCGCCATATCGGCGTCGCGTCAGGGCGAGAGCCATGCCCATGCCGAGACCAAGAGCGAGGAGCGACGAGCCGCCATAAGAGATGAACGGGAGGGTCATGCCCTTGGTCGGCATCAGATGCAGGCTCGACGCCATGTTGATGATCGCCTGCAGCCCGAACTGGACGAAGAGCCCGGTAGCCGACAGCACGATGAAAAGATTGTTCTCCTGGAAGACGCGCGAGAAGCCGCGCAAGACGATGAAGGCGAAGATGAGGACGATGAAGAGGCACGCGACGAGCCCGAGCTCTTCGCCGGCGACGGCAAAGACGAAATCGGCATGCGCGTCCGGAAGCCATTCCTTGACCGTACCCTCGCCCGGCCCCTTGCCCCAGAGGCCGCCATTCATGAAGGCTTCGATCGAGCGGTCGACTTGATAGCTGTCGCCCGCGGCGGGATCGAGGAAACGGTCGATGCGGCTCGTCACATGCGGCAAGAGAAAATAGGCGCCGACGAGCCCGGCGACGCCGCAGCCCACCCCCACTGCTACCCAGTAGAGGCGCAGCCCGATGAGGAAGAATTGCGCGAACCAGACCACCGAAATGACAACGGCCATGCCGAGATCGGGCTGCTTGATGAGGAGGGTGACCACGATGAAGAAGAGGACGCTGGCGATGGCGGGCCCCGGGAAATCCGGTCGCAGCTTGCTTTCGGCAAGGAGCCAAGCCGTCACGACCGCAAAGCACGGCTTGACGAATTCCGACGGCTGCAAGGACAGCCCGGGAAGGTTGATCCAGCGCCGCGCGCCCTTGATTTCGACTCCCGCGACGAAGGTCATGGCGACGAGGGCGATGCCGATGAGGAAACCGATCACGGCGAGGCGGCGGATCGTCATCGGCGTCTGCAGCGAGACGACGAACATGATGAGCACGGCAATCGGCAGCAAGGCCAATTGGCGCCGCACGAAATGCATGCTGTCGTAGCCGATGCGCTCGGCCACGGCCGGGCTCGCCGCCATGGTGAGGAGCGCGCCGAACCCGATCAGCACGGCAAGAGCGACGAGGCTCCAGCGATCGACCGTCCACCACCAGCGCGCGACGGCGCTCTGATCGGTGCGCGCGAAGGTCATGCGCGCTCTCCTGGCAGCGCCGTCACGAGCGCGCGGAATGCCTCGCCCCGCGCCTCGAAATTCACGAACTGGTCGAAGGACGCGCAGGCGGGCGATAGCAAGACGACGGCACCCGTCCGCCGCTCGCGCGTCGCGGCGGCCCGTGCTGCGCTCACTGCCGCCGCGAGCTCGCCGCAGCGGCTATGAGGTACCGCGCTTCCGAGGGTATCGGCGAAGTCGGCCGCCGCCGCACCGATGAGGTAAGCGTGGCGGATTCTCGGGAAATACGGACGAAGGCTGGCGATGCCGCCCGCTTTGGCCATCCCGCCGGCGATCCAGTAAACAGCTTCGTAGCAGGCCAGCGCTTTGGCGGCCGCATCGGCATTCGTGGCTTTTGAATCGTTGACATAGCGGACACCATCGATGGTCGCGACGAGTTCCTGGCGATGCGCCAGGCCGGGAAAGGAGGCGATTGCCGCCGCGGCGAGCGAGGCCGGAACGCCGAGCTGGCGGACGGCGGCGTAGGCGGCGGCGATATTCTGCGCGTTGTGGATGCCGGGAAGGCGGCCGAGCCCGGCCATTTCGAGGACGGGCCGCGCCGCCCCGTCGGTCTCATCGACGAGCCGCCCGCCCGCCACATAGACGCCGCCGGCGACGCGCCCCTGCGCCGAGATCGGCACGATGGTCCGCGCCGCGCCGCGTTCGAGTTCGCCCTGCGCGCGCCGGCACGTCGCATCGTCGCTGCCGACGATCGCCGCCTGCGGCGCGCTCTGCCCGCGGAAGATCCGCATTTTGGCCGCGATATACCCGTCCATCCCGCCATGCCGGTCGAGATGGTCGGGCGTGATGTTGAGGAGGACGGCGACATCGAAGGCGAGGCTCGAAGTGAGCTCGAGCTGATAGGAGCTCAACTCGAGCACATAGGTGCCGCCAGCGCCCAGCGCCTCGAGGGCGAGGGCCGGCGTGCCGAGATTGCCGCCGACCGCCGCCTTGCGCCCGGCTTCGGCGAGGATGTGGCCGATGAGTGCGGTCGTCGTCGATTTGCCGTTCGTGCCGGTAATGCCGACATAGCCGGCGGCGCGCTGCGTCCTCGCCAAGAGCTCGACATCGCCCAGGACATCGACGCCGGCCGCGCGGGCCTTGGCGACGATCGGGTGCGGCGCCGGATGGGTGTGCGGAATGCCGGGCGAGAGGATGAGGGCGGCGATGCGATCGGCCGCGCCGGCCAGATCGGCGATGGGCACGCCCGCCGCCGCGGCCCTGGCGCGCGCCGCCGGATCGTCGTCCCAGGCCATGACCTCCGCCCCGCCCGCGGCCAGCGCCCTCGCCGCGGCGAAGCCCGATTTGCCGAGCCCGAGCACGCCGACCCTGGCGCCGTTGAAGGAGGGGACGGGGATCATCGCGCGCTCACCGCAGCTTCAGCGTCGACAGCCCGGCCAGGGCCAGGATCGAGGCGATGATCCAGAAGCGGATGACGATGGTGGGCTCCTGCCACCCTTTCTTCTCGAAATGATGATGCAGCGGCGCCATGCGGAAGACGCGCCGGCCGGTCAGCTTGAAGCTGGCGACCTGGACGATCACCGAGACCGTCTCCAGCACGAAGAGGCCGCCGATGATGGCGAGCACGATCTCGTGCTTGGTGATGACGCTGATCGTGCCGATGGCGCCGCCGATCGAGAGCGATCCCGTGTCGCCCATGAAGACCATGGCGGGCGGTGCGTTGAACCAGAGGAAGCCCAGCCCGGCGCCGACCATGGCGCCGCAGAAGACCGTCAGCTCGCCCGCGCCGGGGACGTGGTTGATCTGGAGGTAATTGGCGAAAATGGCGTTGCCGGCGAGATAGGCGATGAGGGCGAAGCTGCCGGCGGCGAACATCGAGGGGACGATGGCGAGCCCGTCGAGCCCGTCCGTCAGGTTGACGGCGTTGGAGCAGCCGACGACGACGAAGATGCTGATCAGCAGGAAGAACCAGCCGAAGGGAATGAGCAGGTTCTTGAAGAACGGCACGGCCAGCGTCGTCGCCAGTGGACCGCGCGTCAGATGCATGATGAGCGCGCCGGCGATGGCGGCGACGATGATCTCGGCGACAAGCTTCTTCTTTCCCGAGAGCCCGCTCGAGGAGCGTTTCGTCAGCTTCTTGTAGTCATCGAAGAAGCCGATGCCGCCGAAGCTGGCCGTGACGAGGATGACGACCCAGACATAGCCATTGGTGAGGTCGGCCCAGAGCAGGGTCGAGATGGTGAGGGCGAGCAGGATGAGGAAGCCGCCCATTGTCGGCGTCCCCTTCTTGCGGATGAGGTGGCTCTCCGGCCCGTCGAGCCGGATCGGCTGCCCCTCGGCCTGCTTCGATTTGAGCCAGGCGATGATCCGCGGCCCCATGAGGAAGGTGATGAGCAGCGCCGTTACGATCGCGCCGCCCGAGCGGAAGGTCAGATAGCGGAAGAGGTTGAAGGGCGTGAACTGGTCCGCCAGCGGCGCGAGGAGGTGGAAGAGCATCGCTTCAGCCCTCCGCCGCCGCGAGGAGGTGCTTGACGACGACCGCCATGCCGATGCTGAGCGAGCCCTTGACGCTGATGACATCGCCGGGGCGGAGCACAGCGTCGATGAGCGCCGGCATCTCGCTGGAACGTGCGACATGCCCGCCGCGCATCGCCGGCGGCAGCGCCGCCTGCAGATGCGCCATCTCCTCGCCGACGGTGAAGACGAGATCGATGCCGGAAGCGGCGAGCGGCGCGGCGAGCTCGGCGTGCAGACGGCTCGCCTCGCTGCCGAGCTCGCGCATTTCGCCGAGCACGGCGATGCGCCGCCCGCCCGGCCCCGGCGACGTGGCGCCGAGCACGGCGATGGCGGCCCGCATCGAGGCCGGATTGGCGTTGTAGCTCTCGTCGATGAGCTCGATGCTGCCGCCTTTCCAGGCGAGCGAACGGCGAAGGCCGCGGCCGGGGAGGCCCGGCATGCGCGCGAGCGCCGCTGCGGCGGTCTCAAGATCGGCGCCGAGCGCCTTCACCGCGGCGAGCACGGCGAGGCTGTTCATGACCCAATGCCGGCCGGCGACGGGCAGGCTGTAGCCCACGGTTTCGCCCAGGATCGAAGCCTGGACGGCGCTTCCGCTTGCCTCGATCCGGCAGTCGAGGAGGCGCGCTTCGGCCGCCTCGGCTGCACCGAAGCCGATGATGCGTTCGATGCTTCGGGCGTGCGCGGCCCGTTCGAGGCGGGCGAAATGCGGGTTGTCGCGGTTGAGAATGGCGCTGCCGCCCGGTTCGACTCCGGCGAAGATCTCCGCTTTTGCGTCGGCGATCGCCTCGACCGAGGCGAAATAGCCCAAATGCGCCGCCTCGACAGTGGTGATGATGGCGATATGCGGCCGCACGAGGCGGCCCAGGACATCGAGCTCGCCCGGGTGGTTCATGCCGAGCTCGAACACGGCGAAGACGGCGTCGCGCGGCATGCGCGCCAGCGACAAGGGCACGCCCCAATGATTGTTGAAGCTGCTCGCCGAGGCATGCGTCACGCCTTGATCCGCAAGGGCGAGGCGCAGAGCCTCTTTCGTCCCCGTCTTGCCGACGCTGCCGGTGACGCCGATGATGCGGGCGCGGCTCCGCCGGCGCGCGGCATCGCCGATTGCGGTCAGCGCTTCGAGCGTGTCGCCGACCTTGAGCAGCGGCGCACCGGGCGAGAGGCCGTCCGGGGCGTGGTCCACCAGCGCCGCGGCCGCGCCCTTGGCGAGAGCATCGGGAACAAAGCGATGGGCGTCGTGGTTGGGGCCGCGCAGCGCGACAAAGAGGTCGCCCGGCGCGACGGTCCGGCTGTCGATCGCGACGCCGGTGGCGGCGAAATCGCGATTGGCCTGCCCGCCCGTCGCGGCGGCGAGCTCGTCGGCGGTCCAGAGGCTCATGCCGCCCCTCCCGACAGCTCGTCGGCGACAGCGCGGGCGACGGCCGCGTCATCGAAGGGAAGCGTTGTTCCGGCGATGATCTGGCCTGTTTCGTGGCCCTTTCCGGCAATGACGAGAATATCGCCTGCTTCGAGTCCGGCCATTGCCGTACGGATGGCGGCCGCGCGGTCGCCGATCTCGCGCGCGCCAGGGCAGCCCGCCAAAACGGCGGCACGGATCGCGGCCGGTGGCTCGCCGCGTGGGTTGTCATCGGTGACGATCGCCGCGTCGGCATGTCGCGCCACGGCTTCTCCCATCAGCGGCCGCTTCGCCGCATCCCGGTCGCCGCCCGCCCCGAAGACCGCAATGAGGCGGCGCCGGACATGCGGGCGGAGGGCGGCGAGCACGGTCGCGAGCGCGTCGGGCGTGTGCGCGTAGTCGACATAGACCGCGGCGCCGTTCGCCAAGCTGGCGACAAGCTGGAGCCGGCCCGGCACGCCTTCGAGGTTCGGCAGCGCGTCGAGCGCGCCTTGCACCGGCGCCCCGCCGGCAAGTGCGAGACCGAGCGCTGCGAGAACGTTGCTGGCCTGGAAGGCGCCGACGAGCGGCAGGACGAGGCGGCGGCGGGTCCCGAGGATGTCGAGGTCGAGCTCCTGGCCGTGGGCGAGCGGCCGGCGAGCGATGAGGCCCAGATCGGCACCAGGAGATGCGCCGAAGGCGAGAATGCGGTGGTTGCGCGCGCGGCTCACCGCGGCGAAGCGCTCGAAGGCGTCGCTCTCGGCATTGAGGACGGCGGTGCCGCCAGCGGGCAGCAGCTCGCGAAAGAGGCGCAGCTTCGCCGCGCCATAGGCCGCCATGGTGCCATGGTAGTCGAGATGATCCTGGGTCAAGTTGGTGAAAGCGGCGGCCGTGATGTGGAGCCCGTCGAGGCGGAACTGGTCGAGGCCATGGCTCGACGCCTCGATTGCGACATGCGCGACGCCGCGCCGCGCCAGCTCGGCGAGTTCGCGATGGAGGCTGACCGGATCGGGCGTCGTCAGCGCGCCCGGAATGGCGCGGCCGGGGGCGATGATGCCGAGCGTGCCGAGGCTTGCCGCCGGCGTTCCCGTCTGCTGCCAGATCTGGCGCGTGAAAGCCGCGACGGAGGTCTTGCCGTTGGTGCCGGTCACGGCGGCGATCGTCGCGGGCTGCGGGGCGTGGAAGCGCGCCGCCATCAGCGCGAGGCGCCGCCGCGGATTGGGATCGGCGATGAGCGCCACCGACGGCGCCGCCTCGGACGCCGCAGCCTCGGCGCGGCCGCGCTCGTCGGTGAGCACGGCGACCGCGCCGCGCCTCACCGCATCGGCGATGAATCGCCGGCCGTCGAGCCGGGCTCCGGGCAGCGCGGCGAAGAGCCAGCCAGGCCGCACCTCGCGCGAATCGGCGGTGAGGCCGCGGATGTCGGGTGCCGCGGAAGCGGGAAGGGACGCTGCAAGATCACCGTTCATCAGCTCAGTTAGACGCAAGCTTTTTGACCTGTACGCCGTCGATGGCGAGCGCGCTGCGAATCTCGGGCGCGTTCTCGTCGACAGGGGGGATTCCGAGGAGGGGCGCCATGCGCTGGATCGCATGGCCGACGACCGGCGCCGCGGTCCAGCCGCCTGTCGCGAAGCCGTGGGTTTTCGGCGTGCCGTGCGGCTCGTCGACGATGGCGAGGACGAGGTAGCGCGGATCGTTGATCGGGAAGGCGCCGAGGAAGGAGGACAGCAGCGCCTTATGAGCGTAGCTGTGCCCCGAAACCTTCTCTGCCGTTCCGGTCTTGCCGCCGACGACATAGCCCGGCGCCGCCGCGAATTCGCCGGTGCCCTGCTCGACGACGAGGCGCATGAGACGCCGCATGTCGTCGGAGGTGCGGGTCGACATCACCTGCTGTCCCGCCGGGATGAAGCCGGGCGGCGGCTTGATGATCGTCGCCGGATGGAGGATGCCGCCATTGACGACGGCGCTGGCGGCGATCGCGAGCTGAAGCGGGCTGACCGAGATGCCGTGGCCGAAGGCGACCGTCATCGTGTTGACGTCATGCCAAGGCGAGGGGACGAGCGGAGCGCCGATCTCGGGGATCTCGAAAACCGGCGGCTTCAAGAGCCCGAGCCGTCCGAGGAAGTCCTTCAGCCGGTCGGTACCGGCGTCCATCGCCATGCGCGCCGCGCCGATATTCGAGGAATACTCGAAGATCTCCGGCACGCTGAGGGCGCGATGGAGGTCATGGTAGTCGTGGATGGTGAAGCGCCCGATATGAATGGGGTGGCTCGCGTCATAGGAGCTGGCGAGCGTCGCCGTGTGGGAGTCGAGCGCCATCGCCGTCGTGAAGATCTTGAAGGTCGACCCCATCTCGTAGGTGCCGAGCGTCGCCCGGTTGAAGATCGTGTCGGGCGTCGCCGTTCCCGGCTTGTTGGGATCGAAATCGGGAAGGGAGACGAGAGCGAGGACCTCGCCAGTGTGGACGTCCATCACCAGACCCACACCGCCCTTGGCCGAGAAATCCTGGACCGCGCGGCTGAGCTCGTCGTGCAGAATCTCCTGCAAACGGATATCGATCGACAGCTGCAGCGGCTGCTTGCGTTCCTTCAGAATGTCGTCGAACCCGCGCTCGATGCCGGCGAGGCCCTTGTTGTCGAGTCCCGTATATCCGACGACATGGGCGATGAGGTTGCCCTCGGGGTAGACGCGGCGCTCCTCGCGCTGGAACTGGAAACCGGGGATGCCGAGCTGGTTGACCTCGAATTCCTGGCGCGGCGTCAGGAGCCGCTTCAGCCACACGAAGCTGCGGTCCGAGGTGAGCTTCGCATAGACCTCGGACTGGCTCAGATCGGGAAGGACCTCGACGAGCTTCTGCGTCGCTTCGCGCGCATCGAGAATCTGCTTCGGATTGGCAAAGAGCGAGGGGCTCGACAGCGTCGTCGCGAGCAGGACGCCATTGCGATCGACGATATCGGCGCGGCTGACCGCCGCCTTGCCGGCCGTGGTATGCGCGATCCGCGCCTCGCCCGCCGGCTTCACCAGCGTGACATCGACGAGGCGCAGCGCGATGACAGCGAAGGCGACGACGAAGAGACCGGCGGTGACGAGGAGCCGCGTCCGCCCGATATCGAGCGTCTGCTGCGCCGCTTCATCGAGCGCAACCGGAGCGCAAGGCGGCGGCTTGAAGTGCCGCGGCTTGCACGGATTGTCGTCGTAGCGGTGCGGCGCCTTCATTGCACGGTCCTCAATCGGGCGGTGGCGAGCTTGGTGCCGTTCGGAGCGGGGGGCGAGGCTGTCCGCAGCGGCGCCGGGGCCGCGGCGAGAGCCGCCGGATTGGCTTCGTTGCGCAGCGGCACGGACTCGACCGTGCCGAGCTGCTTCGTTGCGACCGGAGCAAGGTCGAGAAAGCGCCGGCTCAGCTCGGCAAGGCGCGCCGGCTGGCTGAGAAAGCTCCACTCGGCCTTGAGGACGTGGATCTGGTCTTGGTCGGCGACAATCGCGCGGTTGACGCGCGCGAGCTCGTCCTCGATGCCCATCACCTCGTACTTCATCTTGAACATGGCGAAGCCGAGGAGCGCGACGAGGGCGAGCCACAGGGCGGTGCTGGGACGGATCATGCGATCCTCCTTGCGGCGGGCAAGTCGGCGCCTGGAGCGTCACTGGAAAGCCAGGGTGGGGCCGCCGTGCGCTCGGCAGCTCGCAGCCGCGCCGACCGCGCGCGCGGGTTGCGGCGGAGCTCGCCCTCGCCGGGCCGGATGGGCTTGCGCGTCAGGAGGCGGAAGCTCGGCGCCGGTCCGAAGGGCGCGGCGGGGCGGTGGCGAGAGCCTTGCGGAGTCGCGGTGCCGCGGCGGCGCAGGAACTCCTTCACGCGCCGATCCTCGAGCGAGTGAAAGGAGACGACAGCGAGGCGGCCGCCGGGTTCGAGGAGGCGCTCGGCGGCGGCAAGCCCGCGCTCGAGCTCGCCCAGCTCGTCGTTGACCGAGATGCGGAGCGCCTGGAAGGTCCGCGTCGCGGCATCGATGCCGCCGGCGCGCGGAACGACGCCGCGCACGATCGCTGCCAGCTCTGCCGTGCGCACGATCGGCTGTTCGGCGCGCGCCGCGAGGATCGCGCGCGCGATGCGCCGGGCGAAGCGCTCTTCGCCATAGAGGAAGATGATGTCCGCGAGCGCCGCCTCCGAGAGAGTATTGACGAGATCGGCGGCGGTCGCGCCCTGCCGCTCCATGCGCATGTCGAGCGGGCCGTCGGCGCGGAAGGAAAAGCCGCGTGCGGCCTCGTCGAGCTGCGGCGAGGAGGGGCCGAGATCGAGGGCGATTCCGGCGACCGCGGCGATCCCGCGCTCGCCCAAAAGGCGCACCATATCGCCGAACCGGCCCTCGATGAGGGTGAGGCGGTCGGCAGCATCGCGGGCGAGGGCCGTGCCGGCTTCGATTGCCGCGGGGTCGCGGTCGATGGCGAAGACGCGGCAGCGTGCAGCGGCGAGGAGCGCGCGCGTGTAACCGCCGCGACCGAAGGTGCCGTCGACATAGACGGCGCCGTCACGCGGCGCCAGGGCGGCGATCGTCTCGGCCAGGAGAACGGGTTGATGCGCCGACACGACGGCGCTCGCCTGCGCGCTCATCGCGCCTCCGCTTGCGGTGCGGGCGCCGGAGCGGGCATGCGCGGCGGCAAGGTCATGCCCTGGCGCTTCGCGCTTTCGCGCATCTCGGCCTGATGCTGCGCATGGGCCGCCGGCTCCCAGATCTGAAAGGTGCGGCCGAGCCCGACGAAGGCGGCGCTGTCGGTGATCCCCGCGTGAGCGGCGAGCTCTTCCGGCAGCATGATGCGCCCCTCGCCGTCGAAGGGGAGCTGCTGCGCGTCGGCGAAGATCGAGGCGAGGGCGTCATATTCCTTCGAGAATTGCTGGAGCGTGTCGAGGCGGGCGGCCATCTCCTCGATGCGGTCGATGCCGCCGGCATCGAGCGCTGCATCCTTGAACGAGCGGAAAGCGATGATGCCGTTGAAGCTCTGTCCCGCGAGGGCGGCGCGGAACGTCGCCGGGACCGAGACGCGGCCCTTGCGGTCGACCTTGTTGACGAACTTCGACAGGAACAACGCCGCCACGACCCGCCCCTCGCCGCATCTCCGTCGCCGCTTCGCCCCGCAGGTGCCGGAGGGATCCTGATCCGGCCCAACCGCGGGGCATAGGCGATGGGAGGATATGGGATATCATGGGATAGAATGGGCGTCAATGGATTTCACAGTAAAAATCTGGGTCGTTTCGTGTTGGCGACTGTCTATTTCTCTGCCAAACCCTAGTTTCCGCGCCGCATTTCCAATCCTGCGCTCTTCGGGACGAAGAGACCGCGAGTTAAGACAAAGGAAAGACATTGTTCCATTTTTGTTCTGAAACGATCGGGAAATACCCGCTCCGGATGATGCGCCAGACGGCCTGTAAGCCGGGTTCTGTCCCCGCCCTCGGGCGGGGGATGGCCATTCCTCTGGGACGCCCGTCGCCGAGCGCCTCGCGCGACCGACCCGGATGGCGGCGTGGAAACTCGCCTGGCCCTGCCCGTCGCCGGACGGGGCCTGCCATCCCTACTTGGTCTTGCTCCCGGTGGGGTTTACCGTGCCGCCGCCGTTACCGGCGGCGCGGTGCGCTCTTGCCGCACCCTTTCACCCTTGCCGCCGCGGCGAGCCGAGGCTCGCCGCGGGTTGGCGGTTTGCTTTCTGTGGCACTGTCCCTGGGGTCACCCCCGCCGGGCATTACCCGGCACCGTGTTTCCATGGAGCCCGGACTTTCCTCTCCCGCACCCAAGACGGGCGGAGAGCGGCCATCCGGCCGTCTGGCACGACCATATATCTGGGCTAACACCGCATCGTGTCAAATCTATGGAGAAAGGGCGGCGATCTGGGCAAGGACGGCGATGCGGTCGGCCGTCTCGGCATCGAGCTCGCCGTCGCACCGCGCCGGGCGCCAATGGCGCTGGAAGGCGAGGAGGACGGCGCGCGTCTCGGCGTCGAGCACACCGCTCGTCGGCACGCCGTAGCCGATCTGCTGCAGGCCGCGCTGCGCGGCGCGGGTGTCGGGGTTGGGCGACGCTGCGGACGCCGGGAAGTCGGGCCAGAAGCCGATTCCGGCGCGCGCTAGGCGCCGCCAGGGAAAGAGCTCGCCTGGATCGGCCTTGCGCTGCGGCGCCACATCCGAATGGCCGAGCACCCGTTGGGGCGGAATGGGATGGCGCGCGAGAATGCGGCGGCAAAGCTCCTCCAGGGCCGCGATCTGCGCCTCCGGGAAGGGCCGGTAGCCGTGCTCGTGGCCGGGATTGGCGAGCTCGATCCCGATCGAGCGGTCGTTGAGGTTGTGCGCGCCGGCCCAGAATGAGCGTCCGGCATGCCAAGCCCGCCGGTCCTCGTCGACGAGCCGCCAAGCGGTGCCGTCCTCCTCGATGAGATAATGGGCGCTCACCTCAGCCGCCGGATCGCAAAGCCGATCGAGCGCGGCCTCGGCGCTCGTCATTCCGGTGTAGTGGATGAGGAGAATGTCGATTCCGCCCGAAACCGGGCGCGGCCCGTGATTGGGCGAGGCGCGGCGACGGAGCTTCACCGGTCGGTCGCCCGTTTCTGGCGGATCCGGCGGCAGAATGGGGAATAGAGGCTTCGAGATTGCGGCGGCATCGGGTCGGCATCAGGTTCAACCGGCACAATCTATCATAAGGATTCGTTTCGCTCGCGGGTTCTCGACCCGATCTTTACCCGGCGTCGCTGTCGCACCATTTGTCGCTGGGATGACCGCTACCGCCGCTGCTATCAAGAGGTTCGGCGGAGACGAGGCGGAGGAGGCGGATGGCTGCATCGGGCGGGACCCAGCATGTCCATGCCACCGAGCGCTGGCGGCACGGGCACATCTTTCTCGGCGCGCGGCACGAGGAGAACGAGCGGCGGACGCGGCTCGTCATCGCGCTCTGCGCCGTCATGATGATCGGCGAGATCGTGGCCGGCTGGTTCTTCGGCTCGATGGCGCTCATCGCCGATGGCTGGCACATGTCGACGCATGCCGGCGCCCTCGGGATCTCCGGCCTCGCCTATTGGTACGCGCGGCGCCACGCGCGCGACCCGCGCTTCGCCTTCGGCACGGGCAAGCTCGGCGACCTCGCCGGCTTCACCAGCGCCGTCATCCTGGGGCTGGTCGCGATCTTGATCGCCGGCGAATCGGCGACGCGGCTCTTCGCGCCCATCGCCATCGCCTACCGGGAGGCGATCCCCATCGCCGTGCTCGGCCTCGCCGTCAATCTGGCGAGCGCCTGGCTGCTCGGGGCGGGCGATTCAGGACGACATACCCGTGAAGCCGCGATAGCCCATCATCACGGACACGGCCATACCTCTTCCGCGCATCACCACGACAACAATTTTCGCTCCGCCTATACCCATGTGCTGGCCGATGCCGGAACCTCGCTCCTCGCCATCATCGGCCTCAGCTGCGGCCTTGTCTTCGGCTGGGCCTGGCTCGACCCGACGATGGGCATCATCGGCGCCCTCGTCATCGCCAATTGGTCCTATACCCTCATCCGCGACACCGCCGGCATCCTTCTCGACGTGAAGCCCGACCACGCCATGGAGGAGGCGATCCGCGGCCGGCTCGAAATCGATGGCGACCGAGTTACCGACCTCCATCTCTGGCGCGTCGGCCCCGGCCATTGCGGCGCCATCGTCGCCATCGTCAGCGAGCGCCCGCAGCCGCCCGCCCACTACAAGGCGCGCCTCGCCGCCCTCGAAGGCTTGTCGCACGTCACCATCGAAGTCCATCCTTGCGATGCGCTCTGCGTCAGCGCCGCGCTCCCTTCAAACGCGCCGCCGCGCCGGTAAAGCCGCCAGCACGCGCTGCTTCTCCTCGCCCGAGAAGGCGAGCCAGCCGGCGATCTCGGCGAGGGTGCGGGCGCAGCCGCGGCAGAAGCCGGTCGCGGGGTCGATGACGCAGACCGCGATGCAGGGGGAGAGCGGCGGCGTCGTCATCACGAGCCCTTCGGCGCCTCGACGAGGTCGGCGAGCTTCGTCTTCATGGCGTTCGCCTTGTACTCGTAGACCGAATAGACCCAGGGCGCCCATCTGGCATTGAGCGCTGCGGCTTCCTCGGCCGCCTTGCCCTCGCCCGAGGCTTTGAGGCGGACCCAGTTCGAATCGTCCTTCTTGAAGGTCTCGCCGGTGATGGTGAGCCCGTCGAAGGTCACCCATTCGGCGCGGGCGACGCCTTTTTCGGGAGCCGGGAGGTCGGCCGCCTTGCGCACGTCGTTGAGTTCGAGGCCATCGAGGACGCCGGCGGGCTCGGCGAGCGCCGCATCGCTCTTGAACTTGGCGTCGGCCGGCGCGCCTTCGGCGGTGAATTTCGCATCTTCCTTGTCGCGCTTCAGGACGAGCGTCGAACCGTCCTCATGCGTCAGCGTCACCTGCCGGATGCGCTTCGCGGCGATCTGCGCCACGTTCTTGTCGAGCCAGTCCTTGATGTCGGTCGGCAGGTCGACGCTGCCTTGGGCGAGCCAGGACTGCGCATCGCCGGGCTTGCGGATATAGAGGCCGTCGGCGCCGGTGCCGAGGCGGTCGGGCCGGCGCTTGCCGACGATGATCTCGCCGAGCTTGCCGCCCTTGGCGTCGTCGATCTCGACGAGGCGCGAATGGCCGTCCTTCGTCCCCGGATCCTCGACGTCGAGGCGCTTATAGAGCTTCGCCTTGTCCGTCTTCGGCTCGACCAGCTTGAGCTCGGCGAAGCCGAGCAAGGTCTGGCGAATCTTCTGAGGATCGGCCGGATAGCCGCCCTTTTCGGCGACGAGCCAGTCGGTCGTCTTGCCGGCGCTGTGGCGCTCGAGCGTCACCGGCCCGCCGGCTCCGGTGATCTTCACCATCGCGGCATCGCCGAGGCGCTCGCCGAGCCCGGCGAAAACCATCTCGCCGCTCCGCGCATCGGCGGCGCTTTGCCCGCCGGCGAGCGAGAGCGCGATGGCGGCGATGACGACGGCGATCGTCGCCGCGATGAGTGCTGTCAGTCCCTTGGCCTGCATCTCTCGCCTCCGCTCAGCTCAGCACCGTGACGCGCCGCTTGCGGCGCTGGAGGCGGACGATGCCGAGCACGATGGCGACGATCCCGACGAGGATCGGCACGAGCGCGATGTCGATGAATTGCAGCCGCGCCTTCAGCCGGTCGATGTCCTGGTTGAGCTTAAGCTGCACCTCGCGGAGTTGCTGGCGCGTCCGCAGCATCTCCGCCTTGAAATTGTCGATCGCCTTGGTCTGATCGGCGGTGAGCACGATATTGCCGTTCTTGTCGTCGCGCAGATCCTTGATCTTCGCCTCCGTCGCCTTCAGCTTTTCCTGGAGTTCGTGCTCCTGCGTGCTGTAGCGGTTGTCGGCGGCGCGCTGGATGTTCTGCACGACTTCGAAGGGCCGCGCCGAGCTGCCGCGGCTCCGCAGGCTGATGAGGTCGTTGCCGCCGGCCAGAACCTCGACGGCGTTGGCGACGAAATCGCCGTTGTTGGCCGCCGGAACAATGACGCGCTGGCCGAAGAAATCCTGGGCCTGGACCCAGAAGCGGTCGTCGAGAATGTCGGTATCGGCGACGACGACGACATTGATGGGCTGCTTCGAGGCTTTGAGCCATTGCGGCGCCGGGTCGGATTTCGCGGCCGTCTTGTCGTCCGCCTTCGCCGCAGCGTCCGGCTTCGCGGCCGCGGTCTCCGCCTTGCCGGCGTCCTTGCCTTTGTCCTTCTCCTTGCTCTTGTCCTCGGGCGGCTTCGGCGGCCCCTCGGGGAAGGCAGTGACGGCATCGCCGGTTACCCGCGCAGCCAGGACGAGGCGCTTGTTGTCGCGCTTGAAGTCGTTGAGGAGACCGGCGACATCGGGCATGCCGAGAAACTTCTCCGCCGGGATCTCCTCCGAGGCGAGCGAGGTCTGGATGAGCGGCTCGAACTTGGTCTTGGCGCCGGGGAGAGGCTCCAGAATGCCGGCCGTCGCCATGTTGATCTGCGACAGATCGGCGGTGATGGGATCGTCCGGGTTGAGCGCGTCCTTGCGGAGGCTGAGCCAGGCGACGTAGTCGACGGGCTGAATCCGGCCATAGCCGCCGGCATTCACCTTGCGCGCCGCCGAGCGGTCGCCGGCGACCATGCCGGGCACCATTTTGAGGCCCCAGGCGGCGAACAGCTTCTCGAGATCGCTGCCGGTCGGCGAGCCCGGCGGGTTCATGCGGCTCGGCCGCGACTGCTGGATCTCCGAATTGGGATCGACGAAGACAAGCGCCTTGCCGCCGTTCAGTACGAACTGGTCGATGGCGAATTGCGTCTTTTCCGGCAGCTTCTGCGGATGGATGAGGAGGACGACATCGACATCGGGCTCGATCTTGTCGAGATCGGTGCCGACGGTGCGCACCTCATAGAGCTGGCGGAGCTGCTCGATGAAGGCGAAGGGCTGCATCGGGCGGCCCTGCATCGCCGCCATGATGTCGCCTTCGACCGGCAGCGAGGTCACGAGGTCGACCACCGTCTTCTTCGGGAAGGCGAGCGAATGGATGAGCTTCGTCAGATCGTATTCGAGGAAGCGCTCGCGCTCGGGCTGGAAGAAGGGAATGACCTGCTGGTCGTCGGTCGAGTTGGTGGCGGCGAGGCCGAAATAGACCTGGTCACCCGCCTGGTCGATCGGCACGCCCTGGAGGCCGAAGGCGACGGCGCGGTCCTCGGTCGCGGAATAGGGCACGGGGTCCAGCACTTCGAGCTTGAGCTTGCCCTTGGCGAGGGTCGCGTATTCGTCCAGCATCTCGCGGACGCGCTGCGCATAGAGCGCGTATGACGGAATCTCGTCGCCGAGGCGCTTCGAATAATAAAAGCGCAGCGTGATCGGCTCGTCGATCTTGGCGAGCGTGTCGCGCGAGCCCTTCGACAGCGTGAACAGCTTCTCCTGGGTGAGGTCGATGCGCGCCGAGCGCAGGGTCTTGCCGGCGATGATGTTGATGCCGACGAAGAGGATGGCGGCGCAGCAGAGGGCGAGGAAGGCGGCGCCTTTGCGGGAGATGCTCGTCATGGCTCGCTCCTCACGCCGCTTTCTTCAGATCGACGAGCACGGCATTCGCCAGCAGGAAGGCGCCGATGACCGAGAGGAAGAAGACGGCATCGCGCGCATCGATGACGCCGCGGGTGATCGCGGTGAAATGCGTGAGGAAGCTGAAGGACGATACGGTCGCGAGGAGCGGCTCGGGCGCCCAGCTCTGGAGGAGGCCGAGGACGACGGGCGAGCCGCTGACGGTGAAGAGGAAGCAGACGGCGGCCGTGATGACGAAGGCGATGACCTGGTTCTTGGTCAGCGCCGAAAGGCAGGCGCCGATCGCGAGAAAGGCGCCGGCCATGAGGAAGCTGCCGAGATAGCTTGCGAGAATGACGCCGTTGTCGGGCGAGCCGAGATAGTTGACGGTCAGCCAGAACGGGAAGGTGAGGGCGAGGGCGATGCCGGCGAAGACCCAGGCGGCAAGGAACTTGCCGATGACCGCCGCCCCCATCGAGATCGGCAAGGTCAGGAACAGCTCGATCGTGCCGCTCTTGCGCTCCTCGGCCCAGAGCCGCATCGAGAGGGCGGGGATGAGCACGAGGTAGAGCCAGGGATGGAAGGTGAAGAAGGGCTGGAGGTCGGCCTGGCCGCGCTCGAAGAAATTGCCGACGAAGAAGGCGAGGATTCCCGCCATGACGAGGAAGATGACGATGAAGATGTAGGCGAGCGGCGTCGCGAAATAGCTCGCAAGCTCGCGGCGGAAGATGGTGCCGATGCTGCGCATGTCTTGGGTCGTCCGGATGGTCAGTGCGCCGTCATGGTGATCTGGCGGAAGACGTCGTCGAGGCGGCCGCGCTCGACGCGCAGCGCGGCGGGCTGCCAGCCGCGGGCGCGGAGCAGATCGGCGACAGCCGCCGCGATCGACTGCCCGCCATGGGGGAAGACCATGAGGGCGCGGCCCTCGCCATCCTCGACCGGCTCGACCGCCTCCACTTCGAGCATCTTGCGCAGCGCCTCGGCGGCGGCGGCTTCGATTTCCGGGGCGAGGGCGAGGCGCACCGCGTTGAAGTGCCGCGAGCGCGCCTCGAGCGCGCCGGGCGCCCCGTCGGCGAGCAGCTTGCCATGGGCGATGATCATCGCCCGGCTGCACACCGCGTCGACCTCCTCCAGAATATGCGTCGAGATGATGATCGCCTTGCCGGGCGCCATCTCGGTGATCAGGCTCCGCACCTCGTGCTTCTGGTTGGGGTCGAGGCCGTCGGTCGGCTCGTCGAGGATCAGCACCTCGGGGTCGTGGAGGAGCGCCTGCGCGAGGCCGACGCGGCGCTTGAAGCCTTTGGAGAGCGTGTCGATCGGCTGGTAGAGCACTTCGGCGAGAGCGAGGCGCTCGACCGCCTTGGCGACGCGCTTTCTCGCCTCGGCGCCGGCGAAGCCGCGGATGCGGGCGATGAAATCGAGGAAGGCGATGGGCGTCATGTCGGGATATGCCGGCGCCCCTTCCGGCAGGTAGCCGATCTTGCGCTTGACCGCGATCGGATCCGCCGTGACATCGGCGCCGCAGACGATCGCCGTCCCGCTCGACGGGGCGAGAAAGCCGGTGATCATCTTCATCGTCGTCGATTTGCCGGCGCCGTTGGGCCCGAGGAATCCCAGCACCTCGCCGCGCTGCATGTGAAAGCTCACATCATCGACCGCGACGATCGGGCCGAAGCGCTTGGCGAGGTTGCGCACCTCGATCATGTCCTGCAATGCGTATTCTCCCCGTATCTCCCGCGACGCGGCCTTCGTATATCAGGAATAGGCGGCGCTGTGGGCCGGTCTTTTGCCCGAAGGCGCCCTCCGCCGCCGCGTCAGCGCGGATTTAGGGAAAAGAGCAGGATTTGCAAGTTAAATTGCATTCATGATCGCGCCGCCCAGCGAGACATGCGATACCTGCGCGAAATTGCCGCGCTGAGGCGGCGGCAGATCAAGTCGAGCGGGAGCAAAGAGTGGTCAGGCGCATCCGGTTGATCTCCGGTCTGGTGCTCTTCACCTATCTGGTGACGCATTTCACCAATCACAGCCTCGGCCTCGTCTCGCTCGAGGCGATGGACGACACGCTCTATTGGCTCTTCCGCTTCTGGACGAGCTGGCCAGCCAGCATCGCGCTCTACGGCGCCTTCGCCGTCCATTTCGGCCTCGCCCTCTATGCCCTCTGGCAGCGTCAGACCCTGCGCATGCGCTTTGCCGAGGTGGCGCAATATGTGCTCGGCTTCCTCGTCCCGGTGCTGCTCGCCGAGCATGTCATGGTGACGCGCGCTTCCGACAGCTTCTACGGTTCGGATTTCGGCTATTACCGCTCGCTCCTTACGGTCTATTTCCACGACTCGCCCGTGCGCGGCATCCTTCAGGGGACCGTCCTCGTCGTCGCCTGGGTGCATGCGACGATCGGGCTCCGCTTCTGGCTCCGCCTCAAGCCCTGGTATCCGGCGGCGCAGCCCTATCTCTTCGCCTTCGCCCTGCTGATGCCGGTGCTGGCGATGCTGGGCTTCCTCGTCGCCGGCGCCCATGTCGCGGCCTTGGCGCAGGATCCGGCCTGGGTGCGCGAGACCTTCCAGCTGCGCTACCGGCCGCCGCCCGCCGCGCAGCATCAGATCATCGCCATCGCCTGGGCGCTCCGCGCCTTCTTCCTCGCTTCGGTCGTCGCCGTCCTCCTCGCCCGCATCGCGCGGCGGCAGTGGCAGAAGCGCCACGGCGTCTCGCGCGTGAGCTACCCCGACGGCCGCTTCATCGACGTGCCGCGCGGCGTCAGCATTCTCGAAGCGAGCCGCATGCTGGGCGTGCCGCACGCCTCGGTCTGCGGCGGCCGCGGCCGGTGCTCGACCTGCCGAGTGCGCGTCCAGGCGGCGCCGACGGCGCTGCCGCCCGCCTCCGCCGAGGAGACGAAGGTGCTGCGCCGCGTCCAGGCGGGGCCGGGCGTGCGCCTCGCCTGCCAGCTCCGGCCCAGGGGCGACGTTCGCGTGACGCCGCTCCTGCCGCCGCTGGCGCAGGCGAGCGACGGCTTCGCCCGGCCCGGCTACCTCCAGGGCGGCGAGCGCGAGATCGCCATTCTCTTCGCCGATCTCCGCGCCTTCACCAAGCTCGCCGAATCGCGCCTGCCCTACGACGTCGTCTTCGTCCTCAACCGCTATTTCGCCGCCATGGGCGAAGCCGTCGAGGCGGCGGGCGGGCATATCGACAAATTCATCGGCGACGGCGTCATGGCCCTTTTCGGCATCAGGAGCGGGGCCGAAGCCGGCTGCCGCCAGGCGCTGGCCGCGGCGCGCCTCATGTCGGAGCGCCTCGTCGAGCTCAACCGGGCGCTTGCCGACGATCTGGAAACGCCGCTCAAGATCGGCATCGGCCTCCATTGCGGCCCGACCATCGTCGGCGAGATCGGCTACGGCAAGGCGATCTCGCTCACCGCCGTGGGCGATGCGGTCAACACGGCGAGCCGCCTCGAAACCGCCGCCAAGGAATATGATTGCGAGCTCGTCGTCTCCGAGGATCTGATCCAGCGCGCCGGAACCGATCTCGGCCAGTTCCCGCGCCACGAGATCGCCATCCGCGGCCGGACGCAAATGATGGCCGTCCGCACGCTGCAGAGCGCCCGCGACTTGCCGGGCGCGCCCGCCGCGCCGGCGGCGAAGGTGGCAGAGCCGGCGGCGTGAGGCCGGCACGCGCTGCGGGCCGCCCGGTCGGAGATACCAGATATTGATCACGCTCCTGTAAGGTACATTACAGGAGACGGGACGAGATGTGGTGTTCTCGGGGATGGCGCCGAAGGAGGGACGTCCGGCGGTTCCGACGCGCCCCGCCATCGCGGACGAGCGCTCGTTACCGACAATTTGAAAGAGCCGTCTCGAACAAAAAGAGCACTTATATACTTGACTGAACGACCCAGATAGGGGACTATCCGGGGACAGGAGGAGTGCCATGACCCCTATCGAACTCAGCCACCCCGCCTTTCACGACGAAGAGGCTGCCCGTCAGTATCTCGAAAGCGTGCGCTGGCCCGATGGCCCGTTCTGCCCCTTCTGCGGCCTTTTCGATCACGTCAGGGCCCTGGGCGGCAAAAGCATGGGGCCGGGCTGGTACCACTGCACGGAATGCCGGAAGAAGTTCACGGTAAGGGTCGGCTCGCTCTTCGAGCGCAGCCATATTCCGCTTCACAAGTGGCTCATGGGCTTTCGCCTCATGGCATCGAGCAAGAAAGGCGTCTCCGCGCACCAGCTCCACCGCACCCTCAACATCACTTACAAGTCGGCTTGGTTCCTCGCGCACAGGATTAGGGAAGCCATGCGTGAGAGCGGCCCCGGCCCGCTTGGTGGCGAAGGGAAGGTGGTCGAGGCTGACGAAACCTTCTTCGGCGCGCCTGACTACGTGTTTGTGAACGGCAAGGGCTGGCAGACGCGCGGCACCGGCACGAAGTACAAAATCCTCTCGCTGGTCGAGCGCGGCGGTCGTGCCCGCTCGGTCAAGGTCGAGAACTTGACTAGCGCCGAAATCCGCCACGCCCTCGTCACCAACTTGTCGCGCAAGAGCCGACTGCATACTGACGAGGCTCAGCACTACAAGGCGCCGGGCCGCGAGTTCGCCAAGCATGAGGCAGTCAATCACTCAGCCGAGGAATACGCACGCGGCGATGTGACGACCAACACCGTCGAAGGCTACTTCTCCATCTTCAAGCGCGGCATGAAGGGCATCTACCAGCATTGTTCCGAGAAGCATTTGCAGCGGTATCTGCACGAGTTCGATTTCCGCTACAGCAATCGTTCCGCTCTCGGTGTCGAGGATACTGAGCGCACCGCGCTCGCGATCCGCGGTGCGGACTGCAAGCGGTTGACGTACCGGCAACCTCGTAAGCGGGCGAACGGCTAAGCCGCGCCTAACACGCAAACAGTTCCGGGCATTGCTGGCGCGGATTCGACGCGACGCGGAATCTTAGGCCATGAACTCATAAAGGGGATTCCCTCGAGGGCGGCGATGTGATTCAAGCTTCCAAACTGCAGGAGTTTGATCATGCGCCGGTACGAGCTGACGGAATTCGAATGGCGGGTGATCG